>ENA-UERZ01000466-UERZ01000466.1-human-gut-metagenome-genome-assembly--contig:-NODE-466-length-42326-cov-5.706904_pt1 | contig 42326 bp, 37 predicted proteins | sample MGYA00242997_ERZ507998 | MGnify/ENA primary metagenome ERZ507998 (study PRJEB26167, sample SAMN06115470) | human gut metagenome | host: Homo sapiens | place: China:Henan | collected 2016-06-23 | study... | reverse complement strand
TTCCACGCCGTGGCCGACGAGCGCATGGCCCGCGAGCTGGTGGAGCAGCGCAAGCATGAGCAGAAGATGGCCGCCTCTGGCCCGGTGGGCCACAAGGTCTCTCTGGAGGATCTCTTCAGCCAGATCAAGCAGGGCGAGATGAAGGAGCTGCCCATCATCGTCAAGGCCGACGTGCAGGGCTCTGCCGAGGCCGTCAAGGCCAGCCTGGAGAAGATCTCCAACGACGAGGTCCGCGTCCGGGTCATCCACTGCGCGGTGGGCGCCATCAACGAGAGCGACGTCATGCTGGCCACCACTTCCGGGGCCATCATCGTGGGCTTCAACGTCCGCCCCGACGCCAACGCCAAGGATACCGCCGGCCGCAACGGCGTGGATATGCGGATGTACCGCGTGATCTACGACGCCATCGACGAGATCGAGGCCGCCATGAAGGGCATGCTGGCGCCCAAGTTCAAGGAAGTGGCGCTGGGCCAGGCCGAGGTCCGCGAGGTCTACAAGATCACCGGCGCGGGCATCGTGGCCGGCTGCTATGTCACCGAGGGCAAGGTGGAGCGCAAGGCCCAGATCCGTCTGGTCCGCGACGGCATCGTGGTCCACGAGGGCGCCATTGCCTCCCTCAAGCGCTTCAAGGACGACGCCAAGGAAGTGGCCCAGGGCTACGAGTGTGGTATTACCATCGAGAAGTATCAGGACATCAAGCAGGGCGATATCATCGAGTGCTTCCTGATGGAGCAGATCGAGGTGTAATGTCCCGGACGGGGAGGAACCCTGTCCTGTTCTGAAGCGAATCAAACAGACCCGTTCCATCCCCAAGTCATTTGAGGAGGGGCGGGTCTGTATTATGTGATAGGAGAATCATATGGCAAGTAATCGCATCGGGCGCATCAACGAGGAGATCCAGCGGGAGCTGGCCACCCTCATCCGCACAGTCAAAGACCCCCGGGTCCATGGCCTGGTGTCCATCACCGCGGTGGAGACCACCCCTGACCTGCGCTTTTCCAAGATCTACGTGAGCGTGCTGGACAAGAGCGACGTGAAGGAGGTCGTCAAGGGCCTCAAGTCGGCGGCCGGGTACCTGCGGCGGGAGCTGGGCTCCGCCCTCAAGCTGCGCTATACCCCGGAGCTCCAGTTTGTGGAGGACGATTCCATCGGCCAGGGCGCCCATATCCTGAGCATGCTGCGCAATCCGGAGGTGGTCAAGCCGGCCAATCCGGCCAACGCCCACATTGATCTGGAAGCCGGGGATGAGGAGTGAGCGCTATGACCTATCAGGAAGCGGCTGCCTGGCTGAGGCAGCATGACCGCTATCTCATTCTCACCCACAAGCGGCCCGACGGGGATACCATCGGCTGCGCCGCCGCCCTGTGCGCGGGGCTGCGCCGCCTGGGAAAGACCGCCCACATCTGCTCCGGCACCGGAGAGACTCACCTCTTTACCCCCTATCTGGAGGGATACCTGGCGCCGGAGGGGTATGAGCCGGAGACCGTGGTCTCCACCGATATTGCCGCCCGCAGCCTCTTCACCGGGGAAGGGGAGCGGTGGCTGGAGCGGGGGATCGACCTGGCTATCGACCACCACCCATCCCAGGAATTCTTTGCCCGGGAGACCTGCCTGGACGCCGGGCGGGCCGCCTGCGGCGAGCTGATCTACGACATCCTGCGGGAGCTGGGAGAGATCACGCCGGAGATGGCGGTCCCCCTCTATGTGGCGGTCTCCACCGACACGGGCTGCTTTCAGTACGGCAACACCACTGCCGGTACCCACCGGCTGGCGGCGGCCCTGATGGAGACGGGGATGGACGTCTTTGCCCTCAACAAGCGCCATTTCCGCACCAAGAGCTGGGCTCGGCTCCAGGTGGAGCGGCTCATCGTGGAGCGGATGCACCGTTACGAGGAGGGGCGCATCGCCGTGGCGCTTATCTCCCGCTCCCTGCTGGACGAGGCGGGGGCCGCGGAGGAGGACCTGGAGGATATCGCCGCCTTCCTGGGCCAGATCGAGGGTGTGGAGACCTCGGTCACCATCCGGGAGCAGGAGGGCAGTACCTGCAAGCTCTCGGTGCGCACCAGCGGCGGGCTGAACGCCACCAAGGTGTGCGCGCTCCTGGGGGGCGGCGGACACGCCGCCGCCGCGGGCTGCACCGTCTCCGGTACGCTGGAGGAAGCAGAGAAGGCCATCCTGGATGCCATCGGGCAGGTGGCAAGCCATGGCTAACGGGATCATTGTCATCGATAAGCCCCAGGACTGGACCAGCCACGATGTGGTGGGGCGGTGCCGCCGCCTCTTCCACGAGCGGCGGGTGGGCCACGCGGGCACTCTGGACCCCATGGCCACCGGCGTGCTCCCTGTCTTTGTGGGGCGTGCCACCCGGGCGGTGGAGTTTGCCTCTGAATCCGGAAAGGAATATATCGCCGGATTAAAACTAGGTATTATCACGGATACCCAGGATACCACCGGGACCGTGCTGGAGCAGCGGCCTGTTCAGAGCGGCCGGGAGCAGCTGGAGGAGGCCCTGAACGCGTTTCGGGGCGAGATCCTTCAGATCCCCCCCATGTACTCCGCGCTCAAGGTCAAAGGGCAAAAGCTCTATGAGCTGGCCCGGAAGGGGGTAGAGGTGGAGCGTAAGCCCCGGCCGGTCACCATCCATGCCCTGGAGGTGCTGGAGCAGACCGGGGAGGACGCCTATCTTCTGCGGGTGGCGTGCTCCAAGGGAACCTATGTCCGCACCCTCTGTCATGACATCGGGCAGAGACTGGGCTGCGGCGGGACCATGTGCTCCCTGCGCCGCACCTGGGCCGCCGGATTTGGGCTGGAGAGCGCGGTCTCTCTGGAGGCGCTGGCCGAGGCTGCCGGGCGGGGAGAGGCAGAGGCCCTTCTGCGTCCGGTGGACGCCTACTTTTCCACCTATCCGGCCCTGACAGTGGACGCGCGGCGGGAAAAAGCCGCCCGGAATGGGGCGGCCTTCCCCCAGCGGGGCGCGGATGGGACCTACCGGGTCTATGGGCCGGAGGGGGAGTTTCTGCTTCTGGGCCGGCTGCAAGACGGCTGTATGACCACGATCAAGAGCTTTTTTGAGGTGTGAGAGGAATGGAAGAGACAAGACGTGTGATCGCACTGGGCTTTTTTGACGGGGTCCACCGTGGACACGGCGCGCTGCTGCGCCGGGTGCGGGAGAAAGCGGCCGGACTGGATGCCGTGCCGGCGGCCGTCACCTTTGACACCCATCCGGAGAACCTGATCCTCCGCAGCCCCATGCCCCTGCTCAGTTCCCCCCATGACCGGGCGGACCTGATGCAGCGGTACTATGGAATACGGGACGTTATCATTGCCCGCTTTGATGAGCGGATGATGCACATGCCCTGGCGGGAATTCATTACCGACTATCTGGTGAGGGAGCACGGAGCCGTCCACCTGGTGGCGGGGCATGACTTCCACTTCGGCTACAAAGGGGAGGGGAATCCCCAGCGCCTGCGGGAGACCTGCGAGGAACTGGGAATCGGCTGTGACGTCATACCCAAAGTGGAGCAGGACGGTATCACCATCTCCTCCACCTATATCCGCACTCTGGTGGCCCAGGGAGAGATGGAGCGGGCCAATGAATTCCTGGGACATCCCCATACCCTGAGCAATACAGTGGCCCACGGAAAACGGCTTGGCACCACCCTTGGCTTCCCCACGGTGAATCTCTCCATACCCAGGGGCGTTTTGATCCCCGCCCACGGGGTATATGCCTGCCGGGCCTGTTTCTCCGACGGGAGCAGCCGCCTTGCGGTGACCAACGTGGGGACCCGTCCCACCGTAGATGACGGGGACCGGGTCAACGTGGAGGGATTTCTGCTGGATTTCAGCGGGGACCTGTATGGAAAGACCATTCGCATGGAGTTTTATAAGCGCCTGCGGGGGGAGCGGAAGTTCCCCTCTCTGGAGGCGCTGCGGGAGGAAGTCATGCGCAACGCGGAGGAGACCAGAGCCTATTTCGGGAACCCGGAACACGGAAGCGGGGGAACGTAAATGCGCTATGGAAAGATCTATTACGGGGCGCTGGGACTGGCGGCGGTACTGCTGCTGGTCGGTCTAGTCATGGACGGTCCGCTGGTCACCTGGAACGGACTTGGAAAAATCATGATGACGGAAAATGCCCTCATCACAGACTATATCCAGCTGGCCGGGCCGGGCGCGGCCTTTGCCAATGCGGCCATTGTGGTGCTCATCACCGCGGTGCTCTACCGGCTGTCGGGAGATCCTCTCAACGGCTCATCCCTGGTGGGCCTGGGGTTGATGGCGGGTTTTTCTCTTTTTGGAAAAAATTTTTTAAATATCTGGCCTATCTTACTGGGGACCTGGATCTATGCCAAGAGCCGGAAGGAGCCCTTTTCCAAATATATCTCGGTCTCGCTGCTGGCCACGGCCCTGGCCCCCATGGTCAGCTATATCGCCCTGGATAACGGTTTTGGAAATCTCTTCAGCGGGGGCGTGGTGGGGATGCTGATCGGGTTCATCATGCCGCCCCTGTGCGCCTATACCTTCCGGATTCAGAACGGGATGAACCTCTACAATGTGGGATTCGCCTGCGGCCTGCTGGCCATGCTCTTTGTGCCGGTGATGACAGCGTTGGGAGCCGAGCCTACGCTGAACTACCACTGGGCCGAGGGGTATAATATTCTCTTCGGCAGTCTGCTGGGGGCGGCGTGTGTGGGCTTTGCCCTGGCCGGCCTGTTCCTGTGCCACCGTCCTCCCTGGGCGGCCTGGGCCGGATACCGCCGGCTGCTCAAGACCAGCGGGCGGGCGCCCAGCGACTACCTGCGCATGTTTGGTATGGGACCGGTCCTCATCAATATGGGCATCAACGGACTCATCGGCCTGGCCTTTCTGCTGCTGCTGGGCGGTGACCTCAACGGGCCGACTCTGGGCGGAATTTTCACCATTATGGGATTTTCCGCCTTCGGAAAGCATGCGGGGAACATCATTCCGGTCATGGCCGGGGTCGCGGCCGGGGGGTTTTTCTTCCAAGGCGGTCTGGAGAGCGGTTCTCTCCAGCTGGCGGTGCTCTTCTGTACGGCCATGGCGCCCATCGCCGGGTATTTTGGCTGGCAGTATGGGATTTTGGCCGGATTTCTTCACTCGGTGGTGGTACTCAGTACCGGCAGCCCGGTAGCGGGCATGAATCTCTATAACAATGGATTTTCCGCCGGGCTGATCGCCATTGTCCTCTATCCCACCATCATTGCCATTGCCCGCCACCGCAAGGCGGTCATTCAGGAAGAGGATTACTTCGATACCTTTGAGCATGACGAGCCCCAACTGCCCGCCCCCAAGCACGGGGAGCTGAGCGAGGAGCGGGAGAACACATAGAAAAAAACAGGGAATGGAATCCCCGGCATCGGGATTCCATTCCCTGTTCATTTTGCTGCGTTCAGAAGGGACGGAGGCTCAGCGCTTGTTGGAGCCTCTCCAGATGCCCATCTTGGCGGCATCGGAGATGAGCTGTTCCCGGAAGTCGGGGTGCGCGATGGAAATGATTTTCTCAGCGCGCTCCCAGGTAGAGGTTCCCTTCAGATTCACCTTGCCGTACTCCGTGACCAGGTAGTGGGTGTTGGCGCGGGTATCGGTGACAATGGAGCCGTTATCCAGCGTGGGCTTGATGCGGCTCTCCAGCTGGCCTGTCTTTCTGTTCAGGAATGTGGAGGAGCAGCAGATAAAGCTCTTGCCGCCCTTGGAGAGATAAGCGCCCATCACAAAATCCAGCTGACCGCCGGCGCCGCTGATGTGCTTGGTGCCGGCGCTTTCGGCGTTGACCTGGCCGAAGAGGTCCACGTCCACCGCGTTATTGATGGACATGAAGTTGTCCAGCTGGGCCACCACACGCACATCATTGGTATAGCTGACCGGAACGGCCATGCAGGCGGGGTTGTCATTGAGATAGTCATACAGCTTCTGGCTGCCGGCGGCAAAGGCATAGGTCTGGCGGAGGCGGTCAATGGACTTTTTGGCGCAGGTCAGCTTGCCGGCCATGGCCATATCCACAAAGCCGTCCACGTACATCTCGGTGTGGACGCCCAGGTCCTTCAGATCGGACTGGGCGATGAGAGAGCCGACCGCATTGGGCATGCCGCCGATACCCAGCTGGAGACAGGCGCCGTTGGGAATCTCCTCCACAATGAGACGGGCCACCGCCTCATCCACCGGGGTGGCGGGGCCGCCGGCGGGCAGCTGGCCGATGGGGGATTCATGCTCCACGATCATGGAGACCTGGTCCACATGGATGCCGTTTTCCATGCCGCCCAGGCAGCGGGGGATGTTGGGGTTGACCTCCACAATGATGATCTCAGAGCGCTCACAGACCGCCCGGAGATGGGAGGCGCTGGGGCCAAAGGTGAAGTAGCCCTGGCTGTCCATGGGGGAGACCTGGAACATGGCCACATGGATGGGAGCTACATTTTCCCGGTAGAAGCGGGGCAGCTCGGAATAGCGCATGGGGGCATAAAAGGTGGCGCCATCGGCAATCATCCTGCGTTCCACACCGGACATATGCCAGGAATTCCAGGTAAAATGCTCTGCTGTGTCGGGAACCGACATAATGGCGGGCTTGTGAAAGAGAACGCCGCCGCGCACCTTGACATCGGAGAGCTCCTGATAGCGGGCTGCCAGCGCCTGATCCAGAGCTTCGGGGGTGATAGTGCACCAGCCGTAGTCGACCCAGTCGCCCGACTGTACCACCTTGACCGCCTCTTCCGCCGTGGTCAGCTTTCTCTGATACTGCTCCCGATAATTCATCGTCTGACACCTCGTACTGTAAAATTTATATTGTTAGAATTTTAACAATCTAGTAGAACTATTATAGCATCTTTCTGACAAAGATACAAGTGCAAGAAGGAGAGAAAATCAGAAGTTCCATCAAAGGAAATGCCCCCCCGGCTTTTGCCTGTGCCCTATAAGGAAGCAGCAAGACGGGACAGTTAGACGGGCAAGTGGGAGGAAGAGAGCCGGGAGGCAAAAAAACGCATAAAATTGAAAATCTTTATATTTATATTCAAGTTTATTCGTCAATACAATTTGAATTTTTAAGCTGAGTCTGTTATCTTGTTCTAAAGATTTCCCTGCATTTTGTAGAAAGAAAGAGGAGTTTTTCATGGCACATATCTGGGGCAAAAGAATTGGCGCCGCTGGCCTTGCCACGGTTTTGACGCTCTCCGTGGCCGCCTGTGGCGGACAGAATGCCGGAAACGAGCCTTCTGCGGCGCCCGCGCAGGGTGGCTCTGAGGGGGCGGGCACGGAGGTGTTGGAAGTCTGGCTGCCAGCCAAGGCGACCGACGGCAACGATGCGGGGATCTGGGATGAGGTAGTCGCTCCCTTTGAAGAGGAACACAATGTGGACGTCACCTTCCAGTTTATCTCCTGGAAGGACTACGAGGCCAAGTACAGCTCCGGCATCTCCACCGGGACGGGACCGGATGTGGGCTATATGTATGTCGAGATGTTTCCCACCTATATTGACGCCGGTGCGGTAGAGGATCTGAGCAGCTACCTGACGGAGGAGGACTACGCCACCTATACGACTCTGACGGACAAATACAAGATCTTCGGCAAGTTCTATGGTATCGCCCAGAGCGGTCCCCAGGCGGTCAGCGGCCTGGTCTACAACAAGACCATTCTGGACTCCATCGGGGAAGAGGCCCCCAAGACCTGGGATGATGTGATCCGCATTGCCCAGAAGGCCACCCAGGACACCGATGGGGACGGAAAGATCGACCAGTACGGCGTGGCCCAGGGCTGGGGCCAGACCTTCTATCAGGATCTGAACTGGAACTGGTACAATTTCATCTGGCAGGCCGGCGGCGATATCTTTGATGATGAGGGCAAGTGCATCATCAACAATGAGCAGGGAATTGCGGCCGCACAGCTGCTCTATGATCTGAAGAATACCTATCATGCCCTTCCCGAGGACGCGATGTCTCTCATCAACAACGAGGCCTTCGACAACTACTTTGTGTCCGGAAAGGCCGCCCTCTCCTTTGTGGGCACCTCGGAGAGCACCTTCAACAAGCTGGCCGACGCCGGTTTTGAGTACGGCTTTACCTATGACCTCCAGGGCCCCAACGGCGATATGGGCGCCCGCGCCAGCGTGGACCAGATCGTGCTTATGTCCGCCTGTGAGGACAAGGAGCTGGGCTGGGAACTGGTCAAGTACATGACCGGTCCCGAGGGAGGCGCCAAGTACCGTGAGCTGACCGGAAGCGCGCCCTCTACCGTGGGCGAGGAGGATCACGGCTATGCGGTGACCAAAGAGGCCCTGGCCGCCAGCCTGGATACCTCCATCCGGCCCATCAAGGCCGCCCGCCGTGCCACTGAGGTGTATGATTTCCTGTGGAAGACCCTGCAGGAGATGATGAATGGAAACGTCAGCCCCGAGGACGCTATGAACGAGGTGGCGGAGTTCGCCAACAGCCTGGATTATGCGGCTCCGGCCAACTGACGGGCTTGGATCTCTGACAAACAGATAGAAAAAACAGGCAAAGCAAGGCGGATACCTGCTTTGCCTGTTTTTTTGGAAAGGCGGTTTTCTCAATGTATCCTGAAATCTATATGGACATCCTGAACAAATGCAATGCCCGGTGCAAGTACTGCCTGACCGGTCAGGCCAACCGGACCGGATACAGCAGCCGGTTTCCGGCTTACTATATGGATGTCCCCACCTTTGACCGTCTGGCCCGTCATATGCTGGATCATCAGATCATGACGCCGGATGCGCTGTTCCACATCTACAATTGGTATGAGCCCACCCTGAATCCTCATCTTGCGGGGATCCTCAACTACATGCGAGAGCACGGGCTGCGGGTGGACATGAGCACCAATGCCGGGCGCTGTATGGATTTTGCTGAACTGGGGGACTGCGGACATATGGAGAGCATTCTCTTCTCCATGCCAGGCTTCAGCCAGAGTTCCTATGACCGTATTCACGGCTTTGACTTTGAGCAGGTAAAACAGAATATCTGTACCACCATGAAAGAACTTCGCCAGAGAGGCTTCAAGGGAGATGCGTATATCAATTTCCACCTCTATCAGTTCAACTTGGGGGAGATCTATGGGGCCAAAGCGTTTGCCGATTCGGTCGGACTGCGCCTCCACTCCATTTTCGCCTACTTCAACGGTTCGGGAGAATTCGAGCCATACCTGCGCGGTACGCTGAATGCCGAGGAGATGAAAGACGCCACCCGGGAGATTTTTTTTGGGCATCTCTATGAGCTGGAGAAACACGCGGAGAAGTACCTGGAACAGTTTGTGGAGCCGGAGTCCATTACCCTGAGTGAATTCTGCAATCTCATCCCAGGCCGCGGCTGCAATGATGAGTCGAAGGTGTGCAGCATCTTTGATCTCCACAGCTATGAGGAGGTCAAAGCGGTCTACGGCGGTCTGGCCGCAGAGCGGGGCGGCGATCCCATTTACCGGCAGATCCATCTCTGGGCCCACAGCTATAAGCTCTCCATGAATCATCTCTTTGGAATTCCGGATTAAGGTGGTGCGGTTATGTCAAAGGAGTTGGCGTATCCCCGGCGGGAGAAACAGGACTGGAGTGCCTACCTCTACCTCCTGCCCATGCTTGCCATTGTGATCTTTTTCTGGATCATTCCCATCCTGGTCTCGGCGGTACTGAGCTTCACGCAGTATAACGCCCTTTCCACCCCGCACTTTAATGGGGTGGAAAACTATAAGGCGCTGTTTGAGGACCGTATTTTCTGCCAGTCGCTCATCAATACATTTATTTTCGTCATTACGGTGGTGCCGGGACAGACCATCCTGGCTTTTCTGACTGCCTCCTGGATCGACCGGAAGGGGAAAAACCCCGCCACGCAGTTCGTGCGGTGGGCCATGTTCATTCCGAGCCTGGCCTCTGTGAGCATTGTTGGCATTGTCTGCCGCATCCTGCTCAACAATCCAAGCTCTCCGCTGAACACGCTCTTTTCCCTCTTCGGGCTCAATCCGTCCCTGCTGCTGGGCAGTGAGAAGGCCGCCTTTCCCACTCTGATCGTGATCGAGATCCTGATTGGGTCGGGCTACTATATGGTCATCTATCTGGCAGCCCTCCTGGATATTCCCCGTAGCTACTACGAGGCGGCCAAGATCGACGGGGCCAGCCAGTTTCAGATCTTCTGGAAGATCACCTTCCCGCTGATGCGGCCCATGACCCTGCTGGTCATCCTGCTGGGGAGCATCTCGGCCTTCCAGAGCTTTGATCTGGTGTACACCATGACGGGAGGCGGACCGGGACGATCCACGACCATGACGGCGATGGTCTACCTCTATCTGTACAGCTTCAAATACTCCAAGATCGGCTTTGCCATGGCCATCGGCAATGTGCTGATCCTGGTGATCGCTGTGCTCACCATCGTGCAGCGCAGACTGGCTGGCCGGAAAGAAAATGTACTGTATTAAGGGGGGAGAGACATGAAAAAAGGATATTCCAAGGTGCTGAGTGCACTGGGGTATGTGTTTTTTGTATCCCTCGCACTCTTGATGCTGCTCCCCTTTGCGTATATGCTGGTCTGCTCCCTTCAGGAGACCTATTCGCCCTACCTGATCAGTTTCGATCCGGCGGATTACACGCTGGACAACTTCCGAAAGACCTTTGCCGTGAGTGGCTTTTCCCTCTGGGTGCGCAACAGCATCGTGATCTCCTTAGCCGGTGTGCTGCTGACCCTGGCGGTGTGCAGTCTGGGCGCCTTTGCCTTTGCCAAAAAGCATTTCCGGGGAAGCCGGGGACTCATGAACTTCCTCATGATTTCGATGGCCATCCCGTTCACCGCCACGGTGGTTCCCCTCTGGCTGATGATGGGGAAGCTGAAAATGATTGACAACTTTTTCCCGCTGATCGCCCCCATTCCCTCCATGCTGGGACTGCTCCTGATCCGGCAGGCTATCCTGGCCCTGCCCAAGGAGCTCTTTGAGAGCGCCCGGGTGGATGGCTGCCGGGATTTCCGGATCTACTGGAATATTGTCCTGCCGGTCATCCGGCCCATCCTGATCACGGTGGCTATTCTCTATTTTGCCCGGAGCTGGAACAGCTTCCTCTGGCCCCTGATCATCTCCAATACCGACGCTACACGGACCCTCCCGGTGGGGCTTGCCTCCATCCAGGGGACCCACACCATCAATTATGGCATCACCATGGCCGGGGCGCTGATGAATTTCCTGCCCCCCTTTTTGGTATATGTCTTTTTCCAGCGCTATTTTATTGCCGGCATCGCCGGAACAGGAATTAAAAACTGATTGTTTGGGAGGTTACACGGATGCAAATGATGACCTGCCGCTTCTGCGACCGTGAGTGCCATATGGCGGTGTCGCTGGATGCCGCCGGCCGGCCGGCGGCCATCCGTCCGGCCCATGAGGAGGGAACCATCTCCTGTCCCACAGGGCTCCATGCTCTGGAGCTGATGAACCATGTGCGGCGGGTGAAACATCCCCTGCGCCGGGCCGGACCGCGGGGGAGCGGCCAGTGGGAGGAGATCTCCTGGGATGAGGCATTTGACCTGGCGGCCCGGGCGCTTCAAAAGACCCTGGACCAGATGGGACCGGAGGGCCTGCTCTTCATCAAGGGCTTCAACAAGCCGTTGCAGGGCGCGGTCTTTGACCGATTGGCCAATCTGCTGGGGGTACCCAACCGGCTGGGTGCCGGAAACATGTGCCATCAGGCCCAGGCCCAGTCCTTTGTGGATACCTTCGGCTTCCCGGCGGACCGGCGCATTACGGCAGAGACCCGGATGGTGGTGCTCTGGGGTTCCAATCCCAGCAATACCATGCGCTGGGTACAGCGGGATATTGCCGCGATGAAACGGGCCGGGGGACGTCTAGTGGTAGTGGACCCGCTGCCCACCCGGATGACTGAACTGGCGGACCTCTGGCTGCCCATCCGTCCCGGAACGGACATGGCGCTGGCCCTGGGGTGGATGCGCCTCATTCTGGAGGAGGGCTGGGAGGACGCTGACCTGCTCAGCCGGTGGGCGGCCGGCCTGGAGGATATCCGCAAGGCCTGCGCGCCCTATACGCTGGAATATACCGCGGCCATTACGGGTCTTGTGCCCGCGCGGATCCGGCAGGGAGCCGAGTGGTTTGCCTGCGCAAAGCCCGGCGTCCTCTTTGGCGGAAATGCGCTGGACCACAACTGGGACAGCTATCAGAAGGGCCGCTGCCTAGCCATCCTGCTGGCGCTGACCGGAAATGTGGATGTTCCGGGGGCGGCGCTCCATGCGGCGCCTCCTTCCGGCCGCGATCCGATCCGGACGCCCCGGCTGACCTGCGCAGACCGGTTTTCCGCCGCCCAGCGGGAGCGGATGTGGGGCTGGGACCGCGCGCTGCTCCCCACCGCCCGGCAGACCAGCGGGCAGGCCATGCTCCAGGGGATCGAGGCGGGGAAGCTCCGGGCGGGCTGGGTGGTCGGCGGCGACCCGGTGGTCATGTGGGCGGACAGCCGCCGCACGCAGTCGGTTTTGCAGTCTCTGGACTTTCTGATGGTGCAGGATTTCTTCCTCACGCCCACCGCGCAGATTGCCGACTTGGTGCTCCCGGTAGCCACCTATCTGGAGTATGAAAACCTCTTTTTTGAGGGGGACGGGGGCATTCAGTACCGTCCGGCGCTGGCGCCCGGTTCGGACGCCCGCAGCGATATGGACATCATCAACGAGATGGGAAAGCGGCTGGGCCTGGCGGATGCCTTCTGGCCCGACATGGACGGGTTCTGGAAGTTCCTGCTGGAGGGGAGCGGAGTCACGCTGGAAGAGCTGCGCGCCGCCGGACGGCTGGAGGGGGAGGGGACCAAGCGGCAGCCTGTGCCCCGGGGATACCGGCAGTGCGGATTTCCCACGGCCGACGGAAAGATCCATCTTGCTCTTCCGGGGCTGGAGGAGGGAAGCGTGCCCAGGTATCGGCCTCTCCCGGCGCCCGATGAGGCATACCCCGACCGCTGCACGAACTACAAGTCTCCCTTCTTCTTCCACTCGGCGGGGCGGCAGATGCCGGGACAGCGTACCCGGCAGCCCGACCCGGTGGCCTATGTGAGTGAAGACGTGGCCGCGCGGGAGGGGCTGCGTGAGGGAGACTGGGCCCGGATCACCACACCGACCGGGGAGGCCCGCCAGCGGGTGCACATCGGACGGGGCATGCCAGCCGGCACCATTGCCCTGGCCATCGGCTGGTGGGACCCGGATGCCGCCGGCGCGCGGGATGTGCTGGCCGGAAACTGCAACAACCTGACGTCGGACCGAACCCTGCTCGGCGGGGAGATCCAGGCGTTTTCCTGCCGCGGCATTCCGTGCAGGGTGACCAAAGAGGAAAGGATGGACTGAATTTATGTGTCTGGAGCGTACGGATCATCGGAATCCACAGCGCTTTGAGGAGCTCTATCACAATGTGGTTCCCGGCCGCTATACCGAGATCTACATGGATGTGACCAACAAGTGCAACGCCATGTGCAAATACTGCAAGACGGGACAGGCCAATCTCTGCGGCGCGAGCCGGGAGGCGCCGCCCTACTACATGACCCGGGCGGAGTTTGAGCGGCTCCACCGCCATCTGCTTGACCACAACATCATCACGCCGGACTGCATCTACCGGATCTACAACTGGTATGAGCCCTCCCTCAATCCCCATCTCCCCGATCTGTTCAACTACATGCGTGAGGTGGGGATCCGGCTGGATATGAGCACAAATGCGGGAAAGGCCATTGACTTCTCCCGGGTGGAGTCCTGCGAAAACTGGTATGGCATCCTCTTCTCCATGCCGGGCTTCAGTCAGAGCTCCTATGACCGCATCCACGGCTTTGACTTTGAGAAGGTCAAGGCCAACATCCGCGCGACCATGGAGGCCATCCGGGCGCGGGGATTCCATGGATATGCCATGATCAACTACCATCTCTACCAGTTCAACATCGGCGAGGTCCGCGCGGCAAAGGCCTTTGCCGACGAACTGGGCCTGGGACTGCACACCATTTACGCCTATTTCAACGGGACCGGGGGAAATGGGGACTATCTCTCCGGGACGATGGACCCGCTTTACCTCCGGGATGCCTCCCGGGATCTGTTCTTCTGCCACATTGACGAACTGATCGCCCGCAAGGAGGAATATTTCCGGGAATTCAACGAGCCGGAATCCATTACCCTGAGTGAATTCTGCAATGTGATCCCCTGCCGGGGGAGCAATGATGACGACCGGATCAAGAGCATCTTTGAGATCACCAGCTATGACGAGCTGCACGGTATTTACGAGGGGATCTTTGCCCAGCGGCGGAAGAATCCCCAGTATGGGAATGCCTGGGTCTGGGGGCACAGCTATAAGCGCTCCTGGAACTATCTGTTCGGTTTTGCAGACAACACACTGATCTGAGGAGGAGAGTTCCATGAAGCGAGTAGAGCTGGGACACAGCGGGATCGAGGTCACCGAACTGGGATACGGCTGCATGATGTTTGGGGCCAAGCTGGAGCGGGAGGCGGCCTTTGAACAGCTGGACGCCTATCTGGAGCGGGGCGGCAACCTGCTGGACACCGCGAATATTTACGGCCGGCGCAAGATCGACGGCACGGGCCGCGCGGGGAGAAGTGAGGAGATCATCGGAGCGTGGCTCAAGGAGCGGGGATGCCGGGACCGGGTGGTCCTGGCCAGCAAGGTGGGATTTGCATACCCGGGGATCTCCTACGGCACCTCGGCCCGCCAGATCCGGGAGGAGTGTGAAAAATCCCTCCAGCGGCTCCAGACCGACTATCTGGACCTTTACTACCTCCACACCGACGATGAGAATACCCCGCTGGAGGAGACGCTCTGCACCATGGATGCCCTTGTGCGGGAGGGAAAGGTGCGGGCAATCGGCACCAGTAATTTCAGCGCCTGGCGGCTGGAGCGCGCCCGTCAGCTCTGCCAGGCCAACCACTGGACGCAGATCTGCTGCATCCAGCAGCGGTACTCGTATCTGCGCCCGAAACAGGATGCGGTGTTTCCCGGCCAGAAGTATGTGGTGGAGGACCTGCGGGAATACGTCCGGGACACGGGGATCACACTGCTGGCCTACTGCCCTCTGCTGAAGGGGGCCTATGTCAATCCGGAGAAATCCTTTATGGCCCAGTATGTCGGGGCGGATGCCAAGGCGCGGCTGGCGGCGCTGGATCAGGTGGCCAGAGAGACGGGGTACAGCAAGGTCCAGATCGTCTACTACTGGCTCATGCACCAGGATCCGGCCGCCATTCCGCTGGTCACCACCACAAATATGGCCCAGTTTGAGGAGGCAATGGGGACCCTGAAGATCCAGCTCAGCAAGGAACAGCTGGACTTCCTTTCCGCGGCTGGAGACGGCAGTCTGGACGGAGCAATGAAGTAAGCGGTTGGGATGGCGCGCGGGTTCGGACCTATCTGAACGAAGATGTTTGCCCGAAGAAGAGAAGCTCCCATGCCGCAGAGAACGGGACCAGTAAAAGTGGATCAATAGACAAAATCGCCACCTGTGCAGGCAAATAAACCTACGAAACGGGGGCTGCTGACAACAAATAAAGGCTGAGTATCAAGCACCGGGAAAGTGCGAGATATTCAGCCTGTTTTGTTGTCGGGGGGCTCCAAAGGGGCTGGCCCCTTGGCACATGACGTTGCTGTTCACTGGGAAGCTATAAGTCTGTCAAAAAAATTTCAGGAATTCCTTTTTTCTGAAGCTGATATTTCTGAACCCTGGTTAACGGGATTTTAAATGACGAATCAGTTTTTCTGAATTTATTGTTTAATATATCATCATAGAGAGCCGTAATAAATTCCCTCCATTCCTCTAAGAAGGAGGTTTGGGATAAACCATCTAAATGGGCATAGCCGTCGCCTAAATAAAACACCTCCAATGCGAATGCTAAATCACAATCCGGGGCGGAGAGTATTTCTTTTGGTACGTCAAATCCATCATCCCAGTTATATTCATTCAACTTACGTTTTAAATCAGAATACGCCATTTGTGCCCCTCCGCTTTAATCCGGGTTTGCCGCTGGCTTCATTGTAGCATAGTGGTCTTATAAAGTCCATGAAACATATGCGGCTATGAACAAGCGCAAAACAGGGCTGACCGTAAAATGTATTGTCCATCCTCAAAAATCCATTTCCAATTATCCACGCTTCCCCTGCCGGACTTGTGACACCGAGGTATAATGAAACCTTTTGTCCAAGGCCGCAACCAGCTCGCCGCCGGTGACGGACCGGGCGAGGGTGCAGCAGCCGTCCCGCCAGGGCGGGCAAGCGGGTTCAGCCCGTCCAGACAGTCTATAATCTGGTGGGCGGAGTAACGATACCGGGTACAATGGACAGCGAAACGGCATAGCCACGAAAGACTATGCCGTTTCGCCAAAAACAAGGTACTTCCTTATAGCTCCCCCCGGCTTTGCCGGGGGGCACGTTTGCTTTTATGGATCAGCCGTCCAGTTCCTGGATGGCCTTGGCCGCCTCAATGGCCTTCTGCTGGGCCGCAGGGGGCGCTTCCTCGTAGCGGACAAAGTGGAAGGTAAAGGAGCCGCGGCTCTGGGTGAGAGAGCGCAGGTCGATGGCATAGGTCATCATTTCGGCCATGGGGACCTCAGCTTCCACCACCTGATTGCCCTTGCCGTCGGGATTCATGCCCATGACGCGGCCGCGGCGCTTGTTCAGGTCGCCGATGACATCCCCCATATAGCTGTCGGGAATGGTGACCTTCAGCTCGCCGATAGGCTCCAGAATGGTGGGATTGGCGTCGGGGAGACCGGCCTTGTAGGCCAGCTGGGCCGCCGTCTTAAAGGCCATTTCGGAGGAGTCCACCGGGTGGTAGGAGCCATCGTACAGGGTGGCCTTCAGGTTGACCACGGGATAGCCGGCCAGGACGCCGTGCTGGACGGCCTCCCGCAGGCCCTTCTCCACGGCGGGGAAGTAGTTCTTGGGCACCGCGCCGCCGAAGACCTCCTCACAGAACTCCAGCTCTTCCTGCTCGCCGGGCTCAAAGCGGATCTTGACGTCGCCGAACTGGCCGTGGCCGCCGGACTGCTTCTTGTGGCGGCCCTGGACCTCCACCTTCTTGCGGATCTTCTCCCGGTAGGCCACGCGGGGGATGGAGAGCCCGGCCTCCACGCTGAAGCGGTTCTTCAGTTTGGAGAGGAGCACGTCCATCTGCATATCGCCGGTGCCGGAGACCACCATCTGTCGGGTCTCCGGGTTGTTGGACCAGTGGAAGGTCAGATCCTCGTCATTCAGCCGGGTGAGGCCGGCGGCGATCTTGTCTTCCTGGCCACGGGTCTTGGGGGCAATGGCCACCGAGTAGCAGGGCTCGGGGAAGGGCAGGGCGGGGAATCTGACCACTTTGCGTCCGTCACAGATGGTATCGCCGGTCTTGAGCGCCTCCATCTTGGAGATGGCGCCGATGTCGCCGCAGACCAGCTCCTTGACCTCTTCGGCCTTTTTGCCCTTCATGATATACAGGCGGCCCAGCTTGACGTTCTCGCCGGTGCGGGCGTTCACCAGGGTCATATCGGGGGTCAGGTTGCCGGACATGACCTTGACATAGGAGTACTTGCCGTACTGGTCGGAGGTGGTCTTAAACACGAAGGCACAGGGATAGGCCCGGTCGGAGAGGACATACTCCTCCAGCTCGCCGTCAGCGTTCTCCACCAGCTCGGCGGAGCCCTCCAGGGGGTTGGGGATCAGATCCACCACGGTATCCAGCAGCATCAGGGTGCCCAGGCCCTGCACGGCAGAGCCGCAGACCACCGGGAAGAGGGAGAGGTCCCGCACGCCCTGGCGCAGGCCCTGGAGCATCTCGGCGTAGGTGAAGTCCTCGCCGGAGAAATACTTATCCATAAACTCCTCGCTGGTCTCGGCCACCGACTCCTTCAGGGCGTCGTAGAGCTCATCCAGCACGGGGAGCTTATCCGCGGGGACCTCGATCTCCACCCGCTTGTCGCCCTGCATCTCATAGGCGCGCTTGTGGAGAACGTCGATGATGCCGATGACCTTCTTGTCCCCATCCCAGATGGGGGCGACGACGGGAGCCACATTCTTGCCGAACCGCTCCCGCAGGGCGGCGAAGGCGGCGTTGTAGTCCGCGTTCTCCTCGTCGGTCTTGGAGATGTAGAGGATGCGGGGCATGCGGCGCTCCTCGCAGTAGTTCCAGGCCTTTTCCGTGCCCACGCTCAGGGGCCCGGCCTTGGAGGGGGTGACGATCACGGCGGCGCCGGAGACGCTCAGGGCCTCCATGACCTCGCCGGAGAAATCAAAATAGCCCGGGGTATCCAGCAGATTGATCTTACAGCCCTTATAATCGACGGGGGCCACCGCCGTGGAGATGGAAACCTGGCGGCGGATCTCTTCGGGATCAAAATCGCAAACGGTGTTGCCATCGGCGGGGGAGCCCATCCGAATGGTGCCACCGGTCAAAAACAGCATGTTTTCGGCGAGTGTGGTCTTGCCGCTGGCGCCATGGCCCAGCAGACAGATGTTGCGGATGTTTTGCGCAGAATAGCTCATATGGTTTCCTCTCCTTGCGTTCAAAATCGGAGCAGCCGTGCGTCCGATGGAGCGCCACAACTGACATTAGTCATTATAACTCAAAAACAGAATGCTGGCAACTGCAAATTTATTAAAATAATGCAAAATGCTGCAAAACCATGGGAGACAAGCAAAAGCAGGTCCGTGTGATATGTACACGGACCTGCTCAGACTGTCGATAAAGTATATTTCTTCGATTTATGCTGCAAGAGCCTCGCAGAGTTCCGCCGTCCCGCAGACGGCGGAAGAGGGTCAAATCGTGTTTTCCGGCGGCGTGTACGTCGGAAAACACACTCCCCAGGCCGCAAGTGTGCGAGCGAAAGCGAGTGCGCGCAGCGGCCTGCATCCCCTCGAAAAAATGCTTGCATTTTTGAGAAGCGTGTCGAAGTTTTTCGACACGCTGAGCAGGTCCGTGTGATATGTACACGGACCTGCTTCAGTGAGAGATTTAATTGTCGATTCTGCCGCAGAGGGCATGGACGGCAGGCTCTTCCTCCAGCGCCTGGGTCTCTGATACGGTTTCAACGCGCACCGCCCCGGTTGCCGGAAGAACAAAGTAGCGCAGATAGGAGGAATCGCGGGCAGAGAGAACGGGTTCTTCGCTCGCATAGCTGTGGAGGTGAAATTCCAGCTCGTCCGCCGCTGTGCCCACATAGACCAGCGCGGCACACTGGGGAGAGGGATCTTCGGACACGGGAATGGGCTGAAGCAAAAGGCCCGTCACCTCGGAATCGGGCAGGGCGCTTCTGGTAAAGGCCGCCTGTCCGCCCAATTTCTCTTCATAGATGCGGAGAAGAGCCTCCTGGATGGTTTCCTGAGATGTGCCTGGAGCCTCCGCTGCGGGCTGGGTACCGTAGGAGAAGGGGGCGCTGCTGGAGCCCGAATCACTCTGCGGCAGGGCTTTGGCGCCGGTGGAGGTGGAGCCCGCTTCCGCGTCTTCCGGGGCGGCCGGAGCCGGTATGTCTGCGGGAGAGGAGTCCTGCTCTGCGGACGGAAGCGCAAAGGGGGCGCTCCCATCCGGGACCCCCGCGCAAATGGAGGGCAGATTTTCCGGTATATCCTCCGGTACGGGAGAAGAGGATGCAGGAGAAGGGAGGGGGGCGGATGCATCGGGCGCAGGCGCGCCGGATGCGGAAAGATCCGTCCGGACTTTGGGGGAAGAAGCGGAGAGAGCACTCTCTCCGGGCGGCGCGGTGATCTGGGAGAGTCCGATTCCGCCGGCGCCCAGAAGCACCAGGGCAAATGCTGCGGCCGAAGCGGCCCACTGCCGCCAGCGGCGGGGCAGACCGTGCCGCCGCGGCAGCAGGACCGCCTTGGGCTCGGTGTGGACCTGCTCCAGAATGCGCCTGGAAAGCCCCGCCGGCACGGGTGCATTCAGCAGCGGGAGCTGATCGTGGAGGGATTCCAGATCGGCGCGGAGGGCCCGGCAGGGTGCGCAGAGCTTCAGGTGCTCCTCCAGACGCCGGGACTCATCGGGCGCAAGGGGGCCGTCCAAAGAGGCGCTGATGAGTTCCAGGGCTTCGTCACAGGTGAGCATGGGGGGTCCCTCCTTTCCGGGATAGGGTAGAGAGTGCTGCGGATTGTGTTCTTACAGAGTAGACGAAGAAGCGGGGGAAAAGTTCCCCGTGGAGATGAGATATTTTCGCAATGCCAGACGGGCCCGGGCGATGCGGGATTTAACGGTCCCCTCCTCCAACCCCAGAAGCTGGGCGATCTCGGCATAGGAGAGCCCGTCCAGCTCCCGCAGGACCAGCACCCGGCGGTGCTCCTCTGAGAGGGCGCGCAGCCCCGCGCGGATAAGCTCCTGGACTTCCCGGCGCTCGGCGCTCTGCTCTGGAGAAAAGCGCTCGTCGGGCACATCGGCCTGGCGCCCCTCCTCCTCATCATCCAGAGAGACCGTCATGGAAAGACTGCTCCGCCGCTTCTCCCGGCGGAGAAAGTCGATGCAGAGGTTGGAGGTCAGGCGATAGAGCCAGGTGGAAAAAGAGCTCTCGCCCTGAAATTTGCCAAGTCCCCGCCAGGCGTTGAGGAAGGCGTCCTGGGTGAGCTCGGCGGCGTCGTCCGGGTTGCGGGTCATGCGCAGGGCCAGGTTATAGATGCGGCGCTGATTCTGTTCCACCAGAAGGGAAAAGGCAGACTCATCGCCCTGCTGAGCCAGCTTCACCAGTTCTGTTTCCGATTGCATGGACACGCGCGCCCCTCCTTTCCCGGACGGAAGGAACGCTCGTCAGCGCAGGTCCCGCCTGATGCCTTCCGTGACCTTGTAGATATCCTCCATGGTGGAGATTTTAGAGATCTGCTCCTTATAATAGCCCGCATAGGGGACGCCCTTGAGATACCAGGCGTAGTGCCGCCTGGCCTCCAGACAGGCGATTTTTTCCCCCTTGTGGGCGGCGTTGATCTCAAACTGCCGCACCGCGGTGCCGCACCGCTGGGCCAGCGGGGGAAGCGTGGGGATCTCCTCTCCCGCCAGCGCGGCGGCGCACTGCTGGAGGAGCCAGGGGTTACCAAACACACCCCGGCCCACCATGGCCATGTCCGCGCCGGTGTAGCGCAGGATGCGCACGGCGGCCTCCGGCGTAAAGACGTCTCCGTTGGCAATGACGGGGATGGTGACCGCCTCTTTGACCGCCCGGATATAGTCCCAGTTGGCTTCTCCGGCGTACATCTGCCTGCGGGTGCGCCCGTGGACGGCCACCGCCGCCGCCCCGGCCTGCTCCATCATGCGGGCAAACTCCACACAGTTGATGGAGCCCTTGTCCCAGCCCAGGCGGAATTTGACGGTGACGGGCCGTCCGCCCGCGCCGCGGACCACGGCCTCCAGCACCCGGGCGGCCAGCTCCGGAGTGCGCATGAGCCCCGAGCCGTCCCCGCTCTGGGCGACCTTGGGGACCGGGCAGCCCATGTTGACGTCAATGATCTGGGCGCCCGAGATCTCGGCGGCCAGTCCGGCGGCCTGTTCCATACAGGCCGGATCGCTGCCGAAGATCTGGGCGGCGGCGGGGCGCTCGATCTCCCCCAGCTTGAGCAGGGGGATGGATTTTTTGTCCTGGTAGCAGAGTGCCTTGGAGCTGACCATCTCGGTGACGGTGTAGCAGCCGCTCAGCTCCCGGCAAACCGTGCGGAAGCCCAGATCGGTGACGCCGGCCATGGGGGCCAGGACCAGTTTGGAAGGTATGGTGACGCTGCCAATGTTCAAAAGGATCCCTCTCTCGATCAAAAGGATAGGTGTCTGGTGTCAGCCATGTCGCAGAGGCGGCCAACTCGATCCTCATTATCATAACATAGGAAGAAAAGGGGGGCAAGGGATGAATCCGAGACGCGGGGGGCATACTCCTTCCGGGAGGTGATACGGATGGACAGCGATATGCGGCCCTATCTCTGCTCGATGTGCGGATATGTCTACCAGGCCATGGAGGGAGACGCCGCCCGGGGCGTGCCCCCTGGGACCGGTTTTCCCGACCTGCCGGAGGAATGGACCTGCCCCCGGTGCCGCCAGGGGAAAGAATGGTTTGCGCCGATGGAGACATGAGAGATCCAGCCATTGGGACGGCGTTCCGATCAGGAGGAATGCCGTCCTTTTTGTGCGGATTTTTGTTCATAAGTAAAAAAAGAACTGGGAAATGACCTGAAATAGCACAGGAAAAGTGGAGCGGACAAACTTCTCCTACCCGTTCCGACGTCGTTTTTCCAAAAGCTGGGATATAATGACGGACACACAAAAGATGGCGGCAGGACCGCTGTGGACAGGGAGGAGACCGAAATGGCAGCAAAGGAGACGATCCGAACCCGGGCAGCCCGGGTCAGTGAGGAGATGCGGGAGACTGGGCGCCTGGTGCTCCGTGCGCCCATTCTGGTGCGGGGTGCAGAGTGTGCCATGCGCTTCCTCCTGGGAAGCATTTTGGCGGGCGCGGGGATTTTTGGAAACTATGCGCCCTTCGGACTGGGGCTGGTGGCCGCGTCGGGCTCGGGACTGGATGGATTCTGCGCGCTGCTGGGCGCCTGTATGGGGTATCTGCTCTTCCAGGGCTTTGTGGAGGGGCTGCGCTACGCGGCGGCGGCCATTCTGATCTTCTCGGTGGCCTTTGCCTTCTATGACATCGGCGCGTACCGCAAGGTGTGGTTTATGCCGGCCGCCGCCGCGCTCATGAATGGGATCACCGGGTTTATCTATCTCTCGGACCGGGGGTGGACGGCCGAGCACTTCATTTTTTTCGGGACCGAGGTGCTGCTGGCGGGCGCGTCGGCCTATTTCTACCGCATCGCCTTCTCCCCCTGGACGGAGAACCGGGAGGAGGACGCCCTCACCATCCGGCAGACCGTGAGCCTGCTCATTCTGGCTGGAACGGTGCTGCTCACCCTGTCCAAGGTCACTTTGGGAGGGGATCTGTCCATTGGACGGCTGTGCGCCGCCCTGGCGGTGATGGTGTGCGCCTATGAGGGGGGGATCGGCGCCGGGGCCACGGTGGGCGTCAGTACAGGGATCGGAATGGATCTGGCCGCAGGCGGCGCGCCCTTTTACTCCATGGCCTATGCTCTCTCGGGGGTGATGGCGGGAGTCTTTCACCGCCAGGGGCGGCTGTATACCGCCCTTGCCTATGTCCTCTCCAACGCGGTGGCAGTGCTCTGGACCTGGGGGAGCGGAGCCCGCCTCTCGGTGCTCTACGAAGTCTTTGCCGCGTCGGTGCTCTTCCTTCTTCTGCCGGAGCGGAGCCTGCGCCGGGTCCGGGCCCTGCTGGTCCGGGAGCCCCGCCGGGATACGGCGGACAAGGCCCGGGAGTATGCCAGAAAGCGCCTGGAGGGGACGGCCCGGGCCTTTCGGGAGCTCCACGATTCCCTGCGCAGCCGCTTTGACCACACGGGCGGAAACGACGGGGACACGGCCATCATCTTTGACCGGGCCGCGAACCGGGTGTGCAAGACCTGTCCCCAGCAGATCATGTGCTGGCAGCGGTCCTATGTGGATACTTATAACGCCCTCAACGATGCGCTGCCCGCCATGCTGGAGCGGGGAAGAGGGGAGGGAAGCGACTTTCCCCTGCACTTTTCCAGCCGGTGCCAGCGGTTCGCGCAGTTTCTCACAGCGGCCAATGAGGAGCTCTCCGCGCTCTTTTACCGCAGGCAGTATCAAAACCGCCTGCGGGAGAGCCGGGGGGAGGTGTGCCGCCAGTATGCCGAGCTCTCGGCCGCCCTGGGCGCGGCGGCCAGCGAGCTCTCCGCGGAGCTCTCCCCCGATGCCCTCCGGGAGCGGCGGCTGCGCCAGCATTTTACCGCGCTGGGACTGGAGGCGGAGCCTGCGGTCTATTACGATGAAGCCGGACGCCTCCGGATCGAGATCGAGGGGGTGGGGCTTCAGTCCCTCCGGCGGAGCGACGCGGCCAAACGCCTGGCCCAATTAATGGATAGGCCCCTGCGCCTGGTGGAGGAGTGCCCGCCCCGCTATGACCGGGTGGTGCTGGCCGAGCGGGAGCCCTTTATGGCGGTTGCGGGGGTGGCCGCCCGGAAAAAAGACGGAGAGACCGTCTCGGGCGACACGGGAGCCTGGTTCAAGCAGGAGGATGGAAGTCTCTTTGTGCTCCTGTGCGACGGCATGGGCTCGGGACCCTCCGCCCACCGGGAGAGCAGTGAGGCCGTGCGCCTGCTGGAGCAGTTCCTGCGGGCCGGGGTGCCGCCGGAGGAGGCCCTGCGCACCCTATCGGGGGCACTGGCCCTCCAGGGAGAGGAGACGGGGGGCTTTACCACCATTGACCTGATGCGGGTGGACCTCTTTACCGGTGCGGCGGCAGTCTACAAATACGGTGCGGCCCCCACCTATGTGAAAAAGGGAAACACAGTGCAGCGCATTACAGGCAGTACGCTGCCCGCCGGGCTCTCCCCGGTCCAGGGAGCGGCCCCCGATGTGAGCCGCTTCTCCCTGGAGCCAGGGGACTGCGTGCTGATGGTCTCCGACGGCGTGGCCGGCGGGGAGGGGGATGTGTGGCTCCGGGAGCGGCTGCGCTCCTTCCAGGGGGAGAGCCCCAAGGAACTGGCCCGCATCCTGATCGAGGAGGGGCAGCGGCGGGTGGGGAGCGGGGATGACCGCACCGCCATCCTCCTGCGGCTGGAGCGGCGGACGGAGTAGTGTGCCCACAGAAAATCCTACTTGACAGGGAAGGGACGGGGTGGGTAACGTTATTAAGTGATTAAGAAAATGCTTAAGAAAAGGAGATGGCGAAATGCCGTCGAAGCGAGTGTCCCGGGTGTGCCGTGGCTGTGTGGCCTGCGGAAGCTGTGTGAAGGTCTGCCCGGTGGGGGCCATCCAGGTATGGAAGGGCGTGGAGGCCCGGGTGGACGGGAACCGCTGCGTGGGCTGCGCCCGCTGTGCCGGGGAGTGTCCCGCGGGGGTCATCGATGTAAAGGCGCGGGAGGAACTGGCATGAGACAGAAGCGGCACTGGTACGACTACCTCTGGATCGTGACCCCCATTTATCTGGGGCTGGGCATGTTCAACATCCTCTTTGCCTGGCTGGGCATGATCTTTTTTAGCCTCCCCCTGCTCATCTCCATCTTTGGTGGGGGAAAGCTGTACTGCAACCGCTTCTGTGACCGGGGGCAGTTCCTCAGCCTGCTGGGCAGCCGGCTCAAGCTCTCCCGCAACCGGCCTCTGCCACGGTGGATGAAGCATCCGGTCTTCCGCTATGGATTTTTGGTGTTTTTCCTGGCGATGTTCGCCAACATGCTCTATGTGACCTGGCTGGTATGGGCGGGAAACCGGGCGCTGGGAACCAGCATCAAGCTGCTGTGGACCTTCCGGGTGCCCTGGGCCTGGGCCTATCCGGTGGAGGTGACCCCCTGGGTGGCCCAATTTGCCTTCGGATTTTACAGCCTCATGCTCACCTCCACGCTGATCGGCCTGGTGGTGATGGCACTCTATAAGCCCAGAGGGTGGTGCGTCTTCTGCCCTATGGGGACCATGACCCAGCTCATCTCCCGCCTGCGGGCGGGCCGTCCAACAGAGGCTGGCTGCGGCGGAAGCTGTGCCTCCTGTACGGCCTGCACCCTCTCCCGGGGAACGGAACAGGAGGGAGAATGATGGGACTGGAGGAACACGCCAGCCAGGTAGCCGATCTGCTGCGGCTGCTGGCCAATGAAAACCGTCTTCTCCTGGTCTGTGCCCTGCTGGAGGGACCCAAGGGGGTGGGGGAGCTGGCTGCGGTGGTGCCGGGGATCACCCGGCCGGCCCTCTCCCAGCACCTTCACGCCCTGCGGGGAGCGGGACTGCTGCGGGATGAGAAGCGGGGACAGTTTGTGACCTATTCCCTGGCCGACCCCCGCCTGCGGGAGGTATTGGCTGTGCTGAAACGGGAATACTGTCCCGAGTCCTGAGGACTCTTTGCGGCGGGCCTGTTTTGTGATAAACTAGAAAATACAGAGCGTGCCGGCCGGACTTGAGCCTTGTCGTTCAAGTCCGGCTGGTATTTTTACCTATGATTTTTCCGTTTTGTATTTCTATACAGGCGAGCGCAGAGGATGACGGATATGAAGAAACTTGTGGTTGGCATATTGGCCCATGTGGACGCGGGTAAGACCACCCTGTCGGAGGGGATGCTCTACCTCAGCGGCGCCTTGCGTAAGCTGGGCCGGGTGGACCATCAGAACGCCTTCCTGGATACCAACGCCCTGGAGCGGCAGCGGGGCATCACCATCTTCTCCAAGCAGGCGGTCTTTGCCCTGCCCACGGTGGAGGTGACGCTGCTGGACACCCCGGGCCACGTGGATTTTTCCAGCGAGATGGAGCGCACGCTCCAGGTGCTGGACTGCGCCATTCTGGTTATCAGCGGGACCGGCGGCGTACAGGGCCATACTCAGACCCTGTGGAAGCTGCTGGAGCGCTATCATATCCCCACCCTGCTCTTTGTCAACAAGATGGACCTGGACGGGGCCGACCGGGCGGGCTGTCTGGCCCAGCTCCGGGAACAGTTGCACGACGGCTGCGTCGACTTTATCCAGGCGCGGGAGGGGGAATCCCTTCAGGAACAGGTCGCCATGTGCGAGGAGGCCGCCCTCGAGCGCTATCTGGAGACCGGAACGGTGAAGGATGGGGAGATCCGCCGCCTGGTGCGGGAGCGCAGGCTCTTTCCCTGCTGGTTTGGCTCGGCCCTCCGGCTGGAGGGGGTGGAGGCCTTTTTGGAGGGGCTGGAGCGCTATGCCCCGATCCCGGACTATCCGGCGGAGTTCGGCGCACAGGTCTATAAGATCGGCCGGGATGCCCAGGGAGGGCGTCTCACCTACCTGAAGGTCACGGGAGGGAGTCTGAAGGTCAAGGATCTGCTCTCGGGCGGAACCGTCGCCGCCGGAGGGGAGGCCCCATGGGAGGAGAAGGTGGACCAGATCCGCATTTACTCCGGGGAGCGCTTTCAGACAGCCGACCGGGCCGAGGCGGGAACAGTGTGCGCGGTCACCGGGCTCACCCATACCCGGGCGGGGGAGAGTCTGGGGAGCGCCCGGCCCGCGCAGCTTCCCCTGCTGGAGCCGGTGCTCACCTACCGGCTCAATCTGCCCGAGGGGGCCGATCCCCACACCGCCCTGCGCAGGCTGCGGGAGCTGGAGGAGGAGGACCCCCAGCTCCACATTCTCTGGAACGAGTCCCTGCGGGAGATCCATCTCCAGCTCATGGGGGAGGTCCAGCTGGAGATCCTGCGCGCTGTCATTGCCGAGCGGTTCGGGCTCTCCGTGGCCTTTGACACGGGGAGCATCCTCTACAAAGAGACCATTGCCGCCCCGGTGGAGGGGGTGGGGCATTTTGAGCCCCTGCGCCACTATGCCGAGGTCCATCTGCTGCTGGAACCCGGGCCCCGGGGGAGCGGCATGTGCTTTGCCACCGCGTGCAGCGAGGATATGCTCGAGCGCAGCTGGCAGCGCCTGGTGCTCACCCATCTGGCTGAGCGGGTCCACCTGGGGGTCCTGACCGGCTCCCCGCTCACGGATATGAAGATCACCCTGGTGGCGGGCCGGGCCCATCCCAAGCACACCGAGGGGGGCGACTTCCGCCAGGCCACCTACCGGGCGGTGCGCCAGGGGCTGATGGAGGCCGAGAGCATCCTGCTGGAGCCCTGGTACGACGTGCGCCTGGAGGTGCCGTCCGCCCAGGTGGGACGGGCCATGTCCGACCTTCAGCGGAGAGGGGGAACCATGGAGCCGCCGGAGACCGCGGGAGAGTATGCCGTCCTGACCGGACGGGCGCCGGTGGCCGGGATGCGGGACTACGGCGCGGAGATGGCAGCCTATACCAGGGGACAGGGCCGTCTTTTCTGCACCCTGAGCGGCTATGAGCCCTGCCACAATGCCCGGCAGGTGGTGGAGGAGGCGGGCTACGACCCGGAGCGGGATCTGGAACACACCCCGGACTCTGTTTTTTGTACCCATGGCGCGGGATATGTGGTAAAATGGGATCAAGTAAAGGCCCAGATGCATGTGGAGAGCGGACTCGCGCTGAGAGAGGAGGCGCCGGAGAGATCCGAAAGCCAGCCCCGGAGGGGGGCACGGCATACCGGCTCTCTCGCGGAGGATGCGGAGCTCCAGGCCATCTATGAGCGGACCTATGGAAAGGTGGAGCGGGATGCCTTCCGCCCCCAGTCCAAGGCGCCCGCCCGCACCAGCCTGGATGAGAGCCGGTATCATATCCGGGCCCGGAGCCGGGGACCGGAATACCTGCTGGTGGACGGATATAATATCATCCATGCCTGGGACGAACTCAAGGAATTGGCCCGGGCGGACCTGTCCGCCGCGCGGAAAGCCCTGATGGATATTCTGAGCAATTACCAGGGCTTCCGCAAGTGCGAGGTCATCGTGGTCTTTGACGCCTACAAGGTCAAGGGGAATCCCGGCAGCGTATCTAAGTACCACAACATCCATGTGGTGTACACGAAAGAGGCGGAGACGGCGGACAACTATATTGAAAAGGTCACCTATGAGCTGGGGCGGAAATACCAGGTCCGGGTGGCCACCTCCGACGGCGTGGAGCAGCTCATCATCCTGGGGCACGGGGCGCTGCGCGTCTCAGCCCGGATGTTCCGGATGGAGATCGAGCAGGCGGAGGGCCAGATCACCGGCCTGATCGCACAGAACAACCGAAAGAGCCGGAAGCTGGACCAGATCCAGTACCGCCTAGGCAGAGACAGTGGATCATAGAGAGGCCGGACAGAGCAGAAGGCCGTCTTATTTACGCAGGCCGCAGAGCATCTGTACCGACCCGTACAGATGCTCTGCGGCTCTTTTTTGGAACAAAACGGAAACGTGTTGAAATGTAGAAACAAAAATATTTTAATTTGTTTCTACATGAAACGATATGAAACGTTTTGGCGGATTCTTTTTGGGGAGAACATGCGGTGGATACCGCCAAAGGTCTGCGGTGCAGCGTATTGGCAATGGTCGACAAGAATTGGCATGCCGTTTGCTAAAAAGAATAAAAATGCTTTTGTGATTCTGCGTGACCGCTGCAGTGACGCAGTTTGAAACGATGGTTGCAGAAGGGGGCGAAAAAGAGCATTGGATCCCAGGGGGCGCAACTTCCCCAAAGGCACCGGCCGGTCACAGGCCGGAAGAGAAAAACAGATCATACATGAAAGAAAATAGGAGAGGTGAGAACAATGGATCTGGCAGTACTGATAGGTTCTTTCTTTGTCCTGCTGTTCCTCGGCATCCCGATCGCCATTGCGCTGTGCGCGTCGGCCATGCTGTATCTGGCGCTTTACACGGAGATTCCGCTGATTATCGTCGGCCAGCAGATGCTCAAGGGTGTGGATTCCTTTACGCTGATGGCGATTCCCTTCTTTGTAATCGCCGGCTGTCTGATGCAGAGCGGCGGTATCTCCCGGCGGATCGTGGACTTTGCCAAGAAGCTGGTGGGCTGGATGCCCGGCGGGCTGGCTGTGGTGGACATCGTGGCCAGCATGATCTTTGCGGCTATGACCGGCGCGGGCGCCGCCACCACCGCGGCGGTGGGCGGCATCATGATCCCTTCCATGGAGGAGGAGGGATATGATCCCGGCTTTGCCAGCGCCATCCAGACCGTGGGCGGCGTATTCGGCCCCATCATCCCGCCCAGTATCCTGATGGTCCTCTATGCGGTGGCCTCCGGCGCGTCGGTGGGCGATATGCTGCTGGCCGGGCTGCTGCCCGGACTGTTCCTGGGTCTGGTGCTGATCGTGGTCGTAGTGATGCAGTGCATCAAGAAGGGGTATAAGGGCAGCGGACGCTTCCACCTGGGCGAGGTGGTCCGCTCCTTTGGCCATGCCTTCTGGGCGCTGCTGGCGCCCGTCATCATCCTGGGCGGCATCTACTCCGGCTTTGTGACGCCCACGGAGGCCTCTGCCCTGTGCTGCTTCTACTGCCTGTTTGTGGGTGTGTTCATCTACAAGGAGATCAAGATCAAGGATATCTGCAAGATCGTCTACGGCGGCGTGAAGAGCGCCGCGGGCATCATGCTCATCGTGGCGGCCACCCAGGCCTTTGGCTGGGTCATCACCCGCGCCGGTATTCCCCAGACCCTGGCCCGGACCTTTACCTCCTCCATCAGCAACCCGCTGGTGTTTGTCTTTGCCGCCTGCCTGATCCTGCTGGTGGCAGGCTGCTTCATCGATGCGGTCCCCGCGCTTTTGATCTTTGCCCCGATCTTCTGCCCGACGGCCGACGCCTACGGCATCAACATGGTCTACTTCGGCGTGGTGATGGTCATTGTGCTGTGCATCGGCCTGGCGACTCCCCCGGTGGGCATCAACCTGTATGTGGCCTCCAGTGTGGGCGGACAGCCGGTGCATAAGATCATCCCCCATCTGCCCATTCCTCTGCTGGCGATCTTTGCCGGCACCATCGTTGTGATCCTGGTGCCCGGCATTGTGACGTTCCTTCCGAACCTGATTTGAGCCTGCGGGTAAACTGGATACGAGCAATCTTGAACGCGTGAGGAGAAAACAAATGATGAAAAAGAAGGTTTTGGCATTTGGCATGGCCATGGCGATGCTGCTGACCATGACCGCCTGCGATATCCGGGCTGGCGGCAGCGGCGGCAAGACCGCCCTCAACGACACGGTGGAAGTGCCCGAGGCGGGACCGGTGGCCGCCGGTGAGATCACCGGCGAGAAGATGTCCATCAGCCTGTTTGCCGGCTCTCTTCCGGAGAACATGCCGGTGGGCGGCGCGCTGAAAGTGATGGCCGAGTACATCAATACCTATTCGGATGGAACCATTGAGGCGCTGGCCTTTTTTGACACCGCGCTGGGGGACGCCACCTCCATGGTGCAGGGGCTGCAGCAGGGGACGATCGACATCGGCGTAGCCGGCACGGCCTATTTTTCCGGACTGGTGCCCGAGATCGAAGTGTTCCAGCTGCCCTTCCTCTTTGAGGATCTGGAGGCGGCCCGTACCGCCGCCGCCGGTCCGGCCGCCGAGCAGATCAACCATATGTTTGAGGATAAGGGCATCGTGGGGCTCTCGGTCTGGGAGAACGGTTTCCGCGAGCTGACCAACAATGTGCGCCCGGTGTCCACTCCGGATGACATGAAGGGCATCAAGATGCGCACGCTCCCCGCAGAGGTCCAGGTGGCCACCTGGTCTGCCATGGGGGCGCTTCCCACCAGCATTGACGCCTCGGAGCTGTACACCGCCCTTCAGCAGGGCACGGTCAGCGCCCAGGACAATCCCCTGCACGAGATCGTCTCCCGCAAATTCTACGAGGTGCAGCCCTATGTGACCATGACCGATGCGGTCTACACGCCGCTCTATATGGGCATGAGCAAAAAGACGTGGGATCGCATGTCTGAATCCCAGCGCGCCCTGATCCAGGAGGCCGCCGACGTGGCCCGTGAGAAGCAGCTGGAGCTGACCGACGAGGCCCAGGCGGAGGCCATGCAGACCCTGATCGACTACGGCTGCGAGGTGGTGGAGGATCCGGACAAGGCCGCCTTCCGGGAGAAGGCCCTGCCCACCTGGACCCTCTTCACCGACCAGTACGGAACCGAACTGGTGGAGCTGCTGCAGGAGACCCAGGGATAACGGGAGAAAGGAGTGTCTCTTATGAGAAGAATCATAGATCTGACCTGGCCGATTGAGGAGCACTGGCGCTATGGATTCCATGTCACGCCGGTCAAGACCCACGCAAATCATGATCCGTGGCAGTGTGCGGCCTATAATCTGGAGTCCCACTGGTACACCCACATTGATGCGCCGCTGCACTTTGACCCCAAGGGCAAGACGCTGGATGACTATCCCATTCAGGATTGGGCCATCACCGACTGCCTGATCCTGGATTTCTCCAGCTGCGGCGATAACACTGCCATCACCGGGGAGATGCTGGAAAAGGCCAATGAGCCCTATCGGGAGCGCCACTTTGACAGCCTTCTGATCCGGACCGACCGGGGCCGCAAGGTGAGTTGGAAGACCACCGAGTACTGGGATACTTCCCCCTATTTGACCGAGGACGCCGGGATCTGGATCAAGAACTACCGCCCCAAGGTGGTGGGCTATGACTTTGCCCAGGACTATGTCATCCGCAATCTGCGGCATATGAAGCCGGGCGAGGTGGCTGAGCAGCCGGTCCACGAGCATGTGCTCAAGCAGGGCGAGATCCTTCAGATCGAGTATCTGACCAATCTGTGGGAGATCGGCGCGGATGTCTGTCAGCTGATCGCCCTTCCGCTGAACACCCAGCATGCCGACGGCAGCCAGATCCGTGTGATCGCGGTTGTAGAAGAGTGAGGAAGGTGCGAGATGAAAAAGAATATATCCAAGGTGATATCCGCCGTTGAGTGGCTGTTCGGTCTGGTGGGAGTCGTGATGATCCTGGTGGAGACCTATGCGGTGCTGGCGCGGAATGTTCTGCTGATCCCCACTCCCTGGGTGGACGAGCTGCTCAAGCTCCTGTTTGTGTGGAGCATTTTTGTCTGCTCGGCGCTGGCCTTCTTGTCCGACGATCTGATCTCGCTGACGCTGTTGGAGGATGGGGCCCGGGAGCAGGGCAAAGAGAAGAAGTATGGCGTTTTCAAGCTGATCCAGTACGTGGTCGCGCTGGTGATCTCCGGTTTGATCGTGCTTCAGCTGCTGACCATCGTGAGCACCCAGATCTCCACCGGAGAGGCTACCACGGTGCTCAAGTATCCGCTGTGGGCGCTCAATACCGGCGTGCTGCTGGGCATGGGCCTGATCGCTGTTTTTGCCATCCGCAAGCTAGTGGACTGCGTACTGCTTTTTTCCGGGAAAAAGACCGCCCTGTCCGGCAAAGACGGATAACCATATCACTTGACTTGATTTGAAAGAGCGCCGCAGATACAAGGCATCTGCGGCGCTCTGTATAAATAAGCCCGCGTACCGCAGAGGAAATCCTGTGATACAGGGCAATTTTTTATCCCAGCGCGTGGAAAAGATCGCCAAAAATCATATCCCGGTGACAGTAAGTGGCGGTGCGCACCAGGTGACGCCCCCGGGGCGTGAGATCCCAGGTCAGGTCGTTGTTCAGTGTGGGGGCCTCGGTCTCAACCGTGAGGACCCAGTTGGGATTTTTCAGGAAGGCGATGGTGGAGATATCCCAGATGACCCGGCTCCAGGCCACATACTGGGTGGGGAACTGGGAGAAATATGCGTCGCTCTGGTCGGCCTGGCCCTTGAGATAGCCCTGGCGGTTGAGAGCCATGAGGGCGATGGAGGCCTCCGGCTTCCGGAAGGCGTCCAGACAGTTCTGGGCCAGATAGCGGCCGATCTCACTGCGGTCCCAGAGGCGGCAGCGCAGCTCGTCCTCTGTGGTAGTGAGCAGAGATGCCACGCCCATACAGGGAATGTGGACCAGGGGGACGCCGCTGTTCAGGACCACCTGGACGGCCCGGACATCCTGATAGAGGTTATATTCAAATCCGTGTCCAAAGGAGAGCGGCTGACCTCCCAGCCAGACCACCACCAGCTTGCGGGCGATCTCAGGGGCCATCAGCAGCGCGGAGGCCACGTTGGTCAGCGCAGCGATGGCGGCCACATAGAGCGGCTCCTCGCTTTCCAAGGCGCGGTGGATCAGATCCCGGACGGCGTCGCTCTCTATGGCGCCCTCCGCGGGAAGATAGCCGGGAGAACCCCGGAAGACCCGCCCGGACGGGGCCTCGTTCAGCAGGGAAAAGAGTTTGAGGATCTCCTGATAGCTCTGTTCCATACCGTGGGCCGGTCCGTCCGCGGCGCCGTGCAGGGCACTGGCCAGCGTGCTCTCCTCGCTCTCACCCAGGGGAGAGGAGCTGTGGGAGAAGGGGGCGGCATAGACCGCCTCCACCGAAAAGCGCTCCTTGGAGCGCAGCGCCCAGGCAATGGCAAACTGGTCGTCCACTTCATTTTTGGCGTCGGTGTCAATGACCAGACGCAGCTTCCCGGTTGGAATGGTCAGTCTGGACCGGATTTCTTCTTGTGTCAGAGGGTGATACATACCATATGCTCCTTTCAGACAACGGAGGATCTGGGCTGCGCCAGTGCCGCGAGTGCGTCGTCCACCTGCCGGGCGTGGGGGATGGAGGGCGCGGCGCCCGGCTGGGCGACGGCCAGAGCGGCTGCGATGCTGGCCCGGGTCAGGGCCTGGGCATGGCTGAGCCCCAGGCAGACGGCGGCAAAGAAATAGCCGGTGAAGGTATCTCCGGCCGCCGTGCTGTCTACCGCTTCCACAGGGAAGACGGCCTGACGGAGGAGCCCCTGCTCACTGGCGCAGAGGGAGCCGTTGTCGCCCAGGGTAAGGACGACCTGCATGTCCGGCCAGCGGCGGCGCAGGGCCTGACAGATGGCTTGGGGCTCCTGCTCGCCGGTGAGTCCGGCGCCCTCGATCTCATTGAGGATGAGCCAGGAGACGCCGCTGAGATCGGTATGCAGGAGTGTATCATCCAGCGGAGAGGGATTGAGGACTACCGTCATTCCCCGCTTCCGGCCCTGGGCGATCAGGTAGGGGAGGCAGGAGATCTCGTTTTGCAGAAAGAGCCAGTCTCCAGGGGCAAAATGCGCCAGAACGGCGTCCGCCTCCCCCTGGGAGATGGCCTGATTGGCGCCGCCGTGAAGCAGAATGCAGTTCTGCCCCAGAGGGTCCACCTGTATGATGGCGTGCCCGGTGGGCAGAGCGGGGTCCTGGCGGATGAGAGAGACGTCCACCCCGCTCTCGGAGAGTTCCCGCAGGAGAAAGGCGCCGTCGCCGCCGATTTTTCCGGCGTGCCAGACGGGCAGGCCGGCCCGGGCCAGGGCAATACTCTGGTTGAGGCCCTTTCCGCCTCCGGCGGTCTTCATCTCCAGGGACGCCAGCGTCTCGCCCGCACGGACAAAGTGGGGCACAGTATAGGAGCGGTCGATGTTGAGAGAACCGAAATTGAGTACCTTCATGCAGATAAACCTCCATGCGTTGCGGATCAAGGGAGTTGTCTTGTACTTTCCACAGGGGTGTGGTAAAATATGTACTACTAAATGATGTGCGGGAGGAAGTGAGGGAGATGGCGGCGACGCTGCGGGATGTGGCGCGGCTTGCGGGGGTTTCTCCCGGGGCGGTGTCCCAGGTGCTCAACGGAAAGCCCCACCGGATCTCTCCCGAGACCTGCGAACAGATCCGGCAGGCCGCGGAACAGCTGCGCTACGTCCCAAACCAGAATGCAGTGACCCTGGTGACCGGGCAGAGCCAGGCGTTGGGCGTGGTGATCCCGGACATCCGGAACCTCTTTTTTGCCGAACTGGTCAGCGGAGTGGAGGCGGTGGCGCTGGAGACGGGGTGGAATATCGTGATCACCTCCTCCAGCGACAAAAGTGCGCTGGCCCTGGCCAATCTCCGGACCCTGGCGGCCCGGGATGTGGGGGCCATCCTCCTGGTACCGGCCAGCGATGCGGATGAGACGCTGGCCATGGAGTACCGTCAGGCCATCCGGGATTATGGCCGCCCAGTGATCCAGGTGGACCGGATCATCCCGGATCTTGGCGTGAGTTTGACTGCCATCCACCAGAGGCGCGGGGCCAAACTGGCCATGGAGCACCTGCTGGATCTGGGACACCGCCGGGTGGCCTGTGTATTGGGGCCCACCAACACCTGCGCGCCCCGGCTGAGCGGGGTGCGGGAGGCCTGCGCCCAGTGGGGGATCGCTCTGCGGGAGAGAGATCTCTACCCCGGGGCCTATACGATGGAGAGCGGATATGCCGTGGCCGACGCCATTTTAGAGGGGGACTATACGGCGGTATTCTGCTTTAACGATATGATGGCCTACGGGTTTTACAAGCGGTGCCGGGAGCGGGGCGTCTCCATCCCCCGCGACTTGTCCGTGATGGGATTTGACGGGGTGCTCTTCTCCGATTATCTGGAGAAGCCGCTCAGCACGGTGTGGCAGCCGGCCCGACAGCTGGGTGTGGAGGCCGCCCGGCAGGCATTCCGGGAGCTGGAGTGTCCGGAAGGGGCGGGGAAGCGCACTCTGCTGGAACCGCGGCTCCAGATCCGGGAGAGCACCGCGCCGCCGGTTGCCGGAGCAGTATGTTGGGAAAGATAAGCGGGCATCCATCTCAGGGACGGATGCCCGTTTTTTCTGTGGTCATCCGACCGGCTTGGCCGCAGACTGGTTCTGTGCGTTCCGCCGCTTATGGCTGCTTCTGCGGTACTGCCGTACCGAGAAGAGGATCAGGCCCGCCAGGGTGACACAGTAGGGAATGGTGCGCACCAGATCGGCCGGCCAGCCCAGCACGCCGGCGGCGTTGGAGAAGGCGTCGGCCGCGCCAAAGAGGAGCGAGGTAAGGGCGGTGCCGATGGGATGGGAACAGCCCATGGCCTCGGCGGCAATGGCGATCCATCCCCGGCCGGCCACCATGTCCCGGGAGAACCAGGAGACATAGCCCATGGACATAAAGGCGCCGCCCAGGCTGGCTAGGAAACCGGAGATGAGCAGGGCCACGGCCTGTACCCGCATGACGTGGATGCCCACCGACTCGGCGGCATGGGCGTCCTCGCCCACCGCGCGGAGGTGGAAGCCCAGAGGGGTGCGCTTGAGCAGAATGTACACGGCGATGACCGAGAGGAAGGCCAGATAAGTCAGGATATTGTGTCCGGAGAGGATCTCACCCACCACCGGGATCTGGTCCAGGAGGGGGATCTTTACCTGGGGTAGAACACCGCTGGGCACCGAGGCGGAGGTGCCCTTGTCGTGGCAGAAGAGGTACAGGGCAAATACAGTGCCGCCGGAGGCCAGGGAGTTGATGGCGATGCCGCCCAGAATCACATTGGTGCGGTAGTACAGGGTGAAAAAGGCCAGAATACCCGCGCACAGCAGTCCGGAGAGGATGGCGCACAGCAGGCCGATCCACGCGCTGGAGGAGAGAGCGGAGGCCATCATACCCACAAAGGCGGCGATGAGCATAATGCCCTCCAGGGCGATGTTGGGAATGCCCGCGGTGTTGGCCACCACCATACCCATGGCGGCAAAGACGATGGGCGTGGTCACACGCAGGATGGAATAAAAGAAACTGGGTGTGAGAATCACATTAAGCAGCGCGTCCATGCTTGACCCCCTTTTCGATCCACTTCTGACGATAGGTATGGAGGAACCGCTCGGCGGAGACCAGGAGAATGATCAGCGCCTGAAGGATGGAGACCATCTCGGTGGGTACGTCGGAGAGCCGGGCCACCATGTCGGCGCCCACCCGGAGATAGGCCACGAACAGGGCTGAGAGCACCACGCCCAGGGGGTGGTTGCCGCCCATCATGGCGATCATGGCTCCATCAAATCCGTAGCCGGGCAGAGCGGTCCATTCAAAGCGCTGGTGCAGGCCGATGGTCTCCACCGCGCCGCCCATGCCGGCCAGCACGCCCGAGACCAGATGGGCCAGGATGATCACCTTGGCGGTGTTGATGCCCGAATAGCGGGCGAAATCCCGGTTGATGCCGGTCATGCGGATCTCATAACCCCACTTGGTGCGGTAGAGGAAGAGATAGGTGAGGAGCACACAGGCCAGGGCGATGATGAGGCCGAAATGGATCCGGGTGCCGGGGACGATCCTGGGGAGAAGGGCGGTCTCGGCAAACTTATAGGAGATCTGGTTGCCCGTCTCTGGGTCCCGCATGAAATTGGTGAGGATCCACAGGCCAACCCCCAGAAGAATGTTGTTGAGCATGAGGGAGGTCACCAGCTCGCTGGCGTTGAATTTGGCCCGGAGGACGCCGGGAATGGCCATCACGGCCGCGCCGATCACGCCGCCCAGGATCACGATGACCAGAGGGTGGATCCCGGCGGGCATGGAGTAGAAAATGGCCACCAGGGAGACCGCAGCGCCCGAGATGTAATAGATGCCCTCCGCGCCCAGGTTGAAGAGGCTGGCCTGGAACACCACCGCCATGGCCAGACCTGAGAAAATCAGTGGGATGGCGGCCTCCACGATGTTGCCCAGATGGCGCTTGGAGTCAAAGGGGCCCGCGGTGAAGATCCGGATGGCCTCCAGAGGGGTATCACTGATGAGAAAAATGATCAGATAGGCCGCCGCCAGCGCGATGAGCAGGGAGACGGCGGTGCGGAGCAGTTGGAAGCTTCGTTCCCGGTTCATTTTGTCACCTCCTGGATGCGTTCCGGGGCATGCCGCTGGAGACCCAGCATGCACAGGCCCAATTCTTCTTCGGTCACGGCGGAGACGTCGGGGAAATAGGCCACGATCCGTCCGTCATACAGGACCACCACCGCGTCGGAGAGCTTCATGACTTCGGCCAGGTCCGCCGAGATGAGCAGGACGGCGCTGCCGCTGTCCCGGAGAGAGAGAATCTTCTGGTGGATGATGCGGGCCGCGCCGATGTCCACGCCGCGGGTGGGCTGTTCCGCGATGAGCACACTGGGCTGGCCGCTGCATTCCCGGGCCACGACCACCTTCTGCATATTGCCGCCGGAGAGCATGGAGATCTTGGAGGCACCGCTGCCGCACTTGATCTCGTAGTCGGCAATGCTCTGGCGGGTAAAGGCGTCGATCTGCTCATTGGAGAGCAGACCCGCGGGGCCGGCGACCGGGGCCCGGTAATAGGAGCAGGAGATCAGGTTCTCCCGAATGGAGGCGCCGGCCGCCGCGCCCTGGCGCAGCCGGTCCTCAGGGATGTAGCCAAGGCCGCCCTCCCGCAGGGCGCGCACCTTCTGGCGGGAGATGTCCATGCCGTTGATCTCCACACGGCCCTGCTCCAGCTCCCGGGCGCGGGTGAGCAGCTCCACCAGCTCCACCTGGCCGTTGCCCTGGACACCGGCCACGCCCAGCACGGTGCCCGCATGGACGGCAAAGCTGACGTCATCCAGAACGGGGACCTGGGCGCCGCCGGAGTAGGAGAGGTGCTCGGCCCGGATCAGGACCTCTCCGGGGGTACAGGGAGCCTTTTCCAGGTCCCCGCCGCCCTCCCAGCCCACGATCTTGGCGGAGAGCGCCTCCTCGGTCAGCTCATCGGTGTCGTAGACGCCCACACTGCGGCCGTTGCGCATGACGGTGACGCGGTTGGAGATGGCCTTGACCTCCCGCAGCTTGTGGGAGATGAAGATGATGGTGTGTCCCAGGTCCTTGAGCACGTTGAGCTCGGCAAAGAGCTGGTCGGTCTCCTGGGGAGTGAGCACGGCGGTGGGCTCGTCCAGGATCAGGATACGGGCGCCCCGGGCCAGCGCCTTGAGGATCTCCACCTTCTGCTTGATGCCCACCGGGAGAGTGCCGACCACGGCGGTGGGGTCGATATCAAGGTGATATTTCTCCCCCAGCTCCCGGGCAAAGTCGTTGACCTTGGCCGAGTCCACAAAGAGCCCCTTTCTGGGCTCGATGCCCAGCGCGATGTTCTGGGCCACGGTGAAGGAATTGACCAGCATGAAATGCTGATGGACCATGCCGATTCCGTGGGAAATGGCATCCTCCGAGGAGCTCATTTCCAGGGGAGCACCCTCCAGCGTGATGGTGCCGGAGGAGGGCTTCTCCATCCCGAAGAGGATCTTCATCAGCGTGGTCTTACCTGCGCCGTTTTCGCCCACCAGCGCATGGATCTCACCGCGCTTGAGGTTAAAGTTTACATCCTCGTTGGCGACAATGCCATTGCCGTAGATCTTGGATATATGCTCCATGTTCAATACATACGCTTCCTGCACGGGAACACCTCCTGATTGGTAAGGCCGCCGCCTGCTCCGGCGGGAACAGGCGGCGGGAAAAGGATCCGGTCTGGAACGGGGAGGATCAGGGCTTGGCGGCCTGACGGATCTGCTCCACTTCCTCGGTGGACATGCCCACGGTATTCAGCGGGGTCACCTCGCCGGAGATGACCTTCTGCCACTCGGCGTCCACATAGTCGCGGCTCTCCTGGGAGAGGAGCTTCTCGTAGAACTCATTCTTGGCGATGGTCACGCCGTTCTCCTTCAGGCCCAGCATCTCGTTGGTGCCCCAGGGAATCTCACCGTTGAGGAAGCGCTCCACCGCGTCACAGGTGTACTGGGGGATGTTCTTGATGGAGGAGGTGATGATGAGGCTGGCGGCCTCGGGATCGCTGTCCTTGAGGCTCAGGGCCTGGTCGGTGTCCACACCGATGGCAAAGCGGGGCTCACCCTTGGCAGTGAACTCCTTGGCGGCGTCAAACACGCCCAGGCCGGAGGCGCCGGCGGCGGTGTAGATGATCTGGGTATCCTGGTACATGATCAGGGCATTTTCCTTGGCCTTGCTGGGATCAGTAAAGCTGCCGACGTAGGAATAGGCCACCTTGATATCGGGGTTGACATGCTGGGCGCCGTCAATGTAGCCGATGAGGAACTCGTTGATGCCGGGGATGTCCAGGCCACCCACAAAGCCGATCTGGTTGACGCCCAGCTCCTCGGCCTTTTTGGCGGCCACCATGCCGGAGAGAAAGCTCATTTCCCCCATCTTGGCCAGCATGGCGTACACATTGTCGGGCACATCGGTCATGGTGGCGTCCACGTTGATGAACAGCTGCTCGGGGAACTCCTCGGCTACCTGGATCAGGGTGTCGTTGACCGAGTCGGACACGGTGAGGATCAGGTCATAGGAGCCATCCTCACAGTAGTCCACAAAGGTGGGGTACCACTTGGTCTGGTCGGTGCCCATCTCCACGGTCTTGACCTGGGCGCCCAGCTCGCTCTGGATCAGGTCCATGGCGGAGTTGGTAGCGTCAAAGAAGGACTTATCGCCCAGCAGGCCGGGAACCAGCAGAACGAGATTCAGAGACTCGCCGTTCTTGGGGGTGTAGGAGCCGGTCTGAGCAGTGGGGGCGGGAGTAGCGGAGCTGGCGCCGCCGGTCTGAGCGGGATCGCGGGTGCTGCACGCAGCCAGGCCCAGACCCATGGTCACAGCCAGGGTGAGGGCGATGAGAGATTTCCATACTTTCATGATGTACCTCCAGATTCTTCCTTTGTTTTTATGGACAGCGGCGGTATGCCGCTGGGGCATATGAGGGGGGGCTCAGCGCTTCATCAGCGCGGCGGTGCGCCGGGCCAGGTCCGAGATGGACGCCTCAGGATACCCATGCACACCGGTCTGGAGCCGGTCCGCCAGCGGCTCGACCCACTGGGCGGGGAGCGCCTTGGCGCCCAGCAGAACGCCCAGGACGGAACCGGCCGTAGCGGCGTTGCAGTCGGTGTCAAAACCGCACTCCACCGCCAGGCCAATGGTGCGGGTGAAATCACACTCGCCCCAGAGCAGGGCCATGGCGACCAGCATGGCGTTGGGGATCACGTGGCACCAGTCAAAGGAATCGGTCTCATCCCAGGCCTGATGGACCCGCTCCACGGCCTCTTCGGCGGACAGGCCGTCGGCGTGCCACTGGAGGACCTCCTCCACGGCGGAGGCGAGACGGGACTGGGCGGGGATCTGGCCCAGTCCCTGCCGGAGGATGGAGGCAGGGGTACCGCCTCCAAAGGCGGCGGCCGACATGGCGGCGGCAAACATGGCCCCATAGATGCCGTTTTTTGTGTGGGAGATGCGGGCGTCCCGCCAGGCCATATCCGCAGCGGTCTCCGGATCGCAGGGATTGACCCAGCCATACAGATCGGTACGGATCTGCGCGCCGATCCACTCCCGGTAGGGATTGCGCAGGGAAGCAGAGGCAGGAGGGGGGACCAGGTTGGCCAGATTGCGGTAGGCCGCCCGCTCGGCAGAGCAGGTGAGCAGGAAGGGAAGGCTGGTCAGCCAGCCCACCGCCACATCCTCCGAGGTGAAATTCCGGCCGACCCGCTCCAGGATCTTCAGGGAAAAGACGGTATAGTTGGTGTCGTCATCCTCCCGCATACAGTCGATCAGATTGATCCAGTTTTTGTGGAGGGCGTCATAGGGACCGGGGCCGTCGGCCACATCCCAGCGTTTGCGTATCTCCTCCGGCAGATCAGAGGAGAGATAGCGCACAATGGGATAATTGCCGGTCTCCTTCAGCAGGCCCTGGATCCGGGCGCGGGTCCAGCTCTCCACCGGCTGTCCCAGCAGACAGCCGGCACAGCGGCCCAGCCATCCGCCCAGCACCCGGTCTTCCACATCACCGGAGAGGGTCAGAGGGGCGGATTGGGGGCGCAGCGCCCGGATAGCATCCAGATCGTCCGGCTCCCGGGCGGCCTGGGCGGGATCGACCGGCAGTTGGGCAATGGCGGCATACAGTTTCCAGGCGGCTTGTTCGCAATCGCTACCGGAGGGAAGGTCCTGGACCTGCCGCTGCAGCTCCTGTGGAATGGTCCGTCCTTCCTGCCGAGCCTGGCGCAGTTCCCAGGCAATGTCATCCGCAGCGCGCAGCCACAGCTCTTGTTCGAGCATGTTCATCCTCCTCATCCGTTGTACAGGCAGGGATAAAATTAGAAAAATCACAA
>ENA-UERZ01000446-UERZ01000446.1-human-gut-metagenome-genome-assembly--contig:-NODE-446-length-43497-cov-9.324850_pt1 | contig 43497 bp, 40 predicted proteins | sample MGYA00242997_ERZ507998 | MGnify/ENA primary metagenome ERZ507998 (study PRJEB26167, sample SAMN06115470) | human gut metagenome | host: Homo sapiens | place: China:Henan | collected 2016-06-23 | study... | reverse complement strand
CGAATCACACTTGGCGATTCGGGCATATCATTTAATTTTTTGAAGATCTTATCAACCGTAAACTATAACACAGCCTTTTCAATATAAGAGGGGAATGGTTAAACCTATCCTCTTTTTTAATGGCCTTGCTCCAAAGGCCGTTTGTGCCGGAAAACTGCGGGCAGGTTTTTGGTATGCACAAAAGGTTTTGGAGGGAGGTAGAGGCGTTTCTTTTTGGAGGGTTTTTAGGGGAAGTGAGGGAGCCTTTCCCGAGAAAAAGGCTCCCTCACTGATACTTTCAGAGTGTTTCGAGGAATCTGATCTAGCGAACGGTCTTCACAGGGGTCAGCGCGTAGGGGAAGGCCATGAAGACGTTCCGAGCCACCAGACGCCAGCGGTACGCCGCCGCCTTGGTTTGCGGGCAGTAGGTAAACGCGAACCGCGTTCCCGAATCCGTGGGGACGGCTTGCTGCGGCGTCAGTTCCTGCGTTTCGCGCGGGGTGAAGGGGCAGCCTTCGCAGGTATCCTGCGGCGTCTGCAATTCCTTCGGCAGGGTGGAATCGGCGGACGCGGCCAGCGGCTCCAGCTCGATGGAGAAACCGTCCACGTTGCGCGCCGCGCCTTTCATGAGCGCGGAGATGGCGAGGCAGCCGTTTCCGGTGAGGGCGGCATCAGCGCTTTCCCACGAGAAAAGGTTTTTCTTGTCTTGGGGGACCGGATCCCCTTTCTTGCCGCATCCCGCCGCGATCAGCAGCAGGCAGCACAGTATCGGCGTGATCCATGTTTTCATTGCTTTGGGCCTCCCCATAAAAGTTTCCATTCCGTGATTCGTTTCAGGGCCTCAAGAGGGGTCAGGGCATCGGGATTGGTGTCCCGCAGCGCCACGAGCAACGGGTGCTCCGGTTCCGCAACGGCGACTTCCTCGACGGCCTTCTTGGGCTTGGACTCGGGAAGCTGGATGCCGGGCAGAAGGTTCGGCATGACCTGGCGGACGGGTGAGGAGCCTTTGTTTTGCTCCAGTTGGGCGAGGATTTCCCGGGCCCGCTGGACGACGGGCTGTGGGACACCCGCCAGACGCGCAACTTCGATGCCGTAGCTCCGGTCGGACGGTCCGGGGATCAGGCGGCGGAGGAAGACGATTTCCCCGTTCCATTCCCGGATGGCGATGTTCATGGTGTGCACGCCGGGGATCTTGCCTTCCAGTGCCGTGAGTTCGTGGTAATGCGTGGCAAAGAGGGTTCGGATGCTGCCCCCGGCCCGCCTTGCCAGCTCTTCAGCAACCGCCCACGCCAAAGCCAGCCCGTCGAACGTGCTCGTGCCGCGTCCGATTTCGTCAAGGATGACGAGGCTGCGCTTGGTGGCCTGACGCAGGATGCGCGCGGTCTCCATCATCTCCACCATGAACGTACTCTGGCCTTGCGCCAGATTGTCCGAAGCGCCCACGCGGGAGAAGATGCGATCGCACAGGCCAAGCTGCGCTTCCCGGGCCGGGACGAAAGAGCCCATCTGCGCGAGGAGGCAGATCAGCGCGGTCTGGCGGAGCACGGTCGACTTACCGGCCATGTTGGGGCCGGTGATCAGCAAGAGCCGTCTGTCCTCATCCATATGAAGATCGTTGGGCACGAACGCGGCTTCCCCGATGATGCCCTCGACGACAGGGTGACGTCCTTCTCTGATCGTGATGGATTGCCCGGTATGGAGCACGGGGCGCGACCAGTTGTGGCGCACCGCCGTTTCCGCCAGCGACTGCCAATAGTCCAGCTGCGCCAGCATGTCGGCCATGAACAGGATGCGGGGGCGGGCTTCCGCCAGTGCCCCGCGAAGCTGCTGGAACAATTTGTATTCCAGAGATTTGCGCCGGTCGGCGGCGGAAAGCAGTTTTTCTTCCAGCTCCTTGAGGCGGACGGTCGTGAAACGTTCGGCGTTGGCCAGCGTCTGCCTGCGGATAAAATGCTCGGGAGGCGTGCCGCCAACGGCTTTGGACAGCTCGAAGTAGTAGCCGAAGACCCGGTTGTAGCCAAGCTTGAGCTTGCTGATGCCCGAGGCTTTCTGCTCCTCGTCGAGCAACGCCTTGACCCTGTTTTCCCCGTGCTCGACGAGATCCAGCAGTTCGTCCAGTTCGGCGTTGTAGCCCTGCTTGAACAGCCCGCCTTCGGTGATGAACTGCGGCGGATCGTCGGCAAGGGCTTTTTGCAGCGTGGCGGCGTGGTCGCCGAGATCATCCCAATGTTCCGTAATGGAGCGGAGCACTCTGGGCGTATCGGCATCGGAGGACGTGATAGCGGACTTGACCGGAGGAAGCGCCGCAAGGCTCTGCCTGAGCGACAGCATGTCCCGGGGGGAGGTCCGGTTCAGGGCGATACGGGTAGACAGCCGCTCAAGATCATAAACGCCGGAAAGCGTTTCTCGCAGCTTTTTCCTGTTTTCGGGATGTGTGATAAGCCATGCAATGGCATCCTGCGTTTCCTGAATGGGCGCAAGCTCGCGCCAAGGGTTGCGCAGGCGCTCCTCAAGCAGGCGGCCGCCCATCGGCGTCTGCGTGGAGTCGATCACATGGCGCAGCGTACCTACGCCTTTACGCCCGTCGAGGCGGCGGAACAGTTCCAGATTGCGCTCCGTAACGTCGTCGATGAGGAGGTGCTGGCCGAGATCCAGAGGCTCGAACGGCGCAAGATGTTTGGTGTCCTGCATCTGCGTCTGTTCCAGGTAGGCGAGCAGTGCTCCGCAGGCCTGCACCAGCTCTTTGCGGCCTTCCAGACCCAAGGCTCCCAGTTCGGCGACGGACTGGGCGGCAAGGACGCGCTCGGCGGAACGCTTGTAGTCGAAATGGCTCCGCAGCGGGACGCGAACGGCCTGAATGTCCGTAAGGTGCAGCGAGGCCGGGACGTCGGCGTCTTCCGGCAACAGGAGTTCGCGCGGGGCGATCTTCTGCGCCCACTGCCAGAGTTCCTGACTCTTTTTGACGTGCAGCCCGGCCCAGTAGCCGGTGGAGACGTCCACCCACGCGAACCCGCCGCGATCCGTGTCGGCACTCCAGAACAGGGCCCCGAGATAGGTATGCCCCTTGGGTTCGAGGCTGACGTCCTCGACGGCGGTCCCGGGCGTGTAGACGCGGGTGACGGCACGCTCGACAAGCCCCTTGGCGGCTCTGGGGTCTTCGACCTGATCGCAGAAGGCGATCTTGTAGCCCTTGTTCAGGAGCTGGCTGACGTAGCCTTCGGCGGCATGCCACGGGACGCCGCACATGGGAATGGGGGCTTCTGCGTTGGGATTGCGCGAAGTCAGCGCGATTTGAAGCTCACGCGAGGCGACTTCGGCGTCCTCGAAAAAAAGTTCATAAAAGTCGCCCATGCGATAAAAGAGCAGGGCGTCAGGATAGCCCTCCTTGATGCGGAGGTACTGTTCGAACATAGGAGTAAGGCGGGGAGATGCGGGCTGTTGGCTCATATGCTGCAATAATGCCCACGCACGGTCCTGCGAGGGACCATCCGTGGGCATTATGAAAGATTAAGGGTTACGCCTGTTCGGTGAGCGCTGAAGCGGACTTTTTCGCGTTTTCGACATCTTCGGCGAGCTGGGCGGCCTTGGCTTCGGCGGCGTCAAGCTTCTTCTGAAGGGCCTCGTTGGTCTTGAGGGCCTTGGCGACGTCCTTTTCAAAGCCGCGGGCACGCATGTTGGCCATCGTCAGCTTGGCGGACAGGGAAACCCGGTCCCACATCAGCATGGCGAGGATGCACAGGGCGCCAAGGACGAAACAGATGATCAGCAGGGTGTAGAAGGGCAGAGGAGCGGATTCGACCGGAGGGAGGAACAGAAGGTCGAGTTTCAGCGCGACGGCCTGCGAGAACGCACTCTGGTTCTGCACGAAGAACATCATGACCAGGAAAAACAGAATGACCAGCAGCAGCACTTTGATGTAACGCATAGACCTCTCCTCATGCGGGTTGGCCCGGGCGCAACCGGGCGAAAAGGGGTTTGAGTTTGGTATAGGTCGAAGCCAGATGATCGGGGATGACCCGCGTTTCACTCATCACGGCCATGAACGAAGAATCGCCATTCCAGCGGGGGACGAGATGGAAATGCAGGTGGTCGCGGATGCCCGCTCCGGCGGCTTCGCCGAGGTTGAGGCCTACATTGATGCCCTGCGGTTTGAAAAACTCCCTGAGAATGGTCGTGCACTGCTTGAGCAATTCCATGATTTCCGTCGATTCCTCCGCCGCCAGAAGCGGCAGATCCATGACGTGCCGCAGGGGAGCCACCATGATATGCCCGTTGTTGTACGGAAATTTGTTCATGATGACGAAAGCGGTCTTGCCACGGTACAGGACGAGCCGTTCCTCGTCATGGGAAAGATCATCGGGAGGGAGACACAGAACGCACGAATCCGGTTTCGGCCCCAAAATATAGTCCATACGCCACGGGGCCCACAGAGGATGTGTCATACGACAGCTTCCTTATCTTGAGTGAAAATCGTTTTTCCTCTTCTACACGGCAAGGGCGCTCACGGCAAGCCCTTCCCGCTTGCGGAGGAGGCTTCAGCGCGGCTTCTTCGGGGCGGCGCCCGCCGTCCCGTTTCCCGGAAATCCTTTCCTGATCAGTTCCTCAGCCAGTTTCAGCTGCGCTTCTCTCGTTTCGGCCTTCCCGTCCAGCTTTGCGGCGAGGACCATGCGCATTACGCTGCCGAACTGCGGCCCGGGCTCCAGGCCGAGGCGGTGCAGGTCGTCGCCGTTGATGTCCACCTTGATCTGCCGCCATTTGTAGATGTACTGGGAAACGCTGCTGCTGATTTCCTCGTTGTCGGAGCGGGCCATCAGGTAGAGCGTGCTTTCGAGGGGCAGGGGAGCAAGCAGGGCGCACAAGCGGCTTACGGACTGTTCCGCCTGCCCCTTCTTCTGCGTATCCCGGTGCCAGTTGATGAGTTCCACCAGCGTCATGCGCACGCTTTCCCGCAGGCTGAGGATTTCTTCGCGCATCGTGGGCGTCAGCCCGAGGCGGTGCAGGATGTCCGCCGTCTCGATGGCCGGGACGGCACTGCACAGGGCCATGAGGTACAGGGTGGAGAGTTCCGGCGTTTCCTTGAAATAGAGGAGGCGGTACCAGTCGATGACTTCGCGCAGAGAGTCGAGGAGCTCGTTCTTGTCGGCGTTCAGGACGAGGCTCGGATGGATTGCGGCCAGTACGCCGAGTTCGTTGAGGCGGCGCAGGCAGGTTTCCGGTTCGTCCTCGCGGAAGATGAGGTTCAGCTCGTGCAGGATGCGCGCGCCGGACAGTTTTTCCACGAGGTTCAGGGACAGGGCGTTCTTGATGAGCTTTTCGCCCTGCGTGCTGATGTGGAAGCCGTACCGCTGCTCAAAGCGCACGGCCCGGATGATGCGGGTGGGATCCTCCACGAAGCTCAGGGCGTGGATGATACGGATCGTCTTGCGCTGGATGTCGCTCTGGCCGCCGAAGAAGTCGACGAGGCAGCCGAACTGCCCCTTGTTGAGGCGGAGGGCCATTGCGTTGATGGTGAAGTCGCGGCGGAACAGATCCATTTTGATGGAAGAGAGCTCCACGGTGGGCAGGGCGGCGGGGTATTTATAGTATTCGAGGCGCGCCGTGGCCACGTCGAGGCGTTGTTCCTCGCCGTTTTCGTCATGATAGATGATGAGGGCCGTCATGAAGGTCCGGTGCTCGCGGACGCGGCCTCCAAGTTCCTGCGCCAGCGCCTTGGCAAAGGCGATGCCGTCGCCTTCGACCACCAGATCGACGTCGTCGAACTCCACGGCGGGGCGGCTGAGCATGATGTCGCGGACGAAACCGCCCACGGCATAGACGCTGACCTGCAGGCGGTCACCGAGTTCCCCGGCCCTGTGGAGCATGTGCAGCATGTGCTGCGGGAGCCGGGTGGACAGCAGTTTCGCCAGATTCCGTTCGCGTGCGCTGGTGTTGACCGGGATGGGCACGCCGGAAGGATCCTCGACGAACATGTTGATGAGGTCGGTGCGGGTGACCACGCCGATGACCTCGTTCTTTTCGACGACGGGAACCAGCCGCTGGTGCGCGCCCACGATGATCTTCATGAGGCGTTGGAGAGGGGCGTCCGGCGGGACGGTCAGGATGGTGCGCTGCATGTATTCGGAAACCGGCATGTCGCCCAGTTCGTGGGCTATAGCCTTGGAAGCCGTCTGGCATTCCATATAGCCGATGCAATGGCGCGTCCCCGCCCGGAAGACGGGAGCGGCCTTGAGGCCGTAGCGGTTCATGAGCTGTTCCGCTTCCCGGATGGTCTGCCTGTCCTCAATGCCGACGGCGGGCGAGGACATGAGATCACGCGCCTGCTTGTTCGGGTTTACCTGCATGTACAGCTGTTGGAAGATGGCGTCCTTGAGTTCGGGGATGGGGATGCTCTTGACCGAAGCGGACGCCGCGAAACGGTGCCCCCCGCCCCCGAGCGCCTTGCAGATCTGGCCGACGTCCACGGCGTCCACGCGGCTGCGGGCCACGACCTGTACCTTTTCCTCCATGTTGGCGAGGGCGAACAGGACGTTGCAGGATTCCATCTCCATGAATTTCTGGGCGAGGTAGGCGAAATCGCCCATGAAGCTGTCCAGCGTGGCTTCGGCGAGGACCACGCTGTAAGGGCCGATTTCGTGCGCGGTGGCGGAGTCGAGCAGTTCGTTGAGAACCTTGATGTGGACGCTGGTCATGCCCGTCTGGACGAGATCAGCGATGAAGGGCAGATCCATGCCGTGCTGGCGCAGCCATGCCCCCGCAAGGAAATCTTCCGGCTTGGTGGACGTGTAGGTGAACGCGCCCGTGTCGCCGTAGATGCCGAGCCCGAGAAAGGTGGCTTCCTGACAGGCCGGGGTGATGCCCCGTTCCTGCAAGGCTTGGCAGATAAGCGTGCAGGTGGAGCCCGTGGTCCCGATGTGCGTCACGTCGGCATTGATGACCTTGTTCTTTTCGCCGGAGTAGGGGGTGGGGTGGTGATCCCATACCTCCACCTCCACGCCGGGAAGATCGAGCAGATCCTGCACCTGCGGCACGCGGGAACGGATTTGCGTGTCCACGACGACGACGCGCTTCACGCTGGCGTGATCGATCTCTTTTATATTTTTAAAGGTATACAGAAATACGGCGGTTTCGTTGAAGAACTGGTTCAGCGGCTTTTCCATGCTGCCCGGAAAGATCATGATGCTGTCGGGGTAGATCATGGACATGCCGATCATCGAAGACAGGGCATCCCAGTCGGCGTTGCTGTGGCAGGTGATGACGGTGGGGGCGGAGGCCAGGGAAGGTTTCATGCGGTTTCCTTATGCAGCTTACGACAGGTCGTCTTCGGGAGAGGAGGCGTCATCCGGGCCGGGCTCGGCGTGCTGGGACCGGGGATGGTATTTCCTGTGGATCTGGAGCAGGCGTTCGGACTGGACGTGCGTATAGAGCTCCGTGGCGCTCATGTCCGCATGCCCGAGGAGGATCTGCACGGAACGGAGATCCGCCCCGCCTTCCAGCAGGTGGGTGGCGAAGGAGTGCCGGAACGTGTGCGGGGAAATGGGTTTTCGGATGCCCGCCTCCAGCGCGTAGCGTTTGACCAGCTTCCAGACGCCCTGCCGGGAGAGGCCGTTGCCGGAGCGGTTGAGGAACACCCGGTCCTCAACGGGGGTGAAGAGGGGGCGCACGATTTTGAGGTATTCGGCCATGCGCATGACCGCCGCGTCATGCAGGGGGACAAGGCGCTCCTTGCTTCCCTTGCCGAAAATGCGCACGACGCCCCGCTGGAGATCCAGATCGATGGGTTGCAGTTCGATGAGCTCGGAAACGCGCATACCCGCGGCGTACAGCAGCTCCAGCATGGCCCGATCCCGGAGCCCGAGCTTGCTGGTGGCGTCCGGCGCGTTGAGCAGCCGGACGATCTCATCTTGCGTCAGCACGTCAGGCAGGAGGGAAGGGAGTTTGGGCGTGTCGATGAGGGCGGCCGGGTTGGAGGCCAGTTCCCCCCGTTCGACGCACCATGCGAGGAAACTGCGCAGGGACGAAATGCGCCGCGCGAGCGTGCGGGTCGCGTCGCCGCGTTTGCGCAGCCAAGCGATGAACAGCGTGATGTTTTCGTCGTCTAGGCCGCTGAGGGGCGTTTCCAGCTCGTCGAGGAAGTCCTGGAGCGCGTCCAGATCTTGCCTGTAGGCGGCGACGGTGTTGCGCGAGAGCCCCCGTTCGGCTATGAGTCCATCAAGCCAGCGGGAAGCCAGTCTGGCGGGAAAACCTGCCGGAGTATCGGGGCGCTGCCCGTTCTTGTCGGAAACGGGAGATGCATGGATTCGCGTGGTCGTCTTCATGTTCGCAGAATACACCAGAGCATGGGGAATCGCAAACCGGTCGCGGCTTTTGGAGTGATATGATGAATGAGCGGCATATGGCGTATGTGTGCATGGGTTCCAATATGGGCGAACCGGAAACGAATCTGGCCCGGGCGCGTGAGGTTTTGGGGTCCCTGCCGGGCTGGAAAATCGAGGCGTCGTCGCCCGTGTATTTTACGGAGCCGCAGGATATGCGCGACCAGCCCTGGTTCGCCAATCAGGTTCTCAAGGTATCCTGCGCTTTAGACATGACAGCCCCCGATTTTTTGGATATGCTGCTTGATGTGGAAAAGAGGTTGGGCCGCGTCCGGGAGACGTCGGACCCGGCGATGCGGTTCGGCCCGCGCGTTATCGATCTGGATCTCTTGTTGTTTGATCAGGAGCGCTGGGATACGCCGCATCTGGCTCTGCCCCATCCTCGCATGTCGGAACGGGCTTTTGTGCTTGTCCCTCTGCGGGATATCGAACCGAATCTGCTCCTCTCCGACGGACGGACTCCCGGAGAGGCGTTGCGTTCCCTCGCTCATGCCGTGGAAGGGAACCGCATCCGCCAGTAACGGCAATGCTGGAGTTGAACCATGTGGAAATGGTTGATCCTCATCCTTGTGGGCTATGCCCTGTATCGCATGTTCATGAACGACCGCAAAAAGAGCGGCGAGGATACCAAGAAGGAAAAGGAACATCTCATCGCTACCGGGGAGATGGTCAAAGACCCGGTTTGCGGAGCCTATATTGACTCCGACAGCAACATCACCGTTCGGGACGGCAAGACGGTTCACCGTTTTTGCAGCTACGACTGCCGCGACGAGTTCTTGAAGCGCATCGGAAAGCTGCCCGAGAAGACCGGCGGGGATGACGACGAATAATCTCCCTTGCGAAGGGCGGTTGCAGTCTTACAATAAAGAGGAGGCGGATTGTCCGTCTTCTCTTTTTTGATCATGGCGGCAGGGGCTCAGCCGCCCGCACAGCCTCTCCGAATAGTGGGGATTTTTTGGCTTTTTCGTTTCCCTCCGCATGGAGGAGGTTTTTATGGTTGAATGATTCTAGCGCCAACTAATAATTGAAGAAAAGGGTATTCCGTGGTGCATCATGGAAAGCCGCCTTTACTCCGGGAAGGGGTGTGAAGGCGATATTTTCGGAGGTTAGTCATGGATGCAAAAGCCGTTTTGACTTCGATGCTTGCTGAGGCGGATATCCGGGTTGGGGGAGACCGTCCCTGGGATATCCGGGTTCATAATGAAGGCCTGTATAAACGGGTGCTTCGGGAGGGGACGCTCGGAGCGGGCGAGGCCTATCTCGAGGGCTGGTGGGACTGCGACCAGCTGGATGTGATGTTTTGTAAGGCCCTTCACGCGCATCTGGAGGATAAGGTACGGCGCAACCTGCCCAACGCGCTGATCGTGGCGAGCCAGCTCCTGTTCAACCTGCAAAGCGTAGCCAGGGCCCCAATGGTCGCGGAACAGCATTACAATACGGACAATGCCATGTTCGCGCGTATGCTCGGGCCTACGATGAATTACAGTTGCGGGTATTGGAAGGATGCCGAGACGCTGGACGAGGCGCAGCGCAACAAGATGGATCTGATTTGCCGGAAGCTGGATCTCAAGGAAGGGATGTCCGTGCTCGACATCGGGTGCGGCTGGGGTGGCCTTTCCTTATATATGGCCAAAGAATACGGGGTGAAGGTCACCGGGGTCACGATTTCCACGGAACAGCTGGCCTATGCCCGGGAACACGATGCCGGGCATCTCGTCAACTGGCTGCTGCAGGATTACCGTTCCATGGAAGGGCAGTTCGATCGCATCGTCTCCGTGGGGATGTTCGAGCACGTGGGACGGAAAAATTACGATATTTTCATGAAGACGACCAAACGGCTGCTGAAACCTTCGGGGCTGTTCCTGCTGCATACCATCGGCAACAGCAAGAAGAAGACGGGAACCGATCCGTGGATCAATAAATATATCTTCCCCAACGGGATGCTTCCCTCTCCCGTTTGCGTCGCAAAGGCCATCACCGGGCTTTATGTCATGGAAGACTGGCACAACTTCGGCGCCGATTACGACAAGACGCTCATGGCATGGCACCAGCGCTTTGAGGAAGGCTATGCGGAAGGCGCTTTCCAGTGCAGCGAGCGCGTACGCCGCATGTACCGGTACTATCTTTTAAGCTGCGCGGGCGCTTTCCGGGCGCGTGACATCCAGCTCTGGCAGATCGTGCTGAGCCCGGAAGGTGTGGAAGGCGGCTACTGCTGCCAGCGCTGAACGGTGCGGCGGGGAGCCCTGCCGCACCAGAAGCTGAAGCTTAGGCCCGCCGGTTACTGTATTCGCTGAACTTTTTCTCGCTTACGCGGCGGTTGCGGCCTAGCGCACAGAATACCTCATAAGAAATGGTCCCCCACCATTCGGCAAGTTCCTCGGGCCGGATGGCCAGCGGGCCCGAGCCCCCCAGCAGATAAGCCGTATCGCCGGGTTCGACGCCCGGGATATCGGTCACGTCGACGATGCACATCTGCATACACACCCGCCCAAGGATAGGGGCGCGCTGTCCCCGGATCAGGACTGAGCCGCGCATGGACAGCGAACGCGGGTAGCCGTCGGCATAGCCGGCCCCGACGACGGCCGCCCTGATGTCTTTGGGGGCGGTGTACAGGCAGCCGTAGCTGACCGTGGCGCCTTTCACGACGGGGTGGACGGAAAGCACGGGAGCCGCCATCTCCATGACGGGAAGCAGGCCCATGCCCAGCTTGGCCCTATCCGTGCCGTGAAGCGGATTTCCTCCGTAGAGCGTGACGCCGGGTCTGGCCAGATCGCCGACGTAGCTCGGCCAGCAGAGGAGGCCCGGAGAGTTTGTCAGGGATGTTTTGAGGCCCGGGAAAACGGCCTTCATGCTTTCCGTCGCTTCGTGGAAGCGGCGCGCCTGTTCGTGGGTGAAATCGTCGAGTGCCGGAGTATCCGAAGCGGCGAGGTGCGACATGACCAGCACGGGCCGCACTTCCTTGAGCGTACGCAGATAGTCGGCCAGCTCCGCCGCTTCATCCACGCGGAACCCCAGCCGGGACATGCCGGTGTCGAATTTGATGGCAACCGTCAACGGCTTCGCCCGTCCCGTCAGATGGCTTTGCGCAAGGATCCGCTCAAGGCTTTCCCGGCTATGGACCAGCGGCGTGATGTCGTAGCTCGCGGCAAGAGCCGTATCTTCATCCCTTGCCAGTCCCATCAGGGCGAGCAGGAAAGCCGTATGCCCTTCCTGCCTGAGCAGTGCGCCTTCCCCCACGGAACCCACCGCCATATGCTGTATCCCTTCTTCCGCCAGCACGCGCGCCACGGCGACGACGCCGTGCCCGTAGGCGTCGGCCTTGATGACCGGCATGAGAGAAGGGTGGCGGGCCAGCAGTGTTTTCAGGTTATGCCTAAGGTTTTCAAGGTGGACGGTGATGATGGCACTGCTCAAAAACATGGGACCTCCACGCTCAAGCGCTTTGCTGGTGAAAAAACAGGGACAAGGATTCTGGACGGTAAACGGGCGTGGAAACATCCCCCATTTCGTATCTCGGGAAAGTTATGGATGAATCGGAAAAAGGATCCTCTTTTTTTCGCCGCCCCCCGGCGGCGGGGAATAACCGAGGGTTTTTTTTGTTTGAAAAATGGGCTAGAGTACACTCCGCACGAACCAGAGCATGAAGCCGCGTTGTTTTTCAAAAGGCACCCCCGCGAGGGAGGTAGGCATTGAGAGGCTTCGGGATAGCGCCCGGCAATTGGTTCGAGTGATACAAAAGAAACGTTGCTGCGGAGTTATCCTTTTAAACACGCTCCTGTGCGGAGCATTTTTATAGTGCGTCCGAACGCTGGATGCAACAGGAAGTTTACCGTGCCCATGATTGTGCCCCTGCCTCGCGGAATGTTCCGGCTTGTGACAAAAACGGTTTGCGCGCCCATAGCTCTGCTGGCGCTTTTTCTTTGTTCGCCGGTCCATTCGTATGCCGCTACGGATGTGCTCACCATACCGATGGAAGACACGAAGGAGGCTTCGTGGAATCTTGAGGCGGACAAACTGGTCACGCTCAGCGACAATACCATCGTTGAGGCGCAGGGCGGGGTTGTCCTTCAGCGGGGAAACGACATCCTGAAAGCTGATTTCGCCCGGTACTATTCCGCGACAAACTGGGTTTATCTGAAAGGCAACGTGTTCGTCCGCATGGGCAAGGACGACATCCATTCAGATGAAGCCGAGTTTGATCTGCACTCCAAAACCGGCTGGCTGACGAATGGCCATGTTTTCATGGAGGGACCGCACATTTATTTCAGCGGCTCGCGGATCATCAAGCATTGGGGTGATCGCTATACCTTCAACAAGGCAAAAGTGACGACCTGCGACGGAACCAGTCCCGCGTGGTCAATGAATGCCGAGCAGGCCGTCGTGGAGATTGACGGTTATGCCCAGCTTTTCCACTCGACTTTTGACGTAAAAAATACGGGAATCTTTTACAGCCCCTTCATGGTATTGCCGGCAAAGACAACTCGCCAGTCCGGGTTGTTGCCGCCAGACTACGGCATCAGCGATAAGCGTGGCTTTTATTATACCCAGCCGTATTTCTGGGCCATTGATGAAAGCCATGATATGACGTTCTACGGTGGCTGGATGACGAAGATCGGGCCGTCGCTCAGTGTCGAATATCGGGCGAACGAATTTACGGATCAAAAGACATGGCTCGCCGCCACCGGCATCTACGATAAGGATACCGTGGCGATTCCAGGGGCGAGCCGGGTAAGCGAAAATAAGCAAACGCTGCGTACCAACAACGATCGGTACTGGTTGCGCGGAATGGCCGACGGATTCCTTGGGGCCTCCACGTGGCGTTACCGCTCCAATATCGATTATGTTTCGGATCAGGACTTTCTTCGTGAGTTCAACCAAGGGCCTACAGGTTTTGACAGGACCCGTGACAATTTGTTCAGGATGTTTGGGCGTGATTTGCAGGAAGACGATCAAAACCGCGTGAGCGCCGCTTTGGTGAGCAATGATTGGCAGCGCGTGGGCATCGTCGCCAGTATGCGGTATGAGCAGGATCCTGCCCTCGGCCACGGGAACAGGGCGCAAAGCCAGGATGAACTGGTCCAGCGCCTGCCGCAGCTTGACTTGTTCCTGTATAAGGGAAGAATCGTTCCGCAGATTCCCTTGGAACTGGAAGCGCAGTTCCAGTCCGGATATATGTACCGTGCTTCGGGAACAACCGGCGGGCGTACGGAAATCTATCCGAAGCTCTCTGTTCCTCTCGATTTTGGTTTTGGTTCCGTCATCGGTACGGTCGGGCTCCGTCAGACCTACTACAATACGGATCGCAAGGAGCATACCAGCCCATTGGCCATGTACATGGACAATTCGGCTTCCCCACGCCAGACAGGCGAATCCCGTACCATGATCGATATGGACATCCAAGGGTATACGGAAGCCAGCCGCATCTGGCAGCTTGGAGACGAATCGAGCATTCCGCTCAAACCTGAAAACGCCGGAAAGCAAATGTGGACGGCGGTTCGCCACGAAATCCAGCCGCGTATCCGGTATTCCCGCACGCCGCATGTTGACCAAGAAAAGAATCCTTTCTATTTGATGGAGGATAGAATCCTGCCCCGGGATGAACTGACGTACTCCATTACCAATATTGTAACGCGGAAGGGTTCCATTGTTTCGGTAACCGGAGAGGGGGATAAGCAGGAAGCCCGGCGCAGTACTTTTTATCAGGATCTTTTGCGCTGGCGGATTGAGAGCGGTTACGACTTTGAAGAGGCTCGCCGGGATCGGTATCGGGATGAATATGGGCGCAGGCCATTCATGGATATTGTTTCGGATTTCGAGATCTATCCTTGGCCGTGGCTCGGGTATCATGATAAAACGTATTTCTCGGCGTATGATGGACAAGTTACACGCCATGATCATGATATCAATCTGCGCTACAAGGATAAGATATCATGGTACACCGGTATGAGCTTCCGTGATAAGTATTACGACTACAGAAAAAAATTCCAGTATGAAAACTGGAACAATGTCCAGCTTACTTCGGATTTGCGGCTTATCCACAATGACTTGACGATCAATTTGACGCCTGAGTGGTCTATCAGGTTTGATGACTACCGTAATATGCGCCAAGGTGGAACGTTCGGAAAAACCTACGATCAAAGTATTGATATTGCCTATTCGGCGCAATGTTACCGCATTATAGGCCGGTATAATTACGATGGTTACGACAAGAGTTATTCTATCATGGTAGAGCTCCCCGGCATTTTTGATTGATCGCCGGGAACGATAAAATCGAAAAAACGGTTGACAGGTACGGGAAGAATCGCTAGAAGAATCCACGAAACGACGCATTGAACGTCATTTCCACGGAGAGGTGGCCGAGACGGCCGAAGGCGCTCGCCTGCTAAGCGGGTATACGGATAAAACTGTATCGAGGGTTCGAATCCCTCCCTCTCCGCCATGAAATCAATAGGTTGCGCTAAAGCGGCGCAACCTTTTTTTATACCTTTTTAGGGGTCCAGATCGCGATCTGGACCCCTGACCTGGACCCTTTGAGTAAAATTTTTCCGGTCTGGTCGAAAATCCCTCCCTTGCCTCTTTCCCTCGTCGCATTATCCTGAGCCCCTGCAGGAGAGACTCCATGAAAGACACAGCCGAACTGTTTGCCTCCCTGGATGCGCTCAAGGCGCGCCTCGATGCCCACCGCCCGCTGCCCCCGGATGTCGTTTCCCAGATCCGGGAGGACATACGCGTGCGCTTCACCTACCACTCCAATGCCATCGAGGGAAACACGCTCACCATGAGCGAAACCAAGGCTGTGCTGGAGGACGGCATCACCATAGGCGGCAAGAGCCTTAGGGAACATCTTGAAGCGGTAGGGCATAGCCAGGCCATCGACTACCTGGAAGTGCTCGCCCAAGGGGACGCAGCCTTGACCGAGCGTACCCTGAAGGACTTCCACAGCCTCATCCTGCGCAACATCGACGGCGCCAATGCCGGAACCTACCGCAGGGTGAACGTGCTCATCTCCGGTGCCGGGCATATCCCGCCGCAGGCGGAGAACGTGCCCGAAAAGATGGAAGCCTTTTTCCGGTGGTACGGTGCGGCGCGGGGTACACTGCATCCTGTGGAATTTGCGGCCCGCGTCCATGCGGATTTCGTGAACATCCACCCCTTCAAGGACGGGAACGGCAGAACGGCCCGGCTCATCATGAATTTCGAGCTCATGCGGGCGGGCTTTCCCACGGTGATAGTCCCCGTGGATGCGCGCCCGGACTATTACCGAAATTTGGATATCGCCGCCACGCAGGGGGATTATCTCCCCTTTGTGATGCAAATCGCTGAATTGGCCCAAAAGAGTTTTGCCCCCTACCGGGCATTGCTTGGCGAATAGCGCATAAAAAGAATTGAAAAAGTCCTCCCCTGCTCAAAATGGCAGGGGAGGACTTTTTTTATTTGTGAACCTTTTGGGAAAAATGAAATCATTTTTTTCATGCTTTTTTAAGTTTTTCCATTTTCGGACCAGAGTTTTTCATTTTTCCGCAAATACGACATATCTGGACGGCTTTTCCGTGTGTCCCTGCGGAGAGGCCGATAATGTGGGCGGAACTTTTGCAAAAGGAGTTTTGTACATGGAGATTTCTCTAGTTTTTGTGAACAAGGAATTCGGGAAAATTCGAGTTGCGGAACACAACGGTGCGGCGTGGTTTGTGGGGAGTGACGTATGCGATTGCTTGGAGATCGGCAATAGCCGTGATGCCGTCGCCTTTCTTCAAGACGATGAAAAGGGTGTCGCTTTTATCGACACCCTGGGCCACGATCAAGAAATATCCACTATTTCTGAATCAGGTCTGTATTCCCTTGTCTTTCGTTCGAGCAAACCGGAAGCAGCCAATGCCTTCAGGCGATGGATTGTTCATAAAGTGCTTCCCACAATCCGCAAAACTGGCTGCCACGGCACGCCACAAGCAGAAGATGAAATTCTATCGCGGGCTATAGCCATCGCCGCCAACCGGATCGGGCTTCTCAGCCAGGAAGTGGCCATGCTTCAGGAACAAATCGCCTTGGACGCCCCGAAGGTCGAACTTGCCGAAGCGATTATGAAGACGAAAGAATGCGTTTCCGTCAATCAGTTCGCCAAAATTCTCAAGCAGAACGGTTTGGACATGGACGCAAGCCGTGTTTACCGCGAATTGTACAAGGCAGGGTACCTCATCCGGCAAAAAGGCGCCAACTGGATGCCGAAGCCCTGCATGATGGATAAGGGCTACTTTCGTGTAGTGGAACGCTCGACCGATACGGGAGACGATTACCAGTTCGTCACGGTCACTACCCTGCTCACCGGGATAGGGCAGTGCCATCTGCTCGCACATTTTCTCAATAAATATGGTGCTCGTCGGCAAGAGGGTAGGGCGCGGGCGTGAGATGAACTTGCATTTCGGCTGAGGAATGGATAAAAAGGAGGGGCAGGGAGTACGAATCCCTGCCCCAGTGGGGCACGTCCCCCGCAAATCGTTACGATTTACAGTTTTGCGCCCCGGTAGGAAGCGACTCCTACCGGGGCAACTGCGTTACAGGCTCAGAAAATGAGCTGCCACAGCCGCAAGAAGGCTGGCCAGAAATCCAGCCAGCACGTCCCGGAGGAAGTGCTTCATGGGGGGGGCTCCTTTACCGGGAGAACATGCCCCACGCCGGGCAACCTACGCGACAACGTGAGCCGACACAAGGCCCTGCCCGATCTCTCGGGCAGGGCCTTTTCATCTTTCCCGTAAATACGGCATATCTAGACGGCTTTTCCGTGCGCCCCTGCGGGGAGGCCGATAGCGTGGACGGAACTTTTACAAAAGGAGTTTCGTCCATGGAGATGCCTCAGATTTTTGAGAACAAGGAATTCGGGAAGATCAGGGTTGTGGAACACAGTGGCGCGCCGTGGTTTGTGGGAAAGGATGTATGCGACTGCTTGGAGATCGGCAATAGCCGTGATGCCGCCGCCTCTCTTGATGACGATGAAAAGGGTGTCGCCCTTATCGACACCCCTGGCGGTAAGCAAGAAATGTCCATCATTTCCGAGCCCGGTCTGTATTCCCTCGTCCTCCGTTCGCGTAAGCCGGAAGCCAAGGCCTTCAAGCGATGGATCGTTCATGAAGTGCTTCCCGCCATCCGTAAGCACGGCGGCTACCTCACGCCCAAAAAGCTGGAAGAAGCCTTGCTCAACCCGGATGTGCTGATCAGGCTGGCGACCCAGTTGAAGGAAGAGCGCGAGGCCCGCGTGCAGGCTGAGGCTCGTGTGGCCATCCTTTCCCATGTCCGAAAAACGTATACGACAACGGAGATCGCCAAAGAGCTTGGGATGCGCAGTGCCGTGGCCCTGAACCGTTTGCTGTGCGAGCGGCATATCCAGTTCAAGCAGAACGGAACCTACGTCCTGTACGCCGAGTATGCCGAGCATGGCTATGTCCACATCAAGCAGGAAATCCTCGAAAACGACAAGATCGTGTATCATCGCCGATGGACGCAGCTCGGAAGGGAATGGCTCCTGGACATGCTCGGCTGAAAAAAGTCCCCGCCACACGTTTGGGCGGGGACTTTTTTCATATGTCGATCATGAACCCAAAAGCTCCTGATCCGTAGAGTGGAGGTTCCTGCGTCTGAGAACCCGGGGAAATTGTTTTAGGTTTGTGCTCCTCAATGGGATATTGCGAGAAGTCCACGCGGGACGCCTGCTCGAAAATCATTTTGGCGCGGGAAAAGTCCCCCTCCATCATCTGGTGCTGTACATCTTCCGGGATAAAGCAGGGGAAAGAGGAGGCGAGCGCGTCGATCAACCCTGCAAGCCGTTCCTTCTGCGCTGCGGCTTCCAGAATGGCGGACTCGCATTGGGCCTTTGAGGTGGAGGCGGTTTCTTCGCTTCGGCGCAGCCGTTCCGTCAATTCGGCTTGTCGGGCGGTGGACTCGAAAATGGCGTCTTCCAGCGCCGCGAGACGCGCCTGCGTGTCCAGTTTCCATCCCGCGAGGTATTCTTCGGCCTTTCTGTCATCCTTTACGGTGGCCGCGAGGCATTCAAGGATCATCTGTTCCTTGCCGGCCGTGTCTGCGGCGCCTTCAAGGATGTAGCCCCGGTTCGAGCTGAACCCCGGGTTGAGCACATAGTCGAATCCCGAAAAGCCGGAAAGTCTGGTTGGCTTCCCTCTGCCTCCGTCGACCCCGGGACAGGCCCATGAGAATCCTCCGACACGGGAGGCGTGCAGGGTGGAGACGATCTTTCCGGTTTCGGTATCCAGGACTTCCTGTGAATGTGAGACGACTCCCTCCGGGGAAACATCAAAGGCCACGGTCACGTTGGAGGGGATATTGCTGACTATGGCCTTCCCGCCGTCCGGCAGGGTGACGGCTTCGACTTCGCCGATGTTCATTTTCCCGGCAAGGATGCGCCGTCCATGGCCATAAAAGCCGAGGGCCTCCCTGAGCCTGATTTTTTCTTTGGTCGCTGGTGAGTTGCAGATCTCCCGCGCGTTCTCAATGATGTATTTCCTGTGATTGCCCGTATACTGGCGGCCCTCGTCGAGAAGAGAAAAGGAACAATTCAAGCGTTGTGCTGGCATATGCGCAAACCTTTTTCTTTTGACCGTACAGCCTTTGCGGAGACAAGGAAATTGAATGCGCCCTAACTATGGCACATATGAGGCTTTTTTCGTGACTTTCGCAAAAACGCGAGGCTACCCTTGCCGGGAATGTATGTAAGGAGTGTGTATATGGCACGGGACAAAAGAAAAGAAGGCGCAGCGGAACCAGTGAAAGCGCTCAGTGGGCTGTACCCGGCGCGTTCTTTGGTAGATGAACGGGAAGCCCATTCCGTCGATCTCCCCGCGTCCGCGGCGTCCTACTTCGTGGGGGCGGGCTCCCGCTCCGGCGTGTTGTCGCCCGTCGATCCTTTCGCTTGTGGCAACGCGACGCTATCGGGCGAGGAGGCCCGGCTTGCCCGTGAGCTGCCCTTGGAACGGGTTGCCAGATATGCATCGCTGGAGTCCATGGCCAGGGATCCCACGATTGACTCTGCGCTCAAGATGCATATCGGGCACGCTCTTAGTGTGAAATCCGATTCGTGGGAGGCCGTAGCCATTGACCCGGTTGAACCTGGTGGAGACAAGATCGTAGACGAACTTAAAGCGGTACTTCAACAATTGTTCAATGAGCAGATAGGGAAGTGGGGGTATAATGCGGCGCTCTACGGGACGGCCTTTGTCAGGGGCTACGGAGAGCAGGGGAAAGGGATTCTGAACGTCCGCAGCGATTACTATACCCATCCGCGGTTTATCAAAAAGTACGAGAAAGCCGGTCAGCTTGCGGGGTTCACTACATCACATCAAGGAGCCTCCCCGGAGGCGAGGAGCAGACAGATCATGCTCCTCCCGCCGTGGAGTTTTGTGGAATTCCAGATTCCCACGTGGCAGAATATGGAGCTTTGCGAACCCACCGCATACGGGGCCATCCCCGTTGACCTTTCCATTGACGGCTATGACAAGGAATCAATAGTTGAATCAAACAGCTATGGGGAGAGCCTGATCGCTACGGCCTATCAGCCGTGGCTGGATCTTTTGAACGCCGTGGACTCGATGAATATGAGCCGGAAAAATGCCGCGCGCTTGGAACGGCTGATATTGTCCCAGATCTGTTGCGTGTTGAAGCGAGTAACAGAGGTCATCTGTTTTTCTGCTTGAATCAATCCTCCAACCTTCTGGGACATTTCACCCAAGGTGGAGTTTTCAAAAGGAGAAGACCAGTTGGCGACAATCTCTTGGCTCGTGCCGGGGCCGTAGATACCGCATACGGTTACATCCGGGCTGTAAATCCAGCACTTGCGGTGGTTGCTGATACGGGTATCGGTATTCCCGACAAGAGGGGGGCTGCTGGACTCCCCTTGCGGGGAATCCTTGACCTTTTCTTGCCCCTTTTGCGCTTCCGCCATTACAGGCCCCGGCGTTTCCGAATGCGCATGGATTTGCGGCGGGCCAGTTTTGCCGCTCCCGTATTTGCCTTGCGGCGGGCCTTTCGCAATCCGGCTTTCTGGGCTGCCGACAGACGAATCTTGCCGGATACCCTTTTTCGGACGACGACAACCTTTCCGTCGCGGACAACCTTGCGTTTCTTGTATGCGGCCTCAAGGACCATATGGCGCCCTTCCGGATCATCGTCCGCGTTTTCCAACACGGCATCTTCGCCATAGGCAAATCCGGCGATGAGGTCGTCGTCATCTGCTTTTTCGGAATCCAGGGACAGCTTGACGGCCTCGCCCACCCGCTGGCCGGCGGCATTGCTTTCGCCATTGACCAGCTTTTCGACGTCATCCTCCGGCGCGCCGAGAGTCAACAAGGCATTGGGGATCTGTTGCCACACGGAGTTGTAGTAATCGCCCTCTTCTTCGGAGATTTCGAAGTCTCCATCAAGGTCCGCGACGGCGCAGACAAACTCGTCCAGGTTGTCATATGTGAAGTTCCCGTCTTCGATCCATCCCAAGACGGCGCTCATGGCCTGAGAGCGGAGCTGCGAGTCGGCATAGGACTCCAGAACACCGATTCTTGGGGCGGTGCCCGGCTCGTTCTGGGGGGCTCCTCCACAAGACTCCAGCACCATGCCATTCCATGATTGGGAATACAGGATCGTCCATGATTACCGTAATTTTGTTGCTCATATTGAAGGTTCCTTATCGGATCAGGCGAGGTTGTCCGGCGATGCGTCGTGCGGATCCAGTGATGCAGACGGCCCATTCAACCTGCCAGAGGTCGATTTCAACCTGGGTTACTGTGACGATGTACGGGCTGATGCCGTCATTTTCAGGGTCACGGGGAGGGACGAGCCCACCGGAGATGACGAGTTCGTCCATGATGGTCTTGGTTTGCTCATAGAGGGCTTCCTGCGTAAGGCCGTCCGGCTCAAACTTGACTTGGGACGCCGCTTCCAAAAAGCGATGATCGATGTAGTCAAGCACGTCATTGATCCACCCGAAGCGCAGGTAGTTGGATTCGTAGTGCTGTACCATGTCGTCATCGGCGCAGGCTCCCCCGCTGGCCATCGGAATAATGGGGTTGATCCGCTGATCACAGAAGCTATCGCGATTGATGTTCTCGTCAGGGAATAGCTGTTTCACGCCCGTTCGTGAGAGGTAGCCACGCTTTTGTCCGGCGGGCGAGTAATGAACGCCGGGCACGTTTTTCGTGTAGGTGGCGTTGCCCCGGGCCTTTGCCGCCGCCATAGCCCCGGACACGCCCCAGACGGCCTTGCCGCCGCGCCATGGATCATTGGCTTCAAGGGCTGAATAATAGCAGCGCGCATGGCGGCTCTTCAGCCCCAACTCCTTGACCCACTCCAATGCCTGCGAAGGGGAAAGGTACGGAGGTACGTCGAAGAAATAGCTGATGTGCCTGTCGTCGGCGATTTCCGCCTGCTTTGCGATGAAGTCGGGCTCCACGTTGCCCGCGGCGAAAAGAAGGTTGACCTGGACTTGCTCGTTGCTGAATACCGATGTTGCCTGTAGCCAGTCGGCCAACTCGGGCACCCCTCCGTCCGTGCCCCCGGAGAAGGAAAAGAGCTGCGGCGTGCTCTTTTTCCACTCAAGGGAGAGCAGGATGGGTTCCAGATCCTCCCAGGCTGTTCCTTCCAGAAAATCACAGCGGAAATGGGAGGAACGCGTTTCAAAGACGGTTTCGATATAGGCGGGGCGCCCCATGTCGTCTTTGTCGTCTTCGCCAATGCCGACCTCGTACCCTTCGAGGAGGGATTCGTACCCGGCGTCATCCTTTTCGTAGATGGAGAGCGTGAACCGCTGGCGGGCGGTGTCCACATCTTCAATGCGGAGAGCCGAGAATCTGTTCCAATGACGTTTTTCCGCCGGACCATGTTGATTCAGGCTGGATTTCGAGAGGGACGAAGGGCTTGCCCTTGGAGGCCACGACAACGCACCCTCCAATGGAAACAGGCCCGCCTCCTGTTTTAAAGTTGTTGTCCAACGGCTCAAGGATCGTGATTCCAGCCGCATTGGTGATGGTGTGGTTCATGTTTGTCTCACTGGGCTATGCAGCCGGTTCCGCTTTGCCCTTTGCGGTGGGCGCAGACTGGGTGGGGGCTTTGTCGGCCGCTTTGTTGGAAGATGCTTTGGTGGATGCCAAGGCCTCGACCGGCGGGAGGGGCTCTTCTTCCGTGGTGATGGCCAGCGATGGATATTGTCGGCGCAGGCGCTCGATGAGGGCTGCCGTCTGGGAAGTTGCGGGGCGGATCGTGGTCACCGTTCCCTGTGCGGGGATATCGATGCACGGGCGCCCGAAGACCTTGATGGGGTTGCAGCCGTTGTTGGTGATGGTCAGCTTGAGTTTTTCCATGTTGTCATTGGCTCCTGTGGATCAGGCTCCCATTTTGGGGACTATCTTCAGGGTTGTGAGGTATTCGCGGCCGTCGAACGGCTGAAGGTTGCGGTAGGAGAGTTCCCACAGCGTTGAGCGGGACATGAGGTCCGTGAGGACAGGATGGCGGAAGGTGATGGCAGGGACTGCATCGCCCGCGACAAACCCGGTTTGACCGTGTTCGGGGCCTTTGGCGTAGCACAGGGAGGTGTAGGGTTCCTGGGAAGGGTTGCAGTACAGATCGTACTGGCCGAATATCTTGCCGACATAGTGCGGCTGCGGCGAAGGGCGGTACCCGGGAGCTGGAGTGAAAAAGGGACTGGGCAGATAGCGGAAAATGTTGACGGACTGCGTGTCGCCGACAATCCCGGTGAGGCCTACGACGCCCGTTCGCTGCGTGAGGCGGGTGTCGATTTCCAACAGCGCGGCCTTGAGGGTTTCGTAATGTTCCTGAAGGGTGAGGGATTCCGGCCCTTCGTAGCACCATTCCGTTACACCCTTGGCGTAAAACAGCATCTGCCGAAGAATCTTGCGATCCTTGTCGGCTGCCAGGAGGTTGCGCATCCCGGCGAGGGTCATGTTGTCGATATCAAGGCCGTATTCGCGGCGAAGCCCCCATTGGGCCTGAATGGTGGAGTCCCCGGCAATGGCCGCTTCATGGGGATAGAGGGTCCTGCTGTCCATTTCATGGTCGATTCTGGGGATCAGCGTCGGATCCTTTTCGATGTCCACGTCATAGCCGATATGAACTTCAACGCCGATGGCGGGGGCCTTGGAGAAGGTCACGTCGACTTTTCCAGTGGCATAGTCCACCGTGCCGGTGACGTTTACCATTTCTCCCCCCAGACGGAAGGCTCCCATGACCGAGCCCGCGTCGTCAGATGCAACCACGTTATGATCGTGCAGCACCATGATGCGCTTGCGTTTCAACGGGTAGACCGTCCCGAACGCGGTCTTGGAGTCGAAGGAGAATTTCGTGGTTGTCCCATCGCCGTCGCCAGCCTTGAACATCTGATCCATCACGGCATATTGGCCGTTGTAGGTGTAGTCGATGATGTCGCCTTTCTGGAGATCGCCGAATTTGGAGCCCCCAATTCGTTTGATGCGGAAAAATTCCGACTGGTTGAACTGGCCGGGGATGAGCGTGACCATGTTGGGCGTGATGGAGTTCAGCAGCACGGGCAGGATGAGGGACACCATGCGGTCACGCATGATGATGCCCTCGGTTGAGCTCATTTCCTTTCCGGCGTCTTCGAAAACGCCGGACAGGGCGGGCTTTCCTCTGCCCAGGGTCATGAAGTTTTCAATGGCTTGGTGGGCGCTGGCCAAAAGTTCATCGGAGGGGAGGGTTCCGCCGTGCTGTTCGATGAAGTTTTTCAGGGCGCGCGCATGGATTCCCATGATCATGGGGGCCTGTTCGCCTGCGGATTCATAGACGGAATTTTGGGATGCGGTTTTGAACGTCGTGTTGAGCTCTTCCCGCGAGATATCGCTTCGGAAGGAGCCATTTGCGTCAAGAATCGGGAGAAGAAGATCTCGGCGCATCTGTGCGGCGCGGGATGTACGATCCTGCGTGCTTTTCTCAAAGGCAGAGAAGTCGGGCATTTGCAATACTCCATAGTCGATTAGGTTTTCCGCAGATGCGGATCTTTGTGCCTAGCTGACTACGGAGAGGGAAATCTGTCACGGAAAAGTTGCCTAGATATGCCGTATTTACGGGAGATGGAGAAAAATGTATTCAGTGAGGAAAGGGGACCTTTGACGGTATTTCTTGCTGAAGGGTGATGTTGGTGATAACACTACACATTATTTTGTGGAAAGTATTCAGATAGCTTTGGCGACTCACCTTGAACGGCGCTGCATGATACACCTTGCTTTATTTAGCTTGGTTGTGTGATGATCCTGCTCAGAAACATTTTGAAATGATCTTTAATCTGGAAGCCCCTATTTCTTAGATTGGGGTTGTCAGACTTAGCCTCTACACAAGGATTTTGGCATGGCGAACCTTACCGACAAATTCTCAGCTGGCGCACAGGGGCTGGGATATATCTACCAAGTACGTCTTGCCTTGTTACGCCTACTCCAGTTACCAGAGAATACTGCTGTTTCCCTCGAAAAGGATGATGACCTCGATTTTGTCGACAGTGGCGGTGGCAAATCTTTGGTCTCCCTTAAGCATAAGTCGAACGGCGATAGGCTGACTGACCTCTCGATTGATTTCTGGAAGTCCGTCAGAATCTGGTTAGCGAGGTACAAGCGTGATGGCCGCTCTACATCGAATTTACAATTTTTTCTATTCACCACTGCCACGGTGCCTTCCGACACGTTTCTTACGCATCTCCTCTTTGGTTCACCCACTACTTCCCGCAAGGTAACAATACGGTATGAAATGGCTAATGATGCGCTCACGCGATCAAGCTCAAAGTATATCCTGTCAATAGCCGAGGAATTCAATGAGTTAAGTGAGGAAGAGAAGCAAGATTTCCTAGAACGTATTTCGATCTTTGATGAGAGCCCGCGCATTGATGATATCCCTGCGCTTATTATGGATCAGTATATGCGAACTGTTCGGCGGGAGTACCGCAAGTCTGTCTTCCAGCGACTGGAAGGCTGGTGGACTGATGCGGTGATCAAACAGCTAACCGAGACTAACCCTAAAGAACTCTTCGGTTACGAAGTTTCGGATATGCTCTCCAAGTTTGCGGATGAGTACACGGAAGAAAATTTACCCATCACTTTCCTTAAAAAGACTCCCCCCAGTGGCATTGATGTGGATGCCGATCCGCGCCTTTTTGTAAGACAGCTACGTGAGATTGGCCTTTCCTCTGGACGGATTGAAAGTGCAATTCTGGACTACTACCGAGCATTCGAGCAGCGATCATCGTGGGCACGTGAGAATCTGCTTATATCGGGAGAAGTTGAGGAATACGAAGATCGTCTTACTGATGAGTGGAGTCGTTATAAAGATGTCGTTTTCGAGACTTTACAACCTGATGATACAGATGAAGCTCTGCGTAGAGCTGGTGCTAACCTCTACAACTGGGCGCAATTTGAGACAGGGAAGTCCGAATCATTGCGTATTCGTGCACGAGTGACGGAGCCATACGTTCTTCGCGGCAGCTTCCATATTCTTGCGGATGTTAAGCCCAAGCCTAGGGTCTACTGGCATCCTAGATTCTTGGATCGTCTTAGCAAAATCTTGGAGGTAACTCCATGAAGAGATGGGACCAACGCCCCTTTGAGATTCGGAATCTGTTCAACCCCGCGTTTTGTGGTGTAGTTTTGTATCGAGCCTTGTGTGGCTACGAGGAAAGAGAACCTCGAGGCATCCCCTTTTCACTGTCTTTGCTTGTTCTCCCACTATGCCTACATAAGGATTCTCGGGAGGTAATCTCCAGCAATCCGCGTAGCTACCTACTTAGACTTACAGAAAAGAATCAGCAATTAACGGTGGGCTTCGCCGAACGCGTCACACAGATGTTGCCCTATACCCTCGAAGGCTTTGGTTTACTGATGGAAAGGGGTTGTATTACCATCTCGGATGACGGTCGTATTCAAACTGGACACTACAACATACGGAAAACTATTACAGGAACCGACGAAACCATTGCCTGTCAGAAAGTGGCGAGCATTGTCGGCAGGGAGTTTGCACGTATTGCCGATCGGGCAACAATTTACATAACTTTCGGGATTCGTCCATGAAAATTAGCTCTATCCACATCTACAGCTTTAACGGTCAGCGGCGGGATCTACCATTCAAGGTGGACGGGCTTAATGTTATTACAGGGCGATCCTCCACCGGTAAATCCGCGCTCTCAGATATTATTGAATATTGCATGGGGCGGTCTACATTCAACGTCCCTGAAGGCGTTATACGTGATAAGGTTGCTTGGTTCGCAGTGATCTACCAGTTTGATAACGAGCAAGTGCTCGTCGCTAAGCCCGCCCCTGCTGTCAACAGGGTTAGCTGTAGCACGGCAATGCTGCGACGAGGTGCTCAACTAGAGATACCTGTGTTCACGGAACTGGCAATCAATGCTGATGATGAGAGCGTTGTTGATCTGTTGTCACGTTTAATCGGTATCCCCGAAAATCGTACAGAAGTTTCGCCTGAACAGAGCCGCCATAGCTTCACTGCGAGTGTGAAGCACACCTTCTACTATCTTTTTCAGAAACAGGGGTTGGTCGCTAATAAGGATCAACTTTTCTACCGCCAGAATGAGCAGTTCCAAATACAAGCAATCCGTGATACGCTACCAATTTTACTTGGTGTCTATTCCTGTGATTATTACGAACTGAAATCTAAGCTGCATAGTGCGAAACGAGAGCTAGCCAGCAGTAATAAAAAGCTGGAGCAGGCACAAAATTCCGCCATTACGTTGAATAAAAAGGCGATAGGGCTCTATTCTGAAGCCAAGGCCGTCGGAATTATAGGTGACACTGATGATTCCCCAGCTATCGATGATATTATTAAATCCTTGGAATCGGCACTCGCGTGGAATCCCACAACAATACCGGAGGATGACGGTAGCCGAATTTCGTTACTCGAGCAGGAACTGGTTAGATTGCGTCAACACCGCCGAGATACCCAGACTCGGCTCGACATGGCGCGAAAATTTGCCAAACAGACAAAGGGTTACGAAAGCGAGGCCGAGGAACAAATAGACCGTTTGGCATCAATTAGGGCTCTGCCAAAGAATCCCGACAACGGTGAATGGCAGTGGCCATTCTGCGAGCGGAATTTGGCCATGGAATCCCCAATTGCGACTGTTTTACTCAACGAGCTAAACTCACTCGATGAGGAATTACGGGTCGCCGTTGGTCAACGCCCTAAACTCGAAGCCTATCTGACCGAACTTGGCGAGGATGTGGACAAAATAGTACACGATATCAAGCAAAAGGAAGCAGAACTGTCGGCGGCAATCGCAGCCAATGATCTTATAGATCAAATGCACTCTCGTAACAGTGCAGCCGAGCGTGTGCGAGGTCGAATAAGTATGTTTCTGGAATCATTCCTTCCAGAGGAAGGCCTTAGCAATCTGAAGGCTGACAATCGTCGTCTAAATAATAAGGTTAAGCAGCTCGAGGAACAAATTGGTGCTAATGACAGCAATGAACGCTTGAACTCGATTCTCAATAATATATCGGTTCAGATAGGCCGGTATATTCAAGAATTTAAAGCCGAATTTCGTGACGTTCCTGTTCGACTCAGTCTGCCTCAGGCGACAATTATTTTCGATTTACCCAGTCGATCTGTACCTATGAGCCGCACCGGAGGTGGGGCAAACTGCCTAGCCTACCACCTATCAGCACTACTGGCCCTACACCTATTTTCAGCACAAAATAAGTGCCCGATCCCGCAATTTCTATTAATTGATCAGCCGACCCAAGTCTACTTTCCTTCTGAACAGGTTTATAAAGATGCCGATGGCTCGGTGCAAAAGACCGAGGCTGATGCGGATCTCGATGCTGTACGGCGCTTATTCCAGTTGCTTCTGAAGTTCACGCAGGAAGACGTCCCTGGTTTCCAAATAATCATCACCGAACATGCAAATCTGAATGAACAGTGGTTTCAGGATGCGTTGGTTGAAGCACCGTGGGCTAAGCCACCGGCGTTGGTTCCTGAAAACTGGCCGATAGGAACTACACACTAAATTATAGCGGTGTGTTGCGGAGAATCTTATAATGCTTGTTTCATCTTAAGGGAGCTTCGCTTATTCATTTGCAAACACATTCCCAGACCCCGTAGCCACAGCGGAACCGCAGGCCACGGGGTCGCCTATTCTGGCTATCTCCATCCCGTTTACGAAGACGTTGGGGGAACCGGCGGCGAGGACGGAGCCGTGGCATGTGACGCAGCAATGGGGAGCCCAACTGTCTCCTTGGCGGTGAACGGGAATGCCATTGACGAAGACATTGGGGCTGGCCCCGGTGGATGGGCGTGAAGGAAAGCACCCATGCCCCGTACAGACATCCCCGAGGCGGCTGACTCCCGGCATGGCCTACTCCTTTTCCAATTCTTTCAGGTAAAGGTCGTATCGGTCCGCGGGGTTTTCCTTGTAGTGCAGCATACTCACCTTCAGGAGGGCATCGGATGTCCCCGATCCTCTCAGGCAGCATTCCCATTGTCCTATATTGGACTCGGCGATCTGTCTGAGGAGTAGGGTGTGCGTTTCAAGAGCGTCGGCGATACGCTCCAACTGTTCTGCTACGCCAGTGGTTTGACTCATTCTTAAACCTTTAGTTGAAGTCTATCCGGGGGGATTGTGCCTTGATGTTCCCGGGCGTCATTTCAAGGGATGATGCCCCGCACGTCATTTTGATCCGCGTGGGGGCGGACATGGTGATCGCATTCTCACCGTGGAGCAGGATGGTTCCGTCCGGGAGGATTTCTATGGCCGTTCCGCTGGAAAGCTGCGTCACTCGGATGGAGCCGCCTTGCGTGAGCTGGATCAAGCCATTGTGCTGTTTGAAGACGACATCTTCGGCGTATCCCGGCGTATCCCGGCGTATCCGGAGCGGGCTCACCTTCCGCGCGCTTGTGCTGGTAGGAATCAGGCCCTTGCCAGACGTCATCGGGCAGATTGGGCTTCCCTCCCGGCATGGATGATGCCGCCGCGACGATGATCGGCTGGCGGCTGTCGCCGGCGTCAAACCGGACCCATACGATATCCCCTACCTGTACGGGGATGATGCCGCCGTTTCCGGGCCGGGAGCCGAGGGGAAGCTGATAGGTGGCCCATGGGAGGTATTTATCGGGGATCCCCGAGAATATTTCGGCTACACGTACCTGTACGCGCATCTGTTTCTTGGGGTCTTGTTTACTGATCACAGTCCCCCGGTACGTCCCCTCATATTTTTTAGGCTGAGGCAAGATCAATCACCCCCTTTACCCGGCATTGAAATTTTTGGCTGTAATAGGAATGGGCTACGGCACTTACAAGGATTTTCCCGGGGAGCCTCTCGTCAAGCGGCCGTTCTGGATTCGCGGTATGCCACAGGCATTTGATGACCTGCCCGGGCCGCAGGGCTCCATTTCCCTCGCAGTAGTAGTCGATGACATCGACTGTGCTGACGCTGTTGTTTTTGAGGGTGATGGGGTTTTGGCTTGCCGTGAATGCGGGTACGCCGCCACCGCCGATGCTTCCCTTTTCAAAATTGAATCCGGAATAGTTCTTTTGGATGCCTTCCTGGAGTTCGGTCGTTCGGCTTGGCTGGCGATAGGCGGCAATGGTGTATTGCTCATCCGATTTGTTGTGATGGTAGGTAAAGGCGGGTTCCACTTTCCAGAGTTCCTGAAACCGCTGGAAATGGAGCGTATCCCGATCTGCCCATACCAGTGCCCCTTTCTCTACGGCAATCTGGCGCAACAGCCGGGAAGGGCGCTCCCCGGCAAGGCAGTGATAATCCTCAACGATGGGAAATTTTCCTATGTCGAGTTTCAATCCTTTGATGTAGTAGGGAAGAATTTCGGTTATGGATTTTTGAATGAAGCTTTTTGAAACGGTTACAAAGCATTTTGCTTGGTATACAGATGTGCTCATGAGCTGCATTTTGATGAAATGGCCGTTCGACTGCATTTTAAGAAGGGTGAAGGCCATATTGGCGTCGAGGCGATCTGATGCAAAGGAATCCGTGAGGGTCACGGAGAGTGTATCAAGTTCTTTGACCTTGAGTCCGTCGCGCAGATATGAGTATGGATCCATCATGGTGAGCAAGAGCTTGGGGCCGTCTAGGGACAGGGTTTCAATGAAAGTTCCCTCTTCGATGTAGCCGAGATCAAATTCCTGCCCGGATTGATCATGACATATCTTTTTGAATATATTGTTATTATACATGGCGTTATATGGTTGACCCGATAGGCTGGAAGCGTTCGAAGGTTTCTGGGCTCTCGCGATAGTAAAGCACCTGGGTTTTGACCATGGCCAGCGTCCGTGCCGCCCATAACCGTCCATCACCCTGATCCGTGCTGGCGCTGTCGGTAGCTATGTCCCGCGTCGCCGTCAAAAAGGCCTTCACTTCCATATCCGGCTTTCCGTCTCCCAGGGGATACCGCACGGTGAACCGGCTGTGCCGCCTTCCGAATTGGCCGATATACGCCCACCATGCAATGGTCAGGCTATCAAGCGTCGGCTTGTCCCAGGCGCAAAAGGCGATAGAGTACGAAATCTCTACAGGCACGGCGGTGAGCTTGATTTTGGTTGTTCCCTCATCGGAATAACGGGTTAAATCGTACGAGCGGGGTTTCTCGTCGCTTCCACTCAGCCCCGGAGAACGGTAGTAGGCGATTACCGGGAGATCCGGCAGGGCGTTCCCATTTGATACCTTCCCGGCGATTCGTATCAGGAGGGTCCGTAGGTCTTCGTTATCGGCCCGGAAAATTTTGGTGGCATTATCCCGGCTGAGGAAACGCTGAAAAGCTGCGGGGCCGCGGGGGGCCAAACCTTCATAGGCGGCGACAAGAACGCGCCCGAATCCGAAGTCAACGGCTTGGAGATCGGAAACGGTATTGGCTGCGGCCATCATAATACTCCTACGATGTCATCTTGCGGGCTGCCGGGCTGCAACGGGCCTTCCTCTTCCGGTGCGGCGGCCGGGACTTCACCGAGTGCCGGGAGGGGAAGGCAGGTGTGCACGAGTCCGACGCCCAATGTCCTTCCGATAGGGGCGCTGTCCATGATGTAGACCGTTCGGGGTTCCGGCTCTTCGGCGTCCAGTGTCGGGAACTCAAGCCACTGAATAAGGGAATACTTGCGGGCGCCGGGAACGGACAGGATGATGCGCATAGGCTGTGATGCGCCGATGAAGTTTTCTGCCAGGGCGGACGAGAGGACGCCGAAGGCCAGCGCGTCATCCGGCACTATGCGCGCCCGTGCCTGGATAGGCTTCTCATAGCTCTGCGCCCGTTCTCCGCTTTCGATGGAGCCGACGACATCCTGTTCGACCGTCACCTGTTCGTCGTGGCTGGAATCCTTGGCGATCCACACGAGGCAGTCGAACGCCTCGGGGGACGCCGCCAGTGGCGTGGAGAGGTCCTGCTTCAGCACGCGGCCCGGTTGTCGGTAATCTCTGGGGGCGATGGTCATAGCCGGATACCTTCCTCTTTCTTGATTGCGCGGACTTCATCTTGGGAAATTTTGTAGTGCTCAGACGTTGTTGCGATTATTTTTGCAGATGTTGTTGCCCTTGGGATAGCATGGAGCAGTGCGGAAGCGGCTTGCAGAGCCTTGACCAGCATCTTTCTGGCGTCAGGGCTCATGGGTGCGGCGGTGCGCGTTGAGAGCTGCGTGCCTCCCGGCTTTCTTCGTGGCTTGAGGTTTTTCCGGGCGTTCCGGGCTTCCGGCGTCGAAACGACCTGTTTGGCCTCCCGCATGAATTTCTTGAGGGCGGCGCGGGATTCCGGCGTTTGGCCTGTAATGCCGCGCGCCCGGGAAACCTGCTTGAGTTCTTGCTGGTTGAGCAGGCGCGCCCGGGGATCGGCGAACCCGACAGAAGCCGACTGACGCTCCAGTTCGCGAGAAAGGACAGTCTGGATGGCGTTTGTTTTCAAGACGCGCAGGACTTTCAGGACGTGCTTGCAGCAGCATCCCGTCAGGCCGGGGTTACGGATTTTTGGGAAGTCCTGTTCTTTTAGCCACCGATCTGCGTGAGGTAGCGATACCAGTACTGGTGGCGCCCACATGCGCAGTCAAATGATATCCGGCCGGTAGCCGCTTCCTTTGCTGCGATGAGTGGGTTCAGGTAGGGGTTGTGCAGGTGCCTTTCCCAGTCCTCAAGGCGTACGCGGACAAGGTAGTGGGGGTTGATATTCCCCTGCACCTGGAAGAACAGCATATTTCCGCTCACCTTGTAGAGCAGGGCGGATTTCACTTCCTGTGAACGCTGGCGGTCGGCTTCCCGTGACGCGTTTTCCAGTTGGGCCAGCGGCACGCCCCGGGTTTCCGGCCGGAAAGCCTTGTCCGCGCGCTCCCTCGCTTCAACGAACCGCTTGAGGTCGTCTACGGTGTAGGAAACCGTCGCCCCTTTTCTGCCGTAAGCCAAGACGAGGTCTGTATCGGATTTGATGTGCTTCCGGAGTAGCGCCGGAGTGAGCAGGCCTACCGCCTCCGCACGGTGCTCTCCCGCGTCCTGCCTTTCCTTTCTGGCCTCCCTGTCGAACTCCTTGGCCATTTGTTGAAACTCTTTCCAGTTCATTTTCCAATCCCCTGCGTTTCCATCTCCGCATAGTGCCGGATGCGTTCCCTTAGCCATGACGTAGTGGGGAGCGTCAGTACTGTGCCTGCCTCCACCCGTTCTCTGGGGTCATCAAGGGCTGCGGCGATCATGATCACCCATTTCAGCGTATCCATGCTGTACGCTCGATAGGCGATCAGTTCCGGCATGAGCGTTTCCGAGGGTTGGATTTCGTATGTGAACCAGTTCTTTTCGAGGTCCTTTGTCTGGGCGGCGCGGATTTCCCGATATAATTCCGCTCGGTGCAGTACGTCTTTGATGTTTTCCGGGGAGAGTCTTCCTCCGGTCGAGTCGATAGCCATAGGGCACCTACCGTGGATAGGAAAGTGGAGTTCCAGCGTGAACGGAGCGTTCAAAGTCCCGTTGACGGAATTCGTCATAGCCGGTCGTGATGGCAAAGAAGGAGTCCAACGGAGATTGGGGAGACGGCCGGTTGGACTGGGAAGCCTTGGCAAATTCATTCAGCCATCTATCGGAGAAGGGAAGCTCCATCACGGCCCCGGCGACGCACATGAGGATGGCCTTATGCCCGCCGGTCATCCGGTTCCAGTCCACATCATAGACGAGCCGCCCCCTTTCATCGTGCCGGAAGTTGACCATCGCCATGTCGCCTTTGCGGATGGCGTGGGTTTCGACGCCGCGGTCGAGCATGAGGTTTCCAACCGCATCGAGGGAGTAATACCAGTCCAGGCAGTGCTGGAGCATGGTGCGTCCATCATCCATGATCTCGTCAAAGTTGAAGGAGACGGCGTGCGGGGAAAAGTTGTGCGTCCGATCTTCCACGATTACGGCGAATCCCTTTTCCGTCTTTTCTTCGATGTCCTTGAGGAGCTTGTTTTTCCATTCCATTGGAGGGCCGGAGATGGGCAGGCAGTGCGTAACGACCAGCACTCCATCGGTATAGAGGGCGTGCGCACGGAACTTCCGTTCGGATTCGAGGGCTATGGAGAGGATTTTTTTGTCTTGCATCACCCCACAATAAGGCAAATCGTAGAGAACTTCAGGAAAGAGCCCCGTAAATACGGCATATCTACGGAAATACGTCTGATTTCAGGTGAAATGTTTTTGTTGCAGTTTTTCGTGAATGCGTCTATTGAAGGTGTATTGCAATGCAATAGACGCACTTTGTAATAAAAACAGAGGAGGCAGACATATGGCACCGACTACCAATTTCAGCGTTCGCATGGATGCGGACATCAAGAAGAAGTGTGAAGCGTTGTACGGAGAACTGGGTGTCAATCTGACCACGGCCATCAATGTCTTCCTCCGTCAGTCCCTTCGGTCTGGAGGTTTTCCATTTGATGTCCGCATGGACAGGCCGAATCAGGAAACCGTGGCGGCCATGCTGGAAGCGGAAAGGCTCATCAGCGATCCTTCCGTAAAGCGGTGGAATGACGTTGAGGACGCCCTGACGGAGTTGAAGCGGTGAAAACCTTGGATATCGTATGGACTTCGCAGTTCAAAAAAGACTACAAACTGGCGATGAAACGTCATTTTGATATCGGTCTGTTAGATGATATCATCCGTCAGTTGGCGTCTAGGGAACACTCCCGGAAAAGAATAGGGATCATTTCCTGACCGGAGAGTGGAAAGGATACAGAGAGTGTCACATTCAGCCGGACTGGTTGCTCATTTACCGAATAGAAGAAGGACTTTTGGTGCTGGCCCTTGCCCGCACCGGGACGCACAGTGACCTTTTTGGTAAATGAACAGAGTGAAATCCGTCTGCTAGATAAAAGCCCTGCCTCTGGAAAAGAGGCAGGGCTTTCTTGTGTTTTTGATCTGCAGATTGCCTATAAAGTGAGGCGTCTTTCATGGGAGAATCCATTTTTTCGTGTCTCTGTTCTGCACAAGAGAGTATTCCCCCGACTCGGCTTCAAAAAGCCACCAATCAGGGCTGATCCGTTTTGCCCTTCCGATGCCGGTGGTTTCCGAAAGAGAGTCCGCCTTGAGACCGGCCCAAAACGCCTCAAATCCTCGATAGCGCATGAAGGAATCAAGCCACCGTCCACTCCAAAATTCCTCACGGGAAAGGGTCTGCATATTGAAAGAAATTTTATTGAAACGCTGGCTTACATAGTCTTCTCTTGCGATAAGCAGATTATCTCCGGTCGAATCACCAAAAAGGAGAAAAGGACCTATGGGCATCATAGTGACGCTCATTTCGTCATCAGGCTTTGGAGTATACCTTCATGTTGATATGAAATCAATTTTTGATTTACTTTTATGATGTCTCGCCTAAGCGCGCCCTAGCCAGCTCCAAGAACCTGTCACGCCCCACCGTGGCTTTCTGCCCATCTTCGGCGGGGATGTAGTCGAGAAGAAAAGCGAAACAGCAATTGTCGGAAATGTCCGGGGACTTGATGCCGTCCGACTTCATTTTGTCCTTTGGGGTCATCTGGTACCTACCGCGCTCATCGATGCGATAGGGGAGCCGACTGGCCTGCTCGACGAATTTTTTCAGCGATGGCCCCTTGAACCGCCCGGTAAAAATGGCTTCGCGCATTTTGCAGTGGTCGTAGGCGCGCAGGTTGAAGTAGCGGTTCTTCTCGGCATCACTATGGCAGGGGAGCCCCCAGTGGATGCGCTCCACGGGGATTCCCATTTCTTCCAGCTCCAGAATGACAGTGCGTCCCGCGCCGTCGCCGTCAACGCCGATGGTGAGCGCAGGGAGTTCGAGGTATTCATGGCACTCTACAGCTTCGTACATGCGCTCTTCCCGCGGCCCGGATATTCGACCATGCGTTCTGGAGTAACTCAGTGACAAACACGAAATACTATCGCCTTATGCTCGGCAAGGGCAGCCGCCATGCAGAGCAATGTCTTGCAGAACGCTTTGTTGGTGCGGATTATGGCATAGAACGCGACCTGTCTCGCGAACTTCCCGACAGTTGGGCCAGTTCAACGCGATGTTCATTCCTGTCTATCAAGAAGCGCATCCCGAAAAGACCAAAGTTGCCGCCGGACTTGTCTCCATGCCATAGGGTGGATGAACGCGAACGGCTACGTGCGCTGGAGTACGTGCATTTGTTTAATATTCTATAATTGGTAAAAAAACGATACAGAATATGTATAGTATCTTGGACGAGGAGGGGCATCGGAAACGTACAATCTTTAAAAAACTATGATTACAGCGTGTTAAAAACACAAATTCCTTGGCATTGCTCTTGCTTATCTCTGTAGAGGCAAGGCTGGCATTGGCCCGCGCTTTCTCGTGGGGCAACATGTTGCCTAACCGCCTGAGAAAACGTTGTTGCGGCAGGCCCCAATGACCTAATCCAAGGAGATGACACGTGTTTTGCACAGAAAAATTGAAGCTGTACACCGGTGCGAAAATCGTCACCCTGTATGATCCCATGCCGATCGTGGAAGCTGTCTGCGTTATTGGAGAGCGCATACATGCCATGGGCAGTTTGGAAGACATGGAGCGTTGCGCGGCTCTCTGCGGCGAATACGAGAAAATCGATCTCGGCGGAGGCGTGCTGTATCCCGGCTTTATCGATACGCATAGCCATCTGTCCATGTATGCGGATACGTTCAGTCAGGTCTATTGCGGCTCCCGACTGGGCACTGTTTCGCGTGTTCTCGACGGGTTGCGTGAAGCCGCCGGGAATACGCCTCAAGATCGCTGGATTGTCGGCTATGCGTATGATGATACGGGCATTGACGAAAAACGTCATCTGACCCGTGAAGACCTGGACGCCGTATCCACGGAACGCCCGATCCTTGTTAAACATCTTTCCGTCCATTTTTGCTACCTGAATTCGCTGGCTATCGAAAAGCTCGGCTACACAGCGGAAACGCGGGTCGCCGGGGGGACGGTCTGTCTTGGGGCCGACGGCAGGCCCAACGGAATTCTGGAAGAAAACGCTTCTTATCAGGCGATTGCCAAACTTCCGGCGACGTCATTTGACGAGACCCGGAAGAACATGCTGCGGGCTGTCCGCGACTACAACGCGCAAGGGTTCACGACCTTTATGGACGGAGGGATCGGGCTTTCCGGTTCCTATAAGACGGACATGGCGGCGTACCTGAGCCTTGCAAGGGACAAGGCGCTTGACGCCCGGGGCTACCTGCAGTTCATGCCTCCGGTATTGGATGCGCTGGAGCCTTACGGCCTGTGGGGTTTTCCTTCCGAGTATCTGAGTTTCGGCGGCGTCAAGTATTTTACGGACGGTTCCATCCAAGGCTACACCGGAGCCTTGCTTGAAGATTACCACTCCCGCCCCAGTTACCGCAGCGAGTTGGTCTGCACGCCTGAAGAGCTCGGCAACCTTGTCATGCACTATCATGCCGCAGGCATTCAGATAGCCGTCCACACCAACGGTGATGCCGCCATCGAAGCCACCCTGCAAGCCTATGAGCGGGCGCAGCGTGCCTTGCCCCGCCCTGATTTGCATCACATTTTTGTTCATGCGCAGATGGCCTCGGACGGACAGCTCCGCCGCATGAAGGCCTGCCATGCGCTCCCCACTTTTTTTGTCCGGCATATCGAAGTGTGGGGCGACGGCCACTACGACACCTATCTTGGCCCCAGCCGCGCCAACAGGCTCGATCCCGCCGGTTCCGCCGTCAGGATTGGCCTTCCCTTCGCTCTCCACGTGGACACCCCGGTGCTGCCGGTCACGGCGCTTGATTCCATCCATGCCGCCGTCAACCGCATTTCCCCGAGCGGCCGCCTCATGGGAGCGGATCAGCGCATCAGCCCCCGGGAAGCGATCAAGGCCTACACCGTTTATGCCTCCCTGTTCTGCATGGGAGAACACGATCGCGGGCGTATCGAGCCGGGACGGCTGGCCGACTTCGTGCTGCTGTCCGACGACCTTGAAGCCATCGATCCTTTGGCCATCAATCAGGTAAAGGTTCGCATGACGCTCTGTGGCGGACGCATCGTGTATCAGGCCTAGCCCTTCCGCAGACATCCGCAAAACATCCGGAAAGAACTTCCGCTCATCCTTCAAACGGGTTATGTACCCGCGCCGGAGAATGCCCATGCCTTCAATTGTTCTTGACCGTGAAGAAGAAATGAAAAGCCAAACCGAATCCGTCGTCGCATCCGTCCGGCAGGACGGCGCCTCTGCGGAAAAGGGGCTGACCGCTTCCGACGAACCGACGTCTCCCGTCGGGAAAAAATGGTTTCTTTTCGGCTTTGGCGTGCTTTACATGCTTTTTCTGTTGGACTTTGCCGCGAGACTGGGGATTACCGCCGTTTTTCCCGCTATGCAGAAGGATCTGGGACTTTCTGACTCGCAGGTCGGTGTCGCCGGTTCCGCCGTATTGCTAGGCATGACCGTGTTTGTGCTCCCCTTCTCCTTTTTGGCGGACAAGGGCTCGAAAAAGCACGCCGTGAATCTCATGTCCGCCGTTTGGGGCGTGGGCTGCACACTGTGCGGCCTCGTCTCACACCTCTTCCTGATAGTGCTCGGGCGCTTCATGGTCGGCATAGGCAACGCCAGCTACGCGCCCGTTTCCGTATCCATGCTGACCAGTTGGACCCGCCGTTCTAGATGGGGTTCGGTCATCGGGGCCTATAACTCCGCCATGTCCGTGGGGCTGGCTCTCGGCACCACGATCGCCGGGGTTCTGGCGCAGCATTACGGCTGGCGTTCCGCGTTCCTTGCCGTCGGGGGCCTGACGCTGCTGTTCACCGCGCTGTCCCTGTTCCTGCCCAACGTCAAGAATCACGTTTCGGCGGCGAGCGCCGACGGCAAACGGGAGCATGTGAAGGTCCGGGAGGCCTTTGCTTTCACGCTCCAGAACAAGACGTTGATATTGCTCGGCATCGGCGTCGGCATCGCCAACATGGGTTATACCAGCATGATTTCCTGGATTCCCATGTTCATGGTCCGCATCATGGGCTGGACGTCCACGGAAGTGGGCGCCTACATGGGGCCGGCCTACCTGATTACCGGCCTTTTGATCACGCCCTTCTCCGGCTGGCTTTCAGACCGCCTCGGCCTGTGGAGCCGCCGCACGCGGGCGTGGCTCGGCGTGCCCTGTTTCCTCATTCTGGCTGCGGTGTTTGCGGCGGGCTTCTACTATCAAATTGCCGCCTGCTGCGCGATCGGAATGTTTCTGTTCATCATCCCCGTGACCGGCGTGCACATCGCCACGCAGGAACTGGTTCCCACCCGCTACAAGGCCACCGCGTACGGGACGTATGTGACCCTGCTTCAAGGATTGGGCTTTTTCGGGCCCATGCTCGCCGGGGCGCTTTCCGATGCGTTCGGGCTTCAGCTGGCGCTTGTCTACATGCAGCTGGTGTTCGTCATCGGCGGCTTGATCATGCTGGTTGCGGGATTCACCTACGTTAAGGATTACAACAGGGCCCGCGCCATGGAAGCCTAACCGTGTCTTCGGCATCTTGCTCCATACCCCCTTATGTTCCCTTTGCCGTCCTCCTCTTTGGCGCAAGGGGAACATATACAATGGCAAGAGGTGCTCCGGAGAAGCGCGGCGCGTCCGATACGTATCGGCAAAGGTATAATCGAATAGTGGTGGAGAAGCACAACTCCGTGTGGTGCAATGCAAAAATGACAGCTTTTCCCTCCTGGCGTGCCGTACTCCTCTGGAATGTCTTTATCGCATCTCGTTTCCGTTTCGTTCATCCGGAGTCCGGAACGCTTGTTGCCAAGGCACACTGAATGACATATCGTTTTTGCCTTGAGTAAAACAGGCCCCATCCTTATCTGTTATGAAGGGGAAATCCGTGTTGACCTCACAGCAGATAGCCCATGTTTTGGCGTTGCATCTTGCCGGGCGTTCTCTCTTCATTGAAGAGCTCGCACTGCTCACGGGGAATGTGCTGCCCGCATCCGATGAGCGGTGGCGCGAGCTGGAGCGTCTTGGCTTGGCGGAACGCGTTTCTTCGCCGCACGGAACCGCGTGGAAGGCGGGCGATGAAACCGCTGCATTCATACGCTCCCAGCTCCCGTTGCTGAAGGAGTTTTTTCGGCCCGACGAAAAGGCGTATGCCCTTACCTGTCTCCATGAACAAGCCAGCCTCAGCGACTGTGAAACCGTCCTGAGCCGGATCAGCCAATGCGCCGAACGGGACAGGAACATTCTGCCCTTGCTCGAACTGGCTGTCCTTTTCCTCCTGCGCTGGGGACGGCGCAACGGCAGCACGGCGGGTCTGGACGGCAAGTTCCTGAATCTTGTCTTTGCGGTACAGGGGCTCAGCTTCAATTCCACGGAACTGCTCAAAAAAATACTGCGCCTTTCAGCTCTCGCCTACGGCCTTGCCCGAAAAAACGGTAACAAGCGATTTTTAGCGCTTCTGATGCTGTCGCGTATGTATCTGCATGTCTTCATCGGAAGCAACACCACGCGCCTTACCCAGAATCTCCAGCAGGCCCTGTGCCGGGTCAGAAGCTATTTTGATGGCGACACGCAGGAAGCGCTTCCTCTGTTTGAGGGGTTGCTTGCCTACCTGTGCGGGGATCTCAAGAAAAACATCGATTGGTTCAATCGTTGCTCCGAAGAAACACCTTGGTATTACAAGAGGTTCTACGATACACTGGCGGTCTGTACGCTCTTTTCCGCAGGGTATCTGCAGCAATTCCACTTTGCGCTTGGCTGCATCGAGTTTCTTCGGCGCACGGCGACGTTGACCGACGATATCCTTTCGGCGACCCTGTATGAAGTCAACACGTGTTTCCTGCTGCTACGCAAACGGGATAGCGGCAAGGCGCTGGAGTTCATCAATCGGCTTCGCGTTTCCCCGCTATATACGCAGCATACCGTAGTCAACTCGCTGACGACGCGGGCACATGCGTTGTACCATTTTTTGGCGGGCGACATCGAGCGCGCCTATGCCGTCCTGAATGATGAAACCCGCAGGGCGATCACCCGTGACATCAGGCCCGCGACCTTCAAGGATCCGTTAGTCCTCGACATGCTCTATGTGTTTGCGCACAACGGCTATGTACCGATCCCCTACTATGAGCTGGAGCCTACGTTGGGCCACCTGCTCCTAGGGGCTAATGTGCATCTCAAGGGCTCCGCCATGCGCGTTCAGGCACTGTTGCTGCGCGATAGGGGAGAGGGGCCACAGAAGCAGCTTGAGCTGTTGCGCCAAAGTTTCGAGCTTATCCTCACGACGCGGGATATGCATGAACTGACCCTCACCGCGCACGAGCTGGCCAACACCTGCGAACTGTGCGGCAGCATGGAGGAGGCCCGATCGCTCCGCAACATCGTCCGCAAAGCCACCGGGAAGCCTCTTGATGCCTCAACGTCCTACCATCAAGCCTCACTCGCCTGCCTGAACGTGCCTCCGGCTGCGTTTAGCCTGTTTACATGCTCCCTTCCCGATGCCGAATCCGAAGAGAAATACATCATCGAACGGTGCCATAAGGCGCTGAACACCGCGCCGCAGCGCGAAATCTTTGAGGAAAGGCTTCATCTGCTTCTTAGGGCCTCTATTGACGGCTTCCGGGTGGAACGGGCCGCGTTTTTCCGCACGGTCGATGAGGATAATCCGTTGCAGTTTGTCCAGGCCGTCAACCTGTCTGCTCTTGAATTGAAAAGCGAGCACATGCGGCCTTGTATGCAATGGCTTGTGCAGGTCGCGCAGCAACGTTCCGCCACGACGCCGGTGCACTTCCATAAGCAGTACGGCTTTTGCCTCAGCATCGACATCGGAACGGAACCTCCGTGGCTTCTCTATTTGAGCAGCACCTATTCCGTTTTGCCGGCTGACGAATTTTCCCTGTTTGAACTGCGGTGCGCAGCCCGCCTTTTCACTGCGGAACTGCGTTCGGCCCTCTTCGTGCGGCGATTGAAGGAACGTGAAAACGAATTGCAGCAGAATAAACTGCGCAGCATCTTTTTGCAGGAGGACAGGGGCGAGTGTTTGGTGTTGGGGGCCGGGCTGAACACCCTCCTCAATGAAGCTAAGTATGCCGCCGTAACGGATGTCCCCATCCTGCTCTGGGGAGAAACCGGAGTCGGCAAGGAGATCATGGCCCGGCACATCCACCGCCTCAGTGGGCGTCAGGGGCCGTTCATAGCCGTCCACCCCGCGAGCATGGTTGAATCGCTCTTTGAAAGCGAATTTTTCGGACACGAGCGGGGCGCGTTTACCGGAGCGTCTAATCAAAAAATCGGCTTGTTCGAGATGGCGGATCAGGGGACGCTGTTTATCGACGAAATAGGGGAAATGTCGCCGCTCATCCAGACAAAGCTTCTGCGGGTGCTTCAGGAGCAGCGGTTCATGCGTGTCGGCGGAACGGCGGAAATCAAGTCCCGGTTCCGGCTTATCGCCGCGACCAACCGGGATTTATGGAAAGAAGTCCGTGAGAAGCGTTTCCGTCAGGATCTCCTGTATCGCATATCCGTCGTCCCGTTGCTGTTGCCGCCCCTGCGCGAACGAAAGCAGGATATTTTGCCGCTTGTCGACGCTTTCATTCGCCATTCCAGCCAGCGTTACGGTAAAACGATTTTTCCCCTGTCGCCGGAGCAGAAACAGGCGCTAGTGGACTATTCCTGGCCGGGAAACGTGCGCGAATTGAAAAACATCATCGAGCGGGCGGTAATTCTGTGCGAGCAGGGCGCGTCGTTGCATTTTCATTTCGACCAGGCGAACATGGAGCCATTTTTCTCCAGTCAGGCGGGGGACGGCGGCATCCTTGCGGACACGCCGACATTGGAAAAGTTGGAAGAACGGTACCTGCGTAAGATCATGGCGATGACGCGGGGGCGCGTACGCGGCGAACACGGAGCAGCGGCCTTGCTGCATATGAAAATCCCGACGCTCTATGCCAAGCTGCGTAAATTCTCCATTCCATGCGGGAAACGCTGAGGCTGAATATGTTTCCGTTTTTAGAGAAGCCCGGAGCGTTTTTCGGATGCTCTTGAGTCATTGGCAGGCATGGCCCGTTTGGCAGGCTTCGCCCTTGAGCCTCTTGAGGGCACATGCCGAGCGGGCGGGATTATGGTGAAGCGTCCGTGCTACCTTTTTCCGTCTGTCATAGGAAAAGCCCACAACCGTGAGGAAGGGGGCTTTATCTTTTTCATGCCGGGGTTTTTAGAATTTCCACTCCACGGCAATGTTTCCCGTATAGCGATAACGTATGGGTACTTTTCGCGGCCTGTCATCGTGGTATCATATATCATGTACCATCCGAAAGTCATTTTCGTGATAGGAGTTGGTGGCACTGCCATAGCATTGCCCCATTGCTGTTTCGGGTTGTGGTATTTGTTCCTTCGTATTCGGTATGATATAGGGGCACAATGGCAAACTCCCGGTGGAGCCAATCCCCGTCGGGGAGCACATCCATACGTTTCAGGTCCCGCATGGTTCGGGGCGACGGGTGTTCGCCGCCCCCTTTCATGTGGGGCCCGTCAATTCATAGGGGCAAGCCTGTAGCCGAACTTCGCCTGTCATCGAGAGGGGGCCTTTCCCGGAGCCGGGTCTAGTAGGGCTTCTTGCCAATGGCCCAAGGGGAGAGCATGAAAAAAGGCGGCTCCAAAGATCCGCCTTGGCAAAAAAACAGCCACCCGTTATCGGTAGCTTGTCACTATATTTTTATGTTAAT
>ENA-UERZ01000371-UERZ01000371.1-human-gut-metagenome-genome-assembly--contig:-NODE-371-length-49742-cov-9.010571_pt1 | contig 49742 bp, 41 predicted proteins | sample MGYA00242997_ERZ507998 | MGnify/ENA primary metagenome ERZ507998 (study PRJEB26167, sample SAMN06115470) | human gut metagenome | host: Homo sapiens | place: China:Henan | collected 2016-06-23 | study... | reverse complement strand
TCCGCCGGTACTCTGACCCGTACCGCAGCGCTGGGCCTCGCCCTGACAAATCAGCTGCTCAGTGCAGCGGGCAAGCCCGTGCTGCCCATCGACAATGCCCAGCTCGAACAGATGATCTCCACCAGCTTCACCGTCGGTGCAGCACTGGCCGCATGGTGGAAGAACAACAGCTTTACCGCCGCCGCCATCGAAGGTGATAAGCGGATGAACAGCCTGAAGAATCAGGTTCACTGAATGAAAGGAGTAACCGAATATGAATGAGTTTACGAGAAGCCTGCTGTACGTCGCCCTGCTGGTCTGCGTCCCCATCGTGACCGCCTGCATCCAGAAAGGCATTGCCAGTTGCCGTTGATGCAATCAACGCCGCCCGATGTCAAGTCTTGGACAACTTTTTTCACAAATAAATTTGAAAAAACGCAAAAAATAAGCCCCACAAGACTTTCAATCGGTTTTGAACCAATTTGAGCCTTGTAGGGCTTATCTGTTTTCTATATTCTGTTTATCTTATACCGCCTGCAAAGGAGTATTCTCCATTACCTTTTCAAACTGTTCGACAGTCATTTTTGCTTTTTCAGCAGCACGTTCCAGCTTCAAATCTCCATCTCGAACAAACTGCATGAGCATCCTGAGTTCGCCTCGTTCTTCGCTTTCGTTCATCATTTCCTCAACAGCTTTGCACACATCAATCACCTCCGCGCCCTTTGGAATATCCAGCAGTGTATTCATAACCACTTTAACACGCTACAATAAAGTTATTCATTCATGCCATGCTTTTGGTAAATCCAAACAAGAATGTCTGTGGTCATTCTAATCATCATTAGTGCGTCTTCGTTCCTGGCCACTTCTACCGTTCCCTCTAATCGATGTGTTCCGTAATCTGACAACATAGAATATATACTGTAGATAGCCTTTGTTTTTTTATAAGACCCCTCTAAATTTTCATCAAAAAAATCTGCTATGTCTCTTTTTCCCATTGCCTCAATCGCATTTTTTATTGGAGTCATCTCGGAAGCATCTGCAGGCTGTGTTCCTGTAAAATCCCCAGTTATTGTTGCCATTCCAAGCATCCATCTTGCATTTTGAAAAGGCACTCCTTTATATTTAGAAAATATCCCTGTCAATGCTGTTCTACATGATTCAATTGCAGCTCCCATGTCACCACGTTCAAATGAATTTAATGCACTCTCATAGGAAGCATATACATCCTGATATTTGTTTTTTAACCACTGCTCCATTCCAAAAGATTGAATAATATGATTTCCTTCGTTCAAATATGGCTTAACCTCAAACTTAGAAGAATATTCATCAATTTCTGTCGAAACTATCTGCAAGCCCATCAAATTATATAACTGGCACAGCCTGTTAAAATCATTGACAAAATCTCCACCATCACACAAAATATTTCCTTGAATGTGATTACCCAACTCCGTTAGCAACGAAATAATTTCTTCACCTTTATGCGCATTTAACAAATCCTCAAATATCGAATTCAAACCAACAAAAATTCTATATGACTCAATATCATTTTGAAATCCCCGATTATACCAGTATGGTTCAAGATATTTTGCATACTCATCATAGTATTTTCCTAATCCAACACACTTCAAAATCATTTCCATTTGACCCGTTTTCACTTTCACAAATGGTGGTTTATCATATATTGCGCTTATTTGAGCCAAAATAATTTCCTGACTGTTATTCATTCCATGCTCCTCGATATTATTTTTATCCAGTTATATATAAGCCCCACAAGAACTCAATCACTTTTGAACCAAATTGAGTTTTGTGGGGCTTTTTATCTCTACGTTTTATACAGCCTGCAACGGGGTATTTTCCATTATCTTCTTAACCTGTTCGACTGTCATATTGGCTTTTTCTGCAGCGCGCTCTGGCTTCAAATCTCCCTCTCGGACGAGCTGCACAAGCATTCCTATCTCCCCAATACTAATGCCCTCTCTCCGGCCTTCTTCTCTTCCCTCGGCCTTAACACCTTGACTAAGATTGCACATAATAAGCACCTCTCTTTCCAGTTCTTCGCTCATTGCAACGCCAAACTCTTCTTCGAGAATTTTCTTTTTCTCCGTAGCTGCTCTTGACGAAGAAAGCAGCACATCCAGAAACTTCAAAATACCCGTATAGTTTTCTGCATCAGGTTTTCCGAGACAGATCGTTACCACACTCATCAGATCATAATTTTCTGATTTCTCAGTAGCGTTTCCAATCAACCGTTCTGGCCGAATCGAATATCTCGTAAGCGTATTCTGAAATTCATCAGATGGTTTTGTACAAACCCATATAGAATACACTTTTCGGATTTTTCCATACTCCGATTTTTTGAATATCGGCCCATGCTGTGCAGAGATCATTCTGCTACAATAATAGATTGCACGTTTTGTCAGCGGGTATCCCGGATTGAATGCAGTCTGTGCTTCCACGTTGATAATAAGGCGAATCACATCCTGCTGTGCTGCATCATTCGCTGTGGCCGGAGCAATCGCATCAAAGCGAACATCATAACGCACCGTTCCCTCCGTCAGCGTAGAATCCTCATTATTGCTTCCAGTTATTATTTCGGGAGCCTTCGGAGGTCTATTTGTATCATCAACGTGAACACCAACCGTGCCAACCTCTGGAGTTCCCTCGATATACTTTTCAGCAATTTCGTCTACGGAACATTCACTGTATTCATCTACGCAGCCCTTCATAATCTGCGCCAGGATCTGCTTGTTCGCCAGCAGCTTTTTGGCAGTCTTATCATAGTCCGAATCAAACTCCGTCTGAGTTATCGTGTGGGCAAGCTGATTTTCTACCGTGTTCTGCTTTTCCATCGGCATTCACTTCCTCGCAGTAGATTCAACAAGAGCGTATAAGCTCTTATTGTACTTTCATCTTACCATAAATCGCTCCTCATATCAAGCTGTACAACTCCTTCATAATCCTTAAATTTTTACGAACAGTTGTCCATAATATAACATTGTCGTTGATGTTATAACATGGGCAACCGCTTGATGCTGCTCCCCTGCCGTGCTATACTTACCCTATACAAAATTATCAAGAGGGAGTGCATTGCTATGAGCAAAAGACTTGTCGCCTACTTTTCTGCCAGCGGTGTCACCGCAAAAGTTGCCGAAAATCTGGCGGATGCCATCGGTGCAGACATTTTTGAGATTCAGCCGGAAGTTCCATACACCAAGGCCGATCTGAACTGGATGGACAAGAAGGCCCGCAGTACCATCGAAATGAGCGACCCGACCTCTCGCCCTGCTATTGCTGCCAAACGTGATAACATGGATGAGTATGGCATCATCTTTATCGGCTTCCCTATCTGGTGGTATGTTGCTCCAACCATTATCAATACATTTTTAGAGAGCTACAACTTAAAGGGTAAGACCATCATACCCTTTGCTACCTCCGGCGGCAGCGGCATGGGTAAGACCAATGAGAAACTTGCGCCGAGCTGCCCCGGTGCAAAGTTGCTGCATGGTAAGGTGTTCAACTCCTATTCCAGTAAAGCCGACTTATCTGCATGGGTAGAAACGCTCAACATCTAACCCTCCCATTCCTGCGGAATGAAACACCCGCCTAGCCGAGAAGATTCACAAATCCTCTCCCCTAGACGGGTGTTGCTTTTGGTCTACTTATCCATCATCGTACAGCTTTAGTAATAAAGCCACCGCATACCATCCCAATATGGCTGAACCTCTCCTCTGGATTCATGTTGCTCATCAAAAAGATCAAATGCAATCAGCCGAGCTGTATGGAAATCATCAATTCTACGATTATTATATCGAAACACGCTTTGTCCTCCATAAAGAACACCCCAGCCTGCTCCAAACTTACTTTTCATAATCGTTATATTTTCGCCCTTATACCGTAGCACATATTTTCCTTGATTGCGTTCCTGCCATTCCCTTCGCATGAAATTTTTCTTGCGATTCAGGCGATTTTTCAGTTCTCGCTCAGTCTTTTGAGGGTTGATATAGTCATCAGTCATGCGTTCTGCACATACGCATCCCACACGCAGTTCACCATTAAAATTAGGATGTTGCAAAATGTGAACATAGCGAATCTTCTCTTGTCCACACATTTCACACTGTTCGTATTCTACGTCATCCCCGGACTCTAAATCCTCACCCAAATCTTCTATTCCCATTTCTTTCCATCCTTTATGCGGAATACCTTCTCGTTCCCATCTTGCCAATTTATTCACCATCCTTCTTTGTTATTATCCATGTAATTATTCATGCAGTTCCAAGGGCAGGCCATCCGGGTCAAAGAAAAATGTCATTTTCTTTTTGGTGTAGCTATCCAACCGAATCGGTTCACATTCAATTCCCATCTGTGCAAGTTCTTCCACGGTAGCTTCCACATCATCCACCCGGAACGCCAGATGCCGCAGACCACAGGCTTCCGGCCTGCTTACACGTTTGGGTGGGTTCGGCTCTGCAAAAATCTCCAATTCAATCGCATTGGCTCCGTCACCGACACGCAAATCCAGTTTCCAGTCGTTCCGCTCCTTGCGGAAGTTTTCTCTCACAACTGCAAAGCCCAGTTTGTTCACATAGAAATCTCTTGCTTTTTCATAGTCGGAAACGATGATTGCCACATGATGAATCGCAACTAATTTCACTATCTGTACGCCTCCCTATTTTATATGTACCATGCCTGCCGAAGCATTACTGCCGCCAGTTCCAGAAGTACCACCACGACGCCGACCACCTGTGGTATCATAAAAATCGCAAATCCACCGATCAGCATTTGAAGTGCTTCCACCCCTTGCGACTGCTGCATCAAGAACGAAAGGACCGCCGTTGCCAGTAGCACACTGCCCAGCAGATAGAAAATCCATGCAGAACAGTGATGCAGAAATACCACAAACCACTTTGCCAGCCATACAGCAAGGATCAGCGGGAGGGTTATCATCACCAGTATCAATTTTAACAGCCATCGAATCGCTTTCATAACGTCCTCTTTCTGGCTGGTCTGTTGCCCATATTATAGCACATTCTTTGATGTTACAACATAGGCAACGCAGCCTTTTTGAAGTTTAGTCCGTGTGCAATGCTTTTACAGTATCCTGTATGCTCTGCTCATATTTGAACCGTACCACGATGCGCCCTCCATCATGCACAAAGACATTTTCGATAAAGGCCGACACCATACCCGCTGTGAGCCTCGTCCCGTGCAGGAAATTTTCTGCCTGCTCCGCTGCTGCGCGTACCGTTCCCGGCACAACGCTCTCAGCGGATTCTTCCGCCTTGGATTGTTCAATTTGCTCTTGCACCTCTGAAATTCGTCTGTCACACTCCTGCTTTTTCTGCTTGTAGGTATCCAATGGGAGTGTTCCTGCTGCATATTCTTCATACATCCGCATCTTCTCACCTTTCAGGTTTTTAAGTTCCTGCTCCATCAGAGTTTTGCGGCGGTTTGCCTTTTTGTGGGCTTCTTTCAAAGCCAGCTCTTCCTTTTGCATATCACCATAAAGGGAATCCAGCAGAGAGAGTTCCTTTTTCAGTGCCTGAAAGACAGCACTTTCAATATCACTGACCTGAAATATCTCAGATGTGCATTGGGTCTGCCCAACCAGTTCCAAGCCCTCTCTGCACCAGAATGTCGGCACAACCTGTTTAAAATTGTGCGCCATCACTCGCCTGCAATTTCCGCAGCGGACTTTTCCTTTTAGCGGGAAGTCCACGCCGCCCATCAGCACTTTATGGCTGTTGCTTTTTATGACAAGCTGCGCTTTTTCAAATTCTTCACGACTTACGATTGCTTCATGGGTTCCCTCCGTAATAAACTGCTGTCCTTTGGGAACTGTTCTGACAATGCTTTTGCCGGAAATCAGTGTTTTTGTTTTGCCCAAAACCATTGCCCCAGTGTACACATACGCCGTGAGGATTTTCCAGACACGAGAGCTATCCCAAAGAATCACTGGGGCGATGGTATAGGTTGTCTCCTTGCCATACGCCTTATTTTCTTTGTTATATACGCTCGGCACAGGAACATTTTCGTCATTGAGCATCATTGCTATCTCTCTTGTACCTAACCCCAGAATCGCAAGGTCGAAAATCCGCCGTACGATTTTTGCGGCTGGTGGGTCGATGATAAATGCGCCCTTTTTGTCCGGGTCAAACTGATAGCCGAACGGTGCAGCAGATGCCGTTGTAATACCCTTGCGCCACTTAACCTGATTGGCAGTCCGCAGTTTCTTTCCTGCATCCCGGCAGTACATGGTATTTACCAGATTACTGACGACCACATCCATTCCCAGCGTTGTACCTTTATAATTATTGCTGTCATAGTTATCGTTGATCGCAATGAGCCGGACACCCAGCAGGGGAAAGATCTGCTCCATGTACTCACCCACGCCGATATAATCACGGCCAAAACGGGAAAGGTCTTTCACGATGATGGTATCAATCTTGCCATTGCGCACACCATCCATCATCCGCTGGAATCCAGGTCTGTCAAAATTGCTGCCTGTGTAGCCGTCATCTACAAAATCCATCACAGGCACATTTTGCAGGCTTTCTTTGCAGGAGATATACCGCAGGATCAGTTCTTTCTGGTTCTCAATGCTGTTGCTCTTATCTTTGCCATCTTTGCCCAGATCGCCATCAGCCCTTGAAATGCGCTGATACGCTGCAATCATGTTTCTGCACTCTCCTTTCCAAGTTCTGTAAACACATCCTGAAATCCAAAAACAATCCGAATCCGCTTGTCCGCACTCACTTCGATTTTCTGCACAAGGGATTTTACCAACTGAATGTCAAATTCAAAGTTGTCCAGATGTTCTTCCAAATGAGAAGTCATATTCATGTATTCTTCGATTTGTCGTTCCACTTCCGCTTTTTTGTTCTCTGCTTCCTGCAGCGCAGCTCGCAGGCCATCGTATTGTCTGGAATAATCTTCCCGAATCAGTTGGTAATCTTCGGAATCCACCACCCCAGCCACATAGTCCGCATAAAGCTGTTCCCGCTTCTTGGCCATCTGGCTGACTTTATCGGTCAGGCTCATAATTTCACCCTTCGCCCGGTAGACGGGATTCTGTACATCCTCGAATTTCTGCAATTCTTTCAGCACCTTCCGTTTATCGCTCAGCTGGACAATGAACAACTGCAGCTGATCCATTATCAGGGCTTTCAGCAGTTTTTCCGGAATCTGATGGCCGATGCACTTATCGTCAGCCTGTCTTGCCTTGCAGATGTAATAGCAAACCTTTTTACTTTCCTCCGCTCCATGCGGCAGTCGTTCAAACTCCATCTGTCTGCCGCAGTCTGCGCAAAACACCATTCCTGCAAGGTCATTCTGATATTCTGCCCGAATCTGCTCCGACTTTGCTCTTACTGTCTGGAATACTGCTCGATTCTTGTTCAAGATTTTTTGCACCTTTTCAAAATCATCCCTTGCGATAATGGCCGGATGTGTGTTCTTTGCCACATACCACTGTTCTTTCGGAAGGTCGCGCTTGTCCTGTCCTGCGAATAACTTCTGTGTACTTTTATTGTTGATGGTATCGCCCACATAGGTTTGATTTTCCAGAATGTGCCGGATCGTGGTTACGCCCCACTTTTTACAGGTAAGCACTTCTTTCCCCTCAACCATTTTTCTATGCCACTCCCGTGGAGTCGGAACCTGTAGCAATGTCATTCGTCGAGCAATTTCAAAAATTGGTACACCCATCAGTTCCCACTGGAAAATCAACTGCACATAAAATGCAGCTTCCGGGTCAATTTCATTACGCTTTGTCACGGGGTTCCGAATATAGCCATACGGAGCATCGTTTCCGACTGCATAGCCTGCTTCTTTCTTGCGCTGCAAAGAAGTCCATATCTTTTTGGATATGTCTTTCGCGTACATTGCGTTGACCATATTCCGAATCGGGAGAGCCAGACTTTCCATGTCCTCTGTGCGCGTACTGTCAAAATTATCTGTAACAGCAATCAATCGAACACCCAAAAACGGAAACACCGTTTCGATATAGTACCCTGCTTCCAGATAGTTGCGACCAAAGCGCGAGAGGTCTTTCACCACAATGCACTTGATTTTCTTCTGCCGAACATCGTTCATCAATCGGGTAAATGCAGGCCGCTTGAAATTCGTTCCCGTAAATCCATTGTCGAAGTAGGTGTCCACATAACTCAATTCACTGCTGCGATTGATATAATCCTGCACCAGCGCGATCTGCGTTTCCATGCTTTCTTCTTTTTCTTCATCCTCAACAGAAAGCCTCCCATAGATTGCTGCTGGTATTTTTGCTTCTTCCAGTTCCGGGAGCAGCATGGAAGTTGCCGCCTGTTCCTGCTGCAGGAGATTTTTTCTACTCTTTCGTGCCATCGTCTGTTCCCTCCATCTCTATCCGGCCAAGCATCTTTTTCCATTCATCCGTTTTCATTGTCAGGCTGATTTTCGCCTGCCCGTTTTCCAGCAGTGTGACTGTGACCTGTTCGATGTATTTCTTCACAAAATTGCGGTCAAGTTTCTCCGGGGCCTTATACTGTGCCATCTGCTGAATCCACGGATTGCGCAGGCTCAACGCCCGTTCCCATACCAGCGTATCTTCCATAATTGCCGTAAGCCGCTCATTCAGTTTCCGATGCGCTTCTTCATAGTCAAGCAGTTCGGCACAATATTGTTCTTTGGTGATTTCATCGGCCATATAACTCTCATACAGCGGCACACGGCGAAACTGTTCCATATTCAGTTCGGCCAGAACGGACTTCATCTGCACCGACTTTTCAGCTCGGACTGCTTCAATCACTTTCCTGCCCGCTCCCTGCTGAATCGCTGCAGTCAGCTTTTCTTTTTCCAGATGTTCCAATTCCAGAGCATCCATCACCTTTTTATAAATGGTAGCTGCCGGAACTTTCAGATTCTTTCCGTTTTCCTTGTGTGCGCGGCAGTAACGGCAATAGAAAAGTTCTTCCTCCGTTTTCTTATCCTTGTGCCAGCAAAGTGCGCGTCCACAGATACAGACAATGTGCTTTGCCAGCGGATTCGGCTTTTTGTAGCTTTTCCGAATGGAGATTTTGTTTTCGCCCTCGCGCATATTGCACGGGAACGCATGAAACTGTTCTTTTGTGATGTACGGTTCATGACAGTTTTCCGCAATGATCTGGCGGCTTCCATTTGCCGCCGCACCTGTATAAGTAGGATTTCGGAACAAGCAGCGCAGCATATCAGTTGTCCACTGGTCGGATTCTGCATCATAAGGCTTTCCCAAAATTCTCTTTTTGTGTCTCATTGGGGGTTCAACACCCTGCTCATTTAACCACTTTGCAATGTCACGCATTTTCTGACCGGACGCATATCTGGAAAAAGCCTCGCTTAAATAAGGAGCAACTTCTTCATCCTTTATCATGTTGCTTTCGCCATTCCTGCGGATATAGCCAAATGGAACAGAACTTGTCAACCGGAATCCTGCGCCTTGTTTCCTTCTCCACGCAAACATGATTTCTGCGTGCATCTCACAGCGTTTTGCTTCAAAATAGTCCTCGACTTCTTTTCGGCTGGCTGTTCTGGTGTCCAAGCCCTCATCCAGCACGATCAGGTCGATGCCCGTCGCATAGAGCGTTTCCTTGATTGCCTGTCGTGCCGCCGGGAAATCCGACCCGCAGTAGTACATGGATGCCACAATAATGCAATCAAATTTTCGCTCTACGCCATCATCGGTCATTTGGTCAAACGCGGTACGCGCCTTTTCATCGTTCTTGCGGTCAGAATACTTTTTCAGCAAATCTAGTTCTTTATGTTCCGCCAGATATACCGCAATACGCTGATTCTGCTCGGCAATCGCCAGTTCACCTTGATGGTTCTTCCAAGGAAGTGTCCGGGTATAGCTTACACACTTCATACTGCACTTTCCTCCGTTTCTGCTGCCGGAACACTACTGCAATATTCCAGCACATTGCGAATTTCCTGATCGAACCGATACTGAATATGGATATGTTCCTTATCATAGACGGTGATGCTCTCTACCAGTTCCACCAGAACGCGGCGGTTCAAACTTGTCAGGTTTTGGTAGGACTTGAAATCTTCGATCCATGGCAGATGTTCCACATCCAGATTGTTCAGGCAATCCCTCTGGCGGTTCATTTCTGCTTTGGCCTTGCGGATGGTTTCAACCTTTTCATTAAAGGAATGGCTGAATTCCTTATACTCTTCCTTGCTGACAATACCGCTGCTCATATCTTCATAAAGCTGGCGGCGCAAGGTCTGGTATTTCTGTTCTTCCTGCTCCAGCATCTTCAGATGTTCTTCCACAGATTTCAGTCTGCGCTCATTCTTCGGAATCTCATTAATTTCATCGAGCCGATGTTCCAGTCCACTAATCTGCTGGACTTTCCCCTGCAATGCGGCCAGCACCACTTCGGCCAGCTTACTTTCGCTGATAAGATGTGAGGAACAGCCTAAACCATTGTGGTTTGTGACGCAATGCAGATAAATATATTTCTTTCCATTTTTCGACACCGTGCGCCGCACCATGTTCTGCCCACAACCACCGCAGCGAACGATGCCCGAAAAGAGATTGACAGTCTGCTGTCCTTTCGATGCACAGGTGTCCAACTTCAAGACTTCCTGCACAGTATCGAACAGCTTTTGCGGAATGATTGCTTCGTGCATATTGGGAACCCTGATCCAACCGGATTCTTCCACATCCCGAATCTTCTTGATTTTGTAATTGATCTTCTGCCGCCTGCCCTGTACCATCGTTCCAGTGTAGATTTCATTTTTTAGAATCCGAAGCACCTGAATCGCCTGCCACTTTGCATGAGTGCCAGCTTTGAACCCACTGTGATAATTCAGACCACATAGCCGTTTGTACTCGCTGGGAGCCAGCACGTTCTCGCTGTTCAGCTGCTCGGCAATCGCCTGTGCGCTCATTCCTTCCAGTTTTCTGCGGTAGATAGAGCGGACAATATCTGCTGCATACTCGTCTACCACCAGACGGTTTTTGTTCCGTTTGTCTTTGCAGTAGCCGTAGATTGCATAACCGCCGATGAACTCACCTTTGCGCCGTTTCATGTCCAGCTGGCTGCGCACCTTGATGGAAATATCCCTACAGTAGGAATCGTTCAGAAGATTCTTGAACGGAACTACAATGCTGTCCGAATCGCTGCTCTCAGAATTTGCATTGTCATAGTTGTCATTGATAGCGATGAAGCGAATCCCCATCATCGGGAAAATCTGTTCCAGATATTTTCCCATCTCGATGTAATTACGACCAAGGCGGGATAAGTCCTTGACGATGATGCAGTTGATTTTGCCGGATTTAATATCCTCCATCATCCGCTTAAAGCCCGGACGTTCAAAGTTGGTTCCTGTGTAGCCATCGTCAGCGTACTCTTCGACCAAATACAGTCCTGGCCGTTCTGCAGCAAAATCCCGAATCAGTTCTCTCTGATTGCCGATGCTGTTGCTCTCAGCCTTGTCGCCATCCTCGATGGACAATCTCAGATAGGCCGCTGCCCGTATGTCTTTATTCTTTTCCTTGTAAAAAAACAAAGCCATTAAACCTCCTGTCTCCACGCAAATTGCATGGTAAAATCCAGAAAGTTAATGGCTTTTGATTGCACTATTCACTTAACCCGTCTGTATTCTACCAAGCTGTGACACAAAAATCAAGCTGCTGCGCACATTTTTCAAAATTTATTTTTCAGTGCTTCCCCATACTCTGCAGCAGGCAATCCCACAGTTCGCTGCCCTCCGGTCGGAACGATTCATATACGGTGATGCCCTTGATGATGGCTTTTCTGTGATGCACAGGCTCCGTATGTTCCTGTTTAGGCTTTTCATCAAATCGTTCTTTCTGCTTCATAGAAATCAATCCCCCTTTACTAATAGGAATCCAGAAGGGCATTTTGGAATACAGTTTTTGAAAAAATTTCAAAAAAATTTGAAAAGTGTATTCCAAATAGGGGCTGCGGATTCCTATTTATAGAAGGACTTCTTTTGATAGGTCTACGGCATACGATAAAAGACAGGTCTTTTTCTGTCTTAGAGCAAGATTCGCCTATGGTAACTCAAAACTCACTTTCGTGATTTTTCATTCCCGGCAATCTTGATGGGGATTCCGTTCCCCATCCCCACGGTACGCACAAAATCTTGGATTTTGGCTATCTGGCTTCACATGAATGTGTTCGCAGCCGAACGCCTACGGCTTATCGGGAGTTGCTTCGCAACTATAAAATGCAGGAGGATCACACTATGGCTCGCCCCAAAAAGGATGAAAGCATCAAACGGACTAAGAATGTAATGGTTCGTTTTACCGATGTGGAGTACGCACTGGTTTCGTGTTCTGCTGAACAGGCTGGCTATCCCGTTGCCGTTTATGTAAGGAAACAGGCCATAACCGAAAAACTTCACGTTCATTACAACATCGTTGCCGACATTGCAGAACTGCGAGATTTTGCAAGACAGCTTTCCCATATCGGAAATAACCTGAACCAAATTGCAGCCTTTTTCAACAGCGGCGGCATCCAATCTCGTGCCATGCTGGAAGAAATCAATCGTTGCATGACCGACCTCCGCGCTATGCGGAAAGAAATTGCAGGACTGGCAGGTGATTATCGTGGCAATCTTAAAACACGTCGCGGGTAAAAGTGCAGACTATGGTGCTGCACTCGACTATTTGAAATATGAGCATGACGAAGTTCTGAAGAGACCCCTGCTGGATGCAAACGGGAACTGGGTACTCCGTCGAGATATTCTTCTGGAGGGCATAAACTGTGAACCGGAACTTTTTGATGTGGAGTGCGAAATGCTTAATGCGCAGTACCACAAGAATCAGAATTACGACGAAATCAAGACGCACCACTACCTCATCAGCTTCGATCCTGCCGACAAAGACGAGTGTGGACTGACAGGTGAACAGGCGCAGGCCATCGGCATGGAATATGTAAAAGCCAACTTTCCGGGGCATCAGGCGTTGGTTTGCACCCACATGGACGGTCACAACGGCAGCGGCAATATCCATGTGCATATCGTAATCAACAGTCTGCGAAAGCTGGATGTTCCGCAACAGCCCTTTATGGAACGTCCCATCGACTGTAAGGCGGGCTACAAACACCATCTGACGAAAGATTACCTAAAGCATTTACAGCAATCTCTTATGAATATCTGCTTGAGGGAAAATCTCAATCAGGTCGATTTGCTTTCCCCGTCTGTCAACAAAATTACGCAGCAGGAGTATTATGCTAAACAGCGCGGGCAGATCAATCTGGACAAGTTGAACGCTGAGCTTATTGCAGAGGGTTTCACTCCCATGAAAACCAAATTTCAAACGGAGAAAGATAAGTTGCGCGATTCCATTACTGCTGCGGCAAAGAAAGCAAAATCTTTTGAAGAATTCAGCCGCCTACTCCAAACCGAATCCAACATTTTGGTAAAAGACCACCGTGGGCGATTTAGTTACCTTCTCCCGGACAGAGAAAAATACATCTCTGCCAGAACTCTGGGAACCAGTTTTGACCGTGAACATCTTCTGACGCTTTTTGAAAGTAATGCGATTACCGCTGCAAAAGAAAAAAAGCAATGGAGTGTTGCTGACCCCATTGCCGTTCTCTATATCAAGTCCAATCTTCGTCTGGTAGTGAATTTGCAGGACTGCGTAAAAGCCCAGCAAAGTCGCGCCTATACTCAGAAAGTCAAAATTTCCAATTTGCAGCAGATGGCAAATACCATCGTCTATGTACAGCAGCACGGCTACGACAGCTACGATGATTTGAAAAAAGCGCGCGATGAATTATCTGCCAAAATGTCAGATGCCCGCAACACCGCCAAATCTACCGATGCCGACTTAAAGCTGCTGAATGAGAAGATTCACTATCTGGGGCAGTATCTTTCCACAAAGGCTACATACAAAGAATTTTTGCAGGCGGGCAACAAGAAGATGTACCGTTCTGCACATCAGGATGAAATTGCCAGATACGAAGAAGCCGTTCAATTCTTGAAACGCAATTCCACGAATGGCACAATTCCCACGATGAAAAATTTACGAGCAGAAAAGGAAAAGTTGCTTTCTGCTCGAACCGCACAATACGAAAGCTACATCTATTTCAAAGATTACTACCACGAACTGCAAACTGCTTGCAGGAATGTTGATATGATTCTCGGAGCGGAACACACGCAGCAGCACAGCCGTACCCAGCCCAAGCACAGTCACGAACCATCACTCTAAGCGATGGCATGAAAAAGCCAGCCATAAGACTTTTCCAAAGTCCTATGGCTGGCCTTCTGTTTTATTCTTTGATACTCTCCGCCTTTACCTGCACAATTCGGTTACTATTGAGATTGAAAATATATTCCTCTTTCTCATACCGCTTATGATTTTCACGCAGGTAGTACAACGTAAATTTCACACCATCCTCATTTATCTTGTACAAATCAATCCCATACTTATAATGTCTGTGGCGTATAAGACTTCTTACTTTTCTTGCATCGTATTTTCCAGAATCCGAATTCTTTTTCATTTCGCAGCAGAAAATATTATAATCATCGGTCAGCCTTTTATGTAAGACAATATCTGGTGCAGTCCAACTTTTCTCCTTTATTGATAAGTTATTCGGCTTTCTATTTTCTCCTGAACGGTTATATTCAATATCAATCACCAGTCCAGACATTTGAAAGAACTTTGGGTATACCCTGTCCATATACATTGCGATTTTTCCTGCAATCGTTCGTTCCTGCGCCCCTGCAACAAACAATTCTGTATCATTCTCGTAAAACAGAGTCAATGCCCGTTCCCATAGCAGAAGAACGCTTTCTTTTTCTTCGCAGCCTTGCACCTTGGTTTCCCCCATTTCCTTATTTTCTTCTATTATGTACAACCATTTTACAAATAGCAAGACCTTTCAATAAAAAGAGTGGTGACTCCTTTTTAGGGGAGCCACCACTCTGTATCATAACGGATTTTTAATTTTTACGACTTCGCTCCTGCTGTTGCTGTTGGGGCTGCTCTTTCTGTTTCCGCTCTGCCTGCTTGATATGCAACCGATCCAGCACCGACCATCTGCCACCAATGCGCCGTGGCTTCTTCGGTACATTGTTCACGCAGCCATCTATCATGTCGTAATTCTGCTCTGTGCCGGATTCTCGCGCACGTTCATACGTTCCGTTCGTCAAGCATTTTTCATGCTCGGTCATATTCGGCTGTTTCTTTTTATCGCGGTGAACGTACTCTGTAAGGATAGAGCGAACATTTTCAAAGCCGTTCGGCGCATCCGTCACAAATATACCTTTGCTATCTACCACGATTGGAGAAACGGCATCTTTGCGCTGCTCGTTACGCATCATAAAAAAGCAAACGTCTTCTACAACTTCGCTGTCATACGGAAGCCATGTTCCAGTCTTTCCATCAATCTGATAATTGGGAACCATGTAGACGACAGTGTTTCCGGCTGCGTCAGCATCCATAAAACCACCAAACTCCACCAGTTCTTCTTTATCGACATAGAAAAACTTCCGGCCCTTTTCTTCATCCCATACGATCACATCGCCAACACCAAAGGCGCGTCCAATAAATGTATTTGGCCGCTTTTCTTCCAACCGCTTCCGAGCTGTCATTGGCGTATCGCTGGGTGCAGGCTTTCCTTTGTACGCACTCTGGTAATTCTGATGATGGATCAGGAACCCGTCCTCTACCTGCTGTACATAGGATTTTGCCCAATGCTGATGATGAACCTCTTTGATTTGGAAAACTCTATACTGGTTTATCATTTTACGTTTTCTCCTTTTCCGGCTCCTCCGGCCTATGCCACTCCAACTCCAGCCCCTTGAACTGCTGCTCATTCAACTGCTGCATCTTCGGGATGGTCTGCTGGACAAGCGCAGACATCTCTGCATCCTCTGCCACAAGCGGCTGAACCTCCGTCAACACCTGAATCGTATCCCTGAGCGTCGGCTGCTCAAACATCGCCATCAGCATCAATTCCAATTCATCAAAGCGTACATTGCTCATAACTCCATTCCTTTCTTTTTCGCTTTCTTCGGCTTATCCTGTTCCTGTGCAGGCTGCTCCTGTTTCTTGGCTTTCAGACTGCGCAGGGCATCCAGAACAGACTTTTTCGTACTGCCGCGTTCCTGCTCCTTGCTCTGCTGTCGTGCCGCCATCAGCTTTTCCATATCAGAGATTGCCTGCTGCACCAGCTTATCATCCCTGAAATAGTTGATGGAGTTGATGTTCTCGCGCTGCACTTTATCGTTCACGACCAACTCATACATTCCAACAAAGCCACCATCTTCCTCGATGCAGAATCCAATACACTTGTCAGCATTCATCCGTTCGGACGGAATCTTGTCGTAGGCTTCCAAGGCTTCTTCCATTGTCAGATGGTCGTGGAACTCTCCCGCAAACGTGAACTCCAAGCACTCCGCGACATAAAAGCTGAGCGTTTCTTCCGGCGCAGGTCTTTCTGCGGCGAGTTTTTCTTTCAAAACTTCTGCCTGTTGTTCAGCTACCGTATCAGCCTGTTCCCGCAGTTCTGCCGCGTCCATGATCCTGCCCTGTGCTGCATCGCAGCCGAACTCTGCCAGCAGCTCCGTCATAGCCTCCCGCACAGGCTTATCTCCGTCCGTTTCAAGGATGCCGCCATCCCGCTCCGTGAAGTCCTTATTATATAAGGTATAGTCGAAACCGTCCTCACAGGTCTGGATATGGAAATAGGCATCCGGCAATTCGTAGGCCAGTTCCACATCCTGCACGGCTAACGCCCCCTGTAACGGCTGGACAACGTGGTTCTGGACATACGGGTTATTCCAGCCCGGAACCGTTTTATAGTCCTCTACGATGGTGTCAATGCCGTTTTTGCACTGTAAAATATCCAGTGAACCCGGCAGCGGATCAGGATTCTTCTCCACCCCCAAGGCTTTCATGTAATGGTTTGGAAGTGCTTGATACTGCGACATTGCATCGTCGAGATTTCCAAACCGCTCAATCCTCAAAGGCGCGGCCTGCAAATTTTCGACCACATAGAACTGCTTTACGAAAGGCTGTCCCTGTTCTTTCTGCGCTTCCAGTTCTTTTCTGAACATTGTTACAAAGCCATCCAGAATAGCCGGGTGGCTGTCAACCACCCAATCCGTGCGGAAGGTCATGCGGTCTGCATTATGCTCCGGTGTGCTGACCTGCTCTGCCCATTCCTTATTGCCGCGAGAAAAGCGGCCATCATAGCTTTTATGGTGCAGAGTATTCGCCAGAATATAGCCCACACGCTCCATGCCGTACTGCCGCACCACCTGATCGACTACACCATCGCCAAGGTACATTCCGTCATAGTTGTCTGCAATCGCTTCATGGATTGCCTGCTTGCACTCACTGTTCAGCCGATAGGATGTGCGGTATAAATCCACCTCGTCATTTTCTTTGGCATAGCTGAACGGCTCGTAGTAAACAGGCACATCCGAATAGTCCTGTGCGCTGTTGTCCGGCACAGGCACAGCCTTTTCAATGATTTCCGATACCACATCTTCTTTTTTCGGCATATTCCATTTTTCAGAGAAATATTTCTGCACAGCCTCCTGAAAATCTTCATCGAAGCCGTTCCACAAATCCTCTGCCACCAGCTTGCCCTGCTCATTGACTGCAACACAGGCCGCCATATCGCCGTGTTCCTCATGTTCCAGCAGGAAGAACTTTTCGCCACCGATTTCCGTTCCATCAATAGCGTACCATGTACCGATATGCCCCTCGACTGTGATGTGGTCGGAATCGCCATGGATCAGCGCATTGTTTTTCTGCTGCTGTTCCTCCATGAACTCCCGCACGGTCAGTTCTGCACCTGTAAAATTCAGCCCATCCTCGCCAAGTTCCAGCCGCCCATCTGCGCCAAGGTCAAGTTCTTCGGCCATCAGGACAGATGCCGCATGGTTCACCACCACAGTTTTCTCCACTGTAATGGGCTGGCCTGGGTCATAGTCTGAGCCGCGCAGATCATAGCGATATAAGCCCTCCGGCACATCTTCATCCCGCAGTCGGCCATTGCTGAAAAGACCCGGCTTATCAAAGATTTCGATTTCCTGCAGTTCTTCGTTCAAAAGGTTTTCTTTCTGCAAATCCATATTCCTTTCCTTGAAAAAATCCGGCAGTTCTGCAAATCCAATGCTGTCCACATAGTAGGCTTTGACTGTACTGCCATCATTGAGTACCACCACATCACTGACCGACAGCGAATGTCCCGTAAAGTCTGCCGGACGCTGGATATTGAACCGTTCATAAATGCCATCCAGCGTGTCCTTTTCCGTAAGCGGCGCGGTATAAATCAGGTCGTAGTCTGCGCGGGCAACCGTCATGCTTTTTTTCTGCACATAGTCCAGCCCCATGAAACGATAGTTATGTTCCGGGTCACGCTCTGTGATCTGATAAATACCGAACTGCTTTTCGTTGCCATACAGCAGCACATTTTCCTGTTCTGTCATGTTCCGCTCCTGCTCCAAATCTGCTATTGCAATCTGGAAGGTATCACTTCCGCGCTCGATTTCCTCTCGTGCCGTGACAAGAATCGGCCACGGGCTGATGCGGACAAGATAAATCTGCTTACCCTCATCGTACAGCCGCAGAGCCTGTTCACGGTTTATCACTGTCAGCGGAAAATCCGGGCGCGCATACTCGTCCTCTGCATAATCTTCCCGTTGTTCCAGCAGAATCGCATCCCATGCGTCTGCCTTAATGCCGAAAATGCCATCGTGCTGCTCGATTTCCTCTTGGCTTACATAATCACCTGCCGTGCCATCACGGAACAGCGGATAAATCCTCTCACCCAGCCGATGCCACTCCCGTGCGCCCTCTTTCGTCAGCGGCAGCACATCATCTTTCCGGTAGCCGTAGTCGTGCATTTCCGAAAGACCAATCATCCCATCCGGGAGATTTTCGATTTTCTCCTGCGCATCGTACATCAGGCGGTTGGCTTCTTCTTTGTCATCCTCGGCCAGTGCAGCCGTCAGACCATTCACCAGTTCTTCCGTTGCAGCCCGGTCATCCAGCTTGAAAGCAAAATTCACGACGAGGTTTCGCTGCTCATCATCGAAAATCGTTTTTCCCTGCTCCTTGTCGGCAATCAACTTTTCCGCATACTGCATCGCGGTCATGCGCTCTGCGCTCCTTTCCGCGACTGCCGTTTCCAGCTTTTCCAGAAAATCGGCAGCTGTCAATCGAATCGTGTCCATCGAATCTTTCAGTTCCTTCATCTCCTTGCCGCTGGCCCAGCTTGCCACATACGGGAAAGAATAGTCGGACGTATCAATTCCAAGTGCCGAGCAGACCGTAAACGCAATACTCTCGGCTTCGGTTTCTTTCGTGAGCCTGTCTTTTTCTTCGCCGCGCTGCTTCATCAAATCGCTGTTATGCAGCATCGCATGTGCGACTTCGTGGATCATCGTCTTTATGGTCTGGCTCTCGCCCATGCCGACCTGAATGCAGATTTCTTTGTCGGCATCACTGTAATAGCCTTTGGCATCCCCTTTGATTTCATCAAACCGCATCGGCACAGGCGATACCTGCTCGATTGCCGCCGTAAGCAGCGCATAGTCTTTGACGCTGGCCGTCAGTTCGTTCACTTCCAGCGACGGAATCGGTTTCCCATCCGTCTGCGATATATCAAAAACTGTCGTCAATCGGAACCTCGGAACCACATACTCCACACGTTCCATTTCCGGCTCACCGTTTTCGTTCAGCACAACCAGACCCGTATCCTTGTCGATTTTCTCGCGCTCCTCCACTTCCTTGATGGGAGCCGGAGCAATGATCTGAATGCCTTTTTCGCCTTTTTTGACGTAACGGTTAAACTTGTTTTTCCATGCGTTAAACCCTGCCACCAGTGTGGCATCAGGCCGCTGCATAGCGATCAGTAGCGTATTATTGAAGCTGTAATTGTGGAATTTTGCCATCGTGCGCAGATAGGTCGTGTACATTTCCGATGTGAAAATGTCTTTTACACCCTGCTCCAACCGTTCCGTGATTTCTTTCATCTGCTGTTTGCGGTCAACTGCCATGCAAGCCCTCCTTTTTCTTGACCCATCGTGTTTTCATCTGGCGCGGATATTGATCGGCCTGTTTCGGTGCCTTCACACCATTCCACTCCAATCCTCCGGCCTTGCCTTCACAGGTGTACCCGGCAGCTTTCAGGGAGCTGCCATTCTCCGTGTCCAGAATGTAGGTAACAACTTTGTTGTAGCCCATGGCCCGTGCTGCACGGTATGCCGCCGCATACAAAATACTGCAAGCGTTCGGCGTTCCATTCGTACATAAACGGTTGACTTCCAGCGTGTAGCCATCGTCCAGCCGCCGTGCCACGGGTCTGCCGCAGATAGCAACGCCCACCAGTTCTCCGTTTTTAGATACGCCGATGGAGAACTTATGCCCTCGCGTCGGTTTATGGTGGCGGTGATACTGCTGCACAAATGCGTTTGCCGTTTTCAAATTGATCGGTGTTAATGTCAGCAAATGCCCTCCTTGTTCAAAAATGCCCCGTTAGATTCCTTGCAGAGATCTAACGGGGTTATCCTATTTACAGTTCCATATTATGACTTTTCCGCTTCTGGAATTTCTGCGGTTCTGCGCTGCGCTCTGCCTGTTTTGCATGAAGCTGCGCCAGCACAGAGGGTTTATGCACATTGTCCGCAGTGCGCTCTGCAACGCGGCCTGCATAGTTCACAGTCTGGCGCGGCCTGTCTGCGACCTCGGTTTCGGCTGCATCCTCGTCCACCCCCAGTGCATCCTCACTGCCCTTTTCATCCATGTTGAGCAGAGAGTTTAGCTCCGCAAGGCGCGCAGATTTTTCGGCCAATTCTGCTTCCTGTGCAAAAGGACGTTTCGCTTCTTCCTTTGCCTGCGCCAACTGCTGTTCCAAGGTTTCCAGTCTGCGTTCCACCTGCGGCAATGCTCTTTCGATGCCTGCCAGTGCATTGGTAACGCGCAGGATATTACCCAGCGGGTCTTTGCCGACTTCCATTGAATAGTTCCATGCGCCCTTGATGGACAAACGGAACACCTTATCGAAGTTGTCAAACCGGGAATGCAGTTCAAACGCACCGTAGCTCCCGATCCTGCCCTCGGTACCAGCCGCTTTCAAAGCCTTGCAAGCCTCGATAATGGCTGCACCTGCTTCCTTGCGTTCGGTGTGCACCTTGCCGCTGATTTCCATAGTAAAATGGTCTTTGTCCTGCGCCAGAAGCGGTTTTGCCGCTTCCATATCGGTTTTCAATGCTTCGATCTGATCCTGTGCCACAGCGATTTCTCGCGGATAGCGGCGCGCAATTTCCGATTCCAAACTATAAATCTGACTGGTGTGATTGGCTTTCAGCAGCTTCAGCTTGCTGACCTGAATATCCAAGTCCATCTTTTCCTTGATGTAGGGATTGCCCGTTGCCAGTGCCTTGATTTCGGCATAAGACAGCGCGGTATCGTCCACATCGTCGCAGGCACGGACAGGCGATTTGGAAGTCATGATCTGAGAAATGAACTTCTGCTTATTTTCCAGAATCTGCCACATATACGAATCGAACGTATTTTCAGTGACGTAACGATAGATTTTCACCTGCTTATTCCGGTTTCCCTGCCGGAGAATACGCCCTTCCTGCTGTTCCAGGTCAGACGGCTTCCACGGACAATCCAGATGATGCAGGGCAATCAACCGATCCTGAATATTGGTTCCTGCGCCAAGTTTCGGTGTAGACCCCATCAGGATACGCACCTGTCCGGCGCGCACCTTTGCAAAAAGCTCTGCCTTTTTGGTTTCCGTGTTATACTCGTGAATGAACGCCACTTCTTCACGGGGAACACCTCTCGCCACCAATTTTTCCCGCACATCATCATAAACATTGAATGTACCATCGGCTTTTGGTGTCGATAAGTCACAGAAAATTAACTGTGTTCCCCTATCCGGGGCAGATTTTTCCCAGACCTTGAACGCATTGTCCACACAGCGATTCACCTTGCCCTCCGGCTCGTCCGGTAGCATATCATTTATAAGCCGCTGGTCGAGTGCCAATTTTCTGCCATCGTTGGTTATCTTCAGCATGTTATCGGACTTGGGATTCACGCTGCCATTGCGCACGGCTTCGGCGCGATCTGCAAAGGAACTTACCATTTCCTCCTGCGTTTCGCTGGGCTTCAGCACTTCGTTGATGTACTCTGCTTCTGGCACAGGCAGGTTCAGCATATCTGCTGTCTGCACATCTGCGGACTCTTTGAATAGAGAAATCAGTTCCGGCAGATTGAAGAACCGGGCAAAACGTGTTTTCGCACGGTAGCCGGTTCCTTCCGGGGAAAGCTCGATTGCCGTGACGGTTTCACCGAAGGATGCCGCCCAATCGTCAAAGTGGCTCAGCCCCATCTTCTGCAGGGTGTCATACTGGAGATACCGCATAATGGTGTACAGTTCCACTATCGAGTTGCTGACCGGGGTTCCGGTTGCAAAGGTCACGCCCTTGCCGCCTGTCAGTTCGTCCAGATACTGACACTTTGCAAACATATCGCTGGATTTCTGTGCATCGGTCTGGGCGATACCTGCGATGTTCCGCATTTTTGTGTAGAGGAACATATTTTTATAGAAATGTGACTCGTCCACAAACAGGCGGTCAACCCCCAGTTCCTCAAATGTAACTACATCATCCTTTCTCGTCTGGTCGTTCAGCTTTTGCAGCTTTGCTTCCAGTGTTTTCTTTGTTTTTTCCATCTGCTTGACCGTAAAACTGCGGCTGTCCTCACTCCGGGCATCTGCCAGAGCCAGCGTAATGTCGTCGATCTGACGCTCTACAATGGCTTTCTGCCGTTCCGGGGAAAGCGGCACTCGCTCAAACTGCGAATGACCGATCACGATGGCATCGTAATCGCCGGTTGCGATACGGGAGCAGAACTGCTTACGATTGCTGGGTTCAAAATCCTTTTTCGTTGCCACCAGTACATTGGCATTGGGATAGAGCCGCAGGAAATCTGCGCCCCACTGCTCTGTGAGGTGGTTCGGCACCACATAGAGATTTTTCTGCGATAGGCCCAGCCTGCGGCTCTCCATGCCGGCAGCAATCATCTGGAAGGTCTTGCCTGCGCCCACGCAATGCGCCAGCAGCGTATTGTTGCCGTACAGAATGTGCGCTACCGCATTTTTCTGGTGCGGCATCAGAGAGATTTCCGGGGTCATGCCCTCAAAACGAATATGACTGCCATCGTACTCACGGGGACGAATCGCATTGAAAATCCGATTATAGGTCGCACACAAATCCTCGCGGCGGTCTAAATCCTTGAAAATCCACTGCTTAAACGCTTCCCGAATGGATTCCTGTGCCTGCTGTGCAAGCATGGTTTCCTGCTTATTCAGCACACGGTGGTCGCCACCCGCATCGTGAATCGTATCGTAGATTTTGGTATCCCGGAGATTCAGTGCATCTTCCAGCAGCTTATAACCGTTGACGCGCAGGGTTCCGTAAGTGTTGGTGACAAGCGGATTGCCGCGATCCAGCGACTTGCCCGAAATGTTCCATGCACCAGAAATTTCGGAATAGGTTGCCTTAATGTCAATCCCGGCATAGTAGTTCGGTGTTTTGAACACTTCTTTCATAAACTGCGTGATGTACTCCGGCTTCACCCAGTTCGCACCCAGCCGTACTTCAATTTCTGAAGCATCCAAATCCTTGGGCTGTACCCGTTTCAGGTAATCCACATTGATTTGATATTCAGCATGGTTTGCCGCAAAGGTTTCTGCTGTGGCCAGTTTTTCACGAACATTGCCGGACAGGTATTCATCCGAGGTTTCCCACTGCTGTGTCACAGGGTTTCGGAAAATCGCACCTGCCAGTTCATCCGTGATTTCCTGTTCCGTTTTGCCGCAGAGCTGCATCATAAACGGCACATCCACCTTTGCTTTTTCTCCGATGGAAAGTGCCAGAGCTTCGCTGGGTGTATCCACCGAGGTAACAGGCTCCGGCTTACGGATGGTACGTTTGGTAAAAATATCGGCAAGTCGTTTGAGATTCTTCTCCTCATCCAGAATTTCCAGTGATGCCAGCAGACAATAGCTGCTGTCCTGTCGGAATGCCCGCTTGTTGGCCGTGCTGTTGATCAGACCGTACTGCGCCTTAAATGCAGTGTACTGCTGTTTCAGTTCATTCTGTAAAAGCTGTACTTCCGCATCCGAACCATCATGCAGCTGACAATCCAACAGCTTCCGGGTGGTTTCCCGCAGAGCGATCATGCCCAGCACTCGCTCTGCAGTTACGGCAGGCAGTTCCACCTTATTCATAAAGGAGTTTTCGCGGTAGTAAATCTGCCCGTCCACGTTCGTGAAGCTGAAATTCTTCACACTTGGGTCTGCCGGAATGGGTTCTTCTTGCACATCCAGTTCATCGTCGGACATTTCCGGCTCCGTGATGGTAGCCTGGATGTTGCTGACCGCCTCTTTTAACTGCTTAGCAAGGTCTGCGCCCTCGATGGGCTTGACCGTAGTTTCCTGCTTGCCATACTGCGTGCTTTCGGTGGTGATCTCCCCCAGCACCATCTCAGGATGCTGCGCAAAATACTGGTTGATGGAATATCCTTCCGGTGTTTCACCAAGATCCACCCAGTCAGCCCGCTCCACCGCTGCACGGTCACGCTTCTGCAGGAACAGAATGTCAGCAACCACGCCCGTGTTGGCATTGCGCTGGAACGCATTGTTCGGCAGTCGAATCGCGCCTACCAGATCGGCACGGTTGGAAAGGTACTCACGGACAGAGGAATCCTTTTTATCCATCGTACCGCTGGACGTTACCACTGCTACTACACCGCCCGGACGCACAAGGTCAAGGCTCTTGGCGATAAAATAATCGTGGATGAGGAAATTGTGGCGATCATACCGCTTATCCGGCACTTTGTAATTACCAAAGGGTACGTTGCCCACAACGCAGTCGAAGAAACTGTCCGGGAACTGCATTGTTTCAAAGCCCTGCACCGCAATCTTGTTTTTCTGGTACAACTGCTGTGCAATGCGGCCCGAAATGCTGTCCAGCTCCACACCATACATCCGAATCTTCTCCATGCTGTCCGGCACCAGACCCATGAAATTGCCGACACCACAGGACGGTTCCAACACATTACCTTTGGACAATCCCATATTGCCCAGAGCTTCATACATTGCCTTGATGACCGTAGGGGAAGTGTAAAACGCATTCAGGGTACTGGCACGGGCTTCCTTATACTCATCTGCCGTGAGCAGGGACTGCAGTTCGGCATACTCTTTTGACCATTCCGCGTTGTTTTCATCGAACGTCTGCGGAATGCCGCCCCATCCCACATACCGAGAAAGAATCTCCTGCTCATTTGCGGTAGCCTGCCGTTGCTCTGCATCCAGCGTTTGCAGCACCCGAATGGCTTCCACATTGGCTTTATACTTTGTTTTCGGCCCTCCTGCGCCGAGATCATCGTCCGTAATACGGAAGTTCATAGGTTCCTGTTTGGGCTGTACAGGCTGTTCTGTTTCTGCTTCACTGTCCAGCGGAAGATTGTGCTGCCGCCTTGCATGGTTGACCTCTGCCGGGGTCATAGGCTGCTGCGTCAGCGGTTCAAGGGCTTCCTCTGCCGCTGCGCGGCTAATGGCATCCGTTCGGTTCTGCACATCTGCGATCAGCTGCATCTGTTCCGGCGGGAAGTCGGGATTCAGCAGTTCTTCCAACTCGCCGCCCGATTCTGCCACCGAATAGATCACATCCATCTGCTCCGGGGAAAAATCCTCGTAGGCCACACCAGCATTGTGCAGAGCCGTAAAGACTGTGATTTCAACCGCTTCTTCCATCGGTACATCTGCCTGTTCATATAAATGCCGAATGTACTCCAGCGGTTCCGTTCGGAAGATCGGATACCGGGCTTCTTTCGCAAAGGTCATGTCCTGCAAGCTGACCGTTCCCTGTTCAAAGTTGACCGAATCCACGCGAAACTCCCTATCGTCCAGTTCGATAATGGTATTGACTGGCAGATATTCTTCTCTGCGGAAATACTTTGCCTGTGCATGGGTTCCATCTTCCTGCTGGCCGGATAGATAGACGTTCTCCCCTTGCTTCCAGAGCCTCATTGCCTGTGAAGCCCACTGTTCATGAGGAAAACCAGATACCTCAACTTTGCCGAGCGCGGTTTCCTTTTCCAGAATTTTTGTTCCAAGCAGTTCGGAAACGCGCTTTGCATCTTCGCCGTAGAACTCAAAGTTGCCGTACTGCTCATAGCCGACCAGAGCATCCGGGTAACGCTCTTTCAGAGCGTTATACTCGTTGGCGGCATCCAGCGGCATTGGCTGCAAGGTCGGCTCAACGGCCTTTTCTTCCGCTGCATACGGAACCATAATGCCGCGCACCCACTGCGGTGCGTCCTTTCTATCCTGATACAGTGCAACGGCATCCCGTCTGTCCGTAATAACGTCCTGATAGGTGCGCTGGAAAATATCTTCCTGAATCCACTCTCCAAAGTGCGCCCATGTGTCGATAGCCTCGGAGTAAGCAGCATTTTCCACCTCGCCGGAAGCAAACAAATCCTCGATTTTCTCACGGATCAGATCTTCTGCTTCTTCCTCGGTGGTATCGTGGTCGCGCAGCAGCGGATAGATTTCGCTGCGCTCTACCTTTTCCAACAGCGTGTACAGACATTCTTTATAGATGCTGCGGCTGTCTTTCTGGGTACGGTCTGCATCCAGTTTCAGGAAATCGTTCAGCTGATTCTTCGCCAGCGTTTCGCTATATGACGGCAACGGAATGACCCGGCCAGCCACCGCCGAATTTTCCATATCTTTCAGATAAACGTCGTAGGCATTAGAACGCTCAACGCGGTACAGATGGTCGTTTTCCAGATACAGAAAACTGCCGTTTTCTCTGCTGTACGTTTCCTTAGGCTGATTTTCAAACGATTCTACTGCTTTTGCATCTTCTCTCGTTTGACGAATGACAGACTTTGCATCATTCAGACTGTTAAACGGCCCTGTTTCTGCTGTACCTGTTCCCGTTTCTTCGTCATAGTTGTAATGGTTATAGAACTTGCCATCGGAATATTGCAGAATTGCAATATCCTCGATATATCCCTCCTGCATCATCACCGTTGACTGATACCGCGCAACGACTTTTGCATTTTGGGGTTTCTCAACCGCTGCGGCGGTTGACTGCTCTTTCGATTGCGGCTCCTGCTCCATGAAGTCGAACATGGACATCTGCCCCTGCTCAGGAACCGCAATCTCAACAGCCTTCTTCTTTTCCGGGAAAATCGTGTACGTTCCCTCAACATACTGGTGCAGGATAGAGAGGAATTCTGCCTTGCGCTCATATTCTTCGGAATCCAGCGGCACGGACAACAGCGCATTGTCCATCTGCTCCAACAGTTCTGCCGACTGTTCGGGGTCTTCCAGCTTTTCAACGAGAGCCTTTTGTCCTTCTTCATGGTAAAGGTCTTGCGGATAAGGCCGTTCCACGTCGTTCGGCAGGTGATGATAGAAGCCCATCACCTGCATTGCCATCCGCTCGCGCTCATAAGCAGGCATCCGGGAGTAGTCTGCCGGCTTCAAATACTCACTGTCACGGATAAGCTGGTCGATTCGGCCTGCGGCCTGATTCCAGTTCAGATGAACGCTTGCATCCGGGTTTCCGTATGAGCCACGCTCCAAAGCAATACCCCTGCCATCGTGATCTTCGTGAGAATCATCTGCCCCGCAGAGTGCATGACTGCTGCCGCCGATCCCGTAATGGTCTTTCAGGAAGTTTGCTCGCTCTTTCTTGTCCTCATGATTCAGGAAGAACGAATAGATTGCCAGCCGACTGTCCGAATAATTGCTGCCCCGTGTGAAAAAAGCGTTTATTTCATCTTCCGTAATGAACTTCTTATACTCGGTCCAGTGAAAGCCATCCCGCGCCGAGTAGTTCTGATAAGGCTTTGCAAACTGCTGGAACAGAGCTGCCACCTTATCCGGCTTATAAAAGTGCATCCGCATCAGGTCTTTATCTTCGGCGTAGGCTTCCCCCAGCGCAGATAATCTGTCGTTTAGGTCAGTCAGAAAATCCGTATCGTCCAGCAAGCCTGCCAGCCTGTCCGTCAGTTCCGGGAAACCGCCCCTGAAGATTTCTGTATCCTGAAACACTGCTTCGGCAACACCGTCTGCCAAATCACGTTCCATATAAGCCAATGTCTGCGCGTGTTCCTGTAAGGCGTTCTGCCGTGCAGCATCCAGAACCGCCTGCGGCGCATACTCGCCCTGCCGGAGCAGTTCATGGATGCGGTTGCTCACATCCTCCCAGGATAAAAACGCATTGGCAATCGTACCGCCCCTTGCCGTGCTGCCTGCTGCAATACGCAGCCCTAAATCATCGAACCAGACCGCATACTTTGCACCGCCAATTTCAAAGCCTTTGCCGCCCGTACCATATTCGTTTTTCACGAACTCCGTGTATTCTTCCGGGGTTTTCTCGACCATAAAATTGTAGATCAGGCGCAGCTGGCCTTTGCTGCGGTTGCTGCCCGTGCGCAGGATTTCATCGACCACTTCGGAATCAAGTGCAATTTCATCCGCATACCGCGCCTGGATCGGTGCTTCAATGGCGCGGATCTGCTGTTCCACGGTCGGCAAATCAGGAAAAGAAAAAGCAGAGGCAATTTCTTCCTCTGCTTCGCTCAAATCCTGTTCTGTTGTCGGTTCGGTTAATTGTACACCAATTCCTTCAAGACGATTTCCTCGGCCATCGCCGTCAGGCTGTTCTGATGTGCCGCCCATGCCAGCGGGTCCTTCTCCTTGCTCGGTGCCGGGAACTTCTCGTTCAGGCTGTCCAGCAGGGATTCCATCCGATTCTCCGCTGCTTCCTCGATCTGCGCCAGATGCTGGTTCAGCCTGCCGCTCATCAGCATACTCTGATACCAGTTCTTGCGGTTCTCTTTCAGGTACGTCCTGCGCAGCATCCCGTACTTCCCGATGGTCTGCGGCTCGTCCTTCACGGCCAGATTCGGGAACAGATAATCTCCCTTGCGGTAATACGTCAACTCCATTTTCTTGTCCTCCTTTGGTCGTGTTTTCTTTGGTTTCGTGCTTTAATGTGTTAAAGTCCGTATTGGTATTATACAAGCTGTCAACGGATTTTTCAAGCTGCTGCGTGATTTCTTTTTTGTAAATTTTCCGCATCTCACGGCCAATGTCAAAAAGAACCGCTTCGCACTGTTCGGAAACCGCGTTGCCAAGGAACGACAGTACCGGCAGCTTGTTGAAATCCACGATACGGATAAAGTCATCATCGTCCAGCACATCCATAGGCTCCTGCCCGCAGCGGCGGGAAAGCGTATAGAAAATACTGTTGGTCATCAGTTCCCGGAAGCGGACGCGAATGTTATCTTCGTCCAGTTCTTCCAGAAAAGTGCCTGCCACCTCATAGGCCAGACCGTCCATCGCTTCATCCAGATTGTCAGCGGTCAGCTGCTGCGCCACTTCCATCAGGGCGGTGTTCATGCTGTCTGTCTGGGATAAACCATAGGTATCTGCCAAATGGTCTAGGATAATCTGCTCATGCTCGTGGCTGTCCAGATTCCATAAGAGCGGTGTTCTGCCGCCTCGCACCAGATGGGTGTCAGCAATATCGAACACATACCGCAGCTTGGTACGCGGTCCGGTATCATCCAGAAGCGCGATGCCTTTTGCGCCACGGTTGACCCATCGGCTCATTTTCTGATTCCAGAGTTCCAGTTCTGCGCAGGCGGTTGCATCGGGTCGCTGCGCGTGGATCAGGAGTGCATCGGTGAACGAATAGCGGTACAGCCGTGCCGCCACATCCAGATAACTCATCCAGTCCTGTGGCGAGTTACTGACATACCGGGCGTTCTGCTGCGCCAATTCTCGAATATCGTTAATCTGTGGCAAGGGTCAAACCTCCTTTACGTTTTCGTTTTCATCGGTGTTTTGGGAAATTCCAGACTGTACTGTGCACGGCCCTCTTCGACGCGCATCACAAGATCAGCGGCGAATGTCTTATCTTTTTTCGCGGAATAAAAGTCTTTTACATGGGTGCGGCCTTTCTTCAAAAGGTCCACCGCCATCTTCTTGTCCAGCGTTTTTCTCATGTTGGACAAGTATCTGCTTTCTTTCCAGAGAGCAAATTTGCAGTTGCGGTCTGCACAACAAAAGCTGAGTTTGCTCTCATGTATAGGGTTTCCGCAGACCGGACAGCTTCCTACGCTTACCTTATTATGATAGGGAGCTGCCTCGACGGTAGGAATCTGCCGGAGGTCGGCCAGCATCCTATCGAGCAGTCCGTAGATGCCCTGCATAAAATCGTGGGGCTTGATCTCGCCGCGTTCCATCCGCAGCAGGTCATTTTCCCACTCAGCTGTCATGCTGGCGGATTTCAGGTAGTCCGGGATATTGCGGATCGCGGCCACACCGTCCTCCGTGGGAATCATCTGCTTGCCTTTACGCTGTACATAGCCGGAGGATACCAGCTTTTCCAGAATCGCGGCGCGCGTTGCAGGGGTTCCCAGACCTTTCTTCTCCGTGTCCTTTTCAAATTCCTTGTTGCCTGCTGTTTCCATGGCCGACAGCAGGGTATCTTCGGTGTAGACTTTCGGCGGTGAAGTAAAGCCCTGCTTTTTCTCTGCCCGTACCACCGGAATAACCATCCCCTGCTCCAGATTGTTCGGAAGTGACGCATCGTTGTTCTTCTCCGGCTCCACAAGCGGAACAGGTTTTGCCGTATAGCCGGGCTGCAGAACATCCTTATATTTTGCCGTAAAGTTCCCGCCCTGACAGCATACCGTCACCAGAACATCTTCGTAGATGAACGACGGCTGTACAGCCTGCACCAGCTTCCAGATGATAAGCGAAAGAATCTTCTGTTTGGTTTCGGACAACTTTTCCTTATTACACTTTGCGCCCTGCATCGTCGGCAGGATCGCATGATGGTCTGTGACCTTGCTGTTGTTGATAACGCAGCTTACGTCTGCCGCCGCGCCATCTAAGGCCAGCATCAGAGATTCCACCGTCTTGCGCATATCCTCAGTCACAAACTGGCTGTCCGTTCTGGGGTATGTCACCAGCTTTTCTTCATACAGTTCCTGCAATGCCTGCAATGTCTGGCTGGAGGTCAGACCGTAATAGCGGTTTGCTTCTCGCTGTAAGGTCGTCAGGTCATACAGCTTCGGGGGCTTCTTTTCTACCCTCTTGCGCTCGATGCTGCCAACCACGGCACACTGTCCATCGCAAGCGGCCTGCATAGCATCTGCGTCCTGCTCCTGCGCCATCTGTTCCGATACCGCCACGACACCCGCGCCGGACAGTTCCACTTTGTAATAGGGTTCCTTTACAAAGTTCTGGATTTTGGTCTGCCGTTCGGCCAGCATCGCCAGCGTCGGGGTTTGCACCCGGCCAATGGTCTGTTTTCTGCCGTACTTTTTCGTAAAGGCACGGGTTCCATTCATGCCGATCAGCCAGTCCGCTTTCGCTCTGCACTCGGACGCTGCAAACAGGTTGTCGTAGGCCGCACCATCTTTCAGGTTTTCAAAGCCCTGCTGGATGGCAGCATCCTCCATGCTGCTGATCCACAGCCGTTTGATGGGGAGTTTGCTTCCGGCAAGAGCATACACACGGCGAAAAATCGCTTCACCCTCGCGTCCGGCGTCGCAGGCGTTCACCACATAATCAAATTTCTTGCTGCGGAGCAGTTTGCGCAGGACATTGAACTGCGGCTTCTTGGTGCTATGCACCAGCAGTTTCCACTCGGCAGGGAGAATCGGCAAATCTTCAAAGTGCCAGTTTTCATAGCGTTCATCGTAATGTTCCGGGGCTGCATACTCTGCCAGATGCCCCAGACACCAGCTTACCACGCAATCCCCACCCTCCAGATACCCGTCCTCCTGCCGATATGCACCGATCACTTTTGCAATGGATTTCGATACACTCGGTTTTTCTGCAATCACCAGATATTTCAAAGATTTCTCCTTTCCTATGAAAAAAGCAGGGATAGCCTTTCGACTACCCCTGCCCCCTTATCTCATGGTTTTACTCCTGCTGGCTGTCCTCGTTCACAGTCGCAAGGCTCTGGTCGGTTTCCAGATTTTCACTCTGCGGCGTTTCTTCTTTCGGCTTCGGCTTATAAATGTAGAAGTAGAAGAAAGCACCTGCACCGCCCAGTGCAGCTACGAATACCAGCAGCAGAATCTTATTCATGCCGCCGCTCGATTCCTCTTTCGGTTCTTCGATTTCCACATCCGGGGTAGATTCGGGTTTGGTTTCGGGCAGAACTACCGCAGGCGTTTCTTCTTCCTGCTTGCCGTTTCGTTCTTCATCATCCAGAAACTCCTGCAAATCGTACTCGTCGATCATGGAGAGCATATAGACGTTTTCGCTGTTCCGCGCCCGGTCAATCACCAGAAAGAACGTATTGCCGCCCTTGGTCTTGACTGTAAAGAACTCCTTGCCGGGGTCATTCACGATATTGTCCTCCACCTCGCCGTTGCCTGCGATGGTGAACGGAATCTTTTCTTCCTCCGTCGGCTCTGCCTCCTCAATCACCTGTGTCGGTTCCTCCGTCACCTCAGTGGTGTCCACAAAGGCAAAGGCCGGGGTCGAAAAGCCCACCGTCATCAGCAGGGTCAGAATTGTGCTGGGAATAACAACACCCAGCCGTTTAAGCATCTTCTTCAATCGCTTCCTCCGTTTCTGCTTCTTCCGAAGCGTTGTTTACAGCGGTCAGGAATGTCACGTTGCCCGCCTGAATGTTGTCCAGCAGAGCCAACAGTTCGCGCCCGCCCATCTTGGTACTGCGGATAGCACGGATGATCTCGCTGTCCTCTTCCTTTTTCTGTGCTGCCCGGATGGTTCTCAGCCGTTCTTCCAGTTCCACGATCTGCTGTTCCGTCTTTTCGGCTTCATCCAGATATTTCTGTAATTTTTTGCCCATCGTTCCTCCTCTCAGTTGATACGGCCAAAGCCTAAAAAGTGGCTTTGCCAGTAGGTCGAATTGATGCTGGTATAGGAAATGGGGTCGCCGCAGTGGATCATCATCCCATCACCGACATAGATGCCGACGTGCGACGCGCCAACGGTGTTATAGGTTTTCTCGAAGAAGATCAAGTCACCAGGCTGTGCATCCGCAGGAGAAACATAACTGCACTTCCCGCGCAGGCCGTTGGCTGTTGTGCGCCCAACGCTCCACCCATTGCCGCTGTTATTGATGACCCAGCAGACGAAGCCGGAGCAGTCAAAACTGGTGCTTGGGGAACTGCCGCCCCACACATACGGCATACCGAGATATTTTTCGGCTTCCTCAATCATCCTTGCAAACTTTTCATCTGAAAGGGCTTCCGATGGAATATCATACTTGAAACCACCGCCGGAGCCACCAGCACCGCCTGTGCCGATACTGCCCGTTGTGCCGCCGCTGTATGTCGGGGAGCCTGCGCCGAACAGTTCGGGGCGGTTGCCGTAGGTTAGGTTATAGGCATCGTACCGCCCGGTCTGCTTCTGGTTCATGTTCTTCCGCGCGATGGTATCGAAGCCCTTATTTTTCAGCAGGACATTGAGGATTTTATACTCGTACTCCACTTCTTCCTGATAGGTATAGGTTTCCATGCTGACGTTTCCAAAAGCGTCAATCGTTGGTCGAACACCTACTCTGGTTTCCATGCGAGTGCGAATCTCTATCGTTTCCCACACTTTCAGGAGATACTGCTGATTGAACAGTTCCTTGATAACAGGCTTGACCTGTCCTCTGGTGAACTGCTCGTAAACTGCCGTCAAATGAGAAATCAGCTGATACGGGTCATGGCCGATCTCGTCCAGCTGATAGCGGTATTCATCGTAGCCCGGATGGGTGGATTCCATCTGCCGAATCTGCTTATCCAGTTCTTTTTCCAGTTCCAGATAATCTTCTTCCGCACCTTTCATGTCGGCATCCTTGCTGGGATAGGTCGTTCCCACAAAGGTACTGCCTGTTCCCTGAATTGCTGCACCGCAGCTTGAAAAGGCTCCCAACATGACCATCACCAGCAGAATACCCACACCAATACCAACCCACAAAGTTTTATGCTGCACGATGATCTCCTGCACCGCCGCTTTTGCTTTCTCCGTAATGGTGTTTGTTGCCGCTGCTGCCTGCTTGCTGGCGGCAGTTCCGGCTTTCTGGCCGCGCTTGGCGGCTACATAGGCATTCTTATACTGCTTTTTCTGGTAAAACTTCGCACCGACTGTTTTTGATTCACCTCCTGCGGCAGTCGGCGGTGGCTGGGGCTGTTTCTTTTTCAGCTGCGGTTCTGCTGCATTTTCTGCCGTGCCGCCCTCGCTCTCGGAGAATTTCAGACGGCTGGATTTCTGATCCTCCCCACCTCTTTTCTCCGCTCTGGCAGATTTATCTTTGGGCTTTTTTCTTCCTTTGACAAAGTGGTGCAGGCGTTCAGCTGCTTCTTCTGACTTGTGTGCAGCTTCCACGCCAGAATTGTCCTTTTCTACCTGATGTACTTTCTGATGGGCGAACCCGGTGGCGGTATCCACTCCTTTCTTGGCCACCTTCTTAACGCCCATTCCTACGCCACGGACAATGCCGCCTTTTTCATCCTCAAAGGAAAGTCGTCCTTTCTTGGTCTGCGGCTCTGCATCCGATTCCGCAGGCGCATCCTTCGGCTTGCCCTCCTCCTGATGAGCTTTGTAATAGTCTGCGCTCTGCTTGGCGGTGCTGTGATGCAGGGGTGCATCCTCCTCCCCGTCCCCGGCATCCATGCACCGTTCTTCTTCCACGATAGGTTCTTCGTCTGTTTCCTTTTCCGCAGTTTCTTTTGCCGAATCTTCCTGCTCCGGCTTTTCTGCTGCGGTCGCGGGCTTCTGTTCCCCGGTGCGGAGGTTTTCATCCACCAGACCATCCTTGGTCATTTTCTGGACGATTTTATCTCTGCCCTGAAACTTTTTGTCTGCTATGGAAATCACCTCCTTCCGGCTGGAACCGTCATGCGATCAGGGCTGCGTGGGTTTCCCACTTATCAAGCACATGTTCCAGCTTTCGGGCAAAGGCGATTAGACGGGTGTTCACTTCCTCACGGTCAAGATAACCGCGGGCTTCCATGTGAAAGCCGTCAGTCAGTTCATCGGCCAGTGTGCCAACGGCGTAAAAGTCTTCCAGCACCGTATGCACCACCGATTCTTCATCGTGGAAGTTGAGCGGCTCCACCTCATCGAAAGGCGGGCCGGAATCACTTTCGTGCGGCTCCATGTCAGAGTGATGATGAATCTTACGGCTCAGTCGGTCAAAAATGTTCGGTGTGTTCATGCTTCCTTTTTCTCCTTATATTTTCCCATCTCCATGGGTTTCGTGGTCATCAGACCGTACAATTTCAGCGAAGTATCGAACTTATCCTTAAACGGGATTATTGTGTTGCCGTAGAACAGCAGCCCCTCTCCCTCGTTACTGTTCGTCACATACGACAGCTGGAACGGCGAAATGTTAAGCTGCTTTGCAAGGATTTGCCGGTCGCCGGATGCCTGGTTGAGCATATAGATGAAATCGCTGTTCTCGAAGATATTCTCGATTTCACGGCTTGCGAGCAGATCCTTGATGTTCTGCGTAATTCCTGTCGGTATACCGCCCCATTTTCGGAACCGCTTCCAGATCTCGACACTGTACGCTGCGGTCTGTTCCTCTTTCAGCAGGAGGTGGAACTCGTCTATATAGTACCGGGTGTTCTTTTTGCTGTTGCGGTTGATGGTGACACGGTTCCAGACCTGATCTTGGACGATGAGCATACCCAGCTTTTTCAGCTGTTTGCCCAACTCCTTGATGTCAAAACAGATAATGCGATTATCCAGTTCCACATTGGTCTGATGGTTGAACACTCGCAGTGAACCATTGACGTAGATTTCCAGTGCCGTGGCGATACGCTGCGCCTGCCGTTCCTTCTGCTCCCGCAGGCAGTCGTACAGATCACCGAGCGTCGGCATATTCTCCGGCTTCGGATCGTTCAGATATTTCTGGTAGACCAGCGGCAGGCAGCGGTCAATGACCGACTTTTCTTCCGGCTCCATGCCATCCCGTGCGCCCATGATAAGTTCGCACAGGGAAAGAATAAAGTCCGATTTCATACCCAATGGGTTATCATCGTCCGCATAGTTCAGGTTGATGTCCATCGGGTTGATGTAGTCTTTACTGGTGGACGAGATATGGATAACCTGACCGCCCAACGCTTCCACCAGCGGATAATACTCGCCTTCCGGGTCTGCAACGATAATATCGTCCGTTGTGGTAAAGAATACGTTCGTGATTTCACGCTTTGCACTGAACGATTTACCGCTTCCCGGTGTGCCGAGGATCAGACCATTCGGGTTTTTCAGCTGCTTCCGGTCTGCCATAATCATGTTGTTGGATACCGCGTTCAGACCGTAATAGAGGGAATCCCCCTCCATAAAAAGCTCCTGCGTGGTGAACGGCACAAAGATGGCGGTGGAAGTGGTAGTCAGCGCCCGCTTGATGGGAACGAGGTTATTTGCCAGCGGCAGGCTGCTCATAAGGCCCTGCTCCTGCAAATAATCCAGACGGTTCAGAGTGCAGTTGAACTTCTGAGCGATGCCAGCAGTCTGAAACACGGCACTATCCAACTCCTGCTTGGTCTTGGCCGTATTGAGGAAAAGCACCGTAACAAGGAACATACGCTCATTACGGCTCTGCAGATCATCCAGAATCTTCTTGGCCTCGCCGCCATAAGTTGCAAGGTCACTCGGAATAATTTCCATATCATAACCAGACCTCACAGCTTTCTTCTGTTCCTCGATTTTCATACGGTCTAGGTCGGTAATTTTACCCTTGATCAGTTTGATTGCTTTCAACTGGTCTACCGACTGCACATGAATACTGACCACCAGATTTTTGTCCATATCCAGAAACTCAGCCAGCACCTTATCCGTCAGTTCCGGGGCAAGGAGGTTCAGATAGGATGCAGCACCGTAGGTGTCACTCATCATAAAGTCCTTGCCGCTTTTGAACAGGAAACTGGTCGGGGCAATGAAGTCTTTGGTCGTCATGCCGCTCTGCAGGATGCGGTCATAGCTGAAATCGAACTTCTGCTGTTCCTCCTGATGAAAGGTTTCGTACATGATCTGAAGCCGTTCCACGCCGTTCAGCGGATAGGCTTTCACGCCCAGCACCTTGAAATTGTTGAGAATATCGGTTTCGATACGCTCTAACCGGGGCTTTGCTTCCCGGACGCTCTTTGCTTCAATGCTGAACGTGATGTACTTCGTCCGAACCAGACCGTTATTGCCCTTGGCAAGCTGCTGTTTCAGCATCTGCGCATATTCCATGCGCACATCATCGAACTGGTCGTGCTGTGGTTCGATCTGAATGACCTTGTTGTACTCGCTCATATCGCTCTTATGGTTGATGAACGAAAGCTGAAAGCGGATGCTGGCATCGAAATAGTTGAGGAAGTCGCACCAGCTTTCAAAGATGGTGTTTTTATCCTCGTTCTGTGCCAGCTGGTAGTTAATGTCGTAGAATCGGACGGTTTTGGAATACAGATGTTCCTCCACCCGGCAGATACCGTCGCGCCCCATTTCCAGATACGGAATGGAATGCTGCACGGTCAACCGCTGTTCCTTCTGGTTCTTTTCGGGTTTCCGAAAGAACTTCTGGAAGAAGCCGCCCGACTGCGGTTTCTTCTTCGGTTCACTTTTTACCAAGGATGCCTCCTTTCTTCTGGATCGGTGCTGCGGTTTCCAGTTCTCTGTCATACAGATTTTCAATCTCGTAGCGGCGTACCGCAGGACGTTTGAAGCGGACGCTGATGAAATTCGTCAGGATGGTTTCAAGGTGCATCCCGTTTTTCTCATACAGCGCAAAGAAAAACTCCGGCAGCATCAGGAGCACCATGCCTGCCGCTGCATTGCTGGTTCCCAGCGTGTCGCGCATAAGAAAATAGAACGGAACGCCAATGCCTGCTGCAAACCCCATACACACTAGCTGGCGTTTCGTCAGGTTTAGAAAGACCTTGTTCTTCACTTTGGAAAGGTCTTTGGGAATCGTTACATAGGCCATTTATCACCAGAACAGCCAGACCGCCGCCGGGAAACGGCGTTGTCTGCTGTCTTTTCCTTTCATTGGATTTTCCCGGATTTAGTGACTGCCGAAGATCTGTTTGGACAGACTTCCCGTTTTGAGCAGCGAGAAGCAAAGAATCACCGTGTAGGCCATCGTGCCGAACAATGCCGAGTGAATATCCGAAGATACCCGGATGCTGCCGATGAGGGCTGCATAGATCGCCACGCAAACCATCATTAAAAACGCCTGAAATGCCAGCGCGAACAGCCCTCGGAAGTAGTTCGTACCCACATGACCCCATTCACGGTTGCTCATGGTTGCAAATGGAATCGGAGCAAGCGAAGTGTAGAGGTATATTTCTATCATTCTGCCGTACATAATTACCGTGATAACCACCGACAGAATTTTCAGACACCAGCTTACAACAAGGGTTTCCAATGCCAGCGTCACCAGTTCGCCAATCGCCATTGTTGCCATTGCCGCCTGCATCTGCATGGAAAGAGAACTAATATCAATGGCGGTATTGCCACGGATAATGCCGGAGGAAGAATTTACCACCGACTGTCCAATGTCAAATACCGCCATTGCAATATCGAACGTATGGCTGACGAGATAGACCGCGATCCACATCTTCACGAAATACTTGAAGAACATCCAAGTGTCTACATCGTGCAGATTGTTCCGTTCCGTCAGCATCGAGATCAGTTCATAGCAGAGGATCAGCGTAATGATGATTCCTGCAATGGGGATCACCACCGAATCCGAAATGTTACGGATCATGCTGAAAATGCTGCTGTTCCACCCTTGCGGTGTCTGCCCGACCTGAGCAGCGATTTCACTGGTCTGTTGGTTGACCGCTGTGAACATCGTACTCAGGTTGGACTCCACCATGCCGGAAAGAAGTTCCCTCATCCATTTTTCGATTGCTGCGAAAATATTATCGAACAATGGCGGGTTTTCCTCCTATCGCTTGTTGATTAGCCGAACAGACCAGAAAGCAGCGGAATCAGCTGGGTACCAATGAGGATGACACCACCGCCGGACATGAGCTGCTTCATGCCCTGCGACTTTGCGCCAGGGTTATCGTTTCCGTACCCTTCCATGAGGTTCACAACGCCCCAAACACCAAGGCCCGCGCCGATGGCAACAACGAGAGTCTGCAGAACGGTAATAGCCTGATTGAAGAATTCCATAGTCGTTTTTCGCCAGATTGCAGCATTGATAAAAAGTACGATTCCAAAAGAAAAACAGGCTGGCACATCTTCGGTGCTGCCTGCTTCCTGCAATTCTGGCTTCTCCTTTCATTTTCATAAAAAATCAGCCTTTTGGAATCGCAAAATGTAGAGATCAGTCGGGCAAGTCACCTGCCATGGGGTCTGCCCGGACAGGCGGGCGAGCGAATTTACTTCGGATAATAACCTCCTTCCTATGCTGTGCTTTCTTCGGACACATCCACCTCGTAGCAATCAAATTTTTCATCCATCCGCAGCCTGAGTTCGTGCTTCAGGTAGCGTTCTACATCGAAAGCGTTTTTCTTATCGAAGTCCGAAAGCTCCTTGTACCGCTTATGCTTGGTAATGTCGAATTTGTCGCTCAGGAATGGCCTGACTCCGCGCAGCTGCAGGATGCACTTGCTGCCATCCATGACAGATAGCTCGTCCCGGCTCATAAGCTCCCTGCCGTAAAGTCAAGTGATGAATTCGCAAAAGAAAAGACCCTTCCCGTCAAAAAAACGAGAAGGGTCACTATAATCAATGTTATATCGTGCGAATTTTCAATTTTAGATTAGGCGGAAATTTCTCCAACAAAATTGTAGATGATTTTGACTTCCTGAATTTTCTGCCCATCGACCTTCTGAACCTCGCCAATCATGATTTTCTTGATAAGACGGTTCAGTACAACTTCGTCCAGCTCCTTGATGGCGGCATACTTGCGGATTTCCTCGATAAAGGCATGAACATCGCTTTCCTGTTCATCCGACTGGTGCAGAAGAAGATTCAATTCGCTTAAACGCGCCTTGTTGCTGTTCTGCTCCTGTTCCATAGCATCCGTCAGTTTCAGAAAACGCTGTTCCGAGATGATGCCTTTGCTCTTATCCGTGTAAAGATTCAGAAACACATCATCAATTTCCTGATTCCGTTCTTCCAAACGGCGAATCTCTGTCCGAACCGCAGAAGTATCCGTGCGGTATTGGTTCTCCATGCGGCGGCTCAACCGCTGATAAAAAGCATCCGAATCTTTCATGGCCTGTGCAGCCAACTCTTGAATATCATTCAGAACCAGCTCATGCAGGTCACGGGCTTCGATTTTGTGGCTGGAACATACTTTGCAGCCGATTCGGTTATAGGTCTGACAGGTAAAAAATGCTTTGTCGATGGGTTCACGCTTCTTCTTGGTAGTTCGGTTGACATCCTTTCTGCCGACTTTTTCATACCGTGCCTGCATGGATTTCCCACAGGTGGCGCAGTAAATGATGCCGTGGAAGATGTTGTAGTATGGGCAGTCATTGCCCGTCATAATGGTCGGGCGGCGGTCGATCAGTTCTTGTACCTTCGCCCATTCTTCCGGGGTCACAATTGCTTCATGGCAATTTTCGATAATTTCCCATTCCTCACGGGGGATGAACTTGAACGAACCGGAACGGATGCCCGTTTGGTGTGTCCGGCACACAAGGTGTGCGCCCTTGTAAAACGGGTTGCGGAGGATGTGGCCGATTCTTGCTGTACCCCATGTGTAGTAGTTGGCATCCAGTGCTGTATTTGCTTTCACACGGGTAATGGGGATTTTCTCTTCCAGCAGCTTCTTGGCAATTCTCATATTGCCCATCCCGTCAAGGGCGTAGTCGTAAATTTTGCGGATAACGGGTGCTGCATCCGGGTCGATGATAAGATGTCCGTTGTCTTTCGGGTCACGCATCAAACCATAGGGCGGAGTGCCGCCGCAGAACTTGCCCTGCCGGGAACGGGTCATAACGCCAGCCAGAACTTTCTTGGAAATATCACGGCTGTACATATCGTTCAAGATGTTCTTGAACGGGGTAATGTCCATTTCCTGCCGGGTCAGACTGTCCACACCGTCCGTGATGGCGATATACCGGACATGGTGCTTAGGAAAGAAAATCTCGATATAACTGCCAGCTTCGATATAGTTGCGGCCAAGACGGGAAAGGTCTTTCGTGATAACACAGTCGATTTTTCCGGCTTCAATGTCGGCAATCATCCGCTGGAACGCCGGACGATTGAAATTACGCCCAGTGTAGCCATCGTCCACATAGTATTCGTAGCGGAACATTCCGTTCTTTTCCGCAAAGTCTTTCAGCATCAACTTCTGGTTGCTGATGCTCATGCTCTCATTCTCGCGCCCATCTTCCAAGGAAAGACGGCAATAGAGGGCTGTGGTTTTCTGGATATTCTGTTTCTTTCTGCTCATAGTTCTTTCTCCTATTCTATGAGCAGGGACACGACACCATTATAATACCATGTCCCTGCGAGCCTTTCAACGGTCAAATTGGGTTTATCCGGCTTTTCTTTCAAGCCATTCCTCGAACTGCGAGTGCGTCTGACGCTCGATAAGCTGTTCAAAGGCTTCTTTCATAGATTGGTTTCCAGAAAACTCACGGGAAACAATAAATTTCTTCTTCGTCTGCTGCTTCGTGGTGTGCGCAGGCGTATTGCTCATAGGCAGACCTCCATATCCTTGTAACCGAACGCCTGTAACCGGGCAGGAAAACTCTCTTTTTCTGCACGCAGGCGTCCGATGCACTTTATATTTTTTCTTATTCTTTTAAGGTTACATGGTTACAGAAAGAGGAAAACGCAGCAGCCATGCGGCTTTTGCACTGTAACTGGAACGTAACCGAATCTGTAACCAGACGTGTAACCGTTGTCCATCAGAAGGGGAAGCCCATCTGCTTGGCCTCCGCGTCTGTTATTTCGGAGAAATCTTCGGCCCCGGTTTCGGGGCTGGTTACGCGCTCCCAGCCTTTCTGAACGCCGTACTTCGGGTAACGCTTGGCGATCTTGTGCGCCTGCCAGCCTTGGATATCGCCGCGCGAAATTCCTGTGTTCATGATCTCGCAGATAGCGCGGGTCTCCCACTCTGCCGGGATGTTGGTGTTGCCCAGTGCCTCCGCATAGAGCTGCTTGGAACACACCCGGTCACCCGTGTAGTCCTCCAGAAAGGCATAGATCATGCCCGCCTGCGCGTCCTCCTGCATGAAGTCCTGTTGATGGGCTTGCAACGTTTCCTGCATGGCGTGGCTGAACGCCAACCTGTAGTCGCCGCTGTTGTAAATCGTCATGGCTTCTGCCCAGAGCTGATCGATATAGGCGCGAGATTCCCCCTCGTTGTCCAAAATGTGGGTCTCAGCCAGTTCCGCATCCACCGGGATGGGGATAAAGCGGCGGTTGCCCGTGCGGTCACGGGGCAAAAAATCCTGCCGATTGGTCGTGCCAGCAAAGATGCACTGGCGCAGACGGTCGGCAGGATGGGTCTCGTAGGGGACTTTATAGGTTTCCTTCTGTTTACTGAGAAAACTTTTGATCTCCTCGATACTCTTGGCATTGGCGGTGGCGATCATCTCCGACATTTCGATGATCCAGTGGCCTTGCAGCTTTCGGTACACGTTGTCGTCGTCCAGCCGCCGCAGGTCGTCCGAGAACCATTCATCCTTGACCGCCAACAGCCGAAAAAAGCTGGACTTTCCTGTGCCTTGTCCGCCCACCAGACAGAGCATGGTTTCAAATTTGCATCCCGGCTGGAACACGCGTTTGATGGCTCCCAGCAGGAAAATTTTCATAGCTTCGCAAGTGTACTCGTCCTCCGCAGCACCGAGGAAATGATGCAGGACATGGGGAATCCGTTCAGTCCCATCCCATTTCAGACTGTTCAGATAATCCCGGATGGGGTGGTAGCGATTCTCGTTGGCAACGATGCGGATGGCGGATTCGATCTTCTTCTCGCTGAAAATGCCGTACTTCTCCATTCGCCGTAGGATATACTTCATGTCGGTGTCGTTCAGTGTCTTGCCGGAGCGGGGCCAACCCACAGGCTTTACGATGTCGATGCGCTCACTCAACAAGTTCAGCCGGATGGCGTCGGCAAGCACATGGTCGTTCTGCAAAATCGTGATGCAGTTTTGGATCGTCCGCTGAATTTCACCATTGGAGTGCTTGGTAAGCATTTCCTTTACGTCTGCAACGGTTCGGGGAGTGCGTTCTTCGTTGACTTCTTTGCTCAATAATCATCACCTCGTACTATTGAAAACGATTTTCTGACTTTTCCGCAGTTGAAAGTACAGATGGATTCCGCTGCGCCTGTTCTGCCTGCAAACGGCTCAACAGTTGCAGAACGGAATCCCGTGCTTTCTCCTTGACCTGTTCCTTGCCTTTCTGCCGAGCCTCCGGCTTCAGGAGTTTCTCCTGCAAGCGGGCAGCGGTGGTCTGCATGGTCTTGAGGAACTTGTCCAGCACGGTGTCCAAACGGTGGGCGGCATATTCCCTCGTGGCCTGCGGAGCCTTGCGCTCCGGGGACAGCACCCACTTCTTCGTGTCCTCGATCATCCGCATATCTTCCTTGCGGGTTTCAGTGCGCACCACATCGGTCACGACCTCCACAGCCTTGTCGTAGGCCACAGCCGAAACATCTTCCAGCAGGGTTTCCATGTCCGAAACTTTCAGGGTCAGCTCGTCCAGCTTGCTCTGCTGGGCGGCAAGCTGCTCCTTTTGCTTGGCAAGGATAAAATCCTGCTTTTCCAGATACTTGCGGTTGCCGTACTCCGCTTCTTCCTCTAAATCCAGCTCATGCCGCTTGGCAATCTCGAACAGCATCTTCCGGCAGGCTGCATCAAAGGTGATCTTGCGGTTATTTCGGCGACTGAGAGACTTGTTTGGGTCAGGCAGGTCGAAGCCCAACGCTTCCAGTGCCTTTTCCTGTTGGGGAGCTAACTCGCCATACTTGTTCTCACAGTCGAACACATGACGCTCGTGGATATGAGGTGTGCTTTCGTCCAGATGCAGCGCCCAGTCCAGCACATGAACGTGGTCGCCAAACTTGGTCTTGAACTCGTCAATGAACTCCGTAACGATGTTCAGCAAGTCCTCTGCCGAAGCGTGTTCGTCCAGCGCCCCAAGCTGGTAGATAGTCTCCTCCGGGCAGGTCTTGCGGCTGGACAGCAGGTCAGGAATGGAGCGATTACGCTCCGTGTGCCGAATCTTGGCATTGCGCTCGTTCTGCTTTTTGATGAACTCTGAGTAGTGGGTTTCATAGAATTGCCGTTCCACATCCGAGAAGGTTGCTACCAGATCGTCTGGGTCTTGTGGGTCGAGAGCCGAACGGAAACCGTGGAAGCAGTCCCAGTAGATGTTGCCCTTGGCTCGTTCCAGGTCGATGTGCTCACTGTTGGCAAGGTTGAAACTGCGGTCATTGTGCTTGGGGTTATAGGTGCCGTGGGTTCCGGCTCGTCCGTTGTGACGTGTTAATTTCAGATAGGCATCCCTCCATTTCAACGTCTTGGTGGGGGCGCAGCAGCTTTGCTGCTGAATCTGCCGCCTGCGGTGCGCCAGATAATACCCAGTAGGATATGACGCACAGCATCATATCACTGGGCAAGGCGTTCCCCCTTGACTCCCTTCAACGGGCCATTTTGGCCCGTTGATTTTGGCAAGCTGGCGGTCAAAGATTTGCGAATCCCTGTCCACCAACTTGTCCGGCTTTTTCAGTTGGCCAAAATGACCAACTGATTCTGTTACGGGTAGAATCAGGTTGTCCTCTTGGTAACCTGATTCTCAACGACCTTGAGGCGTTACAGGTAGAATCAAGTGCTCATTTTGATCACCTGATTTTTACGGAGCGGGGTGGCGTGTTACAGAAAAACCGAAGTTTTCAAAATGATAACTCCGGTGGCTTCGTTACGGCTAAAATCAAGTTACGGAAAGCGGAACTTGATTTCAGAGGACAGCCCAAATTCCCACTGTGGGGATTTGGGAGTGAGCAATTAGGCGTTACGGTATTTTGGTACTTCCCAAAATGGGAAGTGCCACTTTACTAAATAAAAGCAGCATCAATACTTATCCGGCATTCGCTTTACGCTGGCGGTAGCCTTTCTGCCGACAGCCATTGCTGCAATATCTGGCATCTGCCCGGATCGGCAAGAACTGCTCCCCACAGCAAGCGCAGGTATACGTTCCACGTTCGGCACGCTTTTTAAGGCTTTTCCGCAGATTCAGCATCTTGTGGCCGCAGGTCTGAAAGCTGCAATATTTGCGGTTTCGGGTCTGGGTGTAGATGACCTTGCGGCAATATTCACATTGGATTCTGCGCACACTGGGGTCGCCATCAATGAAATATTCCATCAGGGTGTCCTGATTTTCACGTTCCCATTGTTCTGTTGTCATAGGTATCCTCCTTTGGCTGTTACGGATATATGGTGGTTATCAAAATGGGAACCACCACTTTTACACAATAAAGCGTTACGATTGTCTGGTTGGTGATCAAAATGATCACCAACTAAACCTTCTCTGTTATGGCTGAGTGGTGATTTGCGGTTTTCGTAACCCAGCACTTTTCACCGTGGCTTGACATAATGTTAAGTCGAGGTCATCCGTGACGCATAAGGTTGATCTGGTGAATGACGCTTTGTGTCATTCACCAGATCAACTGGCCATTTTGACCAGTTGATATTGGGGGTGCCGTTCTCCCTGCGTGGATTTCCTGCCCCCTTCCAGCGGCGTTTTCCGGCTCTCCCACTTGGGGGTCATTGCCGGGTATCCCATGCAGACGGTCATGCGGTTTTCAAGGTCCAGTGCCAGATTTGGCAATAAAAAATCGCCACACAACAACCTGAACCTGACCATCCCTTCCGGGATGGCCTTGGTTCGGGTTCGTTATGTAGCGATAGAAAGTTAAAAACTTGCTCCGGCTCCTTCGGGAGCCGAGCTGGAACTCTAAGTAAATATGTTATATTAAATTGTTGGGATAGATTACCACAAAAATTGAGTCGTGTCAACAAAAAGTTTTGAAAATACGCTACTTTCGGCAGAGTGCAAGAAAACACGCGGGAAACTTTGGCAAAAAGAGAGAGGGCTGGACGATGCCAGCCCTCTTGACATGATTCGAGAAAAACTCAAAAAGACTTCCGCAATTTTGAGTTATAATATTCGACATTTTTGCTGGTTCATGGTACACTACATCCAATCCACACGAATCAGTTGGAGGTGGTTGGGTTGCTTTCCCTGTACTTAGCTGTTCTTGACGATCAAAGCAGTGAAGAACAATTTATAGATGTATATAATACTTACAAGCGGTTAGTCTATCATACCGCTTACAAGATTATGGGCGATTCGTATCTGGCAGAAGATGTGCTGCAAGAAGTGTTTTTATACGTTGCGAAAAATTTTTCTAAAATTCATCGAGAAAACTGTCACGAACTCGCCGCTTATCTCGTTAGTTGTAGTAGAAGTCGTGCATACGATATGCTTCGCAAACGCCGGGAAGAATTGCTGGAAGAAATCCCGGACGCACCAGATGGCACCCCGGTGCCGGATGATGCAGCAGTCAGCACCGATAACATCCAACATCTGACAGAACTGATTAGACAGATGAAACCGATGTACGATGCGACTGGTTCTGATGATATGTGCAACTGCTGCATTTGTATGGTTCACTTTTTGGTATAAGGTTTTGTTATGAAAGAGATAATTATTATACCACATATTGGAATTGGACAATTAAAATTAGGCATGACATCAGATGAGTTAGAAAATGCTCTTCTACAAATGAAGAAACAGTGGTCGAATTCTTCTGATGAAGCAATGCAAATGGAGCGTTGTGCTGAAACTGGTGATCCTAATTTGATAACAGGACGATATATGGATAATGATTCATTCTTTCTGGTGCAGTATCGGAACGGAAAAGCTACTGAAATCGGCATCCAGAGAGAGTTGTCTAAAGTGGCATCAATAAAATTGTTCGGGCTGGATATGTTTAATACAACCGCCGAGTGTATTATTGATAGCTTAATGAAAAAGGACAACGTTATTTGCAACGAAAAGGACTTGCAACTGGGAACGGAATATATTTTTCCCAAAATTGGAGTCCGACTCTGGAGAGAGCGAGCATTTCATCCCAAATTGTTGAAAGACCCGTTATACATGGAAGAAATGCAGGCGGTATTAGAAGACGAATATCAATATCAGTATTTTCAGATGGTTACCATAATAGGTTGAACTACTAACTAACCATGAGCCCTCTACTTGCAGTCGTTGCAAATAGAGGGCTCATGGTTTACTTTGGATATTTTAATTAAAATTTAGTCTTTCAGTCTGCCGTGGTCACAGCCGAGTGAGAGATAATGCTCGATTTCACTACCCAGCACAAGCTGGGCGTACTCCAAGGGCTTGTTGTATAGTAAAATCAGCGGTAATACCGGTTTCTCTTTCATGAAAGTGTCGTTCATCATTTTTCCTCCCTGGAACACGTTATGAGATATTTTTGCGGCGATGCCATGCCATCATCACGAGAGCAACGAGCAAAGTGGCAGTTTCGGCAACCGGAAATGCAAGCCAGATTCCGTTCAGATGGAACAATTTGTCCAGACACCATAAGGCGGGAACAAGGAAAAGTATCTGCCTGCATAATTGGATTGCCATGCTGGAACCTACTTTTTCCGTAGCCTGAAAATAGGTGGAAACCATAGTAGAGAGACCGCAAAACAGATAGCTTGCCGCCATGATCCGCATGGCGGAGATGCCAAAGGAACGCATAGCTTCCGACGCCGTAAACAATCCCAGGATCTGCGTCGGAAAGAGGAGGACAGCCAACGTCCCCAGTATCATCATGCCGGTGACCAAAACAGTTCCATATCGGAAAGCGGAATGCAGCCGTTCGCTGTTGCCTGCGCCGTAGTTAAACCGCATAATAGGCAAACAGCCCTGAATCAAGCCGTTTACTGTCATAACGATCAGCTGCTGCACCTTAAAATACGCACCGAAGAAAGCAATCGCCGTATCGGAATACGCCACCAGGAACAGATTGACGAACGTCACCATAAACGAACTGAGGGCGTTCATAATAAAAGATGGCAGGCCAAAGGCAAAAATACGGCGGATCATCTGCTTTTGCAAATGAAAGCCCTTGATTTTTACCTGCACTTTCTGCTTTTTGCCTAGCAGCAAAGCAAATGCCAAAATCATGGATAATGAATAGCCCGCAACAGTAGCCACTGCAGCGCCGCGGATGCCCATATCCGGAAAAACACCAATACCAAAAATCAAGATGGGATCGAATACAAAATTAACAATCACTCCCGCAATCTGAAAACACATGGGAGCAACCATATTCCCGGTGGCCTGTATCATCTTCTGGATGGCGATATGCACCATATTGGGAATTTGCATGAACGAACACACGCTCAAATAGGCAATGCTCAACTGATAGATTTCTTCATTACTGGTAAACGCCCGAAAATAGGGTTTCATAATCAGTAATGCCAAAAGATTGAGCAAAGCACCAATTCCAAAGGCCAGTAACAATCCATGTGTGACGGTTGTATTTGCATCATCCTGCTTTTTCTGTCCAAGATACCCTGCAATCAGTACATTCACACCGACGCCGATCCAGATAGACGCCGCATTCATAAGTGTTGTAATGGGAAACGACAGAGAAACAGCCGTTAGTGCATTCTCACTCAACTGCGCCACAAACGCACTGTCTATCAAATTATAGGAATATTGCAGGAACATGGAAATCAGCGGCGGTATCGACATTTGCCAGATGAGCTTTCCAATAGGAGCGACCGCCATTTTATTGTTGGTCTGCATACTTTCCCTCCTCTCTACAAAGTATCCGGCACAAAAAAATTGCGCCGGACAGCAGGACATTAAATCCGAACAATATAGTTTTGTTTGCGTGCTGCGGGTTGACCGGCTTCCTGGGCTGGATAACCCAATGCAATCGCCCCGACGCCGCGCAAGGTTTCCGGCAGCTTCCGTCCTCCACAAAGGTACTTGCGGAGCCATTTGCCAAAATCAAAACCACGACAGGCGCGCCATAGTAGGGGGCTGTGCTGCTCCCCATCATTTCTGCGTTTAACTTGGCGATTTCCTGCCGGTATTTGGGGTCTGTAATTGCAATAATGGTGGAGGATTGACGTCCGCCGCCGGTAGGGGCGTAAGTCCCTGCTTCCAGTACAGCGTTCAGAGCCTCAGCAGATACAGGTTCCGCTTGATAGGCCGTACGCTGCGGCGCGTCTTGATAAGAGATAAAAAATCATTTTCCATATTGATATAGTCCTCCATTCTGCCAACACTTCCGAGATACGGGCAACAAAAAAAGCCACACAACTATCACAAGATAGCTGTGTGGCAAAAAGATGACCGAATCCGGAAAAGTCCACTCAAATTTTACGTCTATCATTATAGCGAACCTTCCGGAGACTGTCAAGCGTCAATCTTCTTGAGTTTCCGCTGCCTTATCCACGAAACTCAAGTCAATCATCGCGTAAGGAAAGAGAGAAAATATAGAATTACGTTATGTTGCTCTTTGATTTTGACTTTTATTGAATTCATCACTTGACATTGTTGCAAAGAGTTGTCTGAATTAGGACGATTAGAGAGAGTTGGTTCAAAGAAAACTGGCAGTTGGATTGTAAAAGAGTAAAAGAAAATATGTTATGGAGTTTGTAAACCTACAAATACAACTAGATGGAGTTTTGGGCAGGCAGTGGAATGTAGAAAAAGAATTATAGAGAGAAGGCTTTG
>ENA-UERZ01000321-UERZ01000321.1-human-gut-metagenome-genome-assembly--contig:-NODE-321-length-54557-cov-14.737849_pt1 | contig 54557 bp, 45 predicted proteins | sample MGYA00242997_ERZ507998 | MGnify/ENA primary metagenome ERZ507998 (study PRJEB26167, sample SAMN06115470) | human gut metagenome | host: Homo sapiens | place: China:Henan | collected 2016-06-23... | reverse complement strand
CCTCCCGTAGGAGTCTGGGCCGTGTCTCAGTCCCAATGTGGCCGTTCAACCTCTCAGTCCGGCTACCGATCGTCGCCATGGTGGGCCGTTACCTCACCATCTAGCTAATCGGACGCGAGCCCATCTTTCAGCGGATAAATCCTTTGACCCCTGTGCCATGCGACACTGTGGTCTTATGCGGTATTAGCATTCGTTTCCAAATGTTGTCCCCCACTGAAAGGCAGGTTGCTCACGTGTTACTCACCCGTTCGCCACTAAGCTGAACTCTCTTCCATCCGAAAACTTCAGAGAAAACAGCTCCGTTCGACTTGCATGTGTTAGGCGCGCCGCCAGCGTTCGTCCTGAGCCAGGATCAAACTCTTCATTAAATGGTATTTAAACCAGCTAATGCTGAATTCAAATCTCTGTAATCTCATTACGCAATCGCTTGCGTCCTGCATTACTGCTTTTTAAAAGGAATTTTTATAGTGTTTTCCACACTCTAAAAGGGTTCCGTTAAGCTTCTTGATATTGTTTAATTTTCAAGGTCCTGTGCGTCCCTCTCGCGAGGCAGCTTATTTATTATATCAGGTCCAGCCCTTTTTGTCAAGAACTTTTTTCTGATTTTTTTCGAGCCGCTTCGCTCTCTTTTTTCGAGACAGCCTATTTATTATATCAGCTTCCGTCCTTCTTGTCAAGAACTTTTTTCTGACCTTTCTTTCGGCTTCTTCTCTTCTCTCAGGTCCGCTCTGTCCCCTCGGGACAGCTTAGTTATATTATCATACTTATTTGCGAATGTCAACAAGTTTTTCCAAAAAACTTTTATTTTTCCTTTCCTCTTTTCTAATCTGTCAATTGTTCCCGCATGGCGGCAAGGATCTTCCGTTCCTTACGGGATATCTGTACCTGCGTGGTATGCAGCACCCGCGCTGTTTCACTTTGGGTTTTGTTCTTGAAAAAGCGCAGGTAGATGAGCGTGCGCTCCTCCTTTGTCAGCGTGCCCAACACACTTTTCAGGCTCAGCAAGTCGGATACGGTTTCTTCGCAGCTCTCCTCCGGGATATCGAACTCCCTGCTACCGTCTTCGTCGCTCACCGGCGTAAGAGACAGTGCGGGCATCGCGGCGCTCATTGCGTCCGCCACTTGTTCAGGCGTTACATCGAGGCGTTCGGCCAGCTGTGAAACAGTCGGTTCCTGCCCTGTTTCCTTTACGCAGCGCTCCCGCACCGCGCTGATCTTCAAGCTCAGCTCCTTCAACGAGCGGCTCACCTTCACGGTTCCGCCGTCCCGGAACAGTTTTTTGATCTCGCCTAAAATCACAGGCACTGCGTAAGTGGAAAAACAAAGGCCGCGGGAACCGTCAAAGCCGTCGTATGCTTTGACGAGCCCCATGCAGCCGGCGGAGAACAAATCGTCGTATTCAATCCCCCGCCCTTTGAAACGGCCGGCACAGGAATGAACAAGCCCCAGATTCTTTTCAATGAATTCGGCGCGCGGGCCGAGCACGACCGGTGTTGGCGGCATAACTTCCCTACTCTCTATATAATATGTATAAAGAGCGGCTCAACGAGTGCCCAGGCGCTTGCTCAGCGTAACGCGCGTGCCTTTGCCCGGGGCAGAGCGCACCTTGACGGAGTCCATAAAGCTTTCCATCACCGCAAAGCCCAGGCCCGCGCGTTCGGCGCCGCCCGTAGTGAACAGCGGCTCCATTGCCTTGGAGACGTCCGGGATACCGCACCCCTTGTCCGCCACCGCCACGCGCAGCGTGCCGTCCTCATACAATGCGGCCGTCAGCGTGATCGGACCAATGGTGTTTGCATAGGCGTGCACGATGCAGTTCGTTACAGCCTCGGATACAGCCGTCTTAACGTCGGCCAGCTCGTCCAGCGTAGGGTCCGCCTGCGCGGCAAATGCCGAGAGCGCGCTGCGGGCAAAGCCCTCGTTCACGCTGCGGCTGGGGAATGTGATCTTTACCGTATTCAGTGCTTTCATTTGTTATAACTCCTTTTGGCGCGCGGCCTTAGTCTTTGGATTCGATGCCCGCGATGGACAGCATACGCTTGATATCCTTCGGCGCTTTCTGTACCACCACCACGCCGCCCATGGCGCTGATGAGCTTGTGGCGGCCCAGGATCAGCCCGATGCCCGAGGAATCCATAAAAGTGACCGCCGAAAAATCAAGGATGAGGATGGCAGGCGCGGCCGCCGCGGCCCGCTCGTCGATTTTTTCGCGCAGGATGGCCGCCCAGTGATGGTCGATCTCGCCCGAAAGCAGCGCCGTAAGTGTTTTTCCGTCTTGCTTGAGTGTTACTTGTGTCATACCCGTTTTGTCTCCCGTTTTCTGAATATTGAAGCCGCGTGCCGCAATGGCACGCAAAAAAGAAAGGCATACAGTCTATGCATCTATCATAGACTGTATGCCTTGTATTTTTTGTTGATTTGCGTCGCCCTGTTTTACTTTGTGAGCAGCCCCCGCGCCTGTGCGGCAAGATACAGGCTGCCGCACACCACAAGCCCCTCCGGCGCGTCCTCTCGCGCCAGGCGCAGCGCCTGTTCCACGCTGTCACAGGCCGTCACCTGCGGGAAATGCCGCTTTGCCAGCGCCGCCAGCGCCCCGGCGGACAGTGCGCGCGGGCTGTCGGGCCGGACGGTATACACGCGGGCGAAGCACGGGGCGAGCGCGGAGAGCATCTCCTCCGGCTGTTTGCCGTCCAGAATGCCGATCACCGCCGTCAGCCCCGAAAGCCCTGCGCCGCGCAGCGTTGCCGCCAGCGCCCGCGCACCGTCCGGGTTATGCGCGCCGTCCAGCACCACCAGAGGCCTGCGGGACAATACTTCGATGCGCGCCGGAAAACGCGCGCCCGCAATTCCGTCCAAAATCGCCTCGTCCGAAATGTCAAAGCCTTTTTCGCACAGCGCCAGCGCAGCCTCTACCACCACGGCGGCGTTATAGGCCTGATGAACGCCCGGGAACGGTACGACAAGGTCGTAGCCGCCGTAGTTGACCCGGTTCTCGAAAGCCGGGGCTTTATAAATATGAAGGTCCTGCAGGTCGGGCGCCACAAGAGGACAATGCGCTTTTGCCGCCCGCAGCGTGATCTCATCCATGGCCTCCTGCGGCTGCGCGGGGTAGCTTATCACCGTGCAGTTGTTTTTGAGGATACCGCACTTTTCCCCGGCAATGGCCGCATAAGTGTCGCCCAGCAGTTCGGTGTGGTCCCTTCCGATGCACATGATACAGGCCACCAACGTGTTTTCCACCGCATTGGTGGAATCCAGCCGCCCGCCAAGGCCCACTTCCAGACAGACGATGTCACAGCGCTCCCGCGCAAACCACAGCAGCGTGGCCGCCGTCACCGCGTCGAACTCCACCAGGCTGTCCCAGCCCTCCGCGCGCAGCCCTTCAGCGGCCGCGCGCACCTCTGTCAGGATCTGCGCCAGCGTTTCCCGGGAAATCATTTCTCCGTCCAGCAGAAAACGTTCGCGAAATTCCAGCACATAGGGGCTGACGCTGGCGCCCACGCGGTATCCCGCCCTGTGCAGCACAGAAGCCAGCATTACCGTTGCGCTGCCCTTGCCGTTGGTTCCCGCAACATGCACGAACCGGAGGCTTTTTTCCGGATTCCCCAGCTTTTCCAGCAGCCGCCGCGTATTTTCCACGCCCGGATGCGCGGCCAGCCGCGGCAGGCTGTGTACCCATTCCAGCGCCTGTTCATAATCCATAGCATCCACCCTCCTTCAAAGCCCACAGCAGAGGGCGGGCAACGGCAGCCGCCGCCGCCCGCCCTGTATCTTTACATTATACCGGGGCCTATGCGTCCAGCTCCATCAACAAGGCGGCGTGGTATTGGCCGTTGATGCGAAAGAATCGTTCCAGCCGCCCCACCGTGCGAAAGCCCAGCTTTTCATACACATGAACGGCCGCCGCGTTATCCGCGCGCACCTCCAGCGTGAACGCTGTTACGCCGGCGCGCACGCCCGTCTCCAACAGCTCCGTAAGCATGCGCGTGGCTATCCCATGGTTCCAGTGGCTTTTGCGCACGCTGGCGTCAATCTGCGCGCGATGGCTCATGCGCGGCCGCCGTGGCCTCGAAAGCCCGCACAGCGCCACGATCTCGTCCGCCTCTTGCGCCACGAGCATCAGCGCGTCGGGGTCGTTCTCCACCTGCCGGAGATATTGCCGTTCTTGCTCCTCCGTGATGGGCAGTCCCTCGGGGCCAAACGTCAGATTGTCGCTTTCTGCGCCGATTTGCCGCAGATACGCCAGTATCGCGGCCGCATCCTCACTGTGGGCAGGGCGAATCGTTAACTCTCCGCTCATTTTTCTTTCCCCTCTCCAAACAGCCAATGCAGCTCAGCCCAGGTTTCGGATGGATTCCTCGATCTTCGCCAGCTTCTCCGCCGCCGCGGCGTGCTTTTGACGCATGTCCTCGACGATGTGCGCGGGCGCCTTGTTCACAAAGCCCTCGTTTGACAGCTTCGCGGCCATAGACGCGATTTCCTTCTCGCACTGGGCCTTTTCCTTGGCCAGCCGTGCCTGCTCCTTTTCCCGGTCGATCAGCTCCATCATCGGGATAAACGCGCGGGCCGCGTGCGTCACCACCTGCGCCACACCCTTGGTGTCGCCGGTGTATTTTTCCGTAAAGGATACCTCGTTTGCAAAAGCGAATTTGGCAAGATACGCAGCCCCGTCCTCAAAAGGCGTTTTGTCCGCCGTCTCGATGATGAGCGACGTCCGTTTTGCCGGATGCACGCCCATGTCCGCGCGCAGCGTGCGCACGGCCTTGATGAGGTCCATCACCTTTTCAAAGCCCGCTTCTTCTTCCGCATAGTTCATCTGCGGTTCATACCCGGGCCATTTTTCCAGCATCAGCGTCTCGGACGCGCCGGGCAGCGCCGTGTAAATTTCCTCTGTGATGAACGGCATGAACGGGTGAAGCAACTTAAGCGCCTGCACCAGCACACTCACCAAAATCTGGCGCGCGCTGCCCGCCTCGGCCGCGTCCTCGCTGTTCAGGCGCAGCTTTGCAATCTCGATATACCAGTCGCAGTACACGTCCCAGATGAAGTCCTGCACTTTCTGCGCCGCAAGGCCCAGTTCGAACTTGTCGAGGTTTTCCGTGACGTTCTTCACCAGCGTGTTCAGCTGCGAAAGCACCCATTTGTCCGCCATCGTCAGCGAGGCGGGCAGGCCGGGCCGGAAGTCCTCCGGCAGGTTCATCATCACAAAGCGCGCGGCGTTCCACAGCTTGTTGGCAAAGTTGCGGCTGGCCTTTACCTTTTCGTCCGAGAAGCGCATGTCGTTGCCCGGCGTGGAGCCCACCACCAGCGTCAGGCGCAGCGCGTCCGCGCCGTACTGGTCGATGATCTCCAGCGGGTCGATGCCGTTGCCCAAAGATTTGGACATCTTGCGGCCCTGCGCGTCGCGCACCAGGCCGTGGATGAGCACGGTATCGAAAGGGGCTTTGTCCGTATACGTCAGCCCGGAGAAGATCATGCGGCTGACCCAGAACGTGATGATGTCATATCCCGTGACCAGCGTATTGGTTGGGTAAAAATATTTAAGGTCCTCGGTCTCTTCCGGCCATCCCAGCGTGGAGAACGGCCACAGGGCGCTGGAAAACCAGGTGTCCAGCGTGTCCTCGTCCTGGCGCACGGGCTTGCCGCACTTGGGGCACACGGTGAGCGGCGTGGCCGAAACGCTGATCTCGCCGCAGTCATCGCAGTAATAGGCTGGGATGCGGTGGCCCCACCAGAGCTGGCGGCTGATGCACCAGTCGCGCGTGTTCTCCATCCAGTTGTAATAGGGCTTGTCGAAACGCTCGGGCACGAACCGGATACGCCCGTCGCGCACGGCCTCGATGGCCGGGCCCGCCAGAGGCACCATCTTCACGAACCACTGCTTGCTCACCATGGGCTCCACGGTGGTGCCGCAGCGGTAACAGGTGCCCACATTGTGCTTGTGCGGCTCGATGGAAGCCAGATATCCGCCGGCTTCCAGGTCTGCCACAATGGCCTTGCGCGCCTCGTAACGGTCCATGCCCGCATATTTTCCGCAGTCCTGCGTCATGTGCGCGTCGTCCGTCAGCACCTTGACGACGGGCAGGCCGTGGCGCACGCCCACCTCGAAGTCGTTGGGGTCGTGCGCGGGAGTGATCTTCACCACGCCCGTGCCGAATTCCCGGTCCACATACGTGTCGCAGACAACGGGGATCTCCTTCCCCACCAGCGGCAAAATAACCTTTTTGCCGTGCAGATGGGTGTAGCGTTCGTCGTCCGGGTGCACGGCGATGGCCGTATCTCCCAGCATGGTCTCGGGGCGGGTAGTGGCAAGCTCCACGAATTCATCGCCGCCCGCCACCGGATATTTCAGATGCCAGAAAAAGCCGTCCTGCTCCTCGTACTCCACCTCCGCGTCGGAGATGGACGTTTTGCAGTGGGGGCACCAGTTGATGATGCGCTCCCCCCGGTAGATGAGGCCGTCGTCGTACAGCTTTTTGAAAACCTTCAAAACAGCCTTGCTGCAGCCCTCGTCCATGGTGAAACGCTCACGCTGCCAGTCGCAGGAACAGCCCAGCTTTTTCAGCTGCTCCACGATGCGCCCGCCGTACTGCTTTTTCCAGTCCCAAGCGCGCTCCAAAAACCTGTCGCGGCCGAGGTCCTGCTTCGTGAGGCCCTCTTCCTTCATCTTCGCCACGATCTTCGCCTCTGTGGCAATGGACGCATGGTCCGTGCCCGGCACCCACAGAGCGGCATAGCCCTGCATGCGCTTGTAGCGGATGAGGATATCCTGCCAGGTCTCGTCCATGGCGTGGCCCATGTGCAGCTGCCCCGTGATATTGGGCGGCGGCATCACAATGGTATAGGGCCTTTTGTCCGGGTCGCGCTCCGCGTGGAAATAGCCTGCATCCACCCATTTTTTGTAATGCTTGTCCTCCACGGACGAAGGGTCGTAAATTTTCTCCAGTTCTTTCATCCTTGTACTCCTTTCGGGGCGGAATGCAAACAAAAATGCCGCCCCACACAAATGTGCATGGGACGGCATCAAGATACCGCGGTACCACCCAAATTGCCCGCCGCCTGCGCGGCAAGCCACTTGAACGCCCTTAACGCGGGCCAACGAGAGCGGCTACTGCTGTTCCCCGCCCCTGCTCCAAAGCGACAGCGCTCCGCCCGCCCGCACCGGCTCCCACCTGCCCCGGCTCTCTTTCACGGACGTCCCGGCCCGGCCTGTGCCCGCGGCACAGCGGCCCGTTCTGCGGAACGCACTCTTTTTCACAGCATTTACCTATGATGGATTATAGCCGCTTTTGCGCGGTTTGTCAACGGGCGGCGCCTTTCACCCGAGGCTCACGCCCATGCGGCGCGCCACCGTGAGCATGTCGCAGGTCTCGGGCACCAGCTTCGTCTTGCCCGCAATGTCCTTGAGCGCGTTCTCCGTCACGATATTGTTCTTCATGGCGACGGCCACGCCGTAGTGGTCGGCCTCCACCAGCTTTGCCGCATAGGTGCCGAACTCGGTGGCCAGAACACGGTCGTATGCCGAAGGGCTGCCGCCGCGCTGCATGTGTCCGGGCACGCATACCCGGGTCTCAAAGCCCGTCGCTTCCTCGATCTGCCTTGCAATGCGGTTCGTGGCCGTGCGCTCGCCCGCAGCGGCCCGCGCCGCCGCCCGCTCCTTTTTCTTCATGGCCGCTTCGCCCACATCGTATACGCCCTCCGCCACAGCCAGGATGGAAAACGTCTTGCCCTGCTCGCTGCGCTTCTGGATGGCGGCGCAAACATTCTCGATATTGTAAGGCAGCTCGGGGATGAGGATGATATCCGCGCCGCCGGCGATGCCGGAATACAGCGTCAGCCATCCCGCTTTGTTGCCCATGATCTCGATGACCATGCAGCGGCGGTGGCTGGAGGCCGTTGTATGGATGCGGTCGATGACTTCCGTGGCAATATCCACAGCCGTGTGGAAGCCGAACGTCACGTCGGTGCCGTAAATATCGTTGTCGATGGTCTTGGGCAGGCCGATGATGTTCAGGCCCTCCTCGCTGAGCAGGTTGGCCGTTTTATGCGTGCCGTTGCCGCCCAGGCACAGCAGGCAGTCCAGCTTCGCATCCTTATACGTTTTTTTCATGGCGGCAACTTTGTCGACCTTGTCGTCCTCCACGACGGTCATCATTTTAAACGGCGTGCGCTTGGTGCCAAGGATCGTGCCGCCCACCGTCAAAATGCCGGAAAATTCATACTGCTGCATTTCGCGCCATTCGCCCTTGATGAGGCCGTCGTAGCCGTTCTGAATGCCGACGATCTCCACCTCATCGCCGAAACGCTGGTACAGCGCCTTGGCCGCGCCGCGGATGGTGGCGTTCAGGCCGGGACAGTCCCCGCCGGAGGTAAGGATACCCACACGTTTTTTCATCGAAAAACCTTCTTTCTCTCAACCGTTCACGCCCGCCGCCGGGCGGCGCGTTATTTTGTCAGCCTGCGCGCCACGAACAGGAACACGCACGCCCCCACCACCGAAACAATGATGTTCGCAAACAGGCTGTGCGCCGAAAAGCCCAGCAGGCCGAACAGCAGCCCGCCCACACACGAACCGATGACGCCGACGGCGATGTTCCGCACAAGGCTCCCGCCGCCGCCCATTATTTTGCTTGCCAGCCAGCCGGCCACCGCGCCGACGAGCAGCGTTGAAAGAATTGCCCAGAGCATTTTTATCTTCCCCTTCCAAAGGCGCATCCATGCGGCGCCCCTGCCGATTTTGTTTCTGTTTTCAGTATAGGATTTTCCCACCCGGTTGTCAAACCGGCAGCACCGCCAGCAGCAGCGTCATGATGGTGATGCTCAGCACCATGCTGATGGAATTGATGACGGCAGCCACCGTGCCGTCGCAGCCGTTTTCAATGGTGATCATCGGGGCGCAGCTCGCCACCGGCGCAAACAGCATCACCACCAGCGTGCGTGCCACTTCCCGCGGAACCGGCAGCCAAAGCCACAAAACCACAGCCGCCAGTGCGCACACCGTGTACCGCCCGGCCAGGACCCGGGCCACCGTGGCGCGGCCTTCCCGCGGGAATCGCACCTCAAACAGAATGCCGATGCACAGCATGGCAAGAAAGGAGTTTGCATTGCCCGCCATCACGGCCACGTTCATCACAAAACCCGGCAGCTCCCAGTGCAGCAGGCTCAGGGCGACCATCGCCACATACACAAGAAAAGTGGGCGTGGTGAAAAGCTTTTTCAACACTGAACCGAGCCCCGCGCCCCTGCCCTTCCCGCCGCCCATGGCGCGCTGGGCCACGGCCGCGTTGGGCCCATACGTAAAAATCGCAGCGCCCACGTCAAACATGCACATAGCGGCAAAGGATTCCGAGCTCACCACGCCCGATAAAAACGGGATGGCAAAATTTCCGCAGTTGAATGTGTTGGTGTTCAGGATCGTCGTTCCCCGTTCCACTGCCGGACGCCCGCGGGAAAGCACCGCACCCGTGCAAACCAGCGTCAGGCTCACCAAAAAGGAAAACACGAACGTGAGCAGCAGCACGCCGCTCAGCTCCACGCCTGCAAAGCCCTTGACGATAGCGGCCGGCAGCGTGATGTTCATAATGACCGCAGAGAGGAACCGCGCGTCCTGCACGCGGAACAGCCCCGCTCTTTTTAACAAATATCCTCCCGCCAACACAGCCAGATAGACCCCGCTGTTGGAAAAGCTGGCCCACAGGTCCATATACCGATGCCCCAATCCCGTTCAGGCGCCTGCGCGCAGGCGCCTTTGCTGTTTTTTCAGTATACCATGACGCCGCGAAGCGGCCCCAACAAAACCGCACCTGCTGCGGTTTTGCATGGTTCAATGTTCTCAAGCCCGTGCGCGAAAGCGCATCAGCGCACGAAGTGCGCGCGGCCGCGCAAGCGGCGGGCTTGAGGTTATTATACCATGGCGCCCAAAGCCGGGTACACGGCAAATCTTGCGCAAGGGGATTTTATTTCGTGTGGATTTTCTTAAAAAAAGGTGTTGACATCGGGCGAATTTCTTCGTATAATAATAAAGCACTTCGGCGATACGCCGTGAATGCAATGCGGAATTGTGTAATGGTAGCACCTGCGACTCTGACTCGCATTGTGAGGGTTCGAATCCTTCTTCCGCAACCAAACGGCAGCATCTGCTGCCGTTTTCTTTCGGGGTATAGCGCAGTTGGTAGCGCGCTGCGTTCGGGACGCAGAGGCCTTGAGTTCAAATCTCAATACTCCGACCATTCGGAAAACCGCACCAGACAGCCAAAAACGGCTTAGTGGTGCGGTTTTTTCGCATCCTATGCGTTGTTCCTTCTCCGTCTTTCCTGCCGTTTACACTTTATTGAGGCTCCCTTGCAGGCCGGATACAGACGATCCCTCTTCCATTTCCCTTACAATAAAAAGACCGCCGCGGAGCAGCTCCGCGGCGGTCTTTCATTTTCAGTGAGTTTTTTGTGGTTTCATTGGGCGAATGAGCCACAGGGCATGAATCACTTGCTGCTCTGTGCCGTCTCCTCAACAGGCTGCTTCACAGCCTCGCCGTTCTTGCCCTCGAAGTCGCGGCCCCAACCCGTGGCTACCGCCACCACCATAACGGCGAACAGCGTGAAGCCGTAAAGCGTGCCGCCGGCCACAGCCACAGGCGACAGGCCCGTGAGAGCGGAGCCAATGAACACGAACACGGAAAGGAACGGCACGATGGCCGGCAGGCTGTTGGCAACTGCATCCAGCAGATTCGCGCGGCGGTAGGGGTGGATGCCCTTCGCCTTGCCCACCTCGTTCAGCACCGGGCCAAACGTGAGGATGGATGCGCTGGTCACGCCGCCGAAGATGAGCGTGGTGAGCGAGATGCCAATAACGCTCGCCACCTCGGCGCCGCGCGGCGTGCGGGCCAGCTTGCTGCCCAGGATCTTCTCAACAAGATAGCCCAGCATGCCCGCATCTGTAAGGACGCCCATGATGCCGAACACCGAGATCACGAGGCCGACCGTGCCCAGCATGCCGGCAACGCCCGTTACAAGGAAGCCTGTGGCGGCGCTGTTCTCCGGGTCGTTTGCAAAGACGGCGGAGGGCGGGAAAAGCCCGCAGGCAAGGCCCGTCACAAGGCCCAGCGAGAGGCCCACCAGAATGCCAAGGAAGATGTTGCGCGATTTCGTGGCCACAACGAGCATCACGACGACCGGGATGAGCATAACGAGGCTGACGGGGTTTGAAAGCGCCTCAATCGCGCCGCCCTCGTATGTGCCGCCGATGCCGCCCAGGATGGCAAAGAGCACCAGCGCGATGCTGCCCGCCACGATGGAATACTTAAAGCGCGTTTTCACACAACCGCCCACATCGGCTGGACGCCCGTCGCGGAACTGCTGCGTAGAGGCGCTGGCGATGGTCGTGTCCGAGATGGGGGCGAGGTTGTCACCGAAAATGGCGCCCGAGACGATGGCGCCCGCCAGGAACATGGGGCTGCCGCCCAGGATGATGCCCGCGGGATAGAAGATGGGGAATGCTGTGAACATGGTGCCGATGGACGAGCCGGTTGCCGTGGAAACGATACAGGTTGCAAAGAACACAAACGCCACGAACAGGCCGCCCTGGATGCCCACGGAGTTCGCCAGCCATACGAACCCACCGGACAGGCCGCTCTCCTTCATCAGCGCGGAGAACATGCCGATGACGAAAAAGATAACGATAACGGAAACCGAGGAGATGGAGGAGATGCCGCGGATGGCAGAATCCCAGAATTTCGTGTAGCTCTTGCAGAATATGCCGCCGATGAGGAGCGCCACGAAGCCGCCCATGGCCAGCGCCTCCATGTTGAACGCCTTGAACACCACGAACAGGATGATGCAGAAGGCGAAGAAGATCGCCACCGGCACCAGCGACATAAACATGCCGCCTCTGAATTCAAGCTTGTTGTTTTCGTCTTTCAATGGTCTTCCTTCCTTTCCTTACATTTGATACCCTTCCGGCCCTGCGGCCGGCCCTTGCCTATGCAATGCCCTTTTCCTTCGCCAGCCGTGTGAGCGCTGCCTTGATGCGCTCAAAGCGCACGGCCGCATCCTCATCGCTGGCGAAGCAGGCCGTCACGATGCGCAGCCAGCCCTCGCCCTGCGCGCCGTAGGGCGTGCCCTGGTTCACCATGATTTTCGCATGCTCCATGATGTAATCGGCCACCTCGGCGCTCGTGCCCAGCCGGCTGATATTGAGCCAGGACAGGATGCCGCTCTCGCTCATCTTCATCTCCACGCCGGGTGCTGTGGAGAGGATGTCGTATGCCAGACGGCGGCGGCGCTCGAGGCGCTCATAATTGCTTCGCATATGCTCCTTGTCCTTGATGGCCGCGATGGCGCCCAGCGAGCTGAGGGTGCACGCTGCGCCCAGCACGTTCACCGCGCCGCCGTACAGCACATCCATGATCTTGTCGCACGCATAGATATAGCCGATGCGGAAGCCGGACAGCCCGATGCCCTTGGAAATGGAGCATACTGTGAGCGTGCGCTCCCACATGCCGGGCAGCGTGCACGGCGCCACGAATTCGATGCCGTCGTAGATGTGGTCTTCAAACGCCTGGTCGCACACCAGCACCAGATCGTTGTCGATGATGAAGCGGCACAGCGCCTCGATGCTCTCGCGCCGGTACACCGTAGTGGTGGGATTGTTGGGGTGCGTGAGCAGCACCATCTTCGTGCGCGGCGTGAGGCGTTTTTCAAATTCCTCGATGCGCACCTGGTAATTGTCCTCGGGGTACAGCGGCACGGGCACCGTCTTGCCGCCCAGCAGCTTCGGGTTGAGGAAATTGCTGGGATAGCTGGGGTCCGGCACCATCACCTCGTCCCCCTCCGAGATGAACGGCATCATGGCGTACAAAAGCCCGCTGTCCGAGCCCGGCGTCACGATGACATTGCGGCTGGGGTCGATGGAAAGGCCCGTCCGCTCCGAGATATGCTCCGCCAGCGCCTCGCGCAGCTCGTAGATGCCGATGGGCATGCCGTAATGGGCCGGGAACCCCCCGTCGATCGCCTCGTGCATCGCCTTTTTCACAGACTCCGGGATGGCCGGGTCCGGGAAGAAGGGGTCCGCCCAGGCCATGATGTCGCCGCCTGCCTTCATAAAGTTGCCGGCGCCCTCGCCCACGTCTGCCTTCGTCACTTCCAGGAACAGGCCGCCCTGCAGGTCGCGGAAGCGCCCGTTCATTTTTGCCTTGATATCCATCGCTTGCCTCTCCTTTCGCTCTTATATAGATCGTTTTGTCTTTCAGCGCACCGCCGCAATGGCCTCCACTTCTACGAGCACACCTTTGGGCAGCTGTTTCACCGCCAAGCAGGAGCGTGCCGGGCAGCCTGTGAAATAGGCCGCATACAGCTCGTTGAAGGGCGCGAAGTCCGCCATATCCGCCAGAAAGCATGTCGTCTTGAGCACTGTATCCAGCGCCGCACCGGATGCTTCCAGCACGGCCTTGAGGTTTTCAAGCACCTGCTTTGCCTGCGCTGTGATATCTTCCCCCACGACGGCGCCCGTCGCCGGGTCCAGCGGGATCTGGCCGGAGGTGAACACCAGCCCCCCCTGCTTCATCGCCTGCGAATAAGGGCCGATTGCGGCCGGGGCCTTTTCCGTGTGAATTTTTTCCATATGCTTTTCTTCCTTTCTTCGCTTTTGGCCGCGCGCCCGAAGCCCGCAGCATTTTTCTGCTTCCATGTTAGCACTAAAATATTTTTTATTCAATTGAACGATTAACTAAATTTTATTTCATTTTATCGGTAATACCGCCCAATAAAAAACGGCGTGCGCTCCGGGAGCGCACGCCGTTTTTGGCTATGTTGTTTATCAGTATAACACTAAATTATTTTTCATTCAAACGGAAATTTGCATAGATATTTTTTATTGCACAGCAATAAAAAATATCTGAAGGGACGCAGGGCCGAAAAAACAGCCTGCGGCTATTTTTGCTCCGCAATAAAAAGCCTTGCTCTAAGCGTCCTCCTCCTGGCGGACGTTGCGCAGGTGCAGGTACACCGTATTGGGCGAAATATCCAGCGCCTGGGCCGTGAGCGGGACGGAATCCTTTATCTTAAAGATATTCCAGCGGTGCAAAAGCGCCACGATCTCCCGGTTCTTGTTTGACGGCAGAATGCTTCCGTCCGCCATCACCTGTGCGCGCGCCTGCTCCACAGACTGCACCACCAGCTCCCGCGTGTTCTCAGCGAAGGTCTCCGTCACCGCAGGGCTCTGCTGTGCGGGAGCGCACAGCGAATCCAGAAGATGCGAAAGCGGCGTGTTGAGGTAAAAATTGATGCACAGCAGCCCGATGATACGCCCGCCCACGCCGCGGATGGCGATGGTGGCAGCCTTGAGCGGCTCTCCCTTTTTGTTCCTGGAAAAATAGGAGATATAGCCTGGCCGGTTCTCGTTCTCTATCCGCGAGAGCATGGAGAGCGCGAGATCCGTGATGGGCGCGCCCGTCGTGCGGCCCGTGTGGTGGCCGTTGATGATCTTCACCACCGAGTGCTCCACATCCTCGAGGCTGTGCAGCACGATCTCATATCCGCCGCCCAGATAGTCCGCAAGGCCTTCCACCAGCGTAACACAGGAGCTGAGGATGCGGTGGTCCTCGTCTGTGAAGGGCACATTGTATTCAGACACGGGGCTCCCTCCTAAAATCAAAATGTATCACCCCCACCGCCATGCGCCGCGCAGGGGTGATGCTGTTCCTATTTTACCAAGCGCGCGGCTGTTGTGCAAGCGGGCGCAGCACGAAGTTTTCTTTAAACCTTGCATTTGCGCCCCGTATCCGCTATCATTAACAGTGTCGCAGGCCGAGCGCGAGGCTGCTCGTGCACTGGCATACATTTTCATTTCAGAGGAGTATCAGTTTTATGGCAGAATTCAAATATGAGATCACAGAACGCATCGCGGTGCTGTCCCAGAGCCCCAACGGCTGGGAACGGCAGCTCAATATGGTGAGCTGGAACGACCGCGAGCCCAAATACGACATCCGCGACTGGGCGCCCGACAACAGCAAAATGGGCAAGGGCATCAGCCTCACCCACGACGAGCTGGCCATTCTGAAGGGCATCCTGAACGATCTTGAGATCTGACGGTATGGATTACAAAGCAGAGTTTATCCGTATTTTTTCCGAAAATGTCTCCCGCCCCGGCGCGCAGCAGCTGCTGGACTGGCTGGCGACCACGGATTTTTATACGGCCCCGGCCTCCACGCGTTTTCACGGCGCGTGCGAATGCGGCCTTGTGATGCACAGCATCAACGTGTATAACGTGCTGATGTCCCGCTTTTACACGGAAGAGGACAACAAGGAGAGTTTCACCCTCGTTTCTCTGCTGCACGACCTGTGCAAGGCCAATTACTACAAATCGGGGTTCCGCAACGTAAAGAACGACGCCACCGGGCAATGGGAAAAGGTTCCCTCTTACAGCGTGCAGGACGCTTTTCCGTTCGGTCACGGGGAAAAGAGCGTTTATCTCATCGAGCGTTTCATCCGCCTGAAGCCCGTGGAGGCCATCGCCATCCGCTGGCACATGGGCGGCTTCGACGACGCGGTGCGCGGCGGCAGCTACGCCATCAGCAATGCGTTCGACGAATACCCGCTGGCTGTCAAGCTTCATCTGGCAGACCTGGAGGCCACTTACCTGGTAGAGAAGGGCACCAGCAGCGTCAACCGCCGCTGAGCCCTGTCGCCTTATGAATCCCAAAAGGCCGCGTGCCCTTTCACAAGGGCACGCGGCCTTTTTACTGCCTCAAAACATAAAAACCGTCCTGAACACCGTCTTATCCTCCGGATTCCTCAGACCAATCAGCGTCCCAGCAGCGCCAGCAGCTTTTCCTTGGGCACAAGGCCCACGCTGCGGTTTTTTTCCTGGCCGTTTTCAAACAGCACCACCGTCGGAATGCTCATAACGCCGAAGCGCTGGGCAAGGCCCGGCTCTTCGTCGATGTTCACCTTGCAGACCTTTACATCCGTCTGCTCCGCCGCAAGCTGGTCGATGACCGGCGCCAGCATACGGCACGGGCCGCACCAGCTCGCCCAGAAATCCACCAGCACCGGGCCGGAAGCCTTTGCCACCTGTTCTTCAAAATCCTGTGTTTTCACATTTACCGCCATAATCTTATCTCCTTTTGTGTTGTCGCCCGCTGTACGGCGCTTTCACCGCCGGCGGGATTGGTTTCTTTTTCCTTAACAATACTATACCATTTTAGTATAAAATATGCAAGTCCTATTTCTGTTCCCAGGCACGGCTCTTTTCATAGTTTGCGCCGGCCCCTATGGAAATAGTCACGGCGGCGCATCTGTTTATGCGGCCGGAAAACAGCCCCGGCTGCTTTTGTTGTTGAAGGAGCCCCTCGAACGTAAAACAAACCGCACCTGCGTACGCGCCGCCGAAAGATATGCGGCTGCGCAGGGCAGATGCGGTCTTATTTAAGGCTTCGGCCCGGACGGCCTTACGGTTCCTGCCCTCCGTTGAGCAGCGCGTTCAAATTGGCCAGCAGGTCGTCCGACAGCGCGGACCCCTGCTTTTGCTGGCCGCGCGGCGCAGTGAACACCGGAGGTTTCGCGGCAGCTCCCACAGACGGTGCAGAAGGCTCCTGCGCGCGCTGCATTTCCGGCTTCTTCTGCCCGGATACAGGCGCCGCCGGGGAAGCCTCCCCCTTCCGGGCCGCTGAAGCAGCGGCCGCTTTTCCCGCATCCGCCTTACTTCCCATCGGAGGGATGGGCGCGGAATAAGGGATGATCACAGGCTCTTCGGTGCGCGCGGGCGCAGGCTGCGCCTGCGGCGTGCCCGCCACCGCCGCGGCGGACGGCCTGGCATAGGGTCCCGACAACGGAACGCTGGGCGCGATCGGCGTGGGCTGCGGCACATAGGGCTGTTTCGCCTCCGTCCCACGCGGCGGCGGGGGCGGCGGCGTGTTCAAAATGCGGGCCGCCTCCGCGTCCGGTTCGATATAGGGCGCGGTATGGGGCGTATAGGGGTCAAACGGGGCAAACGGCATGGCACGCGGTGCATGCGGTTTTCCAAACGGGATCTGTGAGCCGGATTCCGGCGGCTCCTTCGGCGGCACCTGCGGGATCTCCACCTTCTGCACCACGGGCTGCGCCGGCGCTTCCGGAATATCATAAGGCGCATTGCCCGGCGCACCGCCGCGAGCCGCGTGCTGGACCGCGTCGTATTGCTCCTCCAGGACGGCGGGCCTGTCTCCCTGAGGCGTTACGTTGCGCCCCGGCAGCGGCCTGCCATTCGTTGCGCGGTAGCGTGGGCGGGAGGCTTCAAAGGCCGGCGGCTGCAGCTCCTGCTGCGGTTCCTCTGCCGCGGGCGGCACAGAGGACGGCATGGGCGCCATGGGCTGCTGAACTGCAGCGTGCCGTCCGGCGGCCGCTGTCTGCGGGAGATCCGCCTCTCTCGCCTGCACAACGGCCGCTCCTCCGTCACGCCCCAGGGCGGGCGCTCGGTCAAACCGGTCGTCCCTCCGGGATGCATACAAAGGATAACCGCCCTCCGGCGCGGCCGCATAAGGCGCGCGATGGTCCGGGCCGCAGCGGCGCGCGTACTCCTGTTCCCGCAGCGCTTCATCGTAGCGTATGCGGCGCAGGGCCTCCTGACGAAGCCGTTCCTCTTCATAAAAACGGTCGCGCAGTTCATCTTCATAGCGCACGCGGCGCAGAGCGCTGTAATAGGCGTCTTCTTCCCTGCGGGCGCGCACATATCGGTCGTATTCGCTGTCCGGCGCAAAAGCGGGAACCGCCCCGTCCCGAACGCTCCGCCCCTCCCGTACAGGGTACGCCGCATGCTCCTGCACAGCGTATTCACGGGCCGGAGCGGGCTCCTGCGGCGCTGGGGGCGCTGCCGGTTGGGCCGGCTGCGGCTGTGCGGCGGGCGCATTTTCAGGGAAACGCTCCACCTGCGCGCCAAGCGAGGACAGGCTGCGCTCGGTATTGCCCAGCGCGGCGGTGATGCCGTCGGTGGCTTTCTGCAGATCGCCCGTCGCCGCCAGTATCTTGGCGTCCACCGCCGCAAGCTGCGCCTTCAGCACAGCGATGCTGGCCGCAATGCCGTCGGCGGACTCCGCCAGCCCCGCCTTCGCTTTGCTCTTTTCCACCTTTGCTTGGGCCACAATGGCTGCGGCGTCCTCTTTCGCCTTTTCAATGTGCGCCGTCGCCTGAGCGTCAGCCGCGCGCAGAATGTCCCGCGCCTTGAGCTGCGCCTGCTGCAGCAGGGCCTGGTCGCCGCTGCTTCCCGAAGCGGACGCGTTCTGCCCGGTCGGCAGCGGCGCGCCGCGGCGTGTCAAAGCGCGCGTCAGATCGTCCACCGTTTCGCTCAGCCGCGCATTGTCGCTTTTCAGCGCGGCGTTTTCCTGCTCCCGGGCAAAGAGGCGGCTGCGCACCGCGGCGATCTCGTCGTTGGCCTTGTCCACCTCTGTGCGCAGCGCGGCAGCCTCTGCCACCGCGTCCTCCGCACGTTTTTTCTGGTTCTCCAGCTCGTTGAATACCTGCTTTGCCTTCTGCGCCAGTGTGCTTCCCTGCCGGCGCACGCCTGTCAGGTCTTTTTGGAGCGCGGCGATGGTGTCCTCCAGCGCCCGCGCTTTCTCCGCGTTTGCCGCGGAGATGCGCTCGATGTAAGACAGCACCTCCACCCGGTTAAAGCCGAAAAGCTCGGTATGAAATTCCGTCTCCGGGCCGGCGCCCGTCATGCCGTCCTGCTGTTTTTCCTCCAGTGTCTGCACACGCGCGCCTCCTTTCGTCTGTGCTGCGGCCGGGGCGCACGCAGCGCCATTCAGCCAAAAAAGCGGGGCTTAACGCCCCGCTTTTCCCAAGGTTGCTCAGTTGTTTCCGCGGTTGTTCAGCAGGCCGAGGATATCGTCGAAATAGCTGTTGTCGTCTTCCTCCACCGCGGGGGCGGGCTGCACCGGCTGCGTGGGAGCAACGGGCTGCACCGGCTGCGCCGGGGCCACGGGCGCAGTATCGTTCTTGAACGCTACCTGCACCTTGCCGCCGAACGTGGCCGCATTCTGCGGCACGTCCATGGGGTCGCTGCCCACAAGGCCCGCGTCAAAGCCTGTGGCGATGACGGTAATGCTCATCTCATCCTTCAGGTTCTCGTCGAACGCGGCGCCCCAGATGATGTTCGCTTCGGGGTGTGCGGAATTGGTGATGAGGCTGGCGGCCTTTTCCACATCGTCCAGGCCGATGTCCGGCGAGGAGGTGATGTTGATGATAACGCCGCGTGCGCCGGAGATGCTCGTCTCCAAAAGCGGGCTGGAAATGGCCGCGTTGGCCGCGTCCTCCGCCTTGTTCACGCCCTTGGCGGAACCAACGCCCATGTGCGCGTAACCCGCGTCCTTCATGATGCTGCGCACGTCCGCGAAGTCCAGGTTGATGAAAGCCGCCACATTGATCAGCGAGGAGATGCTCTCCACGCCCTGGCGCAGCACATTGTCGGCCGCTTCAAAAGCGTTCAGCAGCGTGATCTTTTCCTGGCTGATGAGCTTCAGGCGCTCGTTGGGGATGACGATGAGGGAATCCACACGCTCCAGCAGGCCGGCGATGCCGATCTCGGCCATGTTCATTTTGCGCTTGCCTTCAAAGGCAAAGGGCTTCGTGACGATGCCCACGGTAAGAATGCCAAGCTCCTTGGCCACTTCGGCCACCACAGGCGCGGCGCCCGTGCCCGTGCCGCCGCCCATACCGGCGGTGATGAAGGCCATCTGCGCGCCCTTGAGGGCGGTGGCGATCTCGTCGCGGCTCTCCTCCGCGCTGCGCTGGCCGATCTCGGGGTCGGCGCCCGCGCCGCGTCCCTTCGTCAGCTTCGCGCCAAGCTGCACCTTCTGTGTGGCTTTGGAGGCAAACAGCGCCTGCTGATCGGTATTCATGCTGATAAATTCAACACCGCGCAGGCCGCTTTGCACCATGCGGTTGACAGCGTTTCCGCCGCCGCCGCCCACGCCGATGACCTTGATGTTCGTTATATTCTGCAGTTCTTCATCGAGGATAAATGCCACGAGAATTCCCCCTAAAGACAATTTTGTACTATACACTAAGTATTAGGATACCAGATTTCAGATTTGATTTCAATAGCCATTCCAAGATTATGTAAAAATAAAGTATATATAGTCGGTTACGCCCGGTGCTCTCACAGCACGCCCGCGCGCCAGCGGGCGCGGCCAAGGCCGTCCTCCCCGCGGGAGCTCACGTCCAGAGTGCCCCGCTCTTCCTCGCCCAGGCTGTCGCTGGTCTGGCCGGGGGTCACCATTTCCCACGCCCATTTGATTTTATAATCCAGGTCGTTGGTGGTGCCCAGCACGATGCGGATGCGGTCCTGATACAGGAAGCTCAGTTCCAGCGTGTTCGTCAGGTCCACCTCGCTGATGGGGCCCAGCCCCTGCGCCTGCGCCTTGGAAAGCACGGTCTGCAGGACGGACAGCTTGTCCTCCTCGGTAAACTTCACCGGCTGGCCCGGCGCGGGCGCGTCGGCCTGCGCGCCGTCGATGCGCACAAGCCCCGCGGGCGCCTCGGCATCCACACGCAGCACCTTGTAGCTTTGGCTCAGAACCGCCCAGCCCGCCGCGCTCTCCACGGTGTAGGTCTCCACCGCGGGCGTAGCTGTGATGACCACGGTGTCCGGCAGGCGGCGCTTGATCTCCACGCTCTCCAGATACGGCAGCGCCGCGGCGATGGCCTGCTGCGCCTCCGCCGTATTGAACCCGAACAGGTTTTCCCCCGCCGGCTGGCCGAAAGCCGCGACGATCTGGCTGTCGTCGTAGGCCAGCTGCCCGTCGGGAGATTCGACGGTGACTGTCTCGATCTTAAACAGCACGGCCGCCGAGATCAGGAACCCGGCCGCCAGCAGCACGGCAATCAGCACGCCCGCCAGAATGCCGCGCCGGACGCGGCGGCGGCGCGCTTCGCCCGGTGTGAGGGGGCGGGGCGGACGCTTTTTCCTCCGCTTTTTCCGGGCCTTTCCGCTTTTCCCCGGCGGCGGCCCGCCCGGCGTGCGGGCCGGGCCGGGCGAAGCGCTGTTTGCGCGGGGTTGGCGGGGCCTGTCCGCGCTCTGGTCGTACACACCCGGGCGCGGCTTCAGCTCCGCCTCCTGTTCCGGCAGAGCGCGCCAGCGCGGCTCTTCCCGCTGAGGCGCACGGCGCACGTCCTGCTGCGGGCGCCGTTGTGCCTCGGTCTGTGCCTGGGAACGCGGCGGCCGGCCGTATATTTCCTCCCGGCCGCGGGCCTGCGGGCCCCCGCCGCGAGGCTGCCGCGGCTCCGGAATGCCCGCGCTGTTTCCGGCGGCCGGCGCGGTTCCCCGCCCCTGCTGCGGGGCCTGCGGCGCCGTATTCACGAACGGAGCCGCAGGACGGGCCGGGGAACCGGCGGGCACGCCGGAGGACGCCCCTGCCGATTTGTTATAATCGTACACGACTCGCCCGCCCGCGGGCTTGCGCGGCTGCCTGGGCACATCCGCATCGTATGTATACACGGGCCGCTGCGGCGCCTGGCGGCGCGGCTGCGGTTCGTTTTTTGGATAAACGGGTTTCTGCGGCGGCGTGCTGCGTGCCAAAACGCGCCACTCCTTTCTCGTCAACGTCTTTGCGGCCCGGCGCCGCATGCAGCGGGAGCTCTTTTTTTGTTTCACCTGCCCCTGCCGCCGCACGGCCGTGCGGATGCGGACCGGCCGGCCCTTCTCCCCCGGCCCGGAGTTTTCTATTATCATAGCACGGTCCCGGCATTCCGGCAACCGCGCCCGCACGGTTCACCCCCAGCTGCGCGTGATGCGCGCCCCCAGCGGTGCAAGCAGCGCCGCAATGTCCTCGTAGCCGCGGCTGATATGCTCCGCGCCCATGACGCGGGTGCTGCCCTGTGCCTGCAGCGCGGCGATGACCAGCGCCGCCCCGCCGCGCAGGTCGGGCGCTTCCACGTCCGCTCCGTTCAGCAGGTCCATGCCGTGGACATGCAGCGTCCGGCCGCAAACATTCACGCTGGCACCCAGCCGCAAAAAGCCTTCGGCGCAGGCAAAACGGTTTTCAAAAATCGTGTCCGTCACACGGCTTTCCCCCTGCGCCCGCAGCAGCGCCGCCGCCATCAGGGGTGCCGCGTCCGTTGGGAACGATGGATACACGCCCGTATCCCACCCTCCCGCGGCGCGCAGAGCGCCCGAGCTTGCCAGCGCCACAGAGCTGTCCCCCGAGACCGACACCATGCATCCGGCCCTGCGCAGGATGCGCAGCACCTCGGCCAGATGGGCGTTGCAGGTATTGGTGAGCAGCACCTCGCCGCCGCAGCCCGCCACAGCGCACAGCACGGTGGCCGCGGTAATGCGGTCCGGGCAGACGGCATGCTGCGTGCCCATCAGCAGCTCCCGGCCGCGGATGTGCAGCACCCGCGTGCCGACGCCTGTGATATCCGCGCCCGCGCCCTGCAAAAAGCGCACCAGATCCGTCACCTCCGGCTCCACGGCCGCGCCGCGCAGCACCGTCTCTCCTCTGGCTGCGGCCGCCGCCATGAGAAGCGTCTCGGTGGCGCCCACACTGGGGAAGCGCAGGCAGATATCCGCGCCCGCAAGGCCGTCCGGGGCAGTGACCTCCAGCGCGCCGCCGTCCTTCTCCGTGATATGCGCCCCCATCTTCTCAAGGCCGGAAAGATGCATATCAATGGGCCGCGCGCCCAGGCGGCAGCCGCCGGGCGTATAGATGTCCGCGCGGCCCGTGCGGGCCAGCAGCGGCGCCAGATAGAACAGCGAGGAGCGCATCGCGCGCATCAGCGGCTCCGGCACTGCGCTGCCCGGAAATTCCGGCGGCGTAATGACGGCGCGCCCATTCTCCAGCAGGACCTTGCAGCCCACGCTTTGCAGGATGCGCGCCGAAGCCTCCACGTCGGACAGATGCGGCACGTCCGTGAGCGTCACCGTGCCGCGGCACAGCACCGACGCCGCCATGATGGGCAGCACACTGTTCTTTGCGCCGGGTATCCGCACCTCTCCAAAAAGGCCGCTGCCTCCGCTGATCGTCAAAATTTCCATATCCCGCACCCCGTTTCGTAGAATGGAGCCCAGTGTCCCAGACTGTAACCCATCCTATGCAAACAGGGCCGTTTGTGTTAAAAGCGCGCCGTTTACGCCGTGGTTTTCATCAATCGGTCCAGATTTTCGCAGATCTTATCCAGCGAATCCGGCTGGGCCAGCGCACGCGCTTTCGCCCCCATGAGCATCAATTCCGCAGGGTCCTTCGTCAGCTTGTCGACGATGCCGATGAGCTTCTCGCCCGTCAGCTCCTTTTCCTCAACCACAACGGCCGCGCCCAGCTTCTGCAGCTGCATGGCGTTGTGGTACTGGTGGTTTTCCGCCACGTTGGGCGACGGGATGAGCACCGAGGCGCGCCCCACGGCCGCGATCTCCGCCAGCGTCAGCGCGCCCGCCCGGCTGATGACCAGGTCCGCCGCGGCCAGCATCTCCGGCATGTTGTCGATGTACTCCCGGATGATGAACTTCGGGCTGTGGTCGATGCCCAGCCGCGCGGCAAGGGCTGCAAAATCCGCTTTTTCAATGCTGCCCGTCGCATGCACATGAAGGAAATCACGCTGCGCGATCTCCCATTTTGCCAAATCGGCCACGCGTTCGCCCAGCACCTGCGCGCCCAGGCTGCCGCCGAAGGAGATGATGACGGCCTGCCCCTCCTTCGCGCCCAGCGCGCGGCGTGCGGCGGGACGGTCCTGCCGGAACATCTCCTCCCGCACCGGGTTGCCCGTAACGACCGTCTTGTCCGGCGCGCCCAGACGCTGCACGGCGTCGGGCATGGCCGCGAACACCAGGTCCACCTGCTTTGCCAGGATCTTGTTGGTCACGCCGGGGAAAGCGTTCTGCTCGTGAATGGCCGTGCGGATGCCCCTGCGGGCCGCGGCCTGCACCACCGGCCCGCTGACGTACCCGCCCGCGCCGATGACAAGGTCCGGCTTTACCTCCCGCAGGATGGCGCCGGCGCGCGGGCCGCTCAGCGCCAGGTGCCAAAGGGCAACCAGGTTCCGCGCGATGTTCTTCGGCGTCAGGCGGCGCTGGATGCCGTTCACCTCGATGGGATGGAACGCATAACCCGCCTTGGAGACAAGGCCGTACTCCATTCCCTTCTGCCGTCCGGCGAAGTGTATCTCCGCGTCCGGATGGCGTTTTTTCAGCGCGCCCGCAATGGCGAGCGCCGGGTTGATGTGTCCGGCTGTGCCGCCGGCGGCGATCAATACACGCATAGGTACCTCCTGCTTTCGCGCAATACCGCACGGTTCCAGGCGCCGGGCCGCGCCGGAAAACTTTTCACCGGCGGTCTGCCCCCGCTCAAAAAATAAAAATGCAGACGCGCGGCCCTGCCGCGCGCCGCTATACCTTCTCCGCGCCGCCCTGGCGGGAGACCGAAAGCACAACGCCCATCTCGCCCAGCAGCATCAGCAGGGACGTGCCTCCGTAGGAAAAAAACGGCAGGCTGATGCCCGTGTTCGGAATGGTCTTCGTCACCACGGCGATATTCAGCACCGCCTGCAGCGTCACCTGCACGATAACGCCCACCACCAGCATGGAGCCGAATTTGTCTTTTGCGTGCCACGCCACATAAATGCCCCGCAGCAAAAGCGCCACAAAAAGGAAAATCACCAGCAGCGCGCCGATAAAGCCCAGCTCTTCACAGATGACGGAGAAAATAAAGTCGTTCTGCGGCTCGGGCAGGTACAGGTGCTTCTGCTTGGAGTTGCCGATGCCAAGGCCCGTCAGCCCGCCCGAGCCGATGGCGTACATGCTCTGGATGATCTGGTGGCCGTCGCCCTGGGCGTCCAGCCACGGGTTCTGCCAGCTTTCGATGCGGCTCATGGCATAGGGCACAAGGTCCGGCACCAGCACAACGGCGCCCGCCACGCCCGCCACAACGCCCGCGATGGCAAGGCCGAACCATACAAGCCCCGTGCCGCCCACAAACATCATCAGTCCCCCGATGCCCAAAATGAGCACCGTGCCCGAAAGATGCGGCTCCAGCAGCATCAGCCCCGCGATCACGCCGAGGATGACGACGAAGGGCAGCACGCCGTAGGCAAAGGTCTTCATGCGCTTATGGTTGATGGAAATGATGTGCGCGAACAGCACGATGACCGCGAACTTCGCCACCTCCGAGGGCTGCAGATTGCCGCCGATGGGCAGGAATATCCACCGCTTCGCGCCGTTCAGCTCCGGCATGAAGAGCACGACGATGAGCAGTACGACCGTGACGGCCATGATGGGCCACGCAAATTTGTGGAAGATGTGGTAATCCACGTGGGACGCGACGAACATCACGACCACGCCCACCGCGGCGAACAGCGCCTGCTGGCGGATGAAGTGGAAGCTGTCGCCCTTGAAGCGGTAATACGCCGTGGCATAGCTGGCGCTGAACAGCATCACCAGCCCGAACACCACCAGCGTCAGCACGATGATGGCCAGCGGCCAGTCCAGCGGCGGCTGGCTGAGCAGCCGGATGCGGGCCTCGGACTTGCGTTTTAACTTTTTGGCTGCTTCTGGCATCGGGAACCTCCGAAGATACAAAATTGCCCGCGCCGGCCGCATCGGCACAGGCTGCTTATTGGGGAATCAGGATACGTAGACAAAAATACCGCCCAGCACCACGCCCACCAGCGTGATGAAGCTGAACACGGAGACGATCTTCACCTCGCTCCACCCGCACATTTCAAAGTGGTGGTGGATGGGGCTCATTTTAAAAATACGCTTGCCGTGGGTCAGCTTGAAATATGTTACCTGCAGCATCACGCTGAACGCCTCGATCAGGTAGATAACACCCATGAAAAGGAGCAGCTCCGGCCGGCCGATGCCGTAAGCCACGGCCACCACCGTGCCCCCCAGGAACATACTGCCCGTATCGCCCATAAACGTTTTGGCCGGGTAAAAGTTCCACGCAAGGAAGCCCGCGCAGCCGCCCGCCACGGCCGCGGCAAACAGCGCCATGGTAGTGTTTCCCAAAAGGCTGGCGATAAACATGAAGCCCATCATTACAACAAAGGTGACGCTGGACGCCAGCCCGTCGATGCCGTCCGTCAGGTTGACGGCGTTCACCATGCCGATGATGAGGAGGAACGAGAGGACGTAAAAGAACCAGCCGAAGTCCACCGCGCCCAGCAGCGGCAGCGTCACGATGGTGGACAGCGTTCCGTTGAGATACAGCGAGGAAAGGTACGCCCCGGTGATGAGCACCTGCGCCACGATCTTATAGCGCGCCATCAGGCCCAGGTTGCGCTTTTTCACCACCTTGATATAGTCGTCCACAAAGCCCACCAGGCCGAAGGCGTAAGCCGTCAGCACGCCGATGAACAGCGAGACGCTGGTGCCGGAAAGCCAGCCCCCCAGCAGGCTGGGCACGCTGAGCGCCAGAACCGTATAGCCCAGCACCACGCCCACAAGGACACCCAGGTAAAACGTCAAACCGCCCATGGTGGGCGTGCCGTTTTTGCCCTGGTGCCAGGTGGGGCCGATCTCCTTGATGGTCTGGCCGAAGTGAAGCCTGCGCAGCGCGGGGATGATCAGCAGGCCGGAGGCCGCTGTGATCGCCAGCGCGCCGAAGGCCGCCGCCATAAGGGCATATTTTTCCATAATTTACACGCTCCCGGTAATTTTTGCGCGGCCGCGCCGCGTCCCGGCCCGATGCGCACGGTCTTTCCGCTGGGCACCCGGCTTTCTTTTATTTTCAGGCAATGCCGCACAATTCCAGGTGTTGAATCGCGCCGGCAGATTTTTTTGGCAGTTTAAACAAAAAACGCAGCGAATACTTTGCGCATTTGCGAGGCTTTTGGAGGCAACTGCCGGAAAATATGCAAGCGGGGCGACACTTAAGGCGTCAGCCATGAATTGTGCGGTGCTGCCTTTAATCCCTGGGCACGGCTTTGTAAAACCCGTCCAGAATCGTCTCGAACGCCATGCCGTGGCTGGCCTTCACCAAAACCGCGTCGCCCGGGCGGCAGTACGCCGTAAGGCGGGCCAGCGCTTCGTCCTTGTCCCTGCAATGCACCGCGTTCGCGCCCAGTGCGGCGGCGCTGTCGCGGCCGGTCCGCATGGCCCCGCCCACGGTCAGCAGCAGGTCCACACCGCAGCGCGCCGCCAGCGCGCCCACCTCGGCGTGAGCCTGCCGGGTGATGGCGCCCAGCTCGAACATATCGCCCAGCACCGCGACCCTCCGTCCCCGGACAGGATATTCCTTCAGCGTCAGCAGCGCGGCGCGCATGCTGTCGGGGTTCGCGTTGTAGCAGTCCTCGATGACCGTCACGCCGCCGTGCTCCACCACATGCTGGCGGTGGCCCGTCGTTTGATAATTCGCCAGCGCCGCGGCCGCAGCGGCCGGTGCAAGGCCCAGGCGCGTGGCCAGCGCATAAGCCGAAAGCGCGTTGCGCACATTGTGCAGGCCCATGGCCGGGATATACGCGGGCAGGCTTCCGTGCGCCTTGTCCGCGATGGTGAACCGCGTGCCCTCCGCCCCGGAAACGATATCCAGCGCCCGCACGTCCGCGTCCGGGTTTTCAACGGCAAACAGCACCTTCTCAAGGTCCGGCCGGACGGCCGCGCCGGGCAGATAATCGTCGTCGCCGTTCACCACCAGCGGCGCGCCCTGCGGCAGCCCCTCGCAGATCTCCAGCTTTGCTCTGAGGATATTTTCCCGCGTGCCCAGCTGCTCCAGATGGGAGCGCCCGATGCAGGTGATGACAGCGCCCGCAGGCTTTGCCGCCAGCGTCAGCTTCCGGATCTCGCCCAGGCCCTGCATTCCCATCTCCACCACGGCGTACTCCACGCTTTTGTCCAGGCGGAACAGCGTGTTCGGCATGCCGATCTCGTTGTTCTGGTTCCCCTGTGTCCTGAGCGTTTTGCCGAAAGCCGAAAATACCGCGTAACAGAACTCTTTTGTCGTCGTTTTGCCCACGCTGCCCGTCACGCCCGCCAGCAGCGGGCTGTACAGCGCGCGGTAGTTCGCGCCCAGCCGGATCATCGCATCCAGCGCGTCCGGCACCTGCACGCATTTCTCCGGCGGCACGCCCGGCACCGGGCGCTGCACCACAACGCCCGCCGCTCCGGCCTCCAGCGCCCGGAGCGCGTAATCGTGGCCGTCCACGCGCTCGCCCCGGATGCACACGAACAGGCTCCCCGGCCCGGCCTCCCGGCTGTCCGTCACCACCGACGCGATCTCCGGGTCCCCTGCCAGGGCGCCCAGCCCCCGCAGCAGCACACTCGACAAAACAGGCTGCATATACAATCCTCCATGCTCTGAATACTCGCCGGGCGGCGTCAGGCTTTGTCCAGCCCTTTGCGCTCCAGCCACTCGCGGACGATCCTGTGTTCGTCCAGATAAAGGGTCACCCCGTCGATGACCTGGTAATCCTCGTGGCCCTTTCCGCACAGCGCCAGCACATCGCCCGGGCGCAGCATATCCAGCGCCCGGTTCACAGCCGTGCGCCGCTCCACCTCCACGATGTACGGCTTGCCCGAAGCGGCCAGCACCGGCTCGGCGTCCTTTATTATAGCACAAGGATCTTCCTTGCGGGGATTATCCGACGTTAAAACTGCAAAATCAGCATATTTCACCACGGCTTCGCTCATCAGCGGGCGTTTTTTTGCATCGCGCTCGCCCGCGCAGCCATACAGCACCACCAGCCGCCCCTCCACGAAAGGCGCAACGCCCGCGAGCACCTTTTCAATGGCGTCGCCCGTGTGGGCATAGTCGCACAGGATGGTGAACGCGCCGTGATACAGCACCTCGCACCGGCCGCGCACCCCGCGGGAGGCCGAAAGCGCGGCCGCGGCGTCCCGCGCGGGGATGCCCAGCGCAATGGCCGCGGCCGCCGCCGCCAGCGCGTTGTGCACCGAGTAATCCCCGGGCATGGGGAAATCGATGCGCTGGATGAAGCCGCGGCCCACCATCTCGAACTTCACGCCCGAGGCCGAGAGCCGGATGTTGCGGGCGGTGTAATCCGCCGCGTCGTCGCCCGCGGAAAAGGTGATGCGCTCCGGCCCCCGCACCTCGTCCAGCAGGCGGCGGCCGTAGCTGTCGTCCAGGTTCACCACCATGTGCTTCACCTGGCTGAACAGGCTTTTCTTTGCGGCGAAATAGTTTTCAAAGGTCTTGTGATAATCCAGATGATCCTGCGTCAGGTTCGTGAACACGCCCACCTCAAAGGTAAGGCCCCACAGCCGCAGCTGGTCCAGCGCCTGGCTGCTGGCTTCCATTACCGCGAACGTGCAGCCCGCCAGCACCATGCGGCTGAACAGCGCGTTCAGGTCCCACGGCTCGGGCGTGGTATATTTTGCGGGCACGTCCATGGCGTCGATCTCGGTGTGGATGGTGCCAATGAGCCCCGCTTTGCAGCCCGCCTGCTCCAGCGTCTGCTTGATGAGCGTGGTGACGGTGGTTTTTCCGTTGGTGCCCGTGACGGCCACCAGCCGCAGCTTTTCGGCGGGACGGCCGAAAAAATTCTGGCACAGCTGCGCGTATGCCTTGCGGCCGGAGGCCACCTGCACCTCGCCGGGCAGGCCCAGCGGACGCTCGGTGACGATGCACACGGCGCCCGCCTCCAGCGCCTTGCGCGCGTGGTCGTGCCCGTCGGTCGTCATGCCCCTGGCGCACACGAACACCGCGCCCGGGCAGGCCCGGCGGGAATCCTGCGTGACGAGCAACGCCTCGCCCTGCGGCAGTGTGCCGGTATACGGCACGCCGCTGAACAATACCTGTAACTCCATGGATGCACTCCCCTTTCGTGCCGCGCCGCGCGGCCCGCCGCCCTGACGCGGCCTGTTAATCCAGAACGGTGGTATCGTGGAACGTCACCTCGATGACAGACCCGATCTCCACCTGCGTATCGGCCGCGATGTCCTGCTCTGTGACCACGATGGTCTTGCCGCCGCCCGTCACGCCCTTTTCGCTGACGTTCAGGCCCAGCGATTTCAGCGTGGCGCACGCCGCGTCGTAGCTCATATCCGTCAGGTTCGGCACCGTGACAAGGTCGCCGCCGCTCTCGGAGCGGTCCTCCGAATACAGGATGATCGTGGACTGGCGCGGCACGATGGTGCCCGCCGCCGGGTACTGATACAGAACGGTATCGCCTGTGGCGCGCTCGATGTCCACATTGAAGCCGGATTCGCGCAGCTTGCCGGCGGCGGCGTTCACACTGGAGCCCACCACGTTGGGCACCGCCGTCTCCACCTTTGCCAGCTCCGCCTCGGTGTACTCCTTGGGCACCCCCAGCGTCTGGAGCGCCTCGTCCAGCACACTTTGCACCACGGGCGCGGCCAGACGGCCGCCGTAATAGGTTCTCTGTTCGTCGTGCGGCGTGTCCAGCATCACCAGCACCGCGATCTGCGGGTCGTCCCCGGGCGCGAAGCCCCAGTAAGAGGAATAATAGGTCTGCTCTTCGTCCGACAGCGCCTGCTTGCGCTGGCTGGTGCCGGATTTGCCGCCCGCCTTATAGCCGGCCACATAGCCCGTCTTGTTGCCGCCGGTCAGCGTCTTGCCATCCGCAGCCGTCATATTTACGCTTCTCGTCAGCAGCTCGCGCATGGTGGCGCTTGTCTCGGCCGAGAGCACCTGCCGCTTCACTTCCGGCTCCACGTTTTCAACGATATTCCCGTCCGCGTCCAGCACCTGCTTCACCACGTGCGGCTGTACCAGATATCCGCCGTTGATGACGGCGCAGGCTGCTGTGATCATCTGGATGGGCGTGGTGGACGTCGTCTGGCCGAAGGCGGAGGAGGCCAGCTCCACGGGCCCCATTCTTTCCAGCGGGACGTACTGTGTCGTTCCCTCGTCGTCCATGTCGACGCCCGTTTTCTCGTAGAAGCCGAAGGCCTGCATATAATTGCAGAACGTCTCCGCCCCCATCATCTGCCCCAGCGTGACATAGTAGGGGTTGCACGAGCCGTCCAGGCCGCCGAAGAAGTCCAGCGTGCCGTGGTTGGTGTGCGCGCACCGCATGGTGCGGCCCGCCACGGTGATGGAGCCCTTGCAGGTGTACGAGGTGTTCAGGTTCGCCGCGCCGGAGTCCAGCGCGGCCGAAGCCGTGATGACCTTGAACACCGAGCCGGGGTAGTACAGGTCGGCCACCGCCTTGTTGCGCCATTGCGCCCACTGCGCGGTATATTTCGCGTCCGCCCGTTCGTTTTCATCCGCAATGGCCGCGATCTGTGCCGCCAGCGCCTCGTCCGCAATGGTGTAAGGGTCCTGCAGGTTGTAGTCCGGCATCGTCGCCATGGCCAGGATCGCCCCCGTGTTCACGTCCATCACGATGCCCACCGCACGGTTTTCCACATGATACTGGTCCACGGCGTTCTGCAGGTATTTTTCCAATGTGCTCTGGATGCTGGCGTTCAGCGTCAGCACCAGGCCGTTGCCGTCCTCGGCGTCATAGGCCGCCTCGTAGGTGCCGTTTGGCAAATCGTACCCCCAGGCGTTCTTCATGCCCACCACGCGCCCGGCGGTGCCCTTGAGCGTATCGTTGTAATAGCTCTCGATGCCCAGCACGCCGTCGCCGTCCGCGTTCACAAAGCCGATGATCGTGGAGGCCAGCGTCTGGTAGGGATAATAACGCTTCGCGTCCTGCACTAGGCTGATGCCCGCGACAGGAGTATCTTTTCCCTTGTCCGATGCGTTATACTCGGTGATCCAGGCCGTGATGGCGTCCGCCACCGGCTTTTCGATCTGCCGCTTGATGAGCTGATAGTTGCTTTCGCTCTTCTGAAGCTTTTCCAAAATGCTCTGGGCGTCCAGCTCCAGCAGCTCGGCCAGCTTTACGGCAACGTCGTTGATATTCGTGCCGCTTTTGGCCATGTCCCGGGGCGAGGCGACCACCGTCCACACCTTGTTGCTGCGGGCCAGCACCTTCATATCGGAATCGTAGATAACGCCGCGGTTGGGCGTGATGGTCTCGTCCGCAAGCTGCTGGGTTTCGGCGCGGGCGGCCAGTTCGTCGTGCTGCACGATTTGAAGCTGGTACAGGTTGTATACAACGGCCCCAAAGCCCACCAGCACGAACAGCGCGGCCAGCACGATGGCGCGCGTGCGCATGCTGCGGGACACCGCGCTCTTGGGCGCCTTCGCCGTGTCCTGCGGCGGTACGTTCTTTCGATTGTGTTCCGGCTGTTTTTTCATCTCTGCCTCCCGGGATATCGCTGTTGTCAAAGGGCGCGGGCCAGCCGCGCAAACGGTCGAACGCGGGCATAAAAAGAATTATCACCGGCTTTTCCCGCACGAACGGCTCGGCAGAGGAAGAAAGGCGGTGATAATACTTATTGATTCAGGGCGTGAGGTATTCCATAAAGCTGGCCACCGTCTGCGATATCTCGCCCGCCAGGCGGGCCAGCCCGGTGTCCGAGCGCTCCACCTTGTTCTCCTGCCCGGTGGTCACATACGTCACCTGTGAGCGGTCCATCTTTACCATTTTCAGCGTATTCGTTGCATATTCCTGCACCGCCGAAAGGTTCGTTTTCATTTCCATCTCGCCCGCCAGGTATGTATACTCGCTCTGAAGGTCAGCCAGGGTGTCCTCCTGCGTGCGGATCTGGGCCGAAAGCTCAGTGGACTGCACCTGCGAGTACAGCACGCTGCAAACCAGCGCCAGAAACACGGAAGCGAACGCCACGGCTTTGATCCATTTTAAATTGTACCGCGCCAGCCCCCGTTTGGGCTTTGGCTGCCCGGCCACGCGCAGACGCGGCTTTTGCTCCCGCGGAGCGAACCGCTCAAGGTCGTACGCTGCATTCGTCTGCATGGCGTCCTCTCTCCTTTCTTTTTTGTTTCAAGGCAATACCGTACAATTCTAAGCGTCGAATCGCGCCGGCCGGTTTTTTGGCAGGTCAAACAAAAAGCACAGCGAATACTTTGTGCATTCGCGAGCATTTTTGTGACGGCTGCCGGAAAAACCGCAAGCGAGGCGGCGCTTAAGGCTTCAGCCGTGAATTGTGCGGCGTTGCCTCAAATATGCAATGCGGCCCCGGCCGCGTTACAGCTTTTCCAGTATGCGCAGCTTTGCGCTGCGCGCACGGCGGTTTTCCGCCTGTTCCCCGGCGGCCGCCTCAACGGGCTTTTTGGTAATGAGCTTTGCCCTGGCCTTCCCGCCGCATACGCACATTGGGAACTCCGGCGGGCAGGTGCAGGCCGTGGCCCACTGGCGGAACCGCTGCTTGACGAGCCTGTCCTCCAGGGAATGGAACGTGATGACGCACATGCGCCCGCCCGGCTTCAGTGCGGCAAACAGCACGTCCAGCCCTTCGCTCAGTGCGTCCAGCTCACCGTTCACGGCGATGCGCAGCGCCTGGAAAGTGCGGCGCGCGGGGTTTTTGTCCTTGCGGCGCACCGCGGGCGGCAGCGCCGAGGCGACGGCCTGCACCAGCTGCGCCGTCGTTTCAATGGGCGCGGCGGCGCGGGCGCTTTCGATCTTCCCGGCGATCTGCCAGGCATACGGCTCCTCGCCGTATTCCTTGAGGATACGGCACAATTCCGCGCGGGAGGCGGTGTTCACAAGGTCGGCGGCCGTGGGGCCGCTCTGGCTCATGCGCATGTCCAGCGGCGCGGCGCCCTGATACGAAAAGCCGCGCGAGACCTCGTCCAGCTGGTGTGAGGAAACCCCCAGGTCCAGCAGCACGCCGTCCAGCCCGTCCACGCCAAGCTGGGCCAGCGCCCGGTCCGCATAGCGGAAATTGCTCTGCACCACCGTGGCGGGCAGCCCTTCCAGGCGCTGCGACGCGGCGGCCACGGCGTCGGGGTCCTGGTCCAGCGCGATGAGGCGGCCGGTCGTGAGGCGCGCGGCGATCTCTTTTGAATGCCCTGCCCCGCCCGCGGTGCCGTCGAGATAAATGCCGTCCGGCCGGATGGCAAGGCCGTCGATGCATTCCGCGAGGAGGACAGGGATGTGATGAAAACTCATGGCTTAAAACTCCAATTCTTCCATGGCGGCGGCGATGGGCCCGCTGCGCAGGCGCTCGTTCATCTGCTGCCAGGCCTGCGTGTTCCATATCTCGGCATGGCGGCCCACGCCGATGACCGTAACGTCCTTTTCCAGCTTCGCATGCTGGCGCAGGTTGGCGGGCAGCAGGATGCGCCCCTGCTTGTCCGGCGACGCCTCCACGGCGGTGGCGTACAGAAAGCGCTGCACGTCACGGGATTTCACCATGCTTTTTTCGGACAGAAGTGCGGAAATGCGCTCCCATTCGTCTTCCGGAAACGCCACCAGACAGTCGTCCAGCCAGCGGGTGACGATGAAAGTGCCGCCCATGGCCTCGCGGAATTTGGGCGGGAAATTGAGCCTCCCCTTGTCGTCGATGGCATAGCTGTACTCGCCGATCAGCATTTCCAGCCACCACCTTCCCGGCACATGGGGGAGTTTCCCCACTTTTACCCACTTTGCCCCACTTCTGTTTCAATTATAAGGGGCGTCCCTGTAAAAATCAACCCTTTTTCTGTGAAAGTTTTCGACGCCGAACCGTTTTTGACCGTGTCGAAACACGTCTCCGGGCGTATCTTCTTTGGGAACCGCAGCGTTTCTCCGCACGGGCGCGCGAAAGACACGTTGGCGGGCGTTTTGCCGGCGTGCAAACGGACAAACGCAAAAAAGGCGGGCACCTGAAAAGGTGCCCGCCCCAGCCTGTCGAAAAAGATAAAAAAACGTTTGCCCGCCCGGACGTGCGCCGGGCGGGCAAATACCTCTACAGTGCAAAAGGCAATTTTGTGTGCGAAGTGCGCGAAATTGCCCTTTTGTGCGCCGGAAAGGAGAACTGAGGGAAACCGGAAACCGGCTGCGCAGCACAAAGCGTCCGGTGTCCCTCAGAGGTTGGCGGCAAAACCGCCCGGGACGCTTTTATAAAGGCCGGCTGCGCTTTCGCACAAAGCTCAGTCCTCGTACTCTTCGCTTTCCTCGTAGGATTCGGTGGGCGTGTCTGAATAAACCAGCCCAAAAATCTGTTTGAGGTTGTCCATAAAAGAAGTGATCGAAGTCGTCATAAATTCCACACGCCCTTTCCGCATATTTTCCGTCGGCTGCGCCTTTGGCGCCGCCGTCCACGCTTCAATCCGGGACACTGCTTTTTGTGCCCTCTGCTTAGTATACGACGCAGAGGGCCAAAATGTTGCAGTTTTCAGGAAAAATATTTGTAAATTTAAGGGTTTTGCGGGAAAGAATGGCAAACTGTAATTTTTTTGTAAGAATCCAGCGAAAAAGCCGAATAAACGGAAACAAAGTCAACCTGTTTTTTCGCGCTTACTTCACCAGGCGGCGGGCGTTTTCGGCAATGTTCTCCGCTGTCAGGCCGTAGTCTGCAAACAGCTCCGCGGGCGTGCCGGACTGGCCGAACCGGTCCTCGATGCCCACGCGCGCGAATTTGGCGCCGGACCTGCCCGCCAGCACCTCGGCCACCGCGGAGCCCAGCCCGCCGATGACGGAATGCTCCTCGGCCGTCACAACGGCGCCGCATTTTTCAGCCACGGACAAAACCGCATCCTCGTCCAGCGGCTTCACCGTGTGCATGTTCACCACAGTGGCCCGGATGCCCTCCGCCGCCAGCAGGTCGGCGGCCTTCAGCGCCTCGGCCACCATCAGGCCCATGGCGATGATGGCCACGTCGCCGCCCTCGCGCATGATGTTCGCCTTTCCGGGCACAAAGGGCGTGCTCTCGTCGGTGAAGCATTCGCACACCGGGCGCGCCACGCGGATATACACCGGGCCTTCGATGGCCGCGGCCGCGCGCACGGCCTTGCGCACCTCAACGGCGTCGCAGGGCACGAAGATCGTCATATTGGGCATCACGCGCATCAGGGCGATGTCCTCTATGCTCTGGTGGCTGCCGCCGTCCTCGCCCACGCACAGGCCGGAATGGGAAAAGCCGAACTTCACATTGGCGTTCACATACGCGATGGAATTGCGGATCTGCTCGTAAGCGCGGCCCGCGCCGAACAGCGCGAACGTGCTGATGAAGGGGATCAGCCCCTCGTGGGCAAAGCCCGCGGCCGCGCAGGCCATGTTGGCCTCGGCGATGCCGAAATCAAAAAAGCGGTCCGGATACACCGCGGAAAAGCGGTTCGTCATGGTGGCGTTTGAAAGGTCCGCGTCCAGCACGACGATCTTGTCGTTCTCCGCGCCCAGCTCGGCCAGCGCCTCGCCGTAGGCAATACGCAGGGATTTGCTCTCAGCCATTGTCGGATACCCCCAGTTCTTTCATCGCTTGCTCATACTGCTCCTTGTTCGGCGCCTTGCCGTGCCAGCCCACCTGGTCTTCCATGAAGGACACGCCGTGGCCCTTGTGCGTTTCGCAGCAGACAAACAGCGGCTTGCCCGGGTGCGGCGTGTTCACCGCCTCCACAACGGCGCCGATGTCGTGGCCGTCCACTTTTACGCACGCGAAGCCGAAAGCCTCGTATTTGGCCATCATATCGCCCACGCCCATCACTTCATCATTGGTGCCGTCGATCTGCAGGCCGTTGTGGTCCAGCAGAACGGTAAGGTTGTCCAGCTTATAGTGGGCGGCGGACATGGCGGCCTCCCACACCAGGCCCTCCTGGCTCTCGCCGTCGCCGGTGATGACGAACACGCGGTGGCTCTCGCCCTTATACTTTGCGGCAAGCGCCATGCCGCCGGCAATGGAAACGCCCTGGCCCAGCGAGCCGGTGTTGGCGTCCACACCCGGGGTCTTGCGCATATCGGGATGGCCCTGCAGATGGCTGTGGAACTTGCGCAGCGTCCAGAGGTCCTCCCGCGGGAAATACCCCTTGTCCGCCAGAACGGCATACAGCGCGGGGCAGGCATGGCCCTTACTGAGCACGAAGCGGTCCCGTTCTTCCCAGCCCGGGTTGGAGGGGTCCACCTTCATTATATTATAATAGAGCGCCATCAGCATCTCCACGCAAGACAGCGAGCCGCCCGGATGGCCGGATTTTGCGAGATACGTCATCTTCACGATGTCGGCCCGCAGCTGCTTTGCTTTTTCCTGTTGCAATGCAAGTTCCATTTTCTGATCCTCCGTTCTTTATTTTCACACGGTTCCGCCTAACAGTTTATCGCGTCACGGCCCATGCCGTCAAGCGGTTGAAGATTTTTTCATGAAATATGCTTTTTCTTCAAAAATACCCTTGACAACTCCGGTCGTCTTATTGTAAAATATCCAAGCAGTGTCCCGATCGTGGCTTACATTTGCGCCCATAGCTCAGGTGGATAGAGCAACTGCCTTCTAAGCAGTGGGCCAGGGGTTCGAGTCCCTTTGGGCGCACCAAATATGGTGGGTGTAGTTCAGTTGGTAGAGCGCCAGATTGTGGTTCTGGTTGTCGTGGGTTCGAGTCCCATCTCCCACCCCATTTAAAATCAGGAACGGCAAATTCGCATGCGGATTTGCCGTTCTGCAATAATGGGCCATCGCCAAGTGGTAAGGCACGGGACTTTGACTCCCGCATTCCGCTGGTTCGAATCCAGCTGGCCCAACCAGCCAAAAGACCGCAAAGAACGTTGATTCTTTGCGGTCTTTTGGCATTGGCGGCTCATACGCCCGCTGCGCCGCCTTCTTGTTTTTTCATCCGCCAAGGCGGCCCGGCTTTTCCAAGGCGCGCCTTGGCGCGCGGCGCCTCCTTGTAAGCACAACCGGCAAAAAATTTTCGTGTCGAAGGCTTTACATTCCCGCAAACAACTGCTATACTGAAACCAGTTCTTATACCATACCAAGAACTGTTATGGTTGCTATGATAAGGTCTTAGCACCGTAAAGCTCTGACGCCTCGCTTTCAGCGGGGCGTCATCTTTTTTGCCCAAAAGACACGGATATTTTTATCCACTGTGCTGATTGACGGCTGCAACGTAATTCGGTCATGATATAAATGGAAGCGTAAAAAGCAGGACCTTTTCATGCAAATGCTGGTGAAAGAGGCGGTAATATGAAAAACACATTGTATGGCATCGGGCTGGACATTGGCGTGGCGTCTGTCGGCTGGGCCGTCGTCGGTTTGAACGGCACGGGCGAACCTGTTGGACTGCACCGTCTGGGTGTACGCATTTTCGACAAGGCCGAGCAGCCCAAGACGGGCGAAAGCCTTGCCGCGCCGCGGCGCATGGCGCGCGGGATGCGCCGCCGTCTGCGCCGCAAGGCGCTGCGCCGTGCGGACGTTTACGCCCTGCTGGAACGCAGCGGCCTTTCCACCCGGGAAGCGCTCGCGCAAATGTTTGAAGCGGGCGGCCTGGAAGACATCTATGCGCTGCGCACGCGCGCGTTGGACGAACCGGTCGGCAAGGCCGAATTTTCGCGCATTTTGCTGCACCTTGCCCAGCGCCGCGGGTTTAAAAGCAACCGCCGAACCGCCTCGGACGGCGAGGATGGGCGGCTTCTGGCCGCCGTGAACGAAAACCGCCGGCGCATGGCCCAGGGCGGCTGGCGCACCGTGGGCGAAATGCTGTACCGGCACGAGGCTTTCGCGCTTCACAAGCGCAATAAGGCTGACGATTACCTTTCCACCGTCGGGCGGGATATGGTGGCAGAGGAGGCCTCCATCCTGTTCGAGCGCCAGCGTGCAATGGGCTGCAGCTGGGCCGCACCGGAGCTGCAGGCGGAATATCTTTCCATTCTTCTGCGCCAGCGTTCGTTTGACGAGGGGCCGGGCGGCAACAGCCCCTACGGAGGCAACCAGGTGGAAAAAATGGTGGGCCGCTGCACATTCGAGCCGGATGAGCCGCGCGCGGCAAAAGCCGCCTATTCGTTTGAATACTTTTCGCTGCTGCAAAAGCTCAACCACATCCGCCTTGCGGAAAACGGCGAAACGCGCCCACTGACGCAGCCGCAGCGGCAACAGCTTCTCTCGCTGGCGCACAAAACCCCGGACATGAGCCTTGCCCGCATTCGCAAGGAGCTGGCGCTCCCGGAAGCGGTGCAATTCAACGGCGTGCGCTGCCGGGCAAACGAAACGCTTGAAGAGAGCGAAAAAAAGGAAAAGTTCGCCTGCCTGCCCGCATACCACAAAATGCGCAAGGCGCTGGACGGCGTTGTAAAGGGCCGTATTTCCTCCCTGAGCATTTCCCAACGCGACGCGGCCGCCACCGCGCTTTCCCTTTACAAAAACGAGGACACGCTGCGTGCAAAGCTGACGGAGGCCGGTTTCCAAGCACCCGAGATCGACGCGCTGGCGGGCCTTACGGGCTTTTCAAAATTCGGCCACCTTTCACTGAAGGCCTGCAGAAAATTGATCCCGCATCTGGAGCAGGGGCTGACCTACGACCAGGCCTGCAGTGCCGCCGGGTACGATTTCAAGGGCCACGGCGCAGGTGAGCGGGCCTTTACATTGCCTGCCGCCGCCCCGGAAATGGAGCAGATCACAAGCCCTGTGGTACGCCGCGCCGTTGCGCAGACGATCAAAGTGGTGAACGGCATCATCCGCGAGATGGACGCAAGCCCCGCATGGGTGCGCATTGAGCTTGCGCGCGAGCTGAGCAAAACTTTCGGCGAACGGCAGGAGATGGACCGCTCCATGCGCGAAAACGCCGCGCAGAACGAACGCCTGATGCAGGAGCTGCGCGATACGTTCCACCTGCTCTCCCCCACCGGGCAGGACCTTGTGAAATACCGCCTCTGGAAAGAGCAGGACGGCGTGTGCGCCTATTCGCTCCGGCGGCTGGACGTGGAACGGCTGTTTGAGCCGGGCTATGTGGACGTAGACCACATTGTACCGTACAGCCTCAGCTTTGACGACCGGCGCAGCAACAAGGTGCTGGTGCTTTCCTCCGAAAACCGGCAAAAGGGCAACCGCCTGCCGCTGCAATACCTGCAGGGCAAACGGCGCGAAGACTTTATCGTCTGGACAAACAGCAGCGTGCGCGACTACCGCAAGCGCCAGAACCTTTTGCGCGAAAAGCTCTCCGGGGACGAAGCCGAGGGCTTCCGGCAGCGCAATCTGCAGGACACGCAGCACATGGCGCGCTTTTTGTACAACTACATTTCCGACCATCTTGCATTTGCGCAGTCCGAAGCGCTTGGCAAAAAGCGCGTTTTCGCCGTCAGCGGTGCGGTAACGTCGCATCTGCGCAAGCGCTGGGGGCTTTCAAAGGTGCGCGCGGACGGCGATTTGCACCACGCGCTGGACGCCGCCGTCATCGCCTGCACAACAGACGGCATGATCCGCCGGATCTCCGGCTATTACGGGCACATTGAGGGCGAATATCTTCAGGACGCCGACGGCGCCGGTTCGCAGCACGCCCGCACCAAAGAGCACTTCCCCGCGCCCTGGCCGCGCTTCCGCGACGAGCTGATCGTACGGCTCTCCGAGCAGCCCGCCGAACCGCTTCTGGACATCAACCCGGGATTTTACTGCGAATATGGCACAGAGCATATCCGCCCGGTGTTTGTTTCCCGCATGCCGCGCCGCAAGGTGACCGGCCCGGGCCACAAGGAAACCATCAAGGGCGCCGCCGCGGCAGACGAAGGCCTCTTGACGGTGCGCAAGGCCCTGACAGAGCTGAAACTGGACAAAGACGGAGAAATCAAAGACTACTATATGCCCTCCAGCGATACGCTGCTGTACGAAGCGCTCAAGGCGCAGCTGCGCCGCTTTGGCGGCGACGGCAAAAAGGCCTTTGCGGAACCGTTTTACAAGCCGAAAGCGGACGGCACGCCCGGCCCGCTGGTGCGCAAGGTGAAGACAACCGAAAAAGCCACGCTCACCGTCCCCGTGCACGGCGGCGCGGCCAGCAACGACACGATGGTGCGCGTCGATGTGTTCCTTGTACCCGGGGACGGGTATTACTGGGTGCCGGTGTATACGGCGGACACGCTGAAACCGGAGCTGCCCAATCGGGCGGTAGTGCAAGGCAAGCCGTACAGCGAGTGGAAAGAAATGCGCGAGGAGGATTTTATTTTTTCGCTGTATCCAAATGACCTTGTGTATGTGGAGCATAAAAGCGGGCTGAAGTTTACGGTGCAGAACGCGGACAGCACGCTGGAGAAAACGCGGACGCAAACGAGCGCATTTGTATATTTTGTGGGCGGAAGCATTTCTACAGCTTCTATCACCATCCGCACGCACGACAATGCCTATGGCATCCCAAGCCTTGGCGTCAAAACACTGAAAACTTTCCACAAATACCAGGTAGATGTTCTGGGCAACGTCTTCCCCGTTCACAAGGAAACGCGGCAGAAATTCCGCTGATTCATCAAAAAAGGAGGCGGTTATGTCCTACCGATGTGTGATCGTCAGCAATCCAGCGCACATCAGCACGCGCAGCGAACAGCTTGTTGTGGAAACGGACGAGCGCCACACCGTGCCCATCGAGGACATCAGCGCGCTGATGCTTGAAAGCCGCCGCGCCACGCTTTCGGCTGCCGCGCTCTCCGCTTTGGCGCAAAACGGAACGGCGGTGTTCGTGTGCGACGAAAAGCATTTACCCTGCGGCGTGCTGCTGCCATACGCGCAGCACAGCCGCCAGCTTGCCGCGGCACGCGCGCAGCTTTCGCTGACGCTGCCCGCCAAAAAACGCTTCTGGCAGCAGCTCGTCACCGCCAAAATCGGCAACCAGGCGGAATGTCTGGCGCTGTGCGGCAAAACACAAGAAGCGGCCTTTCTGCATTCCCGCGCACGCGCCGTGACAAGCGGCGATAAGGACAATCTGGAGGCAGCCGCCGCCGCATATTACTTCCCCGCCCTGTTCGGCACAGGCTTTACCCGCAGCGCCGACGATGGCCGCAACGCCGCGCTCAATTACGGCTATGCCATTCTGCGCGGCTATGCCGCCCGCTGCGCCGCAGTTTACGGGCTTTTGCCGTGGGAGGGGCTGCACCATTGCAGCCAGCTGAACCAATACAATCTGGCGGACGACCTTATGGAACCGTTCCGCCCGGTTGTGGATTTGTATGTAGCCGCCAATGTGGACGAGGCAAGCACGCTCGCCCCCGCGCTCAAGCACGCGCTGTTCGGGCTGATGAACGCTGACATTCTTTCCGGCGGACAGCACCACAGCGTGGCTTACGCCATGGAACGGCTGGTGCAAAGCCTGCGCACCGGCATGGAAAAGGGCGGCGCTTTGGCGCTGCCGAAGCTGCTGGCATGGCAGCCCCACGGTTATGAGTAGATTTATGAGAATGCTTGTATTTTTTGACCTGCCCGTCCAAACAAAAAAGCAGCGGCGGGAAGCCACTGCTTTTCGCAACTTTTTGATAAAGGATGGGTATCACATGCTTCAATACTCGGTTTACGCCCGCGTATGCAACGGCAACGATGCCGTGACAAAACACCGGGCGCGGCTGACAGGGCAGCTGCCGGCCAATGGCGCTGTGCGCCTGTTGGTGGTAACGGAAAAGCAGTATCAGTCGATTGAGATATTGCTCGGCCCATTTTCCCCGGCGGACACACCCTTTGCATGTGAACAGCTTACGCTGTTTTGATTTTTCGGAAAGAACAAAAAGCGCTTCAGGCCGCAGCCTGAAGCGCTTTTTGCAACAGTCTATTATACCATACCAAGAACTGTTAGGGAACTACAACCATGGGCATGTTTTACAGTATCACAGTGTGATTATACCATACCAAGAACTGTTAGGGAACTACAACGTACAGTCTCTACCATCCGAGCAATTGACGATTATACCATACCAAGAACTGTTAGGGAACTACAACCCAGCTGGAGCAGTACATATTTGAGCCGCTATTATACCATACCAAGAACTGTTAGGGAACTACAACACACCAGTAAAGTCATACTGGAATGCCGTGATTATACCATACCAAGAACTGTTAGGGAACTACAACTATGAAATGGAGGATTTGACATGGCAAAGAATTATACCATACCAAGAACTGTTAGGGAACTACAACTCAGGCCGTGGAAGCGGCCTTTGAGCGATAATTATACCATACCAAGAACTGTTAGGGAACTACAACAGCCTACCGCCTGCCCCTCGATGTGGACAGATTATACCATACCAAGAACTGTTAGGGAACTACAACCGCCATGTCGGCATAAGACACCCGCGGCCCATTATACCATACCAAGAACTGTTAGGGAACTACAACTGTCCGCGTCATTGAAGCCGGTGGCAAGGAATTATACCATACCAAGAACTGTTAGGGAACTACAACATACAGGGCTACAAGGCCAAGCACAAGGCCATTATACCATACCAAGAACTGTTAGGGAACTACAACTGGCCACGCTGCCTTTTTCCAGTTTGGCCCAATTATACCATACCAAGAACTGTTAGGGAACTACAACGCCGCGTGAATTGTACAATGCGCAGGGCTTATTATACCATACCAAGAACTGTTAGGGAACTACAACCAATATTTCCGAGACGAGTTTGGACGCTTCATTATACCATACCAAGAACTGTTAGGGAACTACAACCGGAATGCGGCCATGAGAGCGCGAACGGCATTATACCATACCAGGAACTGCCGGGCGTCTACCAAAGAGGCGAAACTCCTGCAACATACCCCTTTTTCCAAAACAAAATGCGTGCCCTTTTCAGCGCTTTCTCTTTATTTTTTGCGTGCACATAGCCAAAATGGCCATACTGCTTTGTGTCGTTTAAAATTTCCCAAGCAATAAACACCATTGTTTCTCACTCCAGCCGCAGCACTCTGAATGTTTTCTGTAATCCAATTCTACCCAAAACAATTGGGAATTTCAACCACAAACAGGCTGGAAAGGAAAAAATCCGGCACCGCCCCTCCCGGAACTCCGGCAGAACGCTCCGCAGCCCCGGTTGTTCCGCGCCGTCCCGCACCGGTGCTGCCCCTGCGCAGCGCTCCTTTTGAATTTTTCCTCTGCGCGCCAGGCCCGATCCATTCATAAAACGGACAGCCCCGCCGTACACTTCACTGGAAGCCTGCGGCGGGCTGCAATATTCTTAAGGCAACACCGCACAATTCACGGCTGATGCCTTAAGCGTCGCCTCGCTTGCAGATTTTCCGGCAACTGTCACAAAAATGCTCGTGAATACACAAAGTATTCGCTGCGCTTTTTGTTTAACCTGCCAAAAAACCGGCCGGCGCGATTCGACTCTTAGAATTGTGCGGTATTGCCTTAACATTCATTACCAATTCGTTACAATCGCGGCAAAATGCAAGAATCCGTCTTTTGAAAACGTATTGTGTTTCAAACGGGAAAGAGCTGTTTCCCGCGCGCCGCAGGCGTGCCGGAGCATCTAACGATCCAAGGAAAGAAGGCAGTGGAATGAAAGTGAAGCTCCCCGAACGCAGGGCCGTTTCCGGCCCCGGCAGGCAGGACGGCGGCGCTCCGGCCGCAGCGCCCCTCAAAACGCGCGGCGGCAAAACCGCACGGCGCGTTCTGCGCCGCATCGGGTATATCGCGGCGTGCTGCTGCTGCGTGGGCGTGATGCTGGCGAGCGTGGCCGCCGTGGTATTTGCCTCGTATCTGGCCCGCCTGTCCGGCACGGACGCCGACATGCCCGACCTCTATGTGCTGAAGATGGCGGAAAACTCCATCGTATATGCAGCGGACCCGGCCGGCGGCGATTGGACGGAATATGCTGTTTTTACCGGCGAAAACGACCGCGTCTGGACGCCGCTGGAGCAGTTCCCCCAAACGCTGCGGGACGCTGTCGTCAGTGTGGAGGACCGCAATTTCTGGAACCAGCGCTTCGGCATCAACCCGGGGCGCATCCTCGGCGCGGCCGTCAACGAGCTGACGGGCCACCGCCTGTACGGCAGCCGCCAGGGCGCGTCCACACTGGAACAGCAGCTTATCGAAAACCTCACCGGCGACAGCGCCCAGAGCATTTCCGGCAAATTCAAAGAGATTTCACGCGCCATCGTAATGGCCGGGCGCTACTCCAAGGATATGATCCTGGAGGCCTACTTAAATATCGCGCCGCTCACGGGCACGCTCTCCGGCATGCAGGCCGGCGCACAGCAGTATTTCGGCAAAGACGCCTCCCAGCTCACGCTGGCCGAATCCGCCACGCTGGCCTCCATCCCCCGCAGCCCGGTGGCGTACAGCCCTTACTCCAACCCGGAAAAGCTGCTGGAACGGCGCAACTGGGTGCTCAAACTGATGCTGGACCAAAAGCGCATCTCCCAGGCCGACTACGACGCGGCGGCGGCCGCTCCGCTGGGCGTGCGCAGCCGCGAGGAGGCCGCTGCCGCCTCTCCCAGGGGAAAGGTGAACTCTTATTTCACCGACGCTGTGTTTGAACGGCTGGCGGACGATATCATGGAAAAAGAGAACTGCGGCCGTGCCGCCGCCGTCACCCGCATCCGAACCGGGGGCCTGCGCATCTTTTCCACCGTGGACCTGCGCCTGCAGCGCATGCTGGAAGCTTTCATGGAAAACGACGGCGAGGACGGCTACTTCCCCGCTCTGTGGCGGCAGGAAGAAGCCGACACAGGCATTCCCTTCGACAGCGCCGACGCCGTTTCCTACGGAGACGACGGCCTGCCGCTGAACGCACAGGGCGAGCCGGTGTTCAGGCCGGACGACACGCCCGTCTATGAGCAGGACGGCACAACGCTGCTCCGCGGCTCCAGCGCGCAGCCCAATGCCGACGGCGTCCACACACTGGTATTTTACAGGAACATCCGCACGCAGGCCGCCGTGGCCACGATGGACTATGAAGGCCACGTGCTGGCGCTTGTGGGCGGCGTGGGCGAAAAACGGTACGACCTTTCGCTGAACCGCGCCGCCGACGTGCCCCGTCAGATCGGCTCCACAATGAAGCCTCTTGCCGCGTATGCGCTGGGCATTGAAAACGGCGTCATCAACTATTCCTCCCTCATTGCGGACGCGCCGCTCTACACCCAGCAGGACCACCGCATGCTGAACACGGAATACTGCCGCAAGCTGGGCCTTTCGCTGGACCCGGGCGACCCCGCCAACCAGGCGCGGGACGACGTTTGGCGCGCCTGGCCCACCAATTACAACGGGCCCGGCACAGGGCGGCCCGTAGTGGTTGCGGATGCGCTTGCGCAGTCGCTGAATACCGTCCCGGTGCAGATCGGCGACATGCTGGGCAAGCGCAGGCTGTTCGACTTTGCGTACGGCAGCCTGGGCCTCACCCATCTGGACCCGGAGCGGGACAACGATCTCGGCCCTTTGGTGCTGGGCAGCCAGACCCACGGCGTTACGCCCGTGCAGCTTGCCAACGCATATTCCGTTTTCCGCGACGGCGTGTACCGTCCCGCGCTCTATTACACCAAAGTCACGCTGGCGGACGGCTCCACTTATCTGGACCCCGCGCAGGACAGCTATGCCGTGCAGGCCGTCAGCCCGCAGACGGCTTATATCATGAACCGGCTGCTGCGGGGCGTGCTCACCGCGCCGGGCGGCACCGCCCGGGGCATGGCGCCCGCCGGGGAGATGGAAGCCGCCGCCAAAACGGGCACTACGACGGATTACCGCGACTTCACCTTTGTGGGCCTGACGCCTTATTACGTCACGGCGGGCTGGTGGGGCTACGACGTCCCGGCCGACCTGTCCCGGCAGGGCGTGCGCACGGGCAAACCGCTGCAGACGCTCTGGCGGGATTATATGCAGCAGGCACAGGAAGGGCTGCCCTATTTGGAATTTCCCGTGCCGGAGGGCGTCGTTGCACGCCGCTACGACCCCGCCACCGGATGCCTTGTCCCCTCGGGCGGCGCTGTGGGATACTACACCGAGGACAACCTGCCGCCGGAGCAGCCCGCCCTGCCATAGCGCCGTGCCCCGCGCCGTAAGACAGGGCTTGACTTCGCTCTTTTGTTTTAGTATAATGTCAACTGCTCACTCGGAGGGCAGATCATTCACTTGGAAATGATGGGCCGGATAAGGTGACAGGCTGAGACGCCTGTTTCTTTATCCGGCTTTTTTGATGCCCGCGGGGTGTGCAAAACAACGGGAGGGATCTCAATGGCTCTGCTGAAAGGAAACGTCAGGCAAATTTATTTCAGGTATCTGGGCGCGGCGTTCGGCAGCGCGCTCATCAGCTCCATCTACGGCCTGGTGGATTCGGCCATGGTGGGGCAGTACCAGGGGCCGGAGGGCACGGCCGCGCTGGCCATCGTCGCGCCGGTGTGGAACATCATTTACAGCCTGGGGCTGCTGACAGGCATCGGCGGCTCGGTTCTGCTAAGCGCGGCGCGGGGCGCGGGCAGGCAGAAAGAAGGCGACGAGTATTTTACCGCCGCGCTGGCGGGCACCGTGTTCTTTGCCGCCGTGAGCTGGCTCGCCATCGCATTTTTCGACGCGCCGCTGCTGCGCCTGTTCGGCGCGCGGGACGCGCTGCTGCCGCTGGCGCAGCAATATCTGCTCCCCGTCAAATTCGTGGTGCCGCTGTTCCTGTTCAACCAGATGCTGGCGGCGTTCCTGCGCAACGACGGCGCGCCGGGGCTTGCCACGGCGGCGGTGCTGGCGGGCGGCGTCTTCAATGTGTTCGGCGATTACTTTTTTGTGTTCACCTGTGACATGGGCGTATTCGGCGCGGGGCTGGCAACAGCCATCGGCTCGGGCATCACCTTCACGGTGATGCTGTCCCACTTTTTCTCCCGGCGCTGCACGCTGCGGCCCGTCCGCTTCCGAAATGCCGGAACCAAGCTGCGGCAGATTCTGACCACCGGCTTTTCCACGTTCTTTCTCGACATCGCCATGGGCATCCTGACCATGCTGTTCAACCGCCAGATCCTGCAGGGACTGGGCACGGACGCACTGGCCGTGTACGGTGTGATCGTGAACGTGAGCACCATGGTCCAGTGCTGTGCATACAGCGTGGGCCAGGCCGCCCAGCCCATCCTTTCGGCCTGCTTCGGCGCGGGCAAATGGGGACGCATCCGCGCGGCGCTGAAGTACGCGCTGATGGCCGCCGCCTTTTTCAGCGCGGTGTGGACACTGCTCGTCTTTCTGTTTCCCAACGGGTTCATCCGCATTTTCATGTCCCCCACCGGGGACATCCTGCGCATCGCACCCGCCATTCTGCGCATCTACGGCGTTTCGTTCCTGCTGCTGCCGCTCAATATTTTCTCCACCTACTATTTCCAGTCCCTGATGAAGCCCCGCGCCTCGTTTTCTGTTTCGGTCCTGCGCGGGCTGGTGCTCAGCGGCGCGCTGATTTATGCGCTGCCGGCCCTGCTCGGGCCCGGCGCCGTCTGGTTCGCCATGCCCGTCACCGAGGCCGTCACCGCCGTGGGCGTGTGCGTGCTGATCGTCCGGTATACCCGTCCGGCGCCGCAAACGCCGGAATAATGCACAGCGCACAAGGCCCCGGCTTCTCTGTCGAGAAGCCGGGGCTGTATTTTCTTTTATTCCTCCGCGCGCCCGCCGGGCTTTTCCAGCGCCGCCCTGCGCGCGGCCAGAATCACATCCCGCGCCCGGGCGGCAAGCGGGGCTTCTGCGGCGGGCGTACCCTCCAGCGGATAAGGGATGCCCAGCGCGTCGTACTTGGAACGCCCCATCGTGTGATAGGGCAGCACGTCCAGCGCCCGGACGTTGGGCAGCGACGCAAGAAGCGTCCCCAGCGCTTTCCAGCCTGCCTCGCTGTCGGTAAGGCCGGGCACAACCACATGGCGTACCCATACGGGCACCTCTTTTTGCGCCAGATAGCGGGCAAACGCAAGGATGTTCCCATTTTCACGTCCGGTCAGCCGCCTGTGGGCGGCCGGGTCGGTTTGCTTGATGTCCAGCAGCACCAGGTCCGTAACGGCGCACAGCGCGTCGAACTGCGCCAGCGCCGCCGCGTCCTCCGGGCGGAACGTGGCGCCCGAGGTATCCAGACAGGTGTGGATGCCCCGCCGCTTTGCCTCCCGGAACAGCGCGGTCACAAATTCGATCTGCAGCAGCGGCTCTCCGCCTGTGACGGTGATGCCGCCTTTCCGGTAAAACGCCTCGTTGCGGGCGTATTGCGCCAGCAGCTCCTCCACCGTGGTTGGCACGCCGCCGCCCGGGTCCCAGGTGTCCGGGTTGTGGCAGTACAGGCAGCGCATGGGGCATCCCTGCAAAAACACCACGAACCGCACGCCCGGGCCGTCCACGGTGCCGAAGCTCTCCACCGAATGGACGCGGCCCGTTACTTGCGCGGCCATCTCACATCGCCTGATGGAAGGTGCGGGAAATCACCTCGTCCTGCTGGGCCTTCGTCAGCTTGATGAAGTTCACCGCATAGCCGGAAACGCGCACGGTGAGCTGCGGATACTTTTCCGGATGCCGCTGGGCGTCCAGCAGCGTTTCTTTGGTGAATACATTCACGTTCAGGTGGTGTCCGCCCTCGGCCACATAGCCGTCCAGAAGGCTGACAAGGTTGTCGATCTGTCGTTCGTTTGCTTTCATAAACAGGTTCCTTTCTCTGCTGTGCCGCTTTTTCAGCGGCTTTTATGCCCGGCCCGTTTGGCCGGTGCGTTGCAGGCTTCGGCCGCGCCCTCGCCGCAGCAGGCGGCGCAGCGGGTCTCCTGCGCTTCGCCCTCGCCGCCGGTGACGCGCATGCGGCCCCCGCCGTTTTTCATAAAGGCGTCGATGCGCTCCACCAGCGCATCGATCTGCCGTTGCTTTTCCTGTTCCGTCATGGCCGCCGCCTTTCTCTCAATGCTCCGCCTCAAACTCGGGCATTTCCACCTCCAGGTCGCCCGCGAAGATCCGGTCGTCCTTGCCCAGCGCCCCCGGCACGATGGAGAAGGTATTGGAAATGCCGTCCTGCGCGGCGCTGAAGGGCAGCTTCGCCACAGAGGCCAGGCTGGCCACCGCGCCGTGGGTGTCGCGGCGGTGCATGGGGTTCGCGCCCGGCGCGAAGGGCTCGCCCTTTTTGCGGCCGTCCGGCGTGGAGCCCGTGTTTTTGCCGTACACCACGTTGGAGGTGATGGTCAGGATCGAAGTGGTGGGGATGCCGCCGCGGTAGGTGTGGTTGCCCTTCACATAGCTCATAAAGGTATCCACCAGCTCCGATGCGATGCCGTCCACCCGGTCGTCGTCGTTGCCGTACTTGGGGAAGTCGCCCTCCACCTCGTAATCCACCACGACGCCGTCCGCGTCGCGGATGCATTTCACCCGGGCGTACTTGATGGCCGAGAGGGAATCCGCCACCACGGAAAGCCCCGCGATGCCCGTGGCGAACCAGCGGGTCACCTTCTTGTCGTGCAGAGCCATCTGCAGCTTTTCGTAGCAGTATTTATCGTGCATATAATGGATGATGTTCAGCGTGTTCACATACACCTGCGCCAGCCACTTCATCATGTCCCGGTACTTTTCCATCACGTCGTCGTAATCCAGATAATCCCCTGTGACGGGACGGTACCGGGGCCCCACCTGCTTTTTGGTGATCTCATCCACACCGCCGTTGATGGCATACAGCAGGCACTTGGCCAGGTTGGCGCGCGCACCGAAGAACTGCATCTCCTTGCCCACGCGCATGGAGGACACGCAGCACGCGATGGCGTAATCGTCGCCATGGGTCACGCGCATCAGGTCGTCGTTCTCGTACTGCACGCTGGACGATTCGATGGAGGTTTTCGCACAGAAGCGCTTGAAGCTTTCCGGCAGACGGGTGGACCACAGCACCGTCAGGTTGGGCTCCGGCGCGGTGCCCAGATTCTGCAGTGTGTGCAGGTAACGGTAGGACATTTTGGTGACCATGTGCCGCCCGTCGATGCCCACGCCGCCGATGGATTCCGTCACCCACTGCGGGTCGCCGGAGAACAGGTCGTTGTATTCGGGCGTGCGGGCAAACTTGATGAGCCGGAGCTTCATGATGAAGTGGTCCACAAACTCCTGGATCTGCCGCTCGGTGTAAACGCCCGCCGCAAGGTCGCGCTGGGCGTACACGTCCAGGAACGTGGAGGTGCGGCCCAGGCTCATGGCCGCGCCGTTCTGCTCCTTTACCGCCGCAAGATACCCGAAGTACAGCCACTGGATGGCCTCACGGGTGTCCTTCGCCGGACGGGAGATATCGAAGCCGTAGATCTCCCCCAGCTTTTTCAAGTCGTCCAGCGCGCGGATCTGCTCGCTGAGCTCCTCCCGCTCGCGGATGACGTCGGAATACATGATGACGCGGGTGGTGTCCTTCTGGTGCCGTTTGTCCTCGATCAGCCGGTCCACGCCGTACAGTGCCACACGGCGGTAATCGCCGATGATGCGGCCCCGGCCGTAGGCGTCCGGCAGGCCGGTGATGATATGGCTGGAGCGGCAGGCCCGCATTTCGGGCGTATATGCGTCGAACACGCCCGCGTTGTGCGTTTTGCGGTGTGTTGTAAAAAATTCCACGACCTCCGGGTCCACATGATAGCCGTTGTCCTCGCAGGCCTTTTGCGCCATGCGGATGCCGCCGTAGGGCATCAGCGCACGCTTGAACGGCTTTTCCGTCTGAAAGCCCACGATGGTCTCTTTCTCCTTGTCCAAATAGCCCGCCGCGTGGGAGGTGATGGTGGAGATGACGCGGGTGTCCATGTCCAGCACGCCGCCCGCCTCGCGCTCGGCTCTGGAAAGCTCCAGCACCTGCTGCCAAAGCGCCTTCGTGTCCTCCGTCGGCCCGGCAAGGAACGCGTCGTCCCCGTCATAGGGTGTATAATTTTTCTGGATGAAGTCCCGGACGTCGATTTCTTTTTCCCATACGCCGGGCACAAAGCCGGTCCATTCGTTTCTCATGCATAGCCCTCCGCTTGTTTCTGCCGGGCCGCGCGGCACATCCGCGTTTTCCGGTCATGTCTATTATACCATTTTAGTATAGTTTGTCAAGACGCCGACCTTCCCCCTGCCGGCGCGCGGCAGGGATGCTTTTCTTGACTTTCCGGATAGAGTATACTATGATTTCCCCAAACGGTCTGTTGTTATTCCAACAAAAGGAGGGGCGCCATGGACTTTTTATTTCTCTCTCAAACCGCGCTGTTCCGGGGCTGCTCCCCCCGGGAAACCGCCGATATGCTGCAATGCCTGCGCGCCGAGCGCCGCGTTTACGAGAAGGACCGCGTCATTTGCCATGCGGGGGACACCGTGGAAGCGCTGGGCCTGGTGCTCTCCGGCGGCGTCAACATCGAGAGCGTGGACGTCTGGGGCAGCCGGAGCATTCTGGGCCATGTGGGCCCCGGGCAGGTTTTTGCCGAAACCTATGCCTGTCTGCCGGGCGAACCGCTGATGGTGGACGCCGTGGCGGCCCAGCGCACCGAGGTGCTGTTTTTGAATACGGCGCGCCTGCTGCGCACCTGTCCCTCCGCCTGCGCCCACCATGCGGCGCTCATCCGCAACCTGCTGGCCGTGACATCGCAGAAGAACCTCGCGCTCTCCCGCCGCATTTTCCACACCTCGCCCAAAACCATCCGCGGGCGGCTGCTGTCCTACCTTTCCGCCCAGGCGCTGCGGGAAAACAGCCGCAGCTTCGCCATTCCCTTCGACCGCCAGCAGCTGGCGGATTACCTTGGCGTGGACCGCAGCGCGCTTTCCGCCGAGCTGGGCCGGATGCGCGCGGAAGGCCTCATCCGTTTCCGCAAAAACGAATTTGAGCTGCTGCGCGAGCCCTGAGCACGGCTTGCAGCGGCCGCAAAAAGAAAGTACAATAATAGAAGCAAAGAAAGGGGTGGCGCCATGAGCAAAAAGCGCGAGGAGCTTCTGGAGCAAATATGGGCTGCGCAGGACACCGCCTATGACCTGATGAGCGAATACGATTCCCTGCCTCATTCCTACGGTGAAAATGTGTTGTACCAGGCGGAGGCGCATCTCATCGACCGGATCGCCCTTCACCCCGGCGTCACCGTCACCGACCTTGCAAATATGGTGCGCAAAACGCCCAGCGCCTGCTCCCAGCTCGTGCGCAGGCTGCGGGACAAGGGCTGGGTGGAGCAGGTGCGCAACACCGCCAACAACCGCCAGGTAATGCTCCGCCTCACCCCCGCCGGGGAGCATGTATACCGGGACCACGCCGCCTTCGACAAGCAGTGCCAGGCGCTGACCTTCCGGCGCCTGGAGGGGTTCACCGAGGCGGAGCTCGCCACCTACCTCTCCATCCAGCGGCGCATCAACGAGGCCTATGCGGACGACGTGCGGCGCAGCCGCGAATACTTCACCTGAAAGCGCACAGCGGCGCTTCGTCAGGGTGTGCAAAAACACGCGCGGCTTTTGTTAAAAAGGACGAACCATATAAAAAAGAAGCGCTCCCCCTTGCACGCGGCCCTGTGCGGTGTTATTATGAAGCTGCTTAACATTTAAGCTGCTTTACAGCAGTATTTTCAACGCCCGTTCCGGCGGGTGAAAGGAGCAGGAGCATATGAAATACGATTTTACCAGTATCATGGACCGCCGCGGCAAAGACGCCATCGCCGTGGATGCACTGGGCGCGCCCGGCTTCGCACCCGGCGCTCCGAAGGAGGGCTTCGACGCCATTCCCATGTGGGTGGCGGATATGAACTTCCCCACTGTGCCCACCATTCCCGAGGCCATCATCGCCCGCGCCCGGCATCCGGCCTACGGCTATTTTTCTCCCACGGAGGAATATTTTGCTTCCATCATCCGCTGGCACGAAACGCGCAACGGCGTCACCGGCCTGACAAAGGAGTGCATCGGCTATGAAAACGGCGTGCTGGGCGGCGTTGTCAGCGCGCTGAACATTTTCTGCTCCCGCGGAGACAATGTCCTGCTGCACTCTCCCACCTACATCGGTTTCACCCACAGCCTGGAGAACAACGGCTACAACATCGTCCACAGCCCGCTGGTAAAAGACGAAAACAATGTCTGGCGCATGGATTTTGAGGACATGGAAAAAAAGATCGTGGACAACAGGGTCCACGCCGCCGTGTTCTGCTCGCCCCACAACCCCTGCGGCCGCGTGTGGGAGCGCTGGGAGCTGGAGCGCGCCATGGAGCTGTACAAAAAGCACGATGTAATGGTCGTATCCGACGAGATCTGGTCGGACATCATCCTCGGCGGGCACAGGCATATCCCCACGCAGAGCGTCAGCGAGGACGCCCGCAGCCGCACCGTTGCCGTATACGCCCCCTCCAAAACGTTCAACCTGGCGGGCCTTGTGGGCAGCTACCACATTATTTACAACCCCGTTCTGCGGGACCGCGTGGAGAAGGAAGCCTCCCTGTCCCATTACAATTCCATGAACGTGCTCTCCATGCACGCGCTCCTCGGCGCGTACCGGCCCGAAGGCTACGAGTGGGTGGACGAGCTGTGCCAGGTGCTGACGGCCAATGTGGATTTCGCCTGCGACTTTATCGCCCGCCGCTTTGAGGGCGTGGAGGTCTCCAGGCCCCAGGGCACCTACATGCTGTTTCTGGACTGCACCCGCTGGTGCGAAGCCCACGGCAAAAGCATTGAAGCGCTGCAGCGCGCCGGCTGGGACGTGGGCGTGGCCTGGCAGGACGGCCGTCCCTTCCACGGCCCGTGCCACATCCGCATGAATCTGGCATTGCCGCTCTCCCGGGTGCAGGAGGCCTTCCGCCGCCTGGACGAATACGTGTTCAACGCCTGACGGCCGCACTTCGCCGCATGCCCGCCGGGCGGGATAAAGGGCCCCTCCCGCGGGGCAGCAAAAAGCAATTTTTAAAGGGCAGCCGTTCAGGCTGCCCTTTATAATTATTTGAATGCCGCGCAGACGCTTGCGGTTGGATGCGGAGCATGGTATATTGGCATCCGCACAGAGAATTGGAGGGAATAAAAATGGACC
>ENA-UERZ01000316-UERZ01000316.1-human-gut-metagenome-genome-assembly--contig:-NODE-316-length-54812-cov-12.272093_pt1 | contig 54812 bp, 41 predicted proteins | sample MGYA00242997_ERZ507998 | MGnify/ENA primary metagenome ERZ507998 (study PRJEB26167, sample SAMN06115470) | human gut metagenome | host: Homo sapiens | place: China:Henan | collected 2016-06-23... | reverse complement strand
TTATTTAGCAAAATCACTTTTTTCTGAATATTCTGTTACACCTTTAAATTTAGTTCCATCTTGTAATCACTGTAACACTTCAAAAAGCGATAAACGATTCAATAATAAAGAAGAGCAAGTTCTTCATCCTTATTTTGATGATTATTCTGATGCGCAGTGGATTTATGCAAAATTTGTAGAAGAAAAAAGTTTTATATTCTATTGTAATCCACCAAAAGAATGGAATTCTATAAAAAAGGAAAGATTAAAATCGCATTTTAAAACTTTTAAATTAGCAGAAAACTATGCACCTATGGCTGCTCAAGAAATAAGTGAAGTCCACCTTGAATACAAAACAATATTTTTCAATGAAGGAACTGAAAAACTTACAGAAAAGATAACTGAAAGATTTAACAGTTTGAGGAGCTTAAATGTAAACTCGTGGAAAACAGCACTTTATCAGCTATTAGCAACTACACCAAATTGCTATCGCAAAGTATTTTGCTAAGGATCGTCTGAAGTATCTATGAGGAAAAAGCGATCCATAGGTCGCCTTGTGCTTTGACGTAAAAATGGCTATCAAACGTGTGGGCCGTCCTCCGGGTAAAGGAGGTAGCCTATGGCTCAGTTCCTACTTGACGTCGCGGCCAACGTGTTGGCCGGAGTCATCGTGGCCCTCATTATCCGTCACTTCCGTGACTAGAAAATGAGTTGCCCCTGTGGGAACGGCCATTCTCACAGGGGCAGAAACTTGGTGATGAACTGAAATCACCGGGGGACTAGCCCACGGGGCGGCAGGTGTATCAGCACTTTTGCCGCCCCTCTTGTCTGCAAGATAACCAGCCTTGCCGGAAAAGGCAAGACGCCCCCCTCTGGAAAACCCACGCTCACCGCTTCCTCTTTTTCTTGTTCAACAGTTCTCGCTGGTTCCAGCGCAGGATCGCCATGTCCGGCAGCTCATAGCCCTTTGTCCGCTTCTCGCAGATCGGGCATTGGACAAAGAACGCTTCGTTGCTCTGCCAAGGCAAGAGGGATTGTTGCCCTATACAGTACAGCCGCGGATGGGCTCCGCAGTCACAGGGCCGCAAGGTTTCCGTCATACAGTCCTCGGTGGCTGCGCCGACCTTCCGGCACGCGGGCGCAGGTTTGGGGTTCAAAGCAACGCCGGTTCGTGCCGCAATGCAGGGCGCAAAGCGTGGCGCGCATCCGCTCGCAGAAAATGGGCCGGTTTCGTTCCCGCCACTCTTCCCGCGTCGCCGCCCGCAAGGGAGCGGCCAATGTTTCCCCGAACGTCTGGATCTTTGGTTTTGCCCGGTTGCGGAACAGCTTTTTCACCGCTTTCCAAACGGCGACGCAGTATTCCCGCTGACAGGCCACTCTGTTGGAAAAGTTTTCGCTGCCGCATACCGGGCATGTCGCCACCGCGCTGGAGTAACTGCCCCCGGATTCCAACACGGCGAGCATCCGCCGCACGTCCGGGTTTTCCGCCGTCACGCTCTTAGGATCGAAAGGAATCTTGCCCATGCCACCCCCTACCCCTCCTGAATACTTTTAAAATTCTTGTTCAATATGCACAGCAGGCAGTCCGGATTGGCGCATCGGTGATAGCGAATCTTGAGCCTGCCTTCCCACTTCGGAGAGCCGACGACTTTGGAGCGCATACCGCACACCGGGCAGGGCGCGCCTTTTCCGGCCTGAAACACCGTTCCATCCTCAGCCTTGGCGAGAGCCGCCAGAATGACCGTGTTGTTCAACGTTAGCCCCCAAAAAGGCTCGTGCCTTGAGTGAAAGGATTTTCCGTCGGCGAAGGTTGGGGGACCGGAACTGTTGTTTCCCGCCGTTTCCGCATTGCCAGCCGAGGTTGCCATTGCCAGTGGCCCATCGCCAAATGCTGGACAAGGCAGTCCAAATAGTGGTTATCGCGGAATTTGTGCCATTCCTCATGTCCGTTCGGCTTCTGAATCAGTTTTTCCGAGGCGATCTGCTTCAGGTAGTCGGCTCCGGTCTGCGCGTGGAAGGTGATCGGTTCCTCCTGCTCCCCTTCCCCAAGCCGCCAGAAAACCAGCCGCTTGAAACTGTCCGTATCCAGCAGATACAGCGGGGTGGAACGTATCGCCGCCGTCCTGCCCTTGTGCAGCGTCCCGGCCTTGTCCGGTTGGGAAATCTTGACGAACACGCCCGGCTGGTTCCGGCTCATGCCCTTGGTGCCGTGCACCACGCCGGGGCGGATGCCGTTCAGCCAGCGTTGGGCCTGCATCGGGCGGGTGTCCTGCCGATTGTTGGGATCGAGCCCGCCGCCCGTATCCAGCGCCCCCCGCCAAATGCCGAAGCTGATTCCGTCCGCGAACTCGTAGCGGTTCTGGAATGCAAGGGCTTCCACCTCTTCAAAGCTCTGGACGCGCCCGTAATCGAGGATATGAATCCGCTCCGGCTCCAGCCCGTGGGCCGCTACGGAAAACCAGAAATGATTGCGCTGCATGTCCACGGCCAGCGTGAGGGCAATGGCCCAGTCGGGGATCAGCCCCTGCGGAAGGTTCGGATCGATATGCCGCGCCAGACGTTCCGCGTCCGACTCCATGGTGACAAACTTATACGGCTGCGCCTGCACGTTGTTGACGTAGGTCTGCATACGGCGCGGGTCTTTCTGCGCCTGAATCCGTTCAGCCAGCACCTTGGACAATGAAACCAGCGTGCTTTCCCACGCCCGCAGGTGAAAGGCCACTGTCTTGGCCCCTTCAAGCGTCCCTTCGCTTGCCGTCCAGCGCCCGCCCCGGAGAGCCATATCCCGATGCGCGTCATTCCACAGTTTTTCGCAGCTTTCGCACTGATAGCGTCCGAGCTTTTCCGCCGTAATCCGGCTGGCGCTCCGGCTTCCGTTGGCGGAAACGATGCGGCCGTCATCCATGATCTGCCTGTGCCCGCAGAACGGACAGGCCACCTCGAAGCGCATCCATGCCTGCGCCTCTTTCCGGGCGTCCGCCCAGATGGTGGATTCTTCCTCGTTTCCTTGCGGACGGCAGCAGCGGATGATCTTTGACAGCCCCAGCCCCTCGTAGGAGGTGACGCGCTCTTGCATGGCCAGCACGGAGGACTTGTCCGCGAAGGTGTCCTCTTCGTCTATCAGCACGCGGGCGGCGGAAATGGAACGCTGGCTGGAATCCGAACCGGACCACATGGCGTAGAGCTTCGAGCCGTCAACATGCCGGATTTCATAGTTCTGCAAGGCGTCTTCGGAACCGATGAAGGTCCGCAGGACGTCCACCTGCTCGTAATACGGGTGGATGATGCCGGTGAGCACTTTTTTGGCCGCCATCATGTCCGGATAGCCGATACAAATGTTGTCGAGCCGCCTGGCCTGTTCCGCGAACAAACAGATCAGGGCGATGGTCGTCTTGGCAAGCTGCGATGACCAGATCAGGAACATCTTGTTGACGGTTTCCCTGTCGAAGATGTCGAAAACCCCTCTGGCATAGGGGGTCACGTCCGGATTCCAACGCTGTCCGCGATACGGCCCGGCAACAATACGCATGTTCCGGGTGGCCCAATCGTAGGTGGAAAACCTCGGCTTCCCCCGGAATATCTTGCGTTCAGCCGCCCGGAAATTCACCGGAGGCAGGTGCAGCAGGCTCATCTGGCTCATGCCTCCGCCTCCTCGTCCTTGTGCGCCATATACAGCTCGAACGCGGCCCGCATATCGTCCGTCCAGAACCTATCTGAGGCGTATGGGTCGAGGAACAGGTCAATCCTCTCCATCCACCTCCGGACGAAAAAGGAAGAACGCCCGAGAATGAAATCCATGATGCCCTGCGCCGCCTGTTTCTGCGCTTCGCCGGAAAACCCCAGTGAGGCCGCCAGTTCCAGCGCGGGCCCCATCTCGCCGCCGAAGTCGGCGGCGACAGGCAGCGCCATGTCCGTCCCGAACTTTTCAAGCCCGATGCGAAACACCCGCGCCCGTTCGCCCAGCTCGGCATCCCATGTTTCAGCGAGGATATAGCGTCCGCGCTCCTTGGCGGCGGCAAACCGCTTGTCTTCCAGATCCTGCTCTTGGATTCGCAGCTTGATCCTTGCGCTCTGCTCGGCGACGTAGCCCGTTTCCGTCTGCTCCTGTTGTGCGTCCGCCTCCGGGGAAACGTCGATAGCCCGCCTCTGGACATATTTTTTGGCCCACGAAAGCACGGTTCCCGGCGCAAACCCTCCGCCCCGGCGGGGAACGAGCGTCCCCTTCCTGATATGGGAGGCAATGGTGTTGTAGGCGCAGGGGTATCCCTGTTCTTCAAGGAATTGACTTATCTGGTTGGCGTTCTCCAAGACGCTCTTCTCTACAGGCTCCGACATGCCGCCTCCAGCAACGCCTTTTCCACGGCTGCGTTGTCCCGGATGCACTTTTGGTAAAAGGTGTCCGCGTCGGCATGGGGCACCCTGCCCTCCGCGTACCCGACGAGGCACCGCCCGGCGGCGAACCGTAGAACCAACCCGTATTGTTCGGCGGCCTGCACGATGTCCCGGTAGAACTGGAAAGAGGCTTCATCCAGCCCCAGCCGTTCGGCGGGCGGAAAAGTCATGAACGGCGTGTCCGCCAGAGCCATCCATGCCCGTCCTGCGTTGCGTTCTGCCTGTCTGCGGATGTTCAGCGGCAGCCCGTCGAGAAGCCAGCCCGCGACGTCGACGCCCGCACCCGGCAGGTCGCCCACATCCTTCCCGATGACGCTGGGAACCATCCAGCGGACGGACTGTGGGAGTTGCGACCATGAAAAGCCGGGGTTCTCTCCCCACTTGTACGTCGCCGTACATCCTGCGGTATCGTTGTCCATCGCGTTGACCACGCAGTCGGCGCGGGAAAGCAGCGTGTAGGCATACGGATCGGGCTGATTGCTGGCCGAGCCGGTCCCCATCGCGCCAATCCCGTACTTTCCAAGCTCCTGCCACAACAGTACGGCATCCCGCTCGGTTTCCACGACTACCCAGATGCGCCATTCCGGGCGTCCCCACACCCCATAGCAGGGTTCCCCGCCCGTCACATGGACGTATTTCCGCGTCTTCGCCAGTTCCGGGTCGGATACCCTGACCTTGATGCGCTTGAGCACGCTTTTCCCGGCGGCGTCACGCTGGAAGCAGGGAATGACCAGACCGGCCGGAATCCATACGCACCGTTCCCGCCCCTTGTCGTTTTCCGCGTAGGGAAGCCCCCACTTCGTCACCGGATAAAAGGCGTCCTTGGGGTTCCAGCCCAGCATGACCGTTTCTGCCGTCTTGGCCGTGATGCCCCAACGCTCCAGCAGCGCGAGCCCTTCCGCGTTGCGCAGCATCTCGGCGTTGCGTTTCTCGACGAACTCCCGCGCCTTCTCCTTCCACAGCGCCGGAGACGGCTCCTTGGCGCGGGGTTCCCACTTCCTCGGTACGGAAACCTTGCGGATGGGCCTCTCGCCCTGCTTCCCGCCCTTGAGCGCATCCGGGCAATACCGCGCGAAAAACGCCTTGAAGCCCTCAGGGGAGCCTTCCCCGTAGCCGTTCACCGCGCAAAAAATGTCGATGATGTCCCCTCCGTTCCCGCAGGAATAGCAGCGGCAGGAGTCGTCCTCCGGCTTGTAGAAGAAGGATCCGCCCGGCGTATTCTCCGAATGAAAAGGACAGTCCGCAGAAAACTTTTCACCCTGTACGCCGCCCTTCGGGTTGTTCAACATCTCTCGCGCAATACGCTCTAGCTCACTAACAGACAGATATTCTTGTGCTTTTCCCATAATAGTTCCCTCGAACAGATTTGATCTGACATTGTCATCAGACCTTGATTCAAATAAAAACATGTTAAAATAACATGTTACAGACGTGACAGACATACAGACGAAAAAACGGGAAATTCCATTTCGTTTTTTTGCAGAGAATCCCTTTTCCTTTTTTCTCTTTTTCTTTTTTTCATTCTCTTTCCTCTTTCTTGATCTTTTCCTCTGAAAAAGAAGAAAAAAGAGGGTAAGTAAAAGAAGAATAAGGGGATTTTTATCAGATCATCATAAAACCGATGGTCATTTTTGATCTGAGTTCGTCTGAAATCAGGAATAGCTCCCTACTCATCGTCCCCCCTATTCACGCCTTGCCACGACTCTTTGACGGCGACCCCTTGAACAAAAACATAAGTGTTCCTTATAGTTTGAAGACCTTTTTGGCGGATGTCGCCCATAAATGTCTTGAGCGTGCGGATGTACTTCTCCGAAAGCCCCTTTTCCTCGGCGCAAAACTTCTTAAAAGCCATATAGAGAGGCTTGGCCTGTGTTTCGAGGCATTCTCCGCGATCACAGCAACGAGTAAGGAACTCGCCGACAAGATCCTGATCCTCAATATACTCTGTGGTGTAGTCCTGAACGATGGGCGGCGGAGTGAAGTCGTCCCCTCGTAAAAAACGCCTTGCATTGCGGACAATCCACGAAAGGATAGCCGGGCCGCAGGCATCCATCTTCCGGTCGAACAGGTCGCGGTTCATCTCGGGATAGACATGCCGCGCCGTATCAACTTCATCCGCCTTACGTGTGAAGCGGGCCAAAAAGGGAACCACCCGCATTCGGTTCTGAAATCCGGGATCATAACCGTCCATTTCCGGGATGTGGTTTGTGTGCAGCCACAGCTTGGCCTGCGGTTTGAACTCCACAGTGCCAACGTACATGTCGCGGTCGCGCAACACGTCACCGCCGGATATTTCTTTGATTTTGTTGATGGAAAACTTCACGCCGCGCTTGGCCTCCGAGCTTACCGCCATCCGTGCGCCGTTCGCCAAGGCCATAATTTCCGGGTTTGGTCCTGTGTTCTTGCTTTTGCCGTCATCAATGAGCACGTCGGTTTTGAGCGTGATGGCGTACTCCCCCAGAGCCTTTTTTATGACGTCGAAGGTTGCCGATTTTCCATTGTTGGCCTGAGGCCCATAGCCGACCCAAAAGCCTTTGTGTGTCAGGCCGGTGGCGGAACACCCCACTGACAGGCCGAAGTAATCGATGAGCGATTCGACGCCACAGAAAACCCGCTCCAGATGCTCCATGAAAAACTCATCGGAATAATTCAGGTCGAGATACGGATAAGGAGACATCCCCCGCATGTAGAGGGACGGTTCAGGCTTGAAGAGCTTCCCTGTGTCCAGTTCGATGATCCCGTTGGCGCAGGGCAGCAGATTAGGATGCTGATCCCACTCGTCGCCGGAAAGGCCGAGGGAGTTTTCCCCCTGTGCGGCGGTCTTGAGCACGGAAACAACGCGGCGCTGGCTCCTGAGCGCATTGGCCCGGCCCGAAAGGACTTCCACTTTCTTAGATAGGGTCTTTTGAAGTTTGTATGCCTCCGCCATAAGAGCCTTGGCCTTCAGTTCCGCATCCTCTTCTCCGCTGTTCTTGATTTTCTCGGCAGCGGCCTCTTTCTTGGCGACGGCTTCGTCGACCTCGCTGGACTGCATGAACTCGGCGTTTTCATAGAGCTGCGCCATTTCCATGAGGCGAGAAGAAACCTTGCCCACCTTGTCCACCTGCCAGCGGATGCCGTCGAACTCGTACCATTTCCCGGAACTGTGATCATAGGCGTACTTTCCACGGTAGAGGCTCTGGAAAAGCTCGGCATCACCAAGCTCGTTCCGGTAGCAGTGTCGCAACATGGACGACAGCGAGGGCGGCGTGGGCGGAGGAGGCGGAGCGAGAACTTTCCAAACATCAGGCCCTTCCGGCACTTCGGCCTCTGGACGGATGATATTCCGCGTATCCTTCTCCTTCGCCTCCGCAAAGGATCGTGCTCTCTCTTCGGCAACTTCCCGCCGAATGATGGGCGCAAGTGAAGACAGGTCGCTCATGCTGCCTCCGTAATATCCAGCGGACAAGACCAGACAGCCAGCAAAAGCCACTGACAGGATGGCGTAAAGCCATACCCAAGCCCCCTAAACAGGGCTAGTTGAATGGGGATAAGAAAAGGGATAAGTAACAGCGGAGAAAAGGCCGTATTTGAGGCAAAAGCAAATCTCTCTTTACCTCTTGTAACACCTTCTAAATCGTAGCAAATCGTACTGTAGTGTCGATGGGATAGGTAGCCTTTTAAGCAGAGAGTCGCAGGTTCGACCCCCGCACGTCCCACCAAATGAAATCAAGCGGTTATCGTGAAAACGGTAACCGCTTTTTTCTTGTATGGATAAAAAATGGATAAAGGCTTGCCCCATGTGGCGGCTGTTGCGTACATTGTGAGCTGTCACCCAAGATGAGAATCTGTTGCAGCCAAGTTAACAATGTGAACTTGTGAAAAATCTGATTGGCACGATGTTTGGAAATAACAAAAAAGGCTCCACCAAAATGGAGCCTTTTTTGTTCGTCAGAAGTTCCGGATCTCCGGTACGGGCATATAATCGACAAGAAACCCCTCCCACAATTGCGAGGGCCACGCCTACAGCCTGATTCCCTCTCCCGGCGAAAAGGGATAAAAACGGTTCGGAAGCGACGATTCCCTTTCCGACCGCACAACCAGCTGGAGACTCGCATGAATCTGACTGTTGAATATCAGCCCATTACCGAGCTGTTCCGCAACGCCCACACTGAGGGGCGGCATTTTCTCTATGAATTCGAAGTGTACAATCTGCTGAGCCTTTCCGGTTCGGAAACGCCGCCCAAATGCTCCTTCATCCCACGGAACGCCAAACCGATGGAAGAGGAGATCATGTCCCTGCCCGGCGAAAAGGCCGTGCTGAAAATCATCTCCCCCACCATCGTCCACAAGACCGAAGTGGGCGGCGTGCGCATCGTCCCCAAAACGCCCGACAAAGTGCGTTCCGCCGTGCGGCGTATGCTCTCCGAGGTGCCGGAACGCTATGCCGAATGGATCGAACGCTGCCCCGCCTCCGCGCCTGAAAGCTACAAGGGACTGGCGGGAACCGCGCTCCAGAACGCCATCGCCGCAGACCTCAAGGGCGTCCTGCAAGTACAGTTCATGCCGCCTGACTCCGCATCGTTCGGCAACGAGCTGATCGTCGGGCTGCGCCGCACACGCGAGTTCGGCATGGTCATCAGCGCGGGCCTCGGCGGTACGGACACCGAGCTCTACGCCGAGCGTTTCCGCAAAGGGCAGGCCATCGTCGCCGCACTGACGGAACTGACCGACGGCGATGCCTTCTTCGAGCTTTTCCGCAAGACCGTCTCCTACCGGAAACTGGCCGGGCTGACCCGCGGGCAACGCCGCATTGTGACCGACGACCAGCTTATCGAATGCTTCGAGTCGTTCATCCGCATGGGGAACTATTTCTCCCCCTGCAACCCCGATGCACCGTTCATCATTGAAGAACTGGAGATCAACCCGTTCACGTTCACGGACTACCTCATGGTCCCGCTGGACGGCATGTGCCGCTTTTCGACTCCCGGCGAACGCCCCGCTCCCCGTCCCATCCAAAAAATCGCCAACCTGCTGCACCCGAAATCCATCGGCATCATCGGCGTTTCCTCCAAGCGCCGGAATTTCGGGCGGATCATCCTTGAAAACATCATCGACTCCGGTTTTGACCGCGACAAACTCGTCATCATCCGTGACGGCGAAAACGACGCCAGCGGAGTGCGCTGCGTGCCGAACCTCCGTGCGCTTCCTGATCCGCTGGATCTGTTCATCGTCGCCATCGGAGCGGAACAGGTTCCGCCTCTGGTGGATGAAATCATTGAAAACAACGCCGCGCACAGCGTCATGCTCATCCCCGGCGGCCTCGGTGAAACGGAAGAAAGCCGGGAAATGACCGAGCGCATGATCGCCCGCATCACCGAAGCCCACAAGAACCTCGCCGCCGGAGGGGACGGCGGCCCGGCCTTCCTTGGGGCGAATTGCATGGGCGTGATTTCCCGTCCGGGCAAATTCGACACATGGTTCATCCCAGCCGCCAAGATGCCTGATTACAAGCAATACCCTCGCCGCCGCACAGCCATCGTCAGCCAGAGCGGGGCTTTCCTTCTGAACCGGTTCAGCCAGACGCCGGAAATGAGCCCGTCCTATCTCATTTCAATGGGCAACCAGACGGATCTCACGCTCGGGGACATGATGCGCCATTTCATGGACTCCCAAGAAGTGGATGTCATCGCCGTCTACGCGGAAGGCTTCAAGGATCTCGACGGGATCCAGTTTGCGGAGGCCGTGCGCGAGGCCATACGGCGTGACAAGCAAGTGGTTTTCTACAAGGCCGGGCGGACGCCCGAAGGCAAAACGGCCACCAGCGGCCACACGGCATCCCTCGCCGGGGACTACATGGTCTGTGAAACCTGCATCCGGCAGGCGGGCGCGATCATGGCCCGCAACTTCACGGAATTCCAGGATCTGATTCTTCTGGCGGAAACCTTCACCAACGCGACCATCCGGGGCAAGCGGCTCGGTGCGGTCAGCGGTGCCGGGTTCGAGGCCGTGGGCATGGCGGATTCGCTCCAATCCGACGAGTACAGCATGTCCCTCGGGACTTATTCCGAAACCACCCGGCTGGCCATGAAACGGCTCATCGCTTCAAAAGGGTTGGAGAAGCTGGTTCCGATCAAGAACCCCCTCGACATAAACCCCGGCGCGGACGACGAGGTTCATGCGTACATGGCCGAGCTGTTGCTCAACGACGAGAACATCGACGCCGTCGTCATCGGCCTTGATCCCCTCTCCCCGGTCACGCACTCGCTTGCCGAAACGGATATCGACGCCTTCCGCATGGACGCCCCGGACGGCATTTTGACGCTGCTTTCCGATGTCCGTTCCCGCACTTCCAAGCCCATGGTCGCAGTTATGGACGGCGGCGAAAAATTCGAACCGCTCCGCAAGGCCCTCCGTGAGCGGGGCATCCCCGTATTCCCCGTGTGCGACCGGGCAGTCGCCGCACTCTCCCTTTATCTGGAGTCCCGTTTGGCCGCCGAAGGCCTCAAGCACGCTTCGTATTGTTTGTTAAGGTAGATAAAAGAATCGGGGGAAGGGGAGGAGGAACTTTCTTTAGAAAGTTCCTCCTCCCCTTCCCCAATGTTCCCATCGGCACAACCCTCTTTTCTATCATGGCTTTCCCCTGAGCCGTTCGCGTATGATGACGGGAAAAGGAGAACCCCATGTCCGTCACGTCCGCACTCGGCAATCAGGCCAAACTGCTCTGGCAATTCCTTGGTTTTTTCCAGAAACCCTACCTGCGGTTCCTGCACGCAATCATCGCCGTCTTGGTCATCCTGCAAATCCTGAGCAGCTTCGCCATGCATATGCTTTCGTCCGGGCAGCTCAATCCCGCCCTCAGCAGCTGGCTTGCCTCGTGGTATCATATCCTGTCAGGCTTGCTCGTTGTCATCCTCAGCCTGCTGCTTGCGGCGGACAGCCTCACAAAGCGCGGTTTTCACTATTTTTTCCCGTACCTCTGGGGTGATACGGAACAGCTCAAAAAGGACATTCAGGCCAGCTTGCGCTTCAAGATGGTTCCGCCGCGCCCGAAAGGGTTGGCAACCGCCGTGCAGGGGCTCGGGCTCGGCGCGCTGCTGCTCGTCGTACTGAGCGGCCTGATCTGGTTCATCCTCTGGCGGAACGGCTCATCGTTCGCAGGGTTGGCGCTGGAAACCCATAAAAACGTGACGCTCCTCATCGAACTGTATTTGATCGGACACGGCTGTATGGCACTGCTCCACTTCTTCGTCTGGCAACGCAACAAGGCGCGCCAGGAGTGATCAGTCCTGCTCCTGCCCGTACCGTTTAAGCTTGGTGTGCAGGGTCTTGCGGGAAATGCCCAGCCGCTTTGCCGCTTCGCTCTTGTTGTCGCCCACACTGTCCAGCATACGAAGGATGGCTTCGCGCTCCACATCCTCCAGCGTTGCCCCCTCCAAAGGAACGGACAGCGCTGACGGTTCCGCATCGTCCTCTTGTTCGTACGCCTGCGTTACGGCAAGCGGCAATTCGCGTTCCGAAACGTAACTGCCGAACAGCAGCACCACGGCCCGCTCCACCGCGTTCTCCAGCTCGCGGACATTCCCCGGCCACGGGTATTTGATCAGCATGTCCATCGCCTTGGGGGTAAATCCCTTCACATCCTTTCGGTTCCGCTCGCCGAAAACCTTGAGGAAGTGCTCCGCCAGAAGGGGGATGTCCTCGCTCCGCTCCTGAAGGGACGGAACCTGTATGCTGACGACGTTGAGCCGATAATACAAATCCTCGCGGAAGCGCCCGGCCGCGACCTCATCCAGCAGGTTGCGGTTCGTAGCCGCCACGATGCGCACATCCACCTTGAGGGTGGCGTCGCCTCCCACGCGCTGGATCTCCCGCTGCTGGATGGCCCGCAGGAGCTTGACCTGCATGAGCAGGGAAATTTCGCCGATTTCATCCAGAAACAGCGTGCCGCCGTCCGCTTGCAGAAAACGCCCGTCCCGGCGCTTGTCCGCGCCCGTGAAAGCGCCTTTCTCGTGCCCGAACAATTCGGATTCCAGAAGGCTTTCGGTCAGGGCCGCACAGTTCACCGCCACCCACGGGCCGTCCTTGCGCTGGCTCTGGTTATGGATGGCCCGCGCCACCAGCTCCTTGCCCGTCCCGGACTTGCCGTTGATCAACACCGTCGCCTCCGAAGGGGCCACAGTGTGGATCATCTCCAACATCCTCCGGACGGCGGGGCTGTTTCCCACGATGCCCTCCACTGGAACGGGAAAACGCTCGCCGGACCGGACGGCCTCGCTGTGTTCCAACGTTTTGAACAAGGTGGACTTGAGCTGATCAAAGTCGAGGGGCTTGATGAGATAATCCACGGCCCCGGACTTCATGGCCTCCACAGCGGACTCCACGGCGGAATACGCCGTCATGAGCACGACCGGCACGGCGGGATTGTACTTGCGGATTTCCTTCAGAGCCGTGATGCCGTCCATGTCGGGCATTCGGATATCCATCAGCACCACGTCAAAAGGCCGTTCGCATACCCGCGCCACAGCCTCTTTGCCATCCCCCGCCGACGTAACGGCCAGCCCCCAGCGCCCAAGGAGCGCCTCAAGCATCCCGCGATGCCCCGGATCGTCATCCACCACAAGAACCGTATGCGAACCTTTCTCAGCCATGCCATTCCTCAATTGATTCTCGATCAATCCAATACACACAATCCCAACAAACCTTTCTCTTCCGCCTTCCGCCACATTATGGACCTCATAAAAAATCAGGAAAAACGGGGATAAGGGATTCAATAAAGTCAAAAGTTTTGGGAAAGGAGGGTTGGGGGACCGGGGAAGGTTTCCCTCCCTTTCCCCGGACCCCGCCTACGCCACAAACGGGAAACGAAGCTTGAACACCGTGCCCTCGCCGGGCGTGCTGGCGACTTCGATCGTGCCGTCGTGCGCTTCCACGATCTTGTGCACAATGGAAAGCCCCAGCCCCGTGCCGCTGGCCTTGGTGGTGAAATACGGGCTGAAAATATCCGCCAGACGTTCGGGGGCGATGCCGCACCCCGTATCCGCAACATCCAGCGCCAGCTCTGTACCTTCCATCCGGGCCCGTACCATCAGCCTACCGCCATCGGGCATGGCCTGTACAGCGTTGAGAAACAAGTTGAGCAACACTTGCGTCATACGGTCCCGGTCCAGCCGTACGGACAACGGCGGCTCCGGCAGCTCGGCCTCAAACCGGATCTTGCGGGCGTCCATATCCGACCGCACCATGTCGCGGGCCCGCTCCACAAGCTCGTTCAGCCCGACATCGGTCAGGTTCAGCACATCGGGGCGCGCAAAATCGAGGAGATCGCCCACCACCTTGTCCAGACGGAGCACCTCCCTCGTCATGATGTCAGCCATGCGGCTTTCGTCGCTGCCTTCGGGGCTCGCTTCCATGAAGAAACGGGCCAACCCCTTAATGGCGCTGAGGGGGTTGCGGACCTCATGGGCGATGCCCGCCGCCATATTGCCGAGCGCCACCAGACGGTCCCGCCGCCGCAGTTCGCTCTGGAGGCGCCGGATTTCCCCGAGATCGCGCATGATCAAAGCCGTGCCGATGGCTTCGCCCTCCTCGGTCACAATGTGCGAGGCGCTGATCGCCAACGGAACCCGACGCTCACCGACCGTGCACCAGGCCTCCTGCTCTCTCGCGGCATCCTGCGCCGTCCGCCCTTCGAGCACGGCCCATACGCCGGGCAGCAGGTCATGAAGGCCCCGCCCCGTCGCCGCCGTCCGGGTCAGCCCGGTGATGTCCTGCGCGGCGGGGTTGATGGATGTAATGCGATCGTCCATGTCCGTGGAAATGATGCCCACCGGAAGCGTCCGCAGGATTTCCGAAGAAAAGGCCGTGGTTTCCTGTACGAGCTTGCGCGAGCGCCTGTAACTCTGGATCAGGAACAGGGTAATGCAGCCCACCAAGCCTACAAAAACAAGAATGCCGAACATGACCGCCATATGCTTTTCGTCGGCGGCCTGTGCCTCCTCAAGGGGGGTGAGATCATACTCGACGAAAATAACCAGCGATGTGCCCTCGGCAATGCTCGCTTCCAACATGCCGCACGAGTCGCCGTCCAGCCCGCGCCTCATCATCCTGTGCCCGCCGCCATGCCTGCGGCGTTCCCCCTGCGGGACGGAAAACTGCTTATACACTTGGAATACGGGCATCCCATCGGGCAATTCCGTCGCATTCCATTTGACCTGCCTGGTCGGATCGAGCTCCGCCAGAACTTCCGGCGACAAGAAACTCGTGCCGATGAGTTTGGTATCGGCCGCCATCAGCACGGTCCCGTTACGGTTGGTGATCACCAGCGAAACGATGTCCGGCTGTTCCCCGACCTTGTTGAGCAGATCGCTCAGCACTTCATCGGACCAGTGATATCCCATACCGGTCCGCAACGCACCTTCCAGCGCGCTGATGAGCGCCGCCCCCTTTTCAAGGGTCAGCTGCGACGTGAAATCCGATTCGCGTTTGGCGTTGTGCAGCCCGAACACCACGATCCCCGCTGAAAACAGCAAGGCGCAGACCATGACGAACCACGGGAACAGCGTGAGCCACCGGGGCATTTTTTTTAACGACGACATGTACACGTGAATATCCTTTTGCGGAACGGCATCCGGTTGCCGGATCTCGGATCCGAATTTTTTTCTAAGGTACAGCAAAAACCATTCCCGGATTGGAACCGCTTTCGAGCCCCATTATCCGCAGGGTTCCCGGCGTCTCCACCCCGCCCCTGCCCAAGGGGTGTGGCGTTTTTACACACTCGGAAACACGGTGTGGTTCCATTCTACCCACTCACGGGGCCGCTCGTGAAGCGCTGAATGACGCGTTTTTATTTTAATGAATAAAATTCGTGCATTACAAAACAAAACATACTTTGGCACGCCTGTTGCTATACGCTCAGTAAGCCGTTTGGCTTCAACCTTTTAATAAAAACACCATTACTGGAGTACACACTATGAAGACTCGCGCTCTTATCGCCGCTTTCGCCCTTTCCGCCATCGTTCTCGGTTCCGGCGTGTCCGCTTTCGCCTACAACGGGTACCACAACTATGGCAACCACGCCGGGATGTACGCAGTTTCTCCCGAAAAGCAGGGTGCCTATGATGCCATGATGAAGGATTACTACAGCCGCGTATCCCCGATTCAGGACAAGCTGAACGCCAAGGGCATCGAGCTCGACGCCCTGTCCCGCAACCCCAACGCCAAGCCCGAGACCATTTCCAAGCTCGCCAATGAGGTGGCGGAACTCCGCTCCCAGCTCCGCGCCGAACGCATGACCCTCGGCGACAAGATGGAAAAGGAACTCGGTATCCAGCCCTGCCGCGGCATGATGGGCAACGGTATGATGGGCAACGGCATGGGCTACCACAACGGCGGTCGTCATGGAGGCGGTCATGGTGGCCATGGCGGACACGGCGGCGGTTACGGTTCCAACTGCAACTACTAGCCCCGGGCGCCCGGGGACGCTTCCTTCCCCGGGGCGACACACCTGATACGTTACAAGGCGCGAAGGCCGCATGGAGCCGTTCTCCGCCTCCCGCAGCAACCCGGAACGTACGCGGCCAGCCACTTCACCATAACTCCGAACGTTTCTTCAACAACCTCACTTCCGCACCGAGACCGGGGGGGACTGCCTCCCTCGGTCTCGGTGTTTTGTGCAAGGTTCTTTGCGGGAAGGAAAAGGATCAAGGCATGAAGCCGGGCGCTGAAACGGCACGGCAACGGCTTTTTGGAACCCCTCGGAGGGAAAGCCTCACCTTTTCGGGAAGGCTCACTGTTTCGCCAACAACAGCCAGACCTGCCCCTGATTGTAAATGGTCATGGCCTGACGGTGGGCGTCTTCGCCTTCCCCGGTGTAGATGTCGATGCGCCGCAAACGGATCGCGCCGCCGGTATCGTGTGCGAAGCCGAGCCCTCTCCGGATGCCCTGCCGCTGTCCCGGAAGCGCGTAGGAAACGATGCCGCCAAGCGGCAGGACGCGCGGATCGACCGCCATGCTGACCCACGGCGTCAGTTCGCAACCCGCCGTCCCTTTCGGATGCTCGGCACCGAACCGGAAAAAAACGTAGCCGCTGGAAGCGTTCAAAAAGGCCCTGCGCTTCTGGGGGTGGTTGTCCCACCATTGGCGGATACCCTTCATCGAGGCCTTGTTGCGCGGAAGTTCCCCCGAACGGATCAGGTAGCCCGCCATGCTCTGGCCCGAGTGCCCGTTCAGGCCCGCGAACAGGGCCGCCTGCTGCGTCCCGTCGTCAAAGGCCAGAATGCCGGAGCCTTCCAGCATCAGATCATACGTCTCCACCGGATGCTCCAGCCACGCCATTTCCAGATTCCGGCTCTTGAGCGCTCCGTCCAGATCGATGTCCGCCCGGCTGTAATACGGGTCTTCCGGCTTGATCACCTGCAAAAAAGCGTCCTCGGGGCAGCTGTGCGTAGGCAGGCACCACGCCAGATCCGGGGCAAGCTCCTCCGGAAGACGGTAGATCGGGTATTCGTATCCCGGCTTGCGCGTCCGGCTGGCCTGCATCACCGGCGAATAGTACCCCGTAAACTTGACTTCAGGGGCGACGCTCAGCCACTGGAACCCCTCTTCCAGCAGTTCTGGCTGGGCGTCGAGCCGCGGCAGTATCGCTTTCAGCTTTTCCAGCGACGCAACCACTTCTCCCCATGTGATCCGGATTCCGCTGTGTTCGGCTGCCCGCTCGTCCGGATTCCAGCTCCGGGCATACGCAAGGCTCCGCTCCAGCGCGGGGGCCAATTCCATCCACGAACGCAGCCCCATGGATGCCTTGTCCATACGGGCGATCTGCGCACGCGCCTGTTCCGCCGGGGCCTGCCGGAACAACGGGGACGGGGTGTCCAGCGCTTCGACGGCGGGATGGGGCAACCGCCGGATCTCGGAAGAGGCGGTTGAGGCAGGGGCGGGGAAAGGCTCGGGGGAAGGTTTGGCCCCACATGCGGCCAACAGGACGGCAAGGCACAGCACAAACGTTTTCAACATCGATTCCTCTTTGCGTGAAAGGGCGCATCCTCTGCCCGCTTCCCCTCAAAAGGAACGGCGGCGCACAGGTGCGCATATACCCGGAACGGTATCCGCCGGGTATGATAATAATGAAATTTTCCCCTGCAATACGATACACGACAGAGGGCGTTCCCTTTGAAGAGGGGACGTCCCGCACCGCCGCTGAACGGTGCGCGGCCACCATAGAGCCAAGCTCTCGAATACGCAACGCAGGAAGACAACGATGGAAACGCTGATACAGGCTTTGAAGGCGATCAACGACGTGATCTGGGGACCGGGTATGCTGATCCTGCTGATCGGAACGGGCCTCTACCTTACCGTAGGGTTGCGTTTTTATACGTTCCGCAACATCTTTTCAGCGTTTTCCATGCTCTGGAAGGGCCGGACCTCCTCGGCTGGCGACAAGGGCGAGCTGACGCCGTTCAATGCCCTGATGACGGCCCTCGCTGGGACTATCGGCACGGGGAGCATCGTCGGCGTGGCCACGGCCATCCTTTCGGGCGGCCCGGGCGCGCTGTTCTGGATGTGGTGTACCGCTATGGTAGGCATGGCGACCAAATTTTCCGAAATCCTGCTTGCCGTCCGCTACCGTGAAGTGACCCCGGCGGGGAATTTCGTGGGCGGGGCCATGTACTTCATCAAGAACGGGCTCGGCGAAAAATGGAAATGGCTCGGCGGCCTGTTCGCCATTTTTGCGGCAATCACCTGTTTCGGGACCGGCAATGCGGTACAGACCAACGCCATTTCCGGCGTGCTCTGGGGAACCTTCGGCGTCCCGACATGGATCACGGCGCTGATCCTGTTCCTGCTGATCGCTTCCGTCCTGTTGGGCGGCCTGCGGCGCATCGGCAGCGTGGCCGGGAAGATAGTGCCCTTTATGGCGATCCTGTACACGCTCGCCTCGCTGCTCATCATCATTTTGAACATCAAGGAAGTGCCCGCGATGTTCCTGCACGTCATTGAGGAAGCCTTCACGCCCACGGCGGCGCAGGGGGGCTTCGCCGGGGCCACGGCCATGATGGCCGTCCGGTTCGGTATGGCGCGGGGCATCTTCGCCAACGAAGCCGGGCTCGGCAGCGGGCCCATCGCCCACGCCACCGCGACCTCCACCCCGATCAGGCAGGCCACCATCGGAATGCTCGACGTGTTCATCACCACCATGATCGTGTGCAGCATGACCGGTTTCGCCATCCTCGTCACCGGCGAATGGACCGCCGTCGGCGCTCAGGGCGCTTCGCTGACCGCGCGGGCCTTTGAAACCGCCCTGCCGGGCGTGGGTTCGGCCATCGTGGCGATTTCGCTGGTCATGTTCGCCTTCACCACCATCCTCGGCTGGTGCGTGTACGGGGAACGTTCCGCAATATTCCTGTTCGGGGATCGGGTTCTGAAGCCTTTCCGTATCCTCTACACCATCGTCGTGCCCATCGGCGCTCTGGCCCAGCTCGATCTGGTCTGGATTCTTGCCGACACCTTCAACGCGCTGATGGCTTTCCCCAACCTCATCGGCGTGCTCCTGCTGAGCCCTGTGGTGTTCAAAACCGTACAAGAGAGCACACGGCCCTAAAACGCGCCCGAGCCCGGACATTCACCGTCCTGATATCAATCCGTTTATATCTTGGGATCGTTACTATTTTTCGTTCTTCTCCTTTTTCCGTGATCCCCATTGACGGGAAGGCTCTTTACAGATATCTAACGGCAAATTTTCGTCATAGGTGCTGAATGACGCTTTTGAGCCGGTATTGGATACGACATTTCACGAAGAGCTTATGGTGGGCGCTGCTGCCTCTGATAAGCGTCTGCCTGTTGTACCCGAACGCCATTGCGCAAAGGCACCCCGTGCAGCCGTGCCTCATGCACTGTCAGGATGGCGCGTCCCTGATCCCGGCACAGCCGGATCAGCCGTCCGCCTATCTGGAAACCAAGTCGGCGCACCCTTTGGACAGGACTTCCGGAAAGGACGGCCCTCTCCTTTCGCTTAACGCCTCATCCTACGGGTTCTCCCTCGCGCTCCTTCAATGCGCCGCCTTCATTCCCCTTCCCGATCTCCTGCCCGGGCTTTCCGAAATCCGGGGGATGCTTCCCTTGGCCCTCGCGCCGCCTTCCGTCTCCATCTCTCTATAGCCTTACGCATTCAGCGGTTCTCGCGTTGCGCCCCATCGGGCGGACGAAGCCGTGCGTTATCCGTACCATATGCGCACCCGGGCCGCTTTTCCCGCCCTCAAACTGAAAAGAGATGGATATATGGATCACTCGACGGAATCTCAAACGGATCGCAAGGAACTCAAAAAAACCATGAGCCCGGCCGAAGTCTGGGCACTGGCTGTAGGGGCCATCATCGGCTGGGGCTGCTTCGTCCTTCCCGGAACCCGTTTTCTGCCGGATGCCGGGCCGCTGGGGACATGCCTCGCGTTTCTCATCGGCGGAGGGCTGCTGTGCACGGTGGCGCTCTGCTACAGCATTCTGATTAAAGTCTACCCCGTTGCGGGCGGTTCCTTCACCTACGCCTACGTCGGCTTCGGGACACGGGCCGGTTTCATCTGCGGCTGGGCGCTGGTTCTCGGCTACCTCTGCGTCATCGCCGCCAACGGCACGGCCCTCGCGCTGCTCAGCCGCTTCGTCCTGCCCGGCGTTTTTGATGTGGGCTATCTGTATACGGTCGCCGGATGGGACGTCTACGCGGGCGAACTGGCCATGATGTCGGCTTTCTTCATCTTCTTCGGCTATATGAATTTCAGGGGCATGGACATGGCGAGCAGCCTCCAGCTCATTCTGGCCTTCGCCCTCGCGGGCGGCGTGCTGGTGCTGATCCTTGGAAGCGTCGCCACGGAAACCTCCCACGTCGATAACCTGTTCCCCCTCTTTGCCGAAGGGCGTTCCCCGGTAGCCTGCGTGCTGTCCATCCTCGCCATTACCCCGTGGCTGTTCGTGGGTTTCGACACGATCCCCCAGACCGCTGAAGAATTCGACTTCCCGCCCGAAAAATCCCGCCGCCTGATGATCAATTCCATCGTCTGCGGCGCGCTTCTCTACGCGCTGGTTCTGATCGCTGTCGCGATCATCATCCCCTATACCGATTTGCTCGGCCAGAATCACAGCTGGACCACGGGCGCCGTGGCCAATATGGCTTTCGGCAGGTTCGGCGGCGTCATCCTCGCCATTCCGGTCATGGCCGGGATTTTCACGGGCATGAACGGCTTTTTCATGGCGACGACGCGCCTCCTGTTCAGCATGGGCCGCGGCAAATTCCTGCACCCTTGGTTCGTCAAGGTGCACCCCAAACACGGGACGCCGACCAACGCCGTCCTGTTCACGCTTGGCCTGACCCTCATCGCCCCGTGGTTCGGCCGCTCGGCCCTGAACTGGATCGTCGACATGTCCGCCATGGGCACCGCGCTCGCCTATCTGTTCACCTGCATGACCGCGTACAAGTATGTCGCCAATTTCCCCGACATCCCCGAAGCCCGCTGGGGCAAGCCTGTGGCGATCATCGGTGGCCTGACCTCCATCTCCTGCTTCGCCATGCTCGCCCTGCCCGGTTCTCCCGCCGCCATCGGCATCGAGTCGTGGTTCATGCTTCTTGTCTGGGTCGCCCTCGGCGCGGCCTTCTACTTCAACCGCGCGTCCGAGCTGAACGCCATCCCGCATGAGCAGATGCAGTACCTGCTGCTCGGTACCAAGGATCGGCCTCTCCTCTTTGAGGCCGCCCAGAGCACTTCCGCAGGGATGAACAAGTAATATTGGGGATTATTCGGGGAGGGGAGGGAGAAACTTTCTGAGAAAGTTTCTCCCTCCCCAAACCCCACCTCTCCCTCTTCAAAGATTTTCGTGTTTATCGAATCCCTGTTCACAGGGTTCCCTGTGCGGCCTGAGCTGTACAGGGATTTTTTCATTTTTTACAATGTATAAGAACGAGTTGTTCTTTCATACACTGAAAAGCCGATTGACTTTCCTGAATGCGGCTCTCCCAGAAGGCAACGATAAAAAACAGTACGCGAACGGGCTTCTTTCACGTATACTGAACCAAGGCCGACAGCCCCACAAAAAGCGCAAAAGGGATTCTCCGTCTTCATAGGCACCGTCACCTCTTCCAGAGCGTTTTCCACCCAACGGACCCCCTGACGCGCAGCCTCCCCACCAGTCGAAACGTTTAAGGGGATGAGGGGTGGGGGGAGGGGCCCCTTTGGAAAAGGGCCCCTCCCCCAATTTCTTTCCCCAAAAATTTTCCCGCCCGCTGTAACAATTCCGTACGGGGCGGCACACTCTTCTTGTACAGGGCATCTTTCCCGTACTCCCTCCGCCCGCAAAGCGGCTGGGCTGAACGACAGAAAAGGAACAGACCATGATCCCGGAGGCGGGAGAAGAAACCCTTCAGGCCGTGCTGAACGGCGACGCGGAAGCGTTCCGCTCCATCCTGCGGTCCTATGGGCCGCGCGTGGAGCGCCTCGTTTCCGCGCACGTCCTGCCGCATGAGGTGCCCGAAGTGGCTCAGGAAACCTTCGTCAGGGCGTACAGGAGCCTGCGTTCCTACCAGGGGCAAGGTTCCTTTGAGCGCTGGCTGGCGACCATTGCCCTGCGCTGCTGTTACGAGCGGCTGCGCGAACGCTACAGGCCCGAAGCGCCGTTCAGCTCTCTGGCCCGAGGCGAAGAGGACGAACCGGAAGGCCTGACCGATCAGGCATCGTTCCGCCTCTATGAAGAAGAAAACGAGCGCCGCGACTTGCGGGAAGAGCTCGAATCGGCCCTGCAAAGTCTGGAACCCCGCGATCGCATGTTGCTGACGCTCACCTTTCTGGAGGGCTATTCCATTGCGGAGACGGCGGCCATGATGGACATGACGCCGATCAACGTCCGGGTCAGGGTCCACCGCAGCAAGGCAAAGCTGCGCGAGGCGCTCGATCCCCCTTTGGAAAGCCTCGGGAGGCAATCATGAACAACCTTTTGCAGTCTTTGCGCGGCGTACTTTCCGCCCTTATCGGTTTCCAGTCCCCCGAGGACGGGTTGCTGGAAAAGGCGCGGCGCCGCTGGAACGAGGGGCGTACGAACCGGCCTTCCCTGCTCGACGAAGCATGGGAAGAGCGCGTGATGTTCGCCGTCCGGCTCAGCCCTATGGACGATCCCGATGTCCCGGACTGGCTGGCGCAGCGCTTCCGGCCCCTTGCGTTGGCGAATGCCGTCATTATCCTCTGTGCGTTGATGCTCTTCTGGCACGCGGGCGATCCCGGCACCGCCCTCGCCGAATACGCGCAGTCGGCCCTTGCCGGGTATGAGGTGTTTTTCTGATGCGGACCCGCTTCAAGAGCCTGTTGGCGCTCGGCCTGACCTTTGCCGCCGGGTGCTTCGTCGGTATCGTCATCGGCAGCAGCAACCCGCGCTGGTTCAAATCGTTCAGGCAGCCTCCGGGCCCCGATCGGGCGGTCGAACACCTGACGGAAGTGCTGGAGCTTACTCCGGAGCAGCAGGAACAGGTCCGGGAAGTCTTTATCCGCCTCCACCCTGAATTCCTCAAGGAATCCGAACGGGCAAAAGCTTTCCGAAGGGCATTTATCATCAAGCATTTCAATGAAATGGCCCCGCTGCTCGACGAACGCCAGAAGGCCGTGGCCCAAGAGTTTCTGGAAAAGCAGCTGTCGAGGAAAATGCCGCCTCCGCCCAAAGAGGGCAAGGCGAACTAGTGCGCTCCCCCTGCGCTTCAAAAAAACGCTCATCGCATCGGTTCCGCCGGGCGACAAAACAGGCTTTCCCTTTCGGAAATGCCGTACAGTGGATTGATTGATGAAAAAAAAATTGTTCCTCATCGCGGCGCTTGCCGTCGCCGCAGCGGTCGCCGCGTGGTATGTGCTCCGCATGGATCAGGGCGACGGGATGGCCTATCTGACGGAACCCGTGACGATCGGAAACATTACCAGAACCGTCAACGCCACCGGCGAAGTCGGCGCGGTCCAGCTCGTCAGCGTGGGCGCACAGGTCGGCGGGCAGATCAAAAAGCTGCATGTCGTCCTCGGGCAGGACGTGAAGAAAGGCGATCTGATCGCCGAAATCGATTCCGTGCCGCAGCTCAACCAGCTTGAGACGGACAAGGCCCGGCTCCAGTCCTATGAATCGCAGCTTGCCGCCAAAAAGGTGGCCCTGAAGATCGCCAAAACCAAGTATGACCGTGAGATGCAGCTCAAGAAGCGCGACGCGGCCTCCAAGGAAAGCCTCGAGGACGCCGAGAACGCCTATGCCCTCGCCAAGGCCGAAGTGATCGAACTCGAATCGCAGATCCGGCAAGCCCGGATTGCCGTGAACACGGACGAGGTCAACCTCGGCTACACCCGCATCACCGCGCCGCTCGACGGGACCATCGTTTCCGTGCCCGTGGACGAAGGCCAGACCGTCAACGCCAATCAGACCACGCCCACCATCGTCCAGATCGCGGATCTGGACAAGATGGAAATCAAGATCGAAATCTCCGAGGGCGACATTACGGCGGTCAAGCCGGGTATGCCCATCACCTATACCATCCTTTCCAACCCCGAGACGGAATACAAGGCCACCCTGACGTCCATCGACCCCGGCCTGACCACGCTCACGGACGGCAGCTACAAGACCACCTCGTCGACGGGCAGCTCCGCCTCCTCGTCGTCCTCTTCGTCATCGAACAACGCCGTGTACTATTACGGCAAAGCGCTTATCGACAACAAGGAAGGCCCGTTGCGCATCGGCATGACCACCCAGAACGTGATCACCGTGGCGGACGTCAAGGACGCCCTGCTCGTCCCCGTGATCGCCGTCCAGTCCCGCAACGGCAAGAAGTTCGTGCGCGTGCTCGGCCCCGGCGACAAGCCTGAGCGCCGGGAAGTAACCACCGGCATCGCCGACGGCATCCACATCCAGATCCTTTCCGGGCTCAAGGAAGGCGACGCCGTGATCACCGCTCAGGTCACCCAACAGGAACGCGACGCCCAAGTCCAGCAGCGCCACCGGGGACCGCGGCTATGAAAATCATCGAAGCCGAAGGCATCAACAAGTTCTTCGGGACCGGGCAAAACCGCGTCCATGTGCTGAAGGACATGTCCTTTGCCATCGAGGAAGGCGATTTCGTCGCCATCATCGGACAGTCCGGATCGGGCAAGTCGACGCTCATGAACATCCTGGGCTGCCTCGACACCCAGTCTTCCGGGGTCTGCCGCATCGGCGGCGTGGACATCGGCACGCTGGACAGCGACGAGCTCGCGGAACTGCGCGGGAAGCGCATCGGGTTCATCTTCCAGCGCTACAACCTGCTCTCCACGCTGTCCGCCACGGAAAACGTGGCCCTTCCCGCCGTATACTCCGGGGTGGACAAAAAGGCGCGCCTTGACCGGGCCAAGTCCCTGCTCGCGGATCTGGGCCTGCCGGACAAGCTGGAGAACAAGCCCAACGAGCTTTCCGGCGGCCAGCAGCAGCGCGTTTCCATCGCCCGGGCGCTCATGAACGGCGGCAGCATCATCCTTGCCGACGAACCCACCGGCGCGCTCGACTCCAAAAGCGGCGAGAACGTCATGGACATCCTCACCGAGCTGAACAGGCGGGGGCACACCATCATCGTCGTGACCCACGACCACCACATCGCGGGCTTTGCCAGCCGGGTCATCGAAATCAAGGACGGTTCGATCATTTCCGACACCCGGAGCCGGGAATTCGTCCCCGCGCCGGAACGCGAACTCCCCCGCTCGCCCCGCGCCTCCTTCCTGTTCCGCAAGGATCAGTTCGTCGAGGCGTTCAAAATGTCGGTGCAGGCCATCCTCGCCCACAAGATGCGGTCCGTGCTGACCATGCTCGGCATCATCATCGGCATCGCCTCGGTGGTGTCCGTGGTCGCGCTGGGGCGCGGGTCGCAGGAAAAGATCATCGCCAACATCAGCTCGATGGGCACGAACACCATCAACGTCTATCCCGGGCAAGGCTTCGGCGACCGTAAATCGGACAAGGTCAAGACGCTCACCGTCGCGGACTCCGACGTCCTCGGCAAGCAGAGCTACATCGACAGCGCCACGCCCAACACCACGGCGGCGGGCACGCTCGTCTACCGCAACATCACGGTGAACGCCCAGCTCAGCGGCGTGGGCGAGCAGTATTTCGACGTCAAGGGGCTCAAGCCCGCCGAAGGCCGGTTCTTCAACAGGGACGACGTACGGGCGAACCATTCCTACGTGGTCATCGACGACAACACCCGGAAGAAGCTGTTCCCGAACGGCGGCGACCCGGTGGGGCAGGTGCTCCTGTTCAACCGACAGCCGCTGGAAATCATCGCCGTGGCCGAAAAGCAGGATTCCGTGTTCGGCCCCACCGACACGCTCAACCTGTGGGCCCCCTACACCACGGTCATGAACAAGATCACCGGACAGCGGCACATTTCCTCGGTCATCGTCAAGGTGAAGGACAACGTCATGCCGCTCATGGCGGAAAAGAACCTGACCGCCCTGCTCACGGCCCGCCACGGCAAGACGGACTTCTTCACCGTGAACACGGACAGCATCAAGAAGACCATCGAGAGCACCACCGGGACCATGGCCCTGCTCATTTCGGGCATCGCGCTCATCTCGCTGGTCGTGGGCGGCATCGGGGTCATGAACATCATGCTGGTGTCGGTCACGGAACGCACGCGGGAAATCGGGCTCCGCATGGCCATCGGCGCAAAACAGGGCAACATCATGGAGCAGTTCCTCATCGAAGCGGTGCTCATCTGCGTCATCGGCGGGGTGCTCGGCATCGTGGTGTCCTACCTCATCGGCGTGGTCTTCGATCTGCTCGTCTCCAACTTCGCCATGTCCTATTCCGCCGGCTCCATGCTGCTGGCGCTGGTCTGCTCGTCGGCCATCGGCATCGTCTTCGGATTCATGCCCGCGCGGAACGCCTCCCGCCTCAACCCTATCGACGCGCTTTCGAGGGAATGATGAACGCCATACGATTGTTCGCCGCCCTGCTCGTCCTCGGGCTCGGCGGCTGTGCCAACTACCCGATGGGCAGCCTGAAAACGGATCTGCTTCCGGCGGAGGACGTCGCCGCCAGCTACAGCCTGAACACCGCATGGTGGAAAGGCTACCACGACGCGGATCTGGACCGGATCGTGGCTTTGGCGCTGGAGCGGAACGTAGACCTCGCCCTGAGCGCCATCAAGGTGAACCGGGCGCTGTATCAGGCACGCCTGCTCTCCGCGGATCTTGTACCCTCGTTTTCGGCGAACGCTTCCGCCGCCGCGTCCCACAACATCGACAACGGCAACGCCGCGCGCTCGTACCAGACCGAATTCGGGGTGAGCTACGAGGTCGACCTGTGGCAGAAGCTCCGCAACGCCGCCAACGCGCAGGAATGGGAATACAAGGCCACGATGGAAGACCGGGAAGCCGCACGGCTGGCCCTCGTCAACAGCGTGGCGGACACCTATTTCGAGCTGAAATACCTTGACGAATCCATCAAGGTCATGGACGCCAGCGTCAAGCGCTACCAGGAGCTGCTCCGCCTCATTGAGGCCAAGTACGAATTCGGCAAGGTGGCTTCCGTGGAGCCCCTGCAGGCGCAGCAATCCCTGCTTTCAGCCCGCAACAGCCTGCTTGATCTGCAAGATCGGCAGAATGTGGCCCGCCAGACGCTCCGGGATTTGCTCAATATCCGCCCCGGTGAGAACCCGGCCATCGGCAATGCCGACCTGATGTCCTACCCCACGGTCGGGGTGGATCTCGACGTGCCCGTGGCGGCCCTCTCCGCGCGTCCGGACATCCGGGCCTCGGAAGCCCGCCTGCAAAGCGCCTTCAAGACGCTGGAGTCGGACCGCGCAAGCTGGTACCCGACGATCTCCATCGGCTCGACGCTCGGCACCTCATCCTCAACCTCAAGCAAGGTCTTTGACCTGCCCCTGCTCGCAGGTACGGTGCGCGTCAGCTTCCCGTTCCTGCAATGGAACACCATCCGCTGGAACATCAAGATTTCCGAAGCGGATTTCGAATCGGCGAAACTGGATTTCACGCAGGCCGTAACGTCGGCGCTGAACGAGGTGGACACAGCCTATTTCAGTTACGCCAACGCGCAGCGCTCGCTGGAAAACACCCTGTCGAAACACCAGAAGGACGTGCGCATCGGAGAGTACTACCAGACCCGCTACGATCTCGGTGCCGCCGAGCTCAAGGATTATCTGGACGCCCTGAATACGGCGGACAACTCCATGCTTTCGGCGCTGGAAGCGAAATACCGGGTCATCCGGTACGAGAACCAGATCTACAAAGCGATGGGCGGGCGTTACGAACGCATCTTGCCGCCGTCTGGCGGAAAGGCTACACAGGGGCACACGTCCACCAATGGAGAAACACATGTTCCAAGTCAAAGAAATCAATAAGGCGCCGTTTGAGGACGCCGAACGGGTCTTCGAAACCAGCCACCCCGAGCTGCGCTATGCCGTGGCTTCGCAACGCGCCGTGGGCTTTTATGAGTCGCTGAAGGACTATAACGAAAACGCCTCCCTCTGGGTCGCCTGGTTCGAGGGCGAGAAACCCGCCGATCTCGCGGCATTCATCCAACAGGAAATCGAAAAGGCCGAGGCGTCGGTGGAAGAGTAATCCCCATCCTCTTTGAACAGGTATAAAAAATTGGGGGAAGGGAAATTTTTCTGAAAGAAATTTCCCTTCCCCCAATTTATAGAGTCGGCTTGCGCCCGTCTCTCCCTCTCCAAAAACGTCCGCGCCTGTCGAAACCTCGTTGACGGTTTTCCCCATAACCAACATGCGCAAACTCAAAACACGAACCCGCACATGGGAGCGTTTATGCCTACCCGAGACGAATTGTTCGCGTACGTAAAGGCCACATTCGGCACGGAACCGGACTACCCGTGGCCTCAAGAGCCGGAATATGCCGTATTGAGACATGCGGATAACGGGAAATGGTACGGCATTGTGATGAGCGTGCCCCTATCCAAGCTGGGGCTGCCTGGGAGAGGAAACGTCGAAATCATCAATGTGAAGAGTGCCCAAGTGCTGGACATGCTGCTATACGGCGATCCGGGGATCCTGCCTGCGTACCATATGAACAAGAAGCACTGGATCACGATCCTTCTGGAAAGCGGCTTCGCCGAAAAGGAACTCCGCGATCTGCTCATGGAGAGCTATCGTTTAACTCAAAGACGTAAAAAACGGGTTCCCAGCGAACAGCTTTCCAGCCGTTCAGAACCGTTGGAAAAATGAAGGGGAAACGGAAAGGAAGAGCCCAAAAACGGGCGGAAACGTCTCTAACCGCCGAGCGCTGTTGCGGATATTCCTAGCCTGCGACGGCAGCGCGGTTCCCTTCCTAAAGGCTTCTTCCTCCTCAGCCTCTCTCCCGCAAACACTCGCAAGGCACGGGAACGGGCTTCCATTTGCCGTCCATGCCCTCCGGCGGAAAGGCTATCTCACTGCCGCTGTAGTAAATCTCCAAGCCCCCATCTTCGCCGATCGCCTCGACGATGACATACTGGCCTTCGTCGCTGTCCGCAAAATAGTAATATCCCGGCGTCCCCGGAAATTGCCCGGACCAGCCGTTCGCCTCCGTGAATACGGATTCGTGCGCGCGGGCCACACGGGCGGTACGGGCCGCCATCTTGCGGGCAAGCGCCTCCTCATCCACCGGACCTGCCTGCGCCCGTTCAAGATTGTACAGAAATCCGTTGTCGTTCATGGCGTCGGGCTTTGCTGATCAGCCGGAAAAGGCCAATGATTTGATGGTGACGGGTACGACGCCGCCCTGATACAGCGGCTTGCCCATGTCCAGATAATCGCCGTCGGCCAGCTTCAATTCATCAAGCACCACCAGAGGACGCCCGCTGAGACGCGGGCGCAGCTCCATGCCGAGCACCTTGCCCATGTCCTCCGCGAGTGCCACTAACACGGGCTGCCCTTCTGGGCGGCGGCTCCAAAAACCGGCGAACGCTTCGACCAGCAGACACACGGTGGCGTAGGCAACAGGCATCCCAGCGGGAAGCCCCACGACAAAACGATCCGCATCGCCAAGGTCCATACGCCGCATGGCATCCCCAATCGCCGTTTCCACTGCGGCGGGCGTCAGCCCGGCGTGCCAGTCCAGCCACGGGAATACCACGGGAAGATTACGCATCGGCAACAGGGCGTCATCAGCCCAGACCGTCGCGCCGGAAAGCGAAAGCATCCATGAGCCTGCGCCGATCACCGTAGCCCGCACCGTCTGGGAGGGGGGCAGGAGGGGCAAAGCCGCAAAACCGGGGTGGCGCACTATGGCGCGGGCCAGCGACGGCCCCAGATCCCGGAACCGGAACGGATCGGCCTCCGGTTCGGCACAGCACGCCCCGACCCCGCCCGACAGCGTCACCGCATCATAACGCCACGTTTTCAGCGGCGGCGTCTGGAGCAGCCGATCCGCCAGCGGGGAACGCTCGTCAGCCAGTACCTGCCAGATCAACCCGGCCATGCGGTCCGCTATAGCGGGAATATCGTCAGGGCCAAGGGTTTCGGGCGCACGGGAACCGTACAACTCTTCGAGAACGGGAAGAAGCGGCTTGCGGACACGGGTGATCCAGCCGTGCCCGTCGGTTTCGGCCAGACGCCCGCCCATGTTGAGGCAAGCCGTATCAATGACCCGACCGGCGCGGAATACCGCATAGTTGGATGTCCCGCCGCCGATGTCGATGTTCAGGACCGTACCGCGCCGCGCCTCGGAAAGCGCCGCCGCACCCGCGCCCCGTCCCGCAATGACGGATTCCAGATGCGGACCCGCCGAGGCCACGACAAAATCCCCGAGGCTGTCCGCCAGACGCATGACCGTGCGCCGGGCGTTCACGGTTTTGAGGCTCTCGCCCGTCACAATGACCGCGCCCGTTTCCACATCTTCCGGTTGCACGCCCGCTTCCGCATACCAGCCCCGGATAAGGGCATCGAGCGCCGCCTCGTCCAGCGTGTCCACGTCCGTGAGCGGCGTGAAGGCCACCGGGCTCTGCCAAACGATCCGGCGATCCGTGATTTCAAAACGCGGAATCTGACAGGCTGCCGCCCTGTTGCGCAATTCCAGGCGGGAGAAAACAAGCTGCGACGTACTCGTTCCGATATCAATGCCGACGCTGAGGATTTGCTTGCTGTCCATTGCCTATCCCCGCGCGGCTTGTATGGCTCCCAAGCCCCTGTCGCTCGCCTTCACCAACAGCATGAACGCGTAAACCGCGTTGCTCAGCCCGTCTAAAAGCTCCAAAATATCCGGGCGCTCCAATGTGCCGTCCTGCTTGCGGAAAGCGAATGCAGCCGCCACTTCCGTTTCACGGATGATCGCCCGCAACCAATTGAGTAAGGTAAAAATGGAACCTTCCGCCGCATCGGGACACAGCGGTTCCAATCCAAGCTCCTCAGGATGGCAAGCCAACCGCCGCACAGCTTCCCGCGAAAACGGCCCCATGCTCAATACGGGCACGGCTTCATCCAGCACTTCGCAACGCATGGCCCACCCGAGCCACGAACGCAGATCCGCCAGTAAGCCCTGCAACTCCGGCGCCAGCACGGGCTGCAACTGCGTCTGGACAAGGATAGCGGCGGCAATGGCGGAATCCACCTTGCCCCGGAACCAAATCCGGGGATGCTCCTTGGTCACCATTTCCGTGCCGTTCAGATGGGTCTGCGCTTCGGTCTTTTCGACCTTGGCGAAGGGACGCTCCTCGGTCGCCAACGGATGCACGGCCTTGCCGTCGTCACGGGCGACGCGGCCGTCGCCGGATACGATGAGAATCCGTATCTTCCTGTTGTTCACCAGCTCCTGCGCGGAAGGCGTCAGACGTTCCTCCGGGGAAAGATGCAGTTCCACGCCCTGCCCCAAACCGCAACGGGCCATCAAATCCTGTTCCGTCAAATACTGCATTTCGTTTCCATGTGTTACAGAGAATCCCGCTCTTTCCCCCAAAGCGGGGTACGATCATTGCCTTTTCCCAATCCCCCAGAAACGGCCTGCGCGACAATCCACTTGCCACACCCTCCGGATGCCCCGCCCGCAACCTTAAAACCGTCTGCGGCCATCCAGGTAAGCCGTTTTTTTCTCAATTATACCCACATACTACGAAATCCCTTCACCCACGAACGCCCGTCACGACGAATACAGATCAAGTAAACAGCGGAACTCCCGCCGTGCAGCCTCCCCACCAGTCGAAAGTTTTAGGGGGGAAGGGGTGGGGTTTGGGGAGGGGAAGGGAACCCTTTTTCAAAAGGGTTCCCTTCCCCTCCCCAATCTCAAAAAATCAAATTCTTTCCAATGGACCGGCGGCAACGCCGAGCACGGCTTCGGTGAACGCCTGACACGCCGCCTGGCACGCCGCCTGATCCCCGGCAAGCCAGCCGCCGGAAAAGTTGGTCTCGGACGGCGGGGGGAAATGCTTCACCAACCGAACGTCCGCAGCCTTCAGCGCCGCATCCAGACCGAACGTAGCCTCCAGCGGCGGCGCAATGAGCCATGCCAACGCCGTGCCTACCGGAATCCCGGCCTGCTCCGCAACGTACGTGCCGCAAGAGGAAACCAGATGCGACAAAAAGATCAGCTTCCCTTCGGGATCGGCCGTCAGGAACGAAACGCGGTTCTGGGCGTAATCCACGGCGGTACGCAGCCCCTCTTCGACATCCCCGGGTGTCTCCGCAGCAAGGATTCCTATAAATTCGCCGGAATAGGGCCCGGAGGCATGGGCCGCCCCGCCATAAAAGGAGCTGGCGTAGACGACATCCACGGCGGCCTTTTTGGTCGCTTCGTCGATGGCTATGTAGCTCACATCATCGCTGTCGGAGGTAAACAGGGCGAGCGCACGGTGGCGCGGCTCAAGCTTGAAGGCCGCAGCCAGCCCCGGATCGACCGAAGGGATGATCCGGCTGGCAAGCACTCGGACTGGAACGGGTTGCAACACTTTCATCGGCGCTCTCTCATTGCGTCTTATGTATCAAAAACAACAGGGTATCAATAATCGCAGCACGGTTAAAAACGTCGGAGAAAGGGCTGTTCCCGCCGCTCCCCTGCGGATTTCCGGCATGTCGTCAGCCGGAAAAACCGGGATTGAGCGCCTTGTTCAGCGCTATGCCGCTGGCCTTGTGCTGCATCATCTGGCGTACAAGATCAACGATAACCGCGGCGGCCTCCACAGGCGGCGTGCCTTCGCGGTGGATGTTGGAAATGACCGAACGATCCGACTCCAGCGTCGCCGCCGTGGGGCGGTACACCCCGTAACAGCTCATGCTTTCCGACTGCCCCAGACCGGGACGCTCGCCCACAAGCATCAGCACCACGTCACAGCCTACGGCCTCACCCAGACGGTCCTCGGCCTTGACCCGCCCGTAACGCAGGAACAGCGGATCGCCCACCGTGAACCCGGCCTGCCTCAGGCCATTGGTCAGCGGAGGCACGATCTCGTCCGCATTGGCGAGCACGGCATCCGTGCTCAAGCCGTCGGACAGCACGATCAGCACCTGCGGGACGGGCTTGTAGCGCTCCCGCACCGTTTGCAGGGACGCCTCCGAGAGTACGCGCCCCAAATCCGGACGCGTCAGATAAGTATCCTTGTCTTCCACCAACGTCTGAACCGCCAGCATCCCGCGCCGGCGCAGCCATTCCTCAGGAACTTCACGGAAAACCGTTCCCTTGGATCGGGCATGATCCGCAAGAAAACGCAGGTAAGCCGTGGTCGAAGGACGCGTTCCACACGCGCCGCCCCCAATCCGGGCTCCGGTACTCCGCATGAACTCCTGCAACACGTCGGGATTGTGCGGCTCTTTCACCCCGCAAGGCTTACGGAAAGCGGAGCCGCCCAGATCTTCCAGCGACGCGCCTGTATCGGCATCAACGGTTGCCGCCAAAAGTTCCGGCTCTGCCCCCGAACCAGTCAAGGGCCTTTGCTCCGATTGCATTGCGGAAAGCCTTCCACCTTGCCCAACGGATGGAGCGGGAAACGCTTGTTGCGTTTTCAGGGCATCCAACACGGACGCCACCAGATCGTGAATTTCTTGTTCCTGCATGGCGTTCCTCTAAAAGAAAATGGAGGCATCCCCGGCGCGGGAGGTGAGACAGCCGTTTTCCATGATTCCGTGCCGCTCCAGCCACTGTTCGAACTCCGGCGCGGGCCGCAGATTGAGCAACTGGCGCACGGTGGCGATGTCATGGAAGGAGTTAGTCTGGTAATTCAACATGATATCGTCGCCCATCGGCAGGGAGATGATGAAGTTCACGCCCGCGGTCGCCAGCAGGATCATGAGGTTCTCGTTGGAATTCTGATCGGTGTCGGCATGGTTCGTATAGCAGCAGTCACAGCCCATCGGCAGGCCGTGCAGCTTGCCCATGAAATGATCTTCAAGCCCGGCCCGGATGATCTGCTGATGGTTGTATAAGTATTCCGGCCCGATAAACCCAACCACCGTATTGACCATGAACGGCTGGTAGCGGCGGGCCAGTCCGTAACAGCGGGCCTCCATCGTCACCTGATCACAGCCGTAGTGCGCGTCCGCCGACAGCGCGGAGCCCTGCCCCGTCTCGAAATACATGACGTTGGGGCCGGTGGCCTGACAGTAATGCCGCGCGAGATCATACGCCTCATCAAGCAGGCCGGTGGTCACGCCGAATTCGCGCAGCCCCTTTTCGCTGCCCGCGATGCTCTGGAAGATCATGCCCGCGTTGGCGCCCTGCCGGATGGCTTCCATCTGCGTGGTGACGTGGGCCAGCACGCAGTTCTGGGTGGGGATCTGGTGGCGTTCGATGATCTCCCACAGGGCGTTGAGCATGGCCTTGGTGTTCTCCACCGTATCCGTCACCGGATTGATGCCGATGACCGCATCCCCCGCGCCGTAGGACAGCCCCTCGTACACCTGCGCCACGATGGACGGGATCTCGTCCCGCGTGTCGTTGGGCTGAAGCCGCGAGGAGAAATGCCCCGGCAGGCCTACGGTATTGTTGGAACGCACGACCACGGGCATTTTCTTCGCCGCAAAAATAAGATCGGCGTTGGACATGATCTTGGATACGGCGGCGGCCATTTCCGAAGTGAGGCCTTTGCGGACGCGCTCAATGGCGGCGGAAGAGGTACGCCCGTCCAGCAGAAATTCCCGGAACTCCCCGACCGACCAGTTCCTGATGCTCTCGTAGACCGGAGTATGCACGGCATCCTGAATGATGCGCGTCACGGCGTCGTCTTCATAAGGGACTACGGGATGTTCGCGCAGGTCGCCAAGCGTCAGCTCGCTGAGCACCTGCTTGGCGGCGACGCGTTCCTGCATGGACGAGGCGGCAACGCCCGCCAGCACATCGCCGGAGCGCAGTTCCCCCGCCTTGTTCAGCACGTCCCGCACCGAATCGAAGCGGTAGGTTTCGCCGAAAAGAGTCGTTTTCAGTTTCACAGCGTCCCTCAATAGACTGTAACTTGCATCATACGAAAAGAAGAAGCCTAGCCGCAGGAGGAATCGGCGTCAAGGCTACGGCATGTCAAACATTCTGTCTGCTCGGGTCCCATACCGTTTTTTCTTTTTCCGGACACGAAACCGCCACAAATTCGGAGTAGAGGACTCTTCATGTGCTTAAACCTGCGCGTTTCGTGCGGCGGCAAAAGGACACCCTAGCCATGTTTGCACGATGATACCGCATCCCTTCTCCCGGATTGGAAAGGCTCTTTCCGGAAAAAAGTATGCCCATGAGGGATTGACAACTCGCCGGGTTCGCAGTAATTTTTGCGCACGTATTCTTTTTCACATTAGGCAACACCTTTTAAGGACCACAACATGTTCAACGCCTCTTCCCTTTCCTTTACCGCTTATCGCTGGTGGTGGCGCGTCATCGACGTGAGGGGGGGAGTGCGGCCTGTGTAAGGTCCGATCCGGCATTACTGTATCCGTTCATACAGGCGCCATCCTCCCGAGGATGGCGCCTTTTTTTGTACCTTAACCCCAAAAGGATCATCGACATGACAGCTTCCAAAACGCCCGCCGCCCCCGACGTCACCCTGCGCCAGAGCGCGCGGTGGCTCCCGGCGGATATGGACACCCCCATCAGTCTCTTCCTCGGTATGTGCCACGAGCATCACGGCATTCTGCTGGAAAGCGCGGAGGTCGACGGGCGGTGGGGACGCTACAGCATTCTGGCCTGCGACTTTCTGCTTCAGGCCACCTGCCGGGGCGGGCTGCTGGCCCTCGACACCAACGACGACCGCCTGCGCCCCTTTGCCGCGCTCAACGGGATGCCCTTCACGGAAGGCTTGCGTACGCTCATGCGCGGCCTGCACCTCGAAAAACCCGAGAGCATCACGCTGCCGCCCATCACCCGCGCCCTGTACGGCTATTTCGGCTACGGCATGGCGAGCTTCTTCAACAAGAAGCTGGAAAACTGCCTGCCCCAAAAGGACGCCGACGCCAGCCTTGTTCTGCCGGGAACCGTGCTCGTGTTCGACCACCTGTACAACCGGCTGTGCCAGATCAGCCTCGGCGAACACAGGGACGTGAACGGCGCACGGACGCGGGAATGCGGCGCGGCCCTGCCCTTTATCGGCGAAGATGCCGTGACCGCCACGCCGGGACGGGAAGGCTACATGGATGCCGTGAACAAAATCAAACAGATGCTCCGTCAGGGCGAGGCTATTCAGGTCGTTCCCTCCTGCCGGTTCAGCACGCCGTTCGAGGGAGACGCCTTCACCCTGTACCGCCGGATGCGCCGCTGCAACGCCTCGCCTTATATGTTCTTCATGGATCTGCCGGGCATCACCCTGTTCGGCTCTTCTCCCGAAGTCATGGTCCGGTGCGACGAAGGCAAGCTCCAGCTCTCCCCCATCGCCGGGACCCGCAAACGCGGAGCCGACGATCTCGAAGACGCCCGCCTCGCCGCAGAGCTGCAGGAAGATCCCAAGGAACGCGCCGAGCACGTCATGCTGGTGGATCTGGGCCGCAACGACCTCGGGCGCATAGCCCGCCCCGGCACGGTCAACGTGGAGCGGCTCATGGAAGTGGAACGCTTCTCCCACGTCATGCACCTGACCTCGCGGATCACGGCCCGGCTCCAGCCGGATCTCGACGCGCTGGACGTGCTGGCGGCGACCTTCCCGGCGGGCACGGTCAGCGGCGCGCCCAAAGTCCGGGCTATGGAAATCATCGCGGAAACGGAACAGCTTCCGCGCGGCCCCTACGCGGGCTGCATCGGCTGGCTCGGGCTCGACGACGACAACGTCAGCCTCGATACCGGCATCACCATCCGCAGCATGTGGGTAAAGGATGGAAAACTCCATTGGCAGGCGGGCGGCGGCATCGTCTTCGACTCCGACCCCGTCGCCGAATGGAATGAAGTCTACAATAAATCAGCCATCATGCGTACCGTGCTCAACACCACCGGAGAAGACCATGTTCCTGCTCATCGATAACTACGACTCGTTCACCTACAACCTCGTGCAGGCTTTCTACGCGCTCGGGCAAGATCCCGTGGTCGTCAAAAACGACGATCCCCGGCTGCTCGAACTGGCGCAGGACCCGTCCCTGAACATGGTGTGCCTCTCCCCCGGCCCCGGCCATCCCAAGGACGCCGGATACTGCATGGAAGTCCTCCGCATCCTCGATCCCAAAGTCCCGGTGCTCGGCGTCTGCCTCGGCCATCAGGCCCTCGGCCTTGCCGCCGGAGCCGAAGTCGTGGTCGGGCCCTGCATCATGCACGGCAAGGCATCCGAAATCGTGCATGACGGCTCGGGGCTTTTCTCAGGCGTCCCGAACCCCATGCGCGTGGGGCGCTACCATTCGCTGGTCGTCCGTTCCGACGTGGACGAGGCGCACGCCAAATTCACGGTCACGGCGCACGGTCCCGAAGGCGAAATCATGGCCCTCCGCTATAAGGATCGCCCGTGGGTGGGCGTCCAGTTCCATCCGGAATCGATCCTGACCCCGGACGGGCTGCGCTTGCTCGGCAATTTCCCCAAGGCGATCCTGCCCGCGGGCAATGACGCCAACGCCATCAACGTCATTCTGGATACCCTCGCCAGCGGACAGGATCTGACCGCTGACATGGCTTCCGCCGGATTCTCGGCGCTCATGGACGGCACCATGACTCCCTCTCAGGCGGGCAGCTTCCTCATGGGCCTGCGCATGAAGGGCGAAAGCCCGCTCGAAATGGCCCACGCCACCCGCGCCGCGCTGGCCCGGGCCGTGCGCGTGGACGGCATCGAAGGCTCCTATATTGAAGTCGTGGGCACCGGAGGCGACGGGCGCTCGTCCTTCAACTGCTCCACCGGCACGGCGCTCACGCTGGCGGGCATGGGCTATCAGGTGGTCAAGCACGGCAACCGCGCCGTGTCCTCCAAATGCGGCAGCGCCGACGCGCTGGAAGGGCTCGGCGTCAATCTGGACGTCAACCCAGCCGAAGTGGGCAAAATCCTGCACGACCAGAACTTCGTGTTCCTGTTCGCGCAGCGGTTCCACCCCTGCTTCCGCAACATCGCGCCCATCCGTAACGAACTCGGCATCCGTACCCTGTTCAACCTGCTCGGCCCCCTGATCAACCCGTCCCGCCCCACGCACATCCTGCTGGGCGTGGCCCGGCCCAATCTCGTGAAGCTCATGGCCGAAACGCTGGCCCAGTCTTCCGTACACCGGGCCGCCGTGGTTTGCGGGGCGGGCGGCTATGACGAAATAACCCCCATCGGCCCGAACGAAATGATCATCCTCGACGACGGCAAGCTCGAACCGCTCACCCTCGATCCGGCGGACTACGGCATCCCCGCGTGCACGCCCGAAGACCTTGCCGTGTCCAGCCGTGACGAAGCCGTCGCCGTCCTCCGCGAACTCCTCGCCGGACGCGGCCCCGAAGCCATGCGCAACATGCTCGCCCTCAACGTCGGCATGAGCATCTATCTGCTGGAAGGCAAGCTGCCGCTGGCGACCTGCATAGCGAAAGCCCGCGAAGCCCTCGCTTCCGGCGTGGGCGGGAGGGTGCTCCATGCTGCTTGAGAAATTCAAAACGGCGAAACAGCCCGAGATACAAGCGCTCCGCCAGCTCGAATACATCAATATGCTGCCGTTGCCGCTTCGGATCGAGCGTCCGTCCTTTCTAAACGCCCTGTGCGCTCCGAACGGAAACCGGCCCCACGTCATCGCGGAGTTCAAGCGGGCGTCCCCTTCGCGGGGGGACATCCTGATGGATTTCCCGCCGGAAGAAGCGGCCAAGCAGTACGCCGAAGCCGGTGCTTCCTGCCTCTCCGTGCTGACCGAGGAAACCTATTTCAAGGGCACGCTCGGGTATCTCAAGCGCATGTCCGCGCCCGGACTGCCTTTGTTGCGGAAGGACTTCATCTTTGATCGGTTACAGGTGGCGGCTACGGCGGCAACCCCGGCCTCGGCCCTGCTGCTCATCGTCCGCCTGACGCCCGACGCGGCCCTGCTTCGCTCCCTGCGCGAGCAGGCGGAAGCACACGGCATCGACGCCGTGGTTGAAATCTTCGATGAGGCCGATCTCGCCCTTGCCCGCGAGTCCGGGGCACGGATCATTCAGGTGAACGCCCGGGATCTGGATACGCTGCAAGTGGATCGCTCCGCCTGCCTCCGTCTTGCGGAGCGGTTCCATCAGGCCGGGGACAACGAAGCATGGATTGCGGCGAGCGGCATCTCCGCTTCGGATCATCTCCGTCAGGCCGCCGGCGCCGGTTACCAGGCCGTGCTTGTCGGGACCAGCCTCATGGACGGCGGCGCGCCCGGCGCGGCGTTGAAGGGGCTGTTGGAGAGGTAAGACCGGGGGAAGGGAGGAGAAACTTTTCTGGAGAAAAGCTTTCTCCTCCCTTCCCCCAGCCCCCCTTCCCTCCTCTTCCAAAGACTTTTGTATTTATCGAATCCCTGTTTGAGGGAGTACGGATTATCTGAGCTTTCAAGAGGGATTGGCGGGCAGGATAGAGAGAATTGGGTTCTTCCGTCCCGTTTTCACCAATATTTTCCAGTGGAGCCACAGTGAACGACTTGATCATCAAAATCTGCGGGATGCGCGAACAGGCGGATCTGGACTGCGCCGCCGCGCTCGGAGTGGACCTCTGCGGGTTCATCTTCGCCCCGCAAAGCCCCCGCGCGGTGACGCCGGAACAGGCCGCCGCGCTGGACAGCGGGGATATGCTCCGCGTGGGCGTGTTCGTGACCGACGACATGCGTTTCATCGAGGAAACCGCCCGCGCCGCTCGGCTGGATCGCATCCAGCTGCACGGAGATCAGTCGATGACCTGCGCGGATCGCCTGAGCCGCACGCTCGGGGCCGAACGTCTCATCAGGGTACTGTGGCCCGAGCGTTATCCCGATCTGGCGGCACTGGAAGAAACCATGAACCGGCACGCGGCATCAACCGGAATGTTCCTGCTTGACGCGGGGATGTCCGGAGGCGGCAGCGGAAAACGGATCGGCTCCGAACGGCTGCGCGGCCTGAACGCTCCCCGCCCCTGGCTACTGGCTGGCGGGCTCACTCCTGAAAATGTCAAAGAAACCGTCGCGGCCTGTGTCCCTGACGGAGTGGATTTCAATTCCGGTCTCGAATCCGGACCCGGACGCAAGGACCCTTCACGTATGCGGGCCGCATTAACGGCTCTGAGAGGATAGTCATGAAAAAAGGTTATTTCGGAGAATTCGGCGGGTGTTTCGTTCCTGAACTGCTCATGCCTCCGCTCCAGGAACTGGAAGAGGCCATGCGGGACATCATGCCCTCCCCCACCTTCAAGGAGGAGCTGGACGACCTGCTCCGCAACTTCGCGGGACGGGAAACGCCCCTAACCTACTGCCCTACTCTGTCCAAACGACTCGGCTTCTCTTTGTGGCTGAAACGCGAGGATCTGCTGCACACCGGCGCGCACAAGGTCAACAACACGCTCGGGCAGGCGCTGCTCGCCAAGCATATGGGCAAAACGGCGCTGGTCGCGGAAACCGGCGCGGGCCAGCACGGCGTGGCGACAGCCGCTGCCGCCGCCCGTCTGGGGCTTGAATGCATCGTTTTCATGGGTGCCGAGGACGTGGAACGCCAGTCCTCCAACGTGCGGCGCATGAAGCTGCTCGGCGCTGAAGTCCGGCCCGTCCAGAGCGGCACACGGACGCTCAAGGACGCCATCAACGAGGCTCTGCGTTACTGGATCGCCGCGCAGGAGACCACACACTATTGTTTCGGTACGGCGGCGGGCCCGCACCCCTTCCCCACGCTGGTCCGGAATCTTCAGAGCGTCATCGGGCGCGAAACCCGTGCCCAGATGCTGGAAAAAACCGGGCGGCTTCCCGATGTGGTCGTCGCGGCGGTGGGCGGCGGCTCCAATGCCATCGGCATGTTCCACCCGTTCGTGGATGACGCATCCGTACGCATCATCGGCGTTGAGGCGGCCGGTACCGGCGAACCGGGATGCTACAATTCCGCGCCGATCAACCTCGGCACGCCCGGCGTCCTGCACGGCCAGATGACCATGCTCCTCCAGACCAAAGACGGACAGATCGAACCTTCGCATTCCGTTTCCGCCGGGCTCGACTATCCCGGCGTCGGACCGGAGCACGCCTATCTGAGCGCCATTGGGCGCGTCCACTACGGGCTCGCCAACGACGCCGAAGCGCTCGACGCCTTCCAGACCCTCTGCCGCACCGAAGGCATCCTTCCCGCGCTGGAATCCTCCCATGCACTGGCGTGGGTACTCAGGCACCACGGCGAGCTTCCCGCAGGAGGGCATGTCGTCGTCAACCTCTCGGGGCGCGGCGACAAGGACATGGACATCGTGGAGCAACATCTGCATATCTCATGATAGTGACGTATCGATGAATTAAAATATAAAAAATAATTTCAAATAGATACTTAAAATACGAAATGCCGAAGACACATATCCCCACCCAAAAAACCAAGGGGGACCGGGGGGAATTATTCCCCCCGGACAGGGGGTCAAGGGGGGCGGTAGCCACCCTTGCCGCCGGAGGCATAACGAGGAGAACCATCATGACTTTTCTTGAACAGAAAATACGGGATGCGCACACAGCCGGACGCACGGCGCTCATTCCCTTCGTCACCGCAGGCTTCCCCACGCTCGACACGTTCTGGGGCATCATTGAAGAACTGGACGCCAACGGCGCGGACGTGATCGAAATCGGCGTGCCGTTCTCCGATCCCGTGGCCGACGGCCCGGTCGTGGAGGACGCTTCCCGCCGCGCGCTGGAACAGGGCGTCAGCCTGAACTGGATCATGGACGGCCTCAAGCAGCGCGCCGGGAACTTCAAGGCGGGCATCGTGCTCATGGGCTACCTCAATCCGTTCCTCCAGTACGGGCTGGAACGCTTCGCCGCCGATGCCACACAAGCGGGCGTCTCCGGCTGCATCGTGCCGGATCTGCCGCTTGACGAAAGCGCCCCTGTCCGAACCACGCTGAAAGCGCACGGCATCGATCTGATCGCGCTGGTCGGCCAGAACACGTCGGAAGAAAGGATGCGCGAATACGCCGCCGTTTCGGAAGGCTACGTGTACGTCGTCTCCGTCCTCGGCACGACCGGGGCACGCACGGGACTGCCGCCGCAAGTGGAAGAAACGCTGCGCCGGGCGCGGAAAGCCTTCAACCTGCCGCTGGCTCTGGGCTTCGGCTTGCAGCACCCGGACCAGCTTGCCGCCATTCCCGCCGACATCCGGCCCGACGCCGCCGTGTTCGGCAGCGCCCTCTTGAAACATCTCGACAAAGGCAACACCGCCAAGGCGTTCCTTGAGGTGTGGACCAGGTAGGCACAAGCAAAAAAGGCGCTTCAGAATCCCCGCCGGTGGAAGTTCATCCGGCGGGGATTTTTGCTGCCACACTTTCTTTTTTCCCTATACGGCGTAAAAAAGGTGCTAGCCCCGCCCTCTCCGCAGGGGGGCCGTTGACGCTTGTTCTTTTTTTGACTAGAAGGGACGTTTCACCCTTTGAATCATTTCTCTTGTTATTTCCCCTTTTTCGCCTTCAGGATTGCCCATGCTCGGAACACTTTTTTTCGACAAGCAGGATCGTGAACTCCTGCGTATGATCAACGAAACGATCGATCACGGCCCCTCGCAGGACCTTGAGCACAAGGTCTTTGACGCCAATCTTCATCCGCATGGCATCCTGGAACTGACGACGACCCACGAGTACAGGATGGCCCACGCGGTCATCAACCTGCTCGGCAACCTCGAAGCCGGCGGCGCTCCGGACCGGCTCATGGCCCTGCGCATCCTCCGCGACGAGGTGCTGCACAGCGCCCGCACGCCCTTCCGGTACAATACGGGCCGCGTCCTCATCCAGATCATGAAGGAGATCATCCGGTCTCGCCAGGATGAGCTGACGCAGCTCAAGCTCGTGCACGATTTCAGGAAGGTCACGTCCGGGAACCCCCGCCTCGTGCGCCAGTTCCTGAACACATACCATCTGCTGGAAATGCCCGAGGAGTGGAACCAGCTTACCGTGGACCACCACGTCCACGACGCCAACACCAAGGGCCGCAAAAACGCGACGCACCTGATCATGGACGCATGGATCAAGGGCATCCGGTATATCACCGTCGTCTATTACAACTACGTTGAGCCAGCCGCCGCGCGCGAACTGCTGCAAGCCGCCGAGATCATGGGCGTCGACGTCCGCATCGGCCTGGAGTTCCGCACGCCTTTCCGGGATCGCTTCGTCTGTTTCGTCTGGGCCCCGCGCGGCTTCTCCGATCCCGAGGCGTTTTTGTCCTTCCTCGCCGAGCGGCCTATGGTCGCCCTCATGAACGAAGGGCGCAAGGCATCCCTCTGGATGCAGCGCCACGTCATGGATACGCTCCAGTTGTGGAACGCCAAGCACGCCCCGGCTCTGGCCGAGGAGCTCGAAATCCCCGTTCCGTTTCTTGAGCCCGAGGCGTTCCTTGCCTATGTGGGGACCGGGCAAACCTCGTTCCTCCATCTCGCCGAATACGCGCACAAGACGCTCCTCAAGCACCTTGTCCAGCGGGTCAAGGCATTGCAGGAGGAAGCCCTCACCGCCACCAGCGAACGCCAGAGCCAGATCGCACAGCTTATCCGGCGCATGGACATGCTCACGACCGAAGTGATCATGGAAACGTGGCTCAAGCCCGAACGCAATCCCGAGCTGCCCTCTCCCGACGTGCCGGACAACGCGCCGGACACGCCGGAACTGCTCAGGATGCCGCCCCATGTGCTGCTTGACTGGCTCTCCTGCCTGCGCAGCGGGTACCGCATCACGCTCCAGCTTGCGGAACTTACCGCCGAGGACGTGCTGGAACTGCTTTGGGACTGCCAGGGCATGATCACCCATCTGGAGCTGTTCAACCTCAAGGAATGGCAGGAAGGGCATCTCCGGCACCTCACCGCGATCAACGATCTCCAGATCGCCATCAACAAGGGCAGCGTCCTGCACCTCAAACAGATACTGCGGGGCATGATCCGTACGCTGGAAGCCTCGTCTTCCGAAAAGGACAAGGAACGCTGCGCCAAATTCCGTATCATCCTGCGCAACATCCCTTCGCTGCAGGCCCCGTACAAGGTCGCACCCCTGCGTATCCGCATCGGGACGGACTCCACGAGCCATTCGGGCGTGCGGCACGGCATGGGCCTTGCCATGCCCGAAACCCTTCCCCACGGCGCGCGCAGGCAGATCGCCCGGGGCAAGCAGTTCCGGCCCATCTACCTTCCGGTGTCGTTGTCGCTGGAATTCCGCGAAACCTACGCCGAACAGGAACGCTATTCGTCCTTCATGCGCTGGCTCGGTCCGCGCTTGCGCCGCATTTGGGGGTTCGGACATTTCGGGCTCCGCTGCACCAAGGAATGGCGGGCCATTTCCGGCATTACCCAGATCGGAGAGGAAGGCAACGTCATCACGATGGGCGGCATCGGCGGCGAGCTGAACAACGGCCTGCGCGCCGAGCGGACCGAAAAGATCCGCCCGCGCTGGCTCGGCTTCTCGCGCCTCAGCACGCCCATTTCCAATACGCTCAAAGTGCTCGCGGGATTCATCCCGGCACTGGTGACCTTCCTGTACACACAGGAATGGTGGGTGCTGGCGTGGTTCGGCGCGCCCCTGTGGTTCCTCATCACCGGCCTGCGCAACATTCCGCAGGCCATCCTCGGCGGAGGCGGCATGTGGAGCCGCTCCCTCCTGCGCTGGAACGATTATGTAAGCTGGACACGCGTTTGCGATTCCCTGCTATACACAGGGCTGTCCGTTCCCCTGCTGGAATACTTTATCCGCGTGCTGCTCTTGGAAGACGGGCTGGGGCTGACGGTCAAAGATCACCAGTTCCTTGTCTTCTCCATCATCGCCGGGGCGAACAGCATCTACATTTCGCTGCACAACATCTATCGTGGGTTCCCCAAGGAAGCCATCATCGGGAACCTCTTCCGAAGCTTGCTCGCCATCCCGGTTTCAGTGTTCTACAACGACGTGCTGGCCCTGTTCCTGCCGTTCTTCACGACGGCCGATCCCCTGTTGATCCTCGAACCCGGCGCGGCCATCATTTCCAAGACGGCGTCGGATACGGTGGCGGCCATCATCGAAGGCCTTGCCGACTGGCGCAACAATCGGCGGCTCCGGTACTGGGACTACGAAACCAAATTGCAGCGCCTGTTTGATTGTTATGCCAAGCTGGAGCTGGCCTTCCCGGATCAGGACATCCTTTCGCTGTTGTCCCGCCCCGAGGAATTTACCCGGCTTACCTCCACGGAAGCCCGCTCCCTGCAAGTGGAAAGCATCATCAATGCGCTGGATCTCATGTATTTCTGGCTGTATCAGCCTTGTGCACAGCAGACGCTGACCTCCATCCTTCGCACCATGACGCGCGAAGAACGGGTCATCGTGGCCCGGTCGCAAGGGATTTTGTCCCGCGTCCGGGAGGTCAGCCAGCTTTTCGTGGACGGCCTGCTCGGGCGCAATTTCGCCCGCGCCCTGTCCTTCTACCTGGACAGCTACGAAAACTATATCCTTACACTCAACAAACGCTGCGCCGGATTCTCCAACGGCCATCGTCCGCTGCTCAGGCGCAGGCGGCATATATCGGATTGCCTTTAAAAAAGCAGGGAGATTGGGGGAAGGGAACGTTTCTGAAAAAGTGTCCCTTTCCCCAAACCTGCCAGCACTGCTCCCACCTCTCTCCTCTGGCAATGACTTTTGTACTTGCCGGATCTCTGGAATTTTCTGGAGTGATACAGCCGAACGAACCGCTCCAGAGTCGAAAGGGCCTACCCGTATGGGAAAGCTTCTTGAAGGGAGCGTTCTCACAGGCTCGCCGGAGTCTCCCGCCTCCCTCCGGAACTTCAACCGACGGGGAAGGCATCCTGAGATCCCCGTATGAGGATTGCCGGGCGGGGAGCCGCGCCTGTCCTTTCCCCGCTGTTGAAAAGCAAAAAGAAGTTCTGTAACAGCTACGTCAAACGGGATATGCGGCTTTCCTCCGCCTCGGAACCCGCCGTTTGGTGCGGGGAAGGGGCGGCGGGAGGGCCTTTTCCCGTCGGCATCCGTTTCCCGTGACTTTTCTTTTTGACCAAAGGACGCACAGTGGCCGTAAAAACCACCCGCACAGCGACAGAAGAACAACTCCCCACCCGGGAGGAGGCGGAAGCCGCCTTTGCCCTCGCCCTTGACGCGCGGCAGGAGCGTGTGCGCGCAGCGCTCAACAAGCTGGCAAGCGATCCGCCGCAGGTTCTGATCCTCGAAGGCGGCAGCGTGGCCGAGCGCTTCAGCGTGGCCCTGTGGCACGCCGCCCGCCTCAACTGCCCGGAAGGGCGGCCGCCCTGCCTGCATTGCCCGGCCTGCCTCCAGATCGGCGCGAATTTGTTTCACGACCTGTATGTGCTGGACGGGCGCGAAGGCTCCATCAAGATCGAAACCGTCCGCGAACTGAGGACCATCCTCGGGGAAGCGCCGCGCGGCGACGGCAAGCGCGTCGTTATCCTCGCCGAAGCCCAGTCCCTCGGCGTGGAAGCCGCCAACGCGCTTCTGAAATCATTGGAGGAGCCCCGGCCCGGCGTTTGTTTCCTGCTCCTCGCCCCGCAGCGGGAGCGCCTCCTCCCCACGCTTGTCTCCCGTGGCTGGGTCGTCACGCTGGCGTGGCCCGAGGCCGGCACGCCTTCGACGCCGGAGCTGTTCCAGTGGGAAGAGGCGCTGGCGGAATTCATGGCCTCCGGGCAGGGGTGGCTCGACAAGACGTCCGGCAAGGGTGCCGTCGATGCGGCGCTGGCCCGCCGGATCGTGCTCTCCGTCCAGAAGGCACAGGCCGCTCTCCACGCCGGGCGGGATGGAGGGCCTCTTGGACGGCGTCTTGCCATCCTCCCCGAAGCAGGCCATCTCCATGTCAACGATCTGCTGGCGCAATGCCAGGAATCGCTGGACTATATGGTCAGCCCCCCGCTGGTCCTCAACTGGCTGGCCACGCGGCTGCACATCGTTTATCGTCACGCCCGGCTGCGCGGGCGGAAGCCAACCGCCTGACCCGACATGAGATTGACGCTATGAAGCGTTAGACTTGAGGCGCCTTTCAGGGGAAAACCGGGGAAGGCGCCCTTTTTTTGCTGGACAGTAAGTATAAAAAGAACTATTATCGTTTCACGAGTAGGGCATTCTGAGCCACGGAGCGATAGGCAAAACGAAGGGGAAACCGGATTCCCCATATCCATTTCTCATTGTCAAAAAACGGCTCCCGGTGTACTTCCCAGAAAGACAGGATCCTTATTCAGCCAACCATTGTCATAAGGAAGGTTCTCATGGCTAACCAGTTTGAAATCTATAAGTGTGAACTCTGCGGCAATGTCATCGAAGTGCTTTTCGCCGGCAGCGGCGGCCCGCTTTCCTGCTGTGGCCAGCCCATGAAACTTATGGCCGACAAGGCCATCGACGGCGCCAAGGAAAAGCATGTGCCCGTGATTGAAGCCAACGGCGCAGGCTGTAAGGTCAAGGTCGGTTCCGCTCCTCACGTGATGGAAGAAACCCACTGGATCGAATGGATCGAAATCGCCACCGCCGACGGCAAGCGCTATAAGAAGTTCCTGAAGCCCGGCGACGCGCCCGAAGCCGATTTCTGCATCCCGGTGGACAAAGTTGTTTCCGCCCGCGAATACTGCAACCTCCACGGCCTGTGGAAGGCATAAGCATCTATAGACCACTTGACAACGGCGGCTCTTTTTGGCTGTAACAGTGCCGTCGGAGATGTTCCTTACACCTCTAACCCCGCAGGCAAGAGCAGCGCTTTCGCGGGCAGGAGATTAACGATGCAGAAATATGTTTGCAATGTGTGTGGCTATGAATATGATCCCGCCGCCGGCGATCCAGACAGCGGCATCGCCCCCGGCACCGCTTTTGAAGATCTGCCCGAAGATTGGGTCTGTCCCGTCTGCGGCGCTTCCAAGTCGGACTTTTCCGCTGCCTAAGATAGCGGCTCGTCTGAACGCGTAGAATAGGGGGTGTGACGGGCTTCGTCGCACCCCCATGTTTTTGTGCTCACCTCAAACATGCCTGAAAGGATTTTGTCACTATGAAACCCGTTGAACTGGCGAAAGATATTTTCTGGATCGGGGCCGTCGACTACAACAAGCGCAACTTCCACGGCTACAGCCGTTCCCCGCGCGGCACGACCTACAACAGCTATCTCGTCCGCGACGAGAAGAACGTCGTGTTCGACACGGTGGACAACGATTACGCCGGAACCATGTTCTGCCGCCTCGCCAAGCTGATGCCGCTCGACAAGGTCGACTACATCGTCGTGAACCACACCGAAAAAGACCACGCCGGGGCCCTGTGCCAGCTCGTCGAGCGCTGCAAGCCCGAGAAGATCATCACGTCGACCATCGGCAAGCGTTTCATGGAAGCCCAGTTCGACACCACCGGCTGGCCCATCGAAGTGGTCAAGACCGGGGACGTCATCAACATCGGCAAGCGGAACATCCATTTCGTGGAAACCCGTATGCTGCACTGGCCCGACAGCATGGTTTCCTACATCCCCGAAGACAAGCTCCTTATCAGCAACGACGCCTTCGGCCAGAACATCGCCTCCTCCGAACGTTTTTCGGATCAGTACGACCGCTGCGTGCTGGAAAAGGCGATCAAGGAATACTACTACAACATCGTCCTGCCCTTCTCCCCGCAGGTCCTCAAGACGCTTGAGCTTGTGGCTGCCCTGAAGCTCGACATCGAAATGATCGCCCCCGACCACGGCCTCATCTGGCGCGGCAAGGACGACTGCAAGTACATCCTCGACACCTACCGCGCCCTTGCCGAACAGAAGCCGAAGCAGCGCGCCGTCATCGTCTACGACTCCATGTGGGGCTCCACCGGCATCATGGCCTCCGCCATCGCCTCCGGCCTTGAAGACGAAGGCGTGCCCGTCCGCATCATCGACATCCAGAAGAACCACCACAGCGACGTGATGACCGAACTCGCCGACTGCGGCGCGGTCATCGTGGGTTCCGCCACGCACAACAACAACGTACTGCCCGGCATCGCCGACGTGCTGACCTACATGAAGGGCCTCCGCCCCCTGAACCGCGTGGGCGCCGCGTTCGGCTCCTACGGCTGGTCCGGCGAATCGCCGAAGATCATTCAGGAATGGCTCGCATCCATGAACATGGATATGCCCGCCGCCCCTGTGAAGTGCCTGTTTGTGCCCAAGCATGAAGGCCTGTCCCAGTGCGTCGCGCTCGGCAAGACCGTTGCCGAGGCCCTCAAGGCGAAGTGCTGATGTTCCGGGGGGAAGCCTTCGGGCTTTCCCCCGCCTCCCGTTCCGGCGGCGAAGGCAATGCGCGGGGCATCGCGCGGAAGCGTTCGTGAGCGAGAGGAGACGGGGCCGGACTGAGAAAACCGCCTCCACGCGCCGTTTTAGGGAAGAATCCTTTCCGATGCGGCCTAATATCATATACTTTTCAAAGGAGCCTGAGGAGACTGGGCTCCGGAATGATCCGGCTTCCGGCCGGAAACCAAAATCATGGGGGAATTCTATGGATGTTGTCATGCTGTCACGGTTGCAATTTGCCGTGACCGTCTTTTTCCACTTCATCTTTGTCCCGCTGACCCTCGGACTCGTGGTTCTTCTCGCCATCATGGAGACGCTCTACGTCCGCACGGGCAATGAAGTGTACAAAAGAATGGTCAAGTTTTGGGGAAAGCTGTTCCTCATCAACTTCGTCCTCGGCGTCGTGACCGGGATCACCCTCGAATTCCAGTTCGGGACCAACTGGTCTCGCTACTCGGAATATGTGGGCGACATCTTCGGCTCGCTGCTGGCCATCGAAGCCACGGCCGCCTTCTTCCTTGAGTCCACCTTCCTTGCGGTGTGGGCGTTCGGCTGGGAGCGCGTGAGCAAGAAGGTCCACCTGACCGCGATCTGGCTTGTGGCCATCGCCTCGAACCTGTCCGCCCTGTGGATCATCCTCGCCAACGGCTGGATGCAGAACCCCGTCGGCTACGTCATCAAGAACGGCCGCGCCGAGCTGTCCAGCTTCTTTGATGTCGTGACCAACCCCTTCGCATGGAGCCAGTATTTCCATACGATTTTCGCCGCATGGATGCTCGGCGGCTTCTTTGTGCTCGGCGTCTCCTCGTGGCACCTGCTCCGCAAGAACGAGCTGGATCTGTTCAAGCGTTCCGTGCGCATCGCCGCGCCCTTCACCCTGATCCTCGTCCTGCTGCTCGGCCTTCAGGGCCACCATCACGCGCAGATCGTCGCGGAAATGCAGCCCGCCAAGCTCGCCGCCATGGAATCCCACTGGGAAACCGGCACCCACGTCCCCATGTATCTCCTCACATGGCCTGATCAGGCCAACCGCACCAACAGCATTCAGGCCCTGCCCATCCCGAGCCTGCTGAGCCTGCTGGCCTTCAATTCCCCGAGCGCGGAAGTGAAGGGCCTCGACGCCTTCCCCGCCGACGACATTCCTCCAGTCCTTCCCACCTTCCTCTCCTTCCGCTTCATGGTAGCCTGTGCGGGCCTCTTCGTGCTGCTGGCCATCGCCGCGTGGTGGTGGAGAAAGGATCTCGAAAACCACCCCCTGCTCATGAAGGCGCTGATCTACGTGATCCCCCTGCCCTACCTCGGGATCATGGCCGGTTGGGCCGTGGCCGAAATAGGCCGCCAGCCGTGGATTGTTTATGGCCTCATGCGGACCTCCGACGCCGTGTCGCCGGTCCCGACGTCCTCTGTAGGGCTCTCGCTCGCGGCTTTCATCGTCATCTACACCTTCCTCGGCATTCTGGACATCTACCTGCTCCGCAAGTATGCCAAGAAGGGCCCGGAAGCCGCCCCTGAAGCGCAGGCCTAGCCCCGCCATCCCTACCCTAAGAGAGGATTACCAATATGCTTGAAACCACTTGGTTTGTTTTGTGGGGACTGCTCTGGGCGGTCTACTTTGTCCTGGACGGCTTCGACTTCGGCATGGGGACCCTGCTGCCTTTCCTCGCCAAGAACGATGAAGAAAAACGCATCATCTACAACGCTGCCGGCCCCTACTGGGACGGCAACGAAGTGTGGCTCATCACGGCCGGCGGCGTGACCTTCGCCGCCTTCCCCAAGGCCTACGCGGTGATGTTCAGCGCGCTCTACGCTCCGCTGCTCATCCTGCTCTTCGCCCTGATCTTCCGCGCGGTGTCCTTCGAGTTCCGCAACAAGAAGGATTGCCCCCAGTGGCGCAAGTTCTGGGACGCCTGCCAGTTCCTCGGCAACTTCCTGCCCGCGCTGCTGCTCGGCGTGGCCTTCGCCAACCTGTTCATGGGCATCCCGATCGACGGCAACGGCGTGTACCACGGCAACATCATCAAGCTTCTGAACCCCTACGGCCTCGCGGGCGGCATTTTCTTCGTGCTGATTTTCTGCATGCACGGCGCCCTCTGGCTGGCCCTCAAGTCCGAAGGCGACATCCATGAACGCGCCGTCGGCGCGGCGCAGGTGGTCTGGCCTCTGGTCCTCGCCGTGGCCCTGCTTTTCCTCGCCCTGACCGCGTTCTACACCAACCTGTACGCCAACTACGCCGAGCATCCCACGCTGCTCATCTTCCCGATCCTTGCGGTGGCTTCCCTGCTCACCGTCCGGGTGATGATCTGGGCCGACAACCTGCTCGGCGCGTGGTTCTTCAGCGCATTGTTCATCATTACCGTGACCTTCTTCGGCGTGCTCGGCATGTATCCCGGCATCATCATCTCCAGCATCGATCCCGCGTACAGCGTGACGGTCTTCAACGGCGCGTCCAGCCAGCTGACCCTCAAGATCATGCTTGGCGTAACCCTCTGCTGCATCCCCGTGGTCATCGCCTATCAGGCGTGGGTGTACTACACCTTCGCCCACAAGGTGACCCCCGAAAGCCTCCAGAAGGACGATCACGCGTATTAAGTTATGTGGGGGAAGGGAGAAAAGGAACCCTTCTGGAGAAGGGGTGCCCTCTCCCCTCCCCCCCACCCCCTCCCCTCATCCCCCCAAGCCCTTTGACTGGTGGGGAGGCGGCGCGGAGGGAGTCCCCGTTTCACTGCTCATAAAAATCGGGAAAGGCCGTTCGAAGCATTTCGAGCGGCCTTTCGTTTGGGCAAGAGAAAGAAAAGAAGTAAGGGGCAGAGATAGGATGAGGCAAATGATATTGAAAGAAATCAGCGTTTAAAAGCTATGAGGAGGCCAAGCAAGACCAGCAGGACGCCCAAGAAACGCCTCCACGTAAACAGCGTCACGGGAATGCCGAACCAACCGAAATGGTCAATGATGCAGCCCATGATCAGGTTTCCGAGGATCATGGCCATCAGGGTGGGCAGGACGCCGATATGGGGCACACAGAGAATCGTATTGAATACCACGGTCGCCCCGAGCAAACCGCCGACCAATTGCCACGCAGGAACGCCGAATACACCGCCGACATGCCCTTTGCCGAAAAACAGCATGGCGATCCCAAGAACCAGCGTGCCGCCGAGGAACGAAAGGAAACTCCCCTCCAGTACGCCCACGGAGCGGCTCAGTTGCGCGTTGATCGGCGACTGGAGCCCGAACAGAAGGCCCGCCGCAATCATCATGCCCAAATAAAAAATGCTCCGTTTCTGTTCCATCCGTCTGTTCCGGCAGATGTTCAGAAACGGAGCATTCCTTTTATACGGCGAGAGCCGTAATACCAAAGTATGCCAGCACGATAGCTCCCAGAATAATTCTGTAATATCCGAAAAATTTGAAATTATGTCTGCGGACATAGCTCATCAGGAACTGGATCGAGTAAACCGAAACTCCAAATGCCACAGCCATTCCTAAAAGCGTGTAGAAAATCTGAGATCCTGTAAAGGAATTTCCATCCAGGAAAAATTTTACAATTTTCAAAAAGCTGGCTCCAAACATCACCGGGATTCCCAGGAAAAAGGAAAACTCAGCGGCAGCGCTTCTTGAACAGCCCAGGATCATAGCGCCTAAAATCGTAGAGCCTGAGCGGGAGGTACCGGGAATCAACGAAAGCAGCTGAAATACGCCGATCAGGAAGCCTGTTTTCACAGAAATCTGTCCCACCTTCTGGATTGATGGACTGGAAGTGATGGGACTGTTTTCCAGTACAATGAACAAAATACCATAGAGGATCAGCATTGCCGCTACCACATAGGCATTATACAGATGGGCCTCCATCCAGTCATCCAGCAAAAGCCCCAGAACAGCCGCCGGAATGCAGGCAATGATGATCTTGATCCACAGAGCCCAGGTTGCTTCCCTCTGCCTGCGGTTTTTTGAAGGGCTGAATGGATTGAGCCTGTGAAAATACATCACTGCCACTGCCAGGATTGCCCCCAGCTGGATCACTACCAGAAACATTTCCTTAAATGCCTCCGGCTGGTCCAGACGGATGATCTCATCCACCAGGATCATATGGCCGGTGCTGCTGATAGGCAGCCACTCTGTAAATCCCTCCACAATTCCCAGTACGATGATTTTTAATGTTTCTACCAAACTCATAGTTTCTCCTTTTTACACCGTATGTTTTAGAACCGTCTTCCGACGGTATATCGTATGCGTTTCCTCACTCTCCCATGCCTTCTGCAGACGGTCAGATATTTTCAATCTGCCAGTCAATGGGATCCAGACCGTTCTGCGTGAGAAAATAATTGGTCTGGCTGAAGGGACGGCTTCCGAAAAATCCCCGATAGGCAGACAGCGGGCTTGGATGAGGCGCTTTTAAAATAAGGTGTTTTTTATTATCCAGCATAGCGGCTTTGGCCTGGGCCGGCCTTCCCCACAGGATAAATACCATCGGGCGGTCCTGCTCGTTGAGTACCCGTATGGCTGCATCCGTAAACTGTTCCCAGCCTATATCATGGTGGGAGTTAGCCTGATGGGCCCGGACCGTAAGCACCGTATTCAAAAGCATCACTCCCTGATCCGCCCATTTTTTCAGATAGCCGTTATTGGGAATATAGCAGCCCAGATCGTCGTGAAGCTCCTGGTAAATATTTACAAGAGACGGCGGCACATCTACATCCGGTTTTACGGAGAAGCAAAGGCCATGGGCCTGACCGTCATTGTGATAGGGATCCTGTCCCAGGATCACTACCTTTACCTTTTCCAGAGGTGTAAAGGCGAAGGCGTTGAAGATATCGTCCGGATCGGGAAATATCTTTCTGGTCTCATATTCATGTTTTACTGTTTCATACAGCTTTTTATAATAAGGCTTTTTAAATTCCCCGCTTAAAGGGCCCAGCCAGTCATTGGATATTGCCGCCATCACACTCACTCTCTTCCTTTGTTTTTTCATTCAAAATCCATTCCAGAGAATTTCCATGCACCGGAATGCTGCGTTCCTGTACCTCCCTGGGTATCTGATAAAATTCTTCATTGACCCGGTACAAAAGAGCCTTTCTGTTAAAGAAAATGATCTTTTCAAAAGGCCAGCGCATAACCGTAGGAGAAGCAAAGCCCTCTCCCAGCTCTAATATAGTCAGTGTACGGTTCACAGTCCCGGCCTGCCAGGAAAGATACCTCTTCCACCCGGGAAGATAGCCTTCCTCAATATAGTTTTCTTCCTTTATGGTATTTCCCGCAAGAGGAGCGCCGCAGTGGGGGCAGAACTCATCTGGAAGTTCTCCCTCCTCCCAGATATCCTTTGTACAGGCCCTGCTGCACTGACGCCAGTGAATATTCCCGCAGGGAGCCGTGATGCGCTCTCTGTCAAAGGGCGTATCATAAACCGCTCCGTCCGTAAGAGTCGTGACCAGATAGTAATCCTTATCCTTCACCATCTCGTACAGCGCTTCATAGGCGGCCTTTATCTCTGCCTGCTCCGGGTCTGAAAGCCTGCAATCCCGGATTTTCTTTTTTTCAGACTTTAGCCCCCACTCTGGCCCGATCCCGATGAGAATCCGCTCCGAAGCAGCCAGTCTGGCTGACAGGGTCTGGTCTGTATGTGTTATATATTCCATATTGTGTACGTTCCTCTGCCGCTGCAGCCTGGTAAAAATCCGGCAGAAACCCCCTTGCGAGAACCTCTGCCGGATTTTGCCCCACATAAGCATCAGGCT
>ENA-UERZ01000270-UERZ01000270.1-human-gut-metagenome-genome-assembly--contig:-NODE-270-length-60160-cov-15.415891_pt1 | contig 60160 bp, 68 predicted proteins | sample MGYA00242997_ERZ507998 | MGnify/ENA primary metagenome ERZ507998 (study PRJEB26167, sample SAMN06115470) | human gut metagenome | host: Homo sapiens | place: China:Henan | collected 2016-06-23... | reverse complement strand
GAGTTGGATTAAATCCCGCTGTAAAACTGTCCCCAAAACATCAAAAGGAATTTTCAGGAACTCGTCCTTTTGGCTACGTTTATGCGATTTACAAACTATTGCCAGAAGACAGAAAACTTTCAATGCTGAATGATATAAGTAAACTTTTCAGAAAGCATCCTTTTGCACTTCCTAAGCATCTAGGATTCCCTGAAAATTGGCAAGAGCTAATCATCGAATAAAAAAAGCCCCCGGCCAGGAAAAATCCTGAACCGGGGGCTTTCGTCATATACTATTCGGTTTTTGCCGCGCCCAGCGCCTGCAGCTTCTTCACAAGGTCGGATACATAATTCGCGCCTCGGCTGGCAAAAACGCCCGTTAGCGCGGTTCCAATCCACACCACGTTGAAGTTCACGCCCAGCGCGGTGTAGAAGTCCGCGCCGGTGGCAAAGCACAGCAGCACGCCCAGAGCAACGGCACCCGCCTGCGTGGCGGCGGTTTTCCACTGCTTCTCGATAATGGCCCTGCCGAAGGTCTTGGCGTATTCGATCAACGCCTCTACCGTTACGGCCATCATAAGTACAAGTACGGTCCTGTTCATTGTCCTTTTCCTTTCTATCCGTTTCTGATTTTAAGTGTTTCGCAGCGCCGAACGATATCTCCCACAGAATGGTCGCCGTCGCCCAGCGCCTCGTATTCCTTGTAGCAGCCTTTCAGCGTTTCCATACCATACGGCGGAATTTCTCCGACCTCAAGGTAATGCAGGCCAAGGTCGATGATTTTCGCGCGCAATAGCATTTTCACGCCGCGCTCCACAGCCTTGTCCTTCTGGTTTGTGTTTCGGATGCGCGCGCCCGCCCACCCGGCAAACGCCGTTACGATGGGCAGGAGTGCCGTAAACAAGTTTTGGAGGAAGTCCCACACGGCCTATACCTCCTCATAAGTTTTCTCAAAGATATCCGGCTTGCAAGGATAGAACTCACCGTTCACCCCGCGGATGATATAATCGCCGAGCTGTGCGGTCATCGTTCCCTCAAGCGTACCAATACGCAATGTTGGTGCTGTGCCCGCATAGCTTATGCGGACCGGGTCAAGCCCGAGTGCAAGCAGCGCGGAAATGCACTCTGTAGAATAATCAAACCTCACAGCTTCCACTGTAACAGGCTTTTTTTGATATTGAGCCACATCTATACCCCCGCGACGTATGCCTTTACGTCTGCAAGACGCTTGTCCGCTTCATCGGCGCGGGCGTTTGCTGCTTCAAGCTGCGCTTCCAATTCCGCCGTGTCTTCGCCGCCGCCCTGCGCCACACAGGCCGCGAACGCATCGCCCGGGGAAAGCGTCACAAGCTGGCAGCGGTCGGCCAGCACGGCGGCGTAACGCTGCACTCCCGCCACGAAGATGCGAACCCAGCTGTACCCGCCGGAGTTGCCCACCTCGGCCTGCACCGGATAGCATGTCCCCTCGGTCAGCTTGCCGCCGTTATAGGCCTTGTCCACCGCATTCACATCGGGCGCGGTGAACACCTCGCACTTGCCGCTTGTCACCTTCAAAAATTTCATGTCGTTGTCCTCCGTTTCGTCGATTGCTTCGCCATATGTCCCCACAGCGTTGGGGTGCCCAGTGTATGCCGTAGGATCAAGCCCCGCCCCGGTGGTCGTGGCCCGCACCTCGAAATGGCAGTGTGCAAAGGGCGGGCTTGCCAGCGCCGCGTTGCCCGTGTTGCCCATCACCGCCAGCGCATCACCGCTTTTCACCCGCTGGCCCACGGATACCAGATTCCGCGCGTTGTGGCAGAAATACAGGTAGTTCACCGCGTCCGGCGTCTGGCCCGCGTCCAGCTCCACGCACACATACCAACCCCATTCCCACGTTTTGCTGCCTGTGGACTTGTCCACTTTGCGGGCCGTAATAACCCGCCCGGAAATGCTTTTGCCCTTATAATCAGGCATCAGGATGGTGGTGCTATCTAATCCTTCCTCATCACTGCCGCCGTGCCAGCCCTTGCCGTTGTTTCGGGTATAGCCCCACCGGCTGTACCCGTACCGCACCCGCGTGCGGCCCTTAAAAATAGCCATATATCATGCCTCCTTTATGACACTTTGATTCTTTGTAAATATGTACTCAGTTTTGCGCCATTGTCCACGCACGTTGTGAAGCACACAAAATACAGTCCGGTGAGCTGCGTGGTGTCCAGCGTCACAGAATGCGGTCCTGCTGTGTTAAAACTGATACGGCTACATACGCCGCCCGTCGCCGAGATGGGCTGATATTTATTTTCAAAACTCTGCGTGACACCCATGCTTGCGTATCCACCGCCCCACATCTCGGAGGCGGTAAAAATAGCCGTCAGCCCGGAAATGTGCGTCAAATCTATCTGCTTCACCGTAGACACAAGTACGCCCTGATAGAGCTGTCCATCATAGGGCATGTACGCTTTCATGTTGTCTGCATTGATGGTCAGTTGGCCATTCAGGCCAGATACCGCGCCAGGCGTATTGCCGAACCAATAATCATTGTGAGCCATATAGGTGTCCTTCTGCTGCCAGCCGCCCGTCCACTCGGTGATCTGATCCCCTGCATTGTACAGGTAGTCAGGGATACGCTGCCAGACCACGCGGCCGTTGAACAGTACCCGGGCACGGTCAAGACCGTTAAATCGGACATGCGCACTTTGCGGGATAAGCCGCCCGTTGAATTTCAGCCCCATCACTGCCACCAGATTTCAAGATCGTCGCCATTCATGTTCATGCTGAAGGTCTTGCCGCCGATCTTCAGACTGTTCCCGGCGGTCAGCCCCGAATATGTCCCGCTGGTATTGGCCTTCCCGTTCAGTTTGCTGTCGGTCTCGGATTTGGTATAAGAGCCCACCTGCGCGGCGGTTGTCACATGAGGGTTATTCTTGTCGCCCAGATGTGCGATGAGCGCCGACACCGCCGCGGCCAATTTACCAAAAGCTGTTGCCAATTTCTCCCGCGGAGTGAGTGCCGCCGGAGTGACTGCGGGCGTGAACTCCGGTGCGACTGCATAGGGTACGTCATCGTCGTCCAGCTCCAGCAACAGGTTTGCGGCCAACGCGCCCCAGGCGTCTCCCTGCTGTTGGACAGTACTGGACACCTCTACGGAAACATCCTCCAGTACAGCCGCGCCTTGCCGGTTGCGGAACGTCAGCCTGGGCTTCCCGTCCGCCTCCTGCACGATCATGTCTTTAAATGTACGCGCCAAATATGCCACCTCCCATAGAAAAGGCCAGTGTCTGCCTCGCGTTTTGTTCTGCCGTCAAGGCTGTGTACAGCCCCAGCAGTGCGCTCTCGATGCGGTTCAAGTCATCATAGTTCCATACGCGACCATTGGCTGCGTATGCCCGCGCCCGCTCCGAGCGGGGTGGACGGAACGTGTTGTCCAGCAGCGCATCAACATTGTTGTCCACGTTGGTGAAGAACTCGATGTACGCGTAATCTTCAAAGCCGTAATCCGCGGCCATATCCGCCAGTGGAAACGGTAGGTATAACCGCCGGGCCATGTCCCGCAGATGCAGAATATTACCTCGGATACGGACATAGTCCGGGTCGAGCATAACGGGGTCTGTTTCCTGCCAATCAGTTTTTGGCGTTATCCATGCCATCGCGTTCCCTCCGCTTAAATATCGCTTGCCAGCCGTTCTCCGAGCGTAACGGATAACTGACGCCCGTATACGGCCGGGGCTTTGCTGGTTTCTTTCTGTTTCTCGACCTCTTTATCCTCCCAGTCGCCCACAAGGGCGTATGCGGAAAAATCCTTATGCGCAACTCCGGTCAACTGTTCATCCGGTTCATCCGCCGTCTCGTTGTCTGGGTAATAGATGGTAAAGATTTCAAGGTTGTCGGGGACGATATCCGCTCGGATGGCGTCAAACTGTTCTGCATCCGCCCGGAATGTGATCTGCACGGTATTACGACGGCGGTTGCGCAGCATGCCTTCGCCCTCGTTGGGCTGCTCAATTTCATACTTGTGTCCGTTGGCCAATTTGATAAGGCTCATGCCGTTTGCTCCTCTCTGATGGGTATTATTAAGGGTTGCTTCGCGTTGAATCGGATGGCGCGGCGAAGCGTCGCAAGCTCATTATGCACATAGGTATTCCCGGTCACATCTATGGACTTATGGCCGAGGATTTTTGCGATGGAATGGATATCCACACCGTGCCGCCGCAACCATGTGCCATAGGTATGCCTGAGTTGGTGCGACGTCAGAGGCGGGATGGATGGATAAGCCCTGTTGAAGCGTTCCATTTCTCGCTTCAGCCGTGCGCTCCATTTCTCTGGATTCAGGGCGGCCCCATGCTCATGTACCAGGTATGGGCCGGGGCCATACATTTCCAGGCAGCGTTTATATGCCTGTATCGCCACATTCGACAGTGGATTTGTGCGAAAGCTGTCATTCTTCGGTGCTCGTTCAACGATCACCCCTCCTTTCTGCCGCTGAAGCTGGCGGGATATGTCATAGGCCCGTAGCCGTAGGTCGAAGTCACCGGAACGCCAGCCAGCCATTTCGCCGCGCCGTGCTCCAGTCTCAAGCAGCAATACAACTTCGGGCATCTTATTCAAAAACCACCGTTCTGCCGTCAGTATCTCCGCATCGGAGTAGACGGGTTTGCGTTTTACACGCTTCTTGCTTTTCAGTTTCTTAAATTTCGCCGGATTTTTATCGCACAAGTCGTTGTATATCGCAGTCTCAAAAATCGCGTTAAGACACATGCTGACTTTGCTGCACATACTCGGAGAAAGCACACCAGATATGCGGTCGTAAAATGCACCAACGCGCTCTGACGTGACGGCGAAAAGCGGGAGATCCCCGAACTCCGGCAGGATGTACTTATATACGGGGTCTTCATACGTAGTGTAATATGCTTTCGTGCTGACAGCGGGCTTCTTATAATCCAGCAGCCAGCGGCGCGCCCAACCGCGCACCAAAAATTCATCATCGCAGATTTTGCGTTCCGCATCTATTCCATGTTCTGTGAGATATGTGTGGTATTGCTGCTTTGCCTCCGCGACCGTCCGGCCACGAAAAGGGCGGGTGACTGCTTCGCCATCCGCCCTACGTCCAATGATGCCATCGTATTTTTTTAAATTTTTCTTGCCTTTCTTGCTTGCCATTTTACAGCCCTCCCAATAGCTTTTACTGCTATTGTACAGGCTGTTTGCTTCCGATGCTAATTCGCCGGGCGTGAAGGTAGGAACAAAAGGAGCTGCGATACAGGATTATAACCTGCCGGGGAATACAATTATTGGCCCTGTAAAAATAGATTCCGGATGGGGATTCGGACACTGGCAAAGCTGGGCGGATGCAGACAATATCGCAACCACAACTTCCAATGCAGAAAAAGCATTTACGAACCTCGGTATTATGCAACCATCCCTATATCTTAATTATGTGGTGAAGGTATAGGCTCGGCTGCATGACATTAAATGGAGTGCTGTTCCCGGCATTCATCGTTTGCCATGTTACGCTGGCTTTGGAGCCTGAACCGTTCGCCAGCGAATCATTCGAGGATTCATCAATCACCCAAGCCCGGACCTGTTGCCCATCGTTGTTTCTAAAGCCGTGATAGTGCTCTGCCATCTCAGTCAAGAGCTGTGTATGAGCTGTTTCTCCCCGTTTCGCCGCACATCCCCAATTAGCATCGGAAGCTGGTATCAGTTTCCGATGCTAATTTAGGTGCGGCCGCAGGTGTTCAATCAGTCAGCCTGACAGCCGCGCAAAATGGACCTCATAACCACACGACTTTAATTGATTATAAAAACCTAATGGGCACTCAAGAGGGAAGTAATAGCTTTCAAGTGCGTCAAGAGCCTGCCGGGGCCGTCACCACAGGTTCTTCGGGAAACGGTGCAGCTCACGAAAACCGTCAACCAAGCTTATACCTTAATCAAATAATTAAGATATAACGACGGCTGAGTCAGTGACATAGCCTGTCCTCCGCCTATGTTTAACGAAAAATGGCCGACAGAACTAGTCCCGACATCGCTCACCAGTTCGCCACCGCCACGATATTTCCCATTGTTTGTGATTGCTGGCTTAAACACTCCATTTACTGTCTGAATATTCGTCCCCACATTTGAACTGTGCATAACGATGGCCCCGCTCAGCACGGGCAATTCTGCATTCGTGAGAGCGTGAGTTTTTGCGCCTGCTTTCGCACCTAAATTAGCATCGGAACCTACCGCCACACGACCGCGCATGTCGGGGAGGTTGAAAGTGGTAGATCCGTCACCGGAACCGTAGGTTGTACCGATAACAGAAAAGAGCTGTGCATAGGTGGTGCGGGAGACCGCTTGCCCTTGGCAAAGCAGCCAGCCATCAGGAGCGACAGCGCCTGCATATGGCACAACCATGCCCGTGGGCATCCACCATTGGGGAGAATGTCCACCCAGTTTGTTTGCGTCTGCGGCTGTCCCCTCGCTCGGCAAAGCCCCCACGCCGGCCGCAGTAATATTGATGGATTTTGCCGCGCTTCCGTCATAGGCGCCCTGGCTGGTTCCGTTCAGGCTGATGGTCAGCGCGTTGGGATTCTTCAAAGACGCGGGAAAATCCGTGATCTGGTTTTTTGTATGTGTGTGCGTTGACGGCGGGAATGTCGATGGTTTTCCCGTCACGCCCGACCATGGAACAGTCTCAGCTTTATCCACTACGCCGTCCTCGTTGGTGTCATATACGCTCTTCAGCATGTCGCCGCTGCCGGAAGCCGCCATCTTGTCGTCTACATATTTCTTCGTGGCGGCGTGCATATCCGTTGCAGGCGCGGCATGCAGCGTCAGGAAGCCCGTCAGCGTGCCGCCCGCCAGCGGCAGCTTGCTGCTCACCGTGTCCCAGTCCGTCACCATCGCCGCCGTGATGCCGTCCAGTACGCTCTTGTTCGTGTGGCTGTGCCTGTCGGTCGCCGCCGCGTTCCAGCTTTCACGCTCCTGGGTGGTGATGTGCTTTACCGCATCGTCCATATGCGCCTTTGCATCTTTCAGCGTGGTGGCGGGCGCGCCGTTCCAGGTGCCGGTCCCCGCAACCGCCTTGATCGCGTTGCCGATGGCCGTCAGCAGCGTCTGCAGCGGGCCGCTGGTCGTCAGTACCGTGCGCGGTCCGAGCTTTGCATCCGTCACGCTGCCGTCCGGGTGGTCCAGTACGTCAGCGGCTTTATGCTGCGACAATTCCAGCTTTGTGGCCTTATCCTTTTCCAGCCGCACATCTTCCAGCCGCTGGCGCTCCATCTCAGCGTCTAGGATGCAGAGGTCGTAGGTCAGATCCTCGATGTCGGCCGCATCGTTTGCCTCGCCCTCCCGGGCGCCGCGCTCCGGCAGGCGCATGTTGTAGAATTTGCTGCGTCTCATTCTTCGTCCACCATCCTTTTGGCGATCATCTTTCCTTTCAGCCCGCCGCTGAACGTCAGCTCATTTTTGAGCACCCGCGCGGGCGCGGAAAACGGCGCGAACTGGCTTTCCAGCCAGATCAGGTCCCCGGGGTCCAGCTCCGGGCTGCCCCGGTACTCAAATTCGTAGGTATTGCGCAAAAGCAGCCAGTCCCGCACCCATTCGGCCACCGCCAGCGCGTGCACGGCGTCGGTGACGAGCGGGTTGTCCAGCGTCTCCACGCTCCCGTTCTCATCCGGTTTTTCCACGGGCGCCGTCACGGTGCGGGCGCTGCTTTCCAGTTTGCGCCCCGTCACCGTTACCACGGCTTCGCCGTTCCCGGTAAGCGTCAAATCCGCCGCAGCCGCAAAAACGGCCTTTGCGGCCACCGCAGCCCCCGTCACATCCACTGCCACGTCCGCCGCCTGCGAAAAGGTCAGGTGCAGCTCCAGCGTGCCGTTTACGGAATAGCTTTCTTTGTGCAGCTCGCTGGCCGCAGTTTCCGGCGCGTAAGTATACGCCGGGCACTCCACGGCCCACAGCGTGGGGATCTGGCTCACCTTGGGGCGGGCCAGCATCGTGTGGAAATCCAGCTTAAAATTATCCTGTACGTCGTTGGCAGGCTCGATGCGGATGTACCCCTCCCGGTCGGTGTACAGCACGCAGCACGCCGCGTGGGCGATGAGCTGCAGCAGTTCCTTGTGCTTTTTCACAGGCAGGGGTGCGGCGGTCATAAAGTCCGCCAGTCCCTCCCACAGCTTCCAGGGCGGCGCGGCGCCGCTGAACGGTGCAATGCCGCTGTCCTCCAGCACATCCAGCGCAAGTTGGTACAAGGTGCGCCCGGCCGGAGCATACACCCCTTTGTAGTAAGTGCCGTCCAGCCCCGAAAGCGCGTCCTGCGCCTTAAAACTGGCCGACAGCCCGTCCACCGTGGGCTGGCCCGTCAGATAATACCGCCCGCCGGGCACCCATTCCGTCACACCGCCCTCGTACACCTCGCGCCAGCCGTTCAGCTCCAGCTCCGCCCAGGTGTTCGCCGCAACGTCTTTCCATGTCATGCCCCCGGCAAGGTACTGGCCGTACTCCACCTTCACCGGGTTCTGTTCGGAGATGTACTTGTAGACGCCGGAGGCGTTGTCCGGGTCGTAGAGATATTGGCCTCCCGTGCCCGTCAGCGTGTTGATGTTGACGATCGTAAAATCAAACGTATTCGTGGGCAGGCGGCGGGAAATGGGATCCACATCCAGCTTGTGCACAGCCTTTTCCACAAGGCGGTTGTCGAACACAAGGCCGAAGCCGAACATCAGCTGCTGCAGCCGCATGCGGCGGTACGGCCTTGTCATGCGCGGGAACGTAAACGCCAGCGCGTCAAAGCGCTCAATGGCGTCGGGCGTGGTGTATACGGCCGCGTCCGGCGTGTAATCCGCCGTGAAGAACACAGCGCCACCGCGGCTGGCCGTCAGGTGCATTTCTTCCGGCCAGTCCCCGCAGGCCGGGTCAAATGTGAATGTTAAACCTGGCACAGTGTGCGTTTTGGAAAACGTCAGCACCATGCCCGGCACGTCCGCCGCCGCGAAAACACCGTCCGCGCCGCAAAGCGCCGCAGACACGAACCCCTCGGGCCGCAGGCCGGCGAAGCCGGGCTTAGGGGGAATCCGCTGCGCCCCGTCGGCCAGCATGCGCCCCGGCTCAAAGGTGGCGTAGGTGGCGCGCGGCGCGCCGTCCTCCAGCAGCATCGTGTCCGGGCGCGAGTAGAACGCCCCCGGCGTCGTTTCCGGCGGCGCACAGGTCGCGGCCGCGTCGGCGTCCGTCAGGCCGAAGGTGATGCGGATGTATCCCTGCGGCGCGATCTGCTCCTGCACCGCCGCCTGGTACAACGATGATGTCTTTTGCAATCACACCACCCCGCAGTCAATGACATTGAACGACGCGTCGCGGTAAAATCGCGGTTCACCTGTTTCCGTGCTCACCACGAAAGGATTTGTTTTCACGTCGCCCAAATAGAAAAGCCGCGTTTCCCATTGGCCAAAGTTGTGGTTGAAGTAGTGGCAGTAGAAAGTAAAATGCCCTTGTTCAAACCAGCGGTTCATTTCCCACCATTTTTCTGCCGGCATGACGGACCAGGCCAGACTTTGCTTGTGGACGCTGCGACCGACCATCCGGCCCACTACCTCACCGTTTGCATTGCGAGCACTGTCCACCATGCGTGAGGTTTCAAAAGGTGCCTTGCCCTCATCCGGGTAAGGCACCATAATCGCATAATTCTCACGATCCGTCGCTGGTGATGAGCCAAGATAGATATATCCTGTTTTTTCTCCCATTTTATTGTCCATCCCCCTTAATATGCTTCTGAGAATACGCCGCCTACAGATGCTCCACGGTTCATTCTGATTCGGTGCTGGTTGCGGTAGAGCACTTCTCCGTCGATTTCTTCGGTGACATTCACAACGACGTCCCCGCCGAATCCCTTAGCCTCCTCCGAATCCAATGCTTCCAGAAAAGCCTGCTTCATCCGGCTCTCCGGCGCAACGATCTCCGGGTTATTGTTCGCCCCCGGGTATTCGCCGCCTGCGAAGAGCGTCGGTTCCTTCAGAACTGCGCCGGTAGCCAGCAATGGGATCTGCTGCGCGGTAATGGGAGTAATGGAAAATCCGATGCTTTTTCCGCCGAATAGCGGAACCCAATCCGGGATATGCACATTCAGGTGGTTGAGCACGTCTATCACTGCGTTCATCCCGCTCACGACGCCGGAAATCATCCCGTTCATAAACCCGATGATGCCGTTGACGATAGGGCGTAAGGCGTTTTTGATGCCCTCCCATACGGAAATAAATCCGTTCCTGATATTGTCCAGCCATACCGTAATTTTTGTCCAGATAGCCGTTAAGCCGTTCAACATTCCGAGCATGATATTTCTGCCCCAGCCCTCGGCCACACGGCTCGGGCTGTGCATGTCAAAGGCGTCTGCGATTCCGTCCTCAATCGGCTTGAAGATGTTTTTGTATATCCAGTCCCAGATGCCTTTTATAACGCTCCAAATGCCATTGAGCAGGCCGGTGATGAGCTGAACGCCGAGCTCTTCCGGATTTCCTTCGCCAGTCACGAATTGGTCGAATCCTGCGAAGAACTGCTCTTTGATCCAGTCCCACAAATCTGAAAGCGCGCCCTGGATAACGCCCCACAGTGCGCCGAAACCTGCACCGATGACCGAACCTACCGCGTAAAACACACCCGGCCAGTCGATATTGCACAGCATATCTTTTATGCCGGTTCCTATGGCTTTCCAGTCTACGCTGTGAATCGCATCGACAAGCGCATTGCATGCGCCGATGATTCCGTTGCTCAGGACCTGCCCCAGCTGCGCCCAATCCAGCGTGGCCAGGAAAGTGCCCAGCGTGCGGATGGCAATCGTGAATTTTGAAACGAGAAGCGCGCCGATCTGTGCGCCGTCCACTTGGCTCAGCGTACCGTTGACAAGCCCGGCCAGTTTCGCGCCCAGACTGTTCCAGCCGAATGTGGTGATAAGCCCATACGCGAAAGAGATGCCGTTCTGCAGTTTCTTCCCGAACCTTTTCCCCCAGCCGTTGGCGTCGAAACTGTCCAGAATGCTGTTGGCCTCCTCCGCGAGAATAGCCCCGGCCCCTTCCCAGTCTCCACCCTTTATGGCCTCGAGCACCTGGTCGAGCAGTGTGGATTTCCCTTCAAAATCGAAGTTCGGAAGTATTTCATCCGCGCCACTACCACCGCCGCTTGAAGCGTCGTCCTCCTTGCCCGTGTCGATCACGTTCAATTCGTCAAAGCCGAGTGTGTTATTGGCCTTTTGCAGGTCCTTTACGTCCTTGGCCGCACTCCCTGCCGCACTTCCGTAGCTGTACATGGATTTCGCAGCGGATTTCATACTGCTGATGCTCTTTCCCGTCAGCAGGCTGATAAGCTTTGCGATGTAGGAAAACACCGTTGCTGCGGCGTTTGCCAGCGCCGACAGTGCGGGCGTGAGGGTTTGTATAATGGGCGCCGCCGCGACAGACGCCGCGCCTTTCAAGTTGCCCATGGCGCCGCGCATCTGCTGCGTGCTCAAAATGGCGCTTTTCAGGTATTCGGTCATTTTCCGCAGAGCTGCGGATATCCCGTTAAAAATCAGAGCGCCGGACACGATGCTGCGCAGGCGGGTGCCGAAGCTCTGGACGCCGCCGTTTGCTTTTTTCATGCCTGAACGGAACCCAAGAACCGATTTTCCCAGTTTCCCCAGCATGGAAACGCCTTTTTTGCACCAGCCAAATAATTTTGAGAAAAGCGTTTTTACACCGCCAACTGCCATGCCAGCGGACGTCTTTCCAATGTTCAGCAGCCCTTGTTTCACTGTATTGAGCGCCGCGTGCGCTTTTTCACTCCAGCTCTCTGTGTCGTTTTCACCAAGAGCTGAATCTAATGCAGTTTCGGCATTGCGTGCCGATGCAGATACCTGGTCCAGTGCAAGGCGCTCGCGTTCCAGGCGGGCCGTGCAATCATCAATGCGGGCCAAAGTTTCAGGAGATGGCCTGCCGTTTGCACTGGCTTCGTTGGTTGCCATGCTCAAAAGCGCCGTTCTTTCGGCTCGCAGAGCCGCATATTTCTGCCGCTGCGCCTCCAAAGCATAATTGGCCTTATTTACTGCATTTACGAGAGATTCATATTCCGTTCCATATGTATCAGGAGAAATATAATCTGCGTTGACCGGACGTGCCAAAGAAGACGAGCGCTTCGGAGATGGAGCGGTATTTTTCGCTTGCTGGGTTGCAATCTCATCCTGCTTGCGTCTGGATTCTTCCAGCAATTTTTTCTGGCGCTCAAGCTCCGTGTTTTGTCTATCCCATAGGTGCACGAGTTCATCGCTGCGCTGAAGTAATTTCTGGTATTCTTTGTCCTGTGCCAGAAGACTCTCCAATACATATTGCTGATTGGGTGCTCCTTCCGGGATATAGTTGTCGCGCTTTTCGGTTCGTATCCTATCCAGTGCAGCGTTTACAGCATCGATTTCGGCTTCCGTTTTGGCAAGGCTTTTCTGTGCCGCTGCAAACGATTTGCCGACCGATTTTCCCGCAGAAACGCTCTTAGAAGAAACTGTCTCCAGCGCCTCCGCGGCCTCCTTCACAGGCTTTTCGACATTCTTTACCGCCTTTTCCGTTACAGCGGCGGCCGTACCGGCGGCCTGCTGCAGCCCAGGCAGAGATTTCTTCATGATCTCATTCAGCTTTGCCTGCACTTTTTCCAGTATTGGAAGAGCCTCGTCCGCCTTCGCCTTGACGATGATCTCAAGCTCTTCTACGGTTACCGCCATGTGTCCTCACCTCCCTGGCGACATACAGAAATACCCCGGCAGATTCTGCCGGGGTCATCCCATCAAAAATTTTGTCCATGCTTCAATTTCAGCGGCGCGCCGTTCTTCCGGCGTCATATGCCTGGGAGACTTTTTCCCAAACAGGCTCGGATACAGTTCTTTCAGGTTGAGCACTCTCGGTTTTTTCTGCTGCGTGGATATCCATTGCCGGTACAGCCCATCCAGCAGGATCGCCTGTTTCTTGAAGTCCTCTTCCTGCCGGTCGTTCTGTGCCTGCACGTATTCGCCTATCTCCCTGTGCGTCATTTCCCCAAATTCCAGCGGGGATATACCGCATGCATAGGCGGCCGCCCGGCTGGCGTCGATTACCGCGCGCCAAGTTCGGAGGCTACCATGCCTTCGGCTACCTTGTCCACCGCGCGGTTGACGATCTCGCCCAACTCCAGCGCCGGCTCCTCCAGCCATGCCTTCAGGCGCTCCTTCGTCATCTTCCGGCCGAAAAAACCGCGTTCATTGATCTCCGTCAAAAGGTCGATGTACAAATTCTGTACCGACACCTCGCTGTTTTCCTCCAGATATGCGTCCAGCAGGTCCGCGGCGTCCTCCAGCTTCTTCAGAGCGCCGTCGGAAAGAATCAGTACCGCCGTGGTCAGGATACGGATGTTCCCTGCCTGCGCGGCCTTCTGCCAAAAGAGCTGCGTGTCCTCGATATGCAGCCGTTCCTCCAGGAGCAGCATCAAGCGGGTTTTCAGCTTCAGCTCTATTTCTTTTTCTTTTGTCACGATAAGCATTTACATTTCCTCCAGATTGTTGTGTATTTTCAGGCCGAAACGGCACTCCGCAGCATACGGTTGTAAGCATATGCTGCGGACTACCGTCAGGTAGTCCATCGAGTATCAGCCGCCGCCTCCGGTGGGAAGTCCGGTCGTCAGATCTTCAGGTGCAGTGGCCTTATAGATTTTCAGCGTACATTTCACCATGTCGTCCAGCTCCAGGGCCGCCAGCGTGATGCGGAAATCTCCTTTCCACTTTTTCACGAGTGATTTTGCCGCAGGCGTGCTGCCGGCGCTACCGTCCGGCAGTTTTACGTACCAGAACAGGTTTTTGCCCTCCAGCGCTTTCAGCGCCGTGTACTGCTCTTTGTAGTAGAGGATCTCCACCTCGATGGCGCTGAACGGCTTCACGCCCGGGACGCCGTACTCGACGTCGCTTTCCAGCGTGCGGTATGTGATGTCGTCCGGGGGCGTGTCCACCTCCGGGATGCCCTGTACGCCGAACACCTGAGTGGGCGCAACGGTGTCCGTCTCCGCATAGTAAAGCTCGGTCAGCATCGTTGCGGACGGAGGCGTAAATTCTGCATTGTATTTCGCCAAAGTATATCCCTCCAGTTCAGTTGTTTCTTTCAAAAGTGTTGTCAATGGCGTTCCAGCGGACCTCAAAGTACCCTCCGAAACGCCATTTTTCCGTGATATCGTCCTGCTGGCTGGGCACGTTCCCGGTCTGCCGCAGGTTCAGTTTTTCCAGCTCTGTGCGGAGCTGTTCAAACAGGCGCACGGCGTCAAGCTGCTTGTCCGCCCACACCTCAACCGTGATAGAGATATCGTAGGCTCTCCCCATATATAGGGGGCGCGCCAGCGGCACGGAAAGCGTGCAGCACGGAAATACGGCGCGGGTGCTGGGATTTTCCAGCATCACGCTTTCTCCGTCCGGGAACAGGCCCGAATCCACCACTGCCTGCCAGAACATCACGGCAAGCTCCGCCTGATTCAATGTGTGCAGTGGATCATTCATCCAGTGCCACCTCCTCGATTCCATCTCGGTTTTCGATGCGCGAAAAACAGTGTTTGGCGCTCCTATGAAGCATTAGTCGCGCCACCTCCTCCGGTCACAAGGGCGATGATCTCCTGCTTCACGGCATCTACGTTGTCCCCGCGGCGGTTGAATGCCGCCGGGTGGAAATACGGATGCGGCTTCATGCCGTCTACGACCCAGTATTGCGCCCCGTCGCGCCCCACGACAAGCGGATATCCGTATTTTGCGAAACTGCGCGGCACCATGCTTACATGGATAAACCATGGAATTTGCTTGGCACGCTTGAGGCGTATAGCCTCCGGGTTGCCCTGGTCATCCACCTTGACGCCTGTTCCAAATTCCACATATGGTGCAAAGCTCGTGACGCCGGTATCGGTGTAGACGCGCCCGACGATTTCCCCGGTCTCACTGTTCAGCATCTCGACCTTGATGCACTTCCCAACGACATTGGGAGCCATCCGGATGGCCAGCTTCGCCGTGTCGTCCAAGGCGCGCCGCACACCGCGCTCTGCTGCCCCCGGCAAACCGTCGATAATGCGCTGCAGTCCCGGCCCTGTACGTTTGAAATCGAAGGTCACCATTTCACACGCACCGCCTCTATCAACGTTGGGTTTTTGGGATGTATGCCGCCTATGAACACGCTGCGCACGGCTTCCACGCGGTATTCTCCCTGTCCGTAATCCTCCATAGCTTCCCCGTGCATCTCTACGGTGCGCTGCACCGCAGGCTGCGTCATGTACAGACGGTCATCCTTGCCTATGTCCGGCAACGTCTCGCTGCGCAGTTTTATAAGCTCGTTCACGGTCTTGCCGTACGCCTGGACATCGACTTCGGAGCGGTCAGTCTGAACATTGATCTCCACCGCACGCAGGCGGGTGTATACGGTCTCCTCCTGCGCTCTGATCCGCGCGGTGTGGGGCGTCGTCACCCACACGGTGCTGTTGTTTTCCAGTTTCATAGCCGCAGCACCCGCAATCCTGCTGCCACGATGTTTTTGTGCAGAGTAGCTTCAATATCCTCGTAGGTATAGCTCTGGCCGCCCGCCGTGCTGCCGGTGCTGCCCTCATCGCCGCGGCGGCGCCACGCTGCGCATACAGCGTCCCGCACCAGCTTCAGCAGCGCATCCGGGGTACTGGTGCGGTTGCCGTGCATCAGGGCGGAGGCGAGAAGCCCGTCGAACAGGTCGCCAAGCTCCTCGCCCGCTTCGGACAATCCCAACTGGCGTCGGATGATGTCCAACTGCTTTTCCTTTTCTTCGGGCTTCATCGCACATCAGCCTCCCTTACGAGCCGGGCGCCGCGGCTTCTTCCAGCGCGGTTATACGAGCGTCAAGCGACGCGGTTCCGGAAACCATCTCTGCGAGAACCTTGCGCAGCTCCGGCGCAATTCCTTCCATCTTCATGATTTCATCAGGGGTCATGTTCGTTCCCTCCTATCAGGTCAAGCCGGTGATGGAGCCGTGCAGGAACGCAGGGCCGTGGTCCAGGCCGAACTGGCCGAAGATCTGGCCTTTCTCGCTGGCGCCCGTCTTGGCAAGCTCCTCATAGAAGAAATTGCCTTTACCCGGCACAGGCTGGAACACCGGGCGCACGGCGCTCATTTCTACGGCGAGCACCGCCGTCTGCGGCATGAAACGGTTCAGGGCAATGCCGATATTGCCGAAGTCCGTCTCGATCTGCTTGATATTGGTGCCTCCGATGTTGCGGTCCGTCGGCGCGTAGGAATAGATATCCGTGATGAGCTGTTTCTGCGTGCTGCCGGTCCACAAAACCATGTTGCTGAAGATGGCTCCCGCATCATACATTTTCTTGAAAAGCTGCTGCATCAGCGCCTTGGTAAGAGCTTTGCTCCCAGCCGCGACGTTTGTGCCGCCGTCGCCAGCGCACAGCGCCAGAAGGCCGCGCGTTTTGTTGGCCACATTCGCAGCGGTAGCCTTGGCGTATACGCCGTTGATGATGGTGTACTCCACATCGCGGGCAATCTTCTGCAGCGCCTTGGCAATCTGGAAATCTTTCTCATTGGGGACGTTATTCTCCTGCCCGGCGGTGTTCAGGCCGCTCATGCGTCCGGCGTTTGACATCTTCACGTAGCTGATATCCACAGATTCGTGGAAAATCTGCGTCACGTTGGTGTTCTGGCTGCGTACGATTCCAACCGGCGCAGGCGCAGTCAGCGATGCAGTCTCCGTGATCGCAGGCTGTGCCGCTTCGGGGAAATTGTACTGGCTGTCAGTCGGGAACTCGAAGTCCTCCGTCTGCATGCCGCCTTCGGTCAGGCCGCCAATGGCCGACAGGATAGGGGTATTCACTGCGTCGGCAGTGAACAGCTCACCCGCATAGTTGGGCAGGTTCCAAACGGAGCCCGTGGTCGTAATGTTTGCCATAGTCTTTTAGTCCTCCTTCTGAATGCTGAAAAGTTTGTTCTTCGCCGCCACCCGCTGGGCCAGCGGCACGTTCAGGTCAGCGGCCTGCTTTTCAAGCCGCTGGCGCTCGGTCTGCACCTGCGCGGCCACGGTCTTTGGCGCAGGCTGCTTCAGGCGCTCATTTACAGCGGCCTCGACCGCCTTTTTGAACACGGACGCCAGATTTTCAACAGTCCCCTTCACCGTTTCGGCCTTGGCGGTGCGGAAGTCGATGGTGTCCAGAAATTCCAGGGGCAGCCCGGCGGCGTTGGCCAGCTTGGATGCTTCGGCCTGCAGCTTGTAGGCATTCAGCGCCTGCTCCGCTTCATCGGCCCGCCGGATGGCCTCATCATGCTCGTGCTGTACGCGCTCGGCCTCGGTCATGTTCGCCAGCCTGTCGGCCTCCTGCTGCTTCTGGAGGGCCTTGCCGACCTCTGCGGCGATCATTTTATTCACGTCCTCCCGGGTGAACGTGCGCTCCGGCTTTTTCTCCGGAGCGGCAGCAGAGGCAGCGGGCTGCTGTGCAGCGCCGGCGCCCGCCGCAGGTTCCTGGGCCTGCCCATTCTGAACCGTAATAGTGGCCTGTTCCTGTGTGATATTGTTTTCGTCCATGTTCTTCTCCTGCGTTTTACGCCCGCACGGCTTATTTGCGTTTTACGCCCGCCGGCTTATTTTTTTGGATGCGTGTATAACAAAAGGCCCGCCGCCGAAGCGTGGGCCTTGTGCTATTGATTGAATTTTGGGCATGAAAAAACCACCGCCTCATGGGTGGTGGTTCAGTCCTTGCTGCTATATCGCTTTATTGCCTGAGAGACTTTTTGGCAATATTCCCTGTATAGGATTCCGCGTTCTTTGTACTTTTCATGTGAAAAAGGAGCGGATGGAGTGCCTTTCATAAGCTCATTAAGTTGCCTCTTGTACTCCTGTTCCAGTTTGGTGAGTTCTTTTTTTGCTTCTTCGTTTAAAATTCCCATCTCATATAACTCCCATCAATTCCCAAACTTTTGCACGTACCCAATATCTTGTAATGCTGAAGCAAAGTAACCAGGTCATCGTCAAGGCTGTAGCCTTCAGCATCAAGCATTTCAAAGGCAATCTTATCGGAGGCCGCATATGCTTCGTTCCATTGTTCCAGCGTCACATTTGCGGGTCGATTAAAACGATATCTATATTTTTCATCAAAAGCCTCCATCATAGAACCGTTTTCACGGAAAAAACTGGGGATATCATCGTCCTGCCTGTCCGAGCTGAATGAATACTCTGAATACCCTGTCGGATGGTTGTGAATAGTCTTTGCGCCGTCCAGAAAATCATCCATTCCCTCAAGATTTATGCGTACCTGACCACCCAAAATATCGTACACATCGCCTGACTTTGTGATAATGCGGATACTTTCATGGTCTGAATCCCTGTTTTTGTCTATGAAATCCCGGAATTGTTCTTCCACCTGAGTACTATCATTGAAATTTATGTGCCCAACGTTCACTGCATTCTCAACGAGTGCGCCACCATCAGAGGAAATCCCTGTCCCTCGTCCTATTCCTATTATATCATGCTGCCCGGTATCTGCAACTTCCACTGCCTGAATCACGCTGCGGCAGGGGTGCGGCGGAGGATACACGGGCGGGGCGTTGATGCCCAGCTTCAGCTCTTCCATCCGGAACACCTTGCCGTGCAGCGCCCGGCATTCGCTCGTTGTGCGGTCGTCGATGGTCGCTATGAACCGGTACGCTTTCACGCCCGCATCTATGAATGCCTGAACCACCGTGTGCCCCACGATGAAGCCCATCACCATATCGTAATAACCCGTGAATCTGCTTCCCGGTGCTTCCCGCTCCTCGCGGTTCTCTGGCGCTTCCCGTGTCTCGCGCTCCTCCGGGGGATTCTGTACCTCGCGTTCCTCCGGCGCTTCTTTCACCTCACGAAGCTGCCATGCCCGCTGCCGCCTCAAAATAGCCTGCATCGGTTCGCTGTCCATGGAAAGCTCTTTTCCCTGGGATGAATCGACAACGGCCTGCTTGGTGATCTCTCTTGCCCGGTATGCCGCATCCGCAGCCAGTGCCTGCTCATACGTAAGGCCCGTGGGCAATGGATTGTTTGAAAGCGTATCCCGCACAAATTTGGCCCCAGGAGCGTTTTTGGTTCCGAGCCGTGTAATTTCATTCCCCTCGGCAAAAGCGCGCTTGTAGGCGATTCTGGAGGCGTTCAGCAGGGCGTCGCGGTCTGTCTCTGAAATTCTGGCATAGCTGTCAGAAACAACATGCATCAGGTACAGCAGCATTGCCTCGTCGCAGCGCATCCTTGTCCGGCGCTGGGCGTCCTGCATCAGCAGCCGCAGCTCGCTGGTGCTCTCCCCTTGTTTTTTCCAGTGTGCGATGTCCCGGTGCAGCCGTTCTACCTGCGCCTTGGGCAGAAGCCCCATCATGGACAGACCGGCAAAACGGTTGAGAATGTCCTGTGCTTCATCCTGTATCGCGCGGCTTTCCCGCAGGACCGCCCTGTATACGTGCCTGTTTTCCGCATCGATGGGCCGCCAGAAGGCCAGCTCGTCAAAGCCATATGTATTATCGTTACGGCCTTGCTGTGCCATTCAAATCCCCGTCCTCGCCTGTTTTGTCATCATCCTGTCCGGGTGTATCGTCTTCGTTTCCAAGTTCCTTTGCCCGCTCCACGGCAAGCTCATAGTTCGCCGCTGCTTCGGCGTCACGCTTGGCGATCTCCTCCGCAGGGTCCACCTCCACCTGGCTCTCGCTGATGCATGTCTCGTCGCTGAACAGGCCGCTGGTTTTCATTGTAGCCGCCCGGTTGATGGATTTATCCTTGTCGGTCGGAATATTCCGCTGCATCACAACGTCAATGTCGCGGAAATCAAATTTCTGTCCTTTCTTGGCAAGACGGCCGCAGATCAGCTCCCACAAAGCCAGATACCCCTTTCGGAAGATTCGGTCCATGCTGGCCGTGTATTGGTCCAGAGCATACAGCTTATATCCCAGCGCGCTTGCGTTGTCCGCATTGGCGAACGCCTCATCCGTCATATTGGGCACACCTGTCAGCATCGTGATCTCATCGTGCAGGCTTTTCAGTACATCCAGCAAGCCGGAATAGTTGACGTCCTTCAGCAGCCAGTGGATATCTCCATCATCGTCCACCGAGATGGTGCGGGCGTTCAGAATGGCCCGTTCCTCCACAAGGCGGGCCGGGTTGGGAACCATTTCTCCCTGCTCATTCAGGATGGTGGCTTGATTCTCATAGTTGTAGCCTCTCAGCAGCAGCTTCGCCTCATCATTTTCCTGTGTCATGCTGCGGATATTTTTGCGGATCTGCTCAAAATCCTTGATGTCGCTTAGGCCAGGCTCAAAAATGGCGATGTTGTCCGGGTTTTCAAACGCCACAGCCGGGATGCCGTCCCATAAAGTGGAGCCATTGTCTCCGGTTTCCTCCTTGTAACCGTCCGAGGAAGAACGGAACGTGCGCGTACCTGATTGCGCCAAAAGCTCGATCACGGACTGAGGATTTCCACCGCTGTCCTCTTCCTTCCATATGCGCACAAGCCCGATTAGATTTACAGGCGTCGAGTAATCCCATATGCCAACTGTCTGCTTTGAATCGAAACGGGTATACACGATTTCGTTATCGCTGTTCTCGTACACATACAAATAGGCGCCGCTCATGACGACATAATCCCGCACAAGCTCCATGTACGTGGCCCCGTCATCGTTGTAGCGGCGAATATGGTCAATGGCGGATTTGAACTCACGGATATACGCTTCATCGTGCGCTCCGCCTTCTCCGCAGTTGCGGCAGCGTACGTTGTACTGCGGCGCCTTCCCGCTCAGGTATCCGGTCACCATATTGGCGATGTAGTATTCAAAAGGCACCGTTTTCTTTTGGCCGTCGTCTCCGATGATCTCATACAGTCCGTTTTTGCGGGAATACCGCTTGTACATCTCGCGGCGGTACTCCAGAATAGGCGCGATCCTATCCACCAGGTTCTGGATATTTTCGGCGTTATAAGCCTCCAGGGCTTTCTGGTTCATTTGCAGCATGCATCTTTCCTCCTGCTACACAATGCGGCCGGAAGAAAACCCCCAGCCGCTTGGTTTATTGAATTGCTCCGCGACGCCCGTAGCAGCGTCCTGTGCGTCGTCGTGGGCGTTTTTGCCCTCTTTCTGGTATCTGTACATGGATGTATAAAATTCGGGCCATCGGTCTTTCCAGTTGACCGGGAAATACATGTGATCGCACACCCAGGTAGCATGCGTCAGAATGCGCGCGGTCTTGTTCTCCCCCTGGTGGAACCATTCGATCCGGCAGCGGTTTGAACGATATTTTTCCCGCAGAATGCGCTCCACATTGCGGGCAAATCCACGGCCGCCGTTGTTGCTCTCGATGCGTGCAACCTGGCACCCTGTTTCCGCAAGCCTGCGCGAGGTCTCTTCTTCGGTCACTTCCATCCCAGCCTTGGTAAAGTACACATCCAGCACAAGCGCCTCGTTGTTGTAGTCCGCATATGTGATGCTGCACAGATAATCCTCGCCCTGGTCGGCGGTATCGGTGTAGTTGCGTATTTGCAGCGGGATAGGCTTGCCATCCGGCTTACAGGGAAGCGTGGTGTATGTTTTGAAAGACTGGTATAGCCTGCCCTGCAGGTCAATGGGAATCTGCTGATAGTTTGCGGACGCGATTTCCGGGCTCATGGGCCGCACTTTCATTTCATAGCTTGCGCGGCTCAATATTTCGGGGCACAGCATAGTGCCGTCGTCCTGCAGTGCTTTTTCAACCAGCATCCGGACTTTTTCGCCGGCCCCTGTAAAATGCTCCATCGCACGCCCGGCCAAGTCTCCGCTGGCCCACCGCGTCATGATGATGAGGATTTTCCCTCCCTCCTCCAAACGGGAGAGCATGGTGTCAGTGAACCACTTCCAATGGGCTTCCAGAACGTTCTCGTTGAATGCCTCTTCCGCCAGTTTGATAAGGTCGTCGATGATGAGCCACGTCGCACCGAAGCCCGTTGCCGTTCCCTTCGGGCTTGTGGCAAGGTAGCTCGAATGATTCCCCTCCAGTGCCCAGCGGTTCGTAGCGCCGTCGCCGTATTTGATACGAGTTTCCGGAAAGATATCGCTGTAAACTATAACGTCAGGGTCTGCCTTCTGCTCGCTGATGCCGTTGCGCACGCCCTTGGAGAACGTAGAGGAAAGGTTTTCGTTGTAGCTGCCAGTCATTACTTTCACGGTATTATCGCGGCCGAACAGCCATTCCGTGAACAGTCCGGCGGTACGGCTTTTTCCGTGCCTCGGTGGCTCGCATACAATCATCACTTTTTCATTGCTCTCCGAAAAGCCTTGCAGCTCATTGCACAGGCGCACCAGATGCGGGCGGTCCGGCTTATAGAAGTCTCCGGCACGCAGCCGGCAGTAATCCCAAAAGCAGCGCCGTGCCAGTTCGATGCGCGCATGCATTGCAATTTCCTGTCTATTCATCCCCCGCAAGCCTCCGCAGCTCCTCCGTTGTCAACTCTGCAAATGGATTTTTTACTTTCAACTCGATGCTGTGCTCCCCTTTATCAACAAAACCGCCTGCGGCCCGGGCGCGAAGCTCGGATGCTTTTAGGCGGTCCTTAATATCATATTTAGCATTGCGCATCGTATCGCTCCAGAAACTGTTGATCTCTGCCATGTCTGCAATACGCGATTGCTCCAGCTCCCGATTTCTAGCGCTGATTTTTTCCTGAACGCCACTAATTGCCACTAATTTTGACGCATTTCCCCGGGCATACCGCTCGGAATAACCGGCGGCAATAACGGCCTGCTCCTTGTTTCCACCATTTTCGATGTAGGCATCTGCGATGGCCTGCTGCACAGCAGGATCTCGGATACATGGCATTATTGCCGCCCCTTTCTTCTATCTTTTCAGCCTTTCAAGTGCCGTTTCAAAATGAGCTTTATCAATCTCAAATCCTACAAAATCACGGTCAGAATTGCGGCATGCGATAGCTGTTGTACCACTTCCGATGCAACAGTCTAGTACAAGCTGCTTCGGATTTGTATAAGTCCGCACCAGATATTCAAACAATGCTACCGGTTTTTGCGTTGGATGAAGTCCTTCACGTTGGCACGAAAACGTGAGAATCTGCCGGGGCCAATTGGTGTATTTTGTTTCGTATTCTTTATTTAAAGTCTTCTGGTCGTACACACAATCGTCTTTTACTGCGCGTGGTTTTGTATGAATCGGTTTTTCTGTCGCAACCAATCCTTGCGGATTATATGTAGGTTTTTTGCGGTAGAAAATCACAATATCCTCTACGCAGCGCAGTGGTTGAAACTTGGCGAAAGGAAACCCTGTCACCATATTTTTCACCCAATACCAACAGTATCGAAAATTCTTCTGGTTACTGCCAATCAACTTTGTAGTGAACGGCTGCGATGCAGTAAACACCATTGCTCCGTCTGGCTTTGTAACGCGCTCAAGTTGCTTCCAGAGGAGATCAAACGGAATAATGCTGTCCCATCTGCAGTCCGTCATACCATATGGCAAGTCTGTTAATACCATGTCTACACATCCGTCTGGAAGTAGCGTCATTCCAGCAATGCAATCCATATTGAATATTTGATTTTTGTAATCCACTTTGCGCTCCTTTCGCAAAGCGACCGTGACCATAACAAAAGGGCCGCCCGAAGGCAGCCCTTGCGAAATTCCTGCGAATCGCTCGGCTTTCGTCTCGCTTTTCGACATTTTCATCATACACCAGCAAGCTTGCAATGTGAATAATGCAAAATAGGGCGTTATAGGGCAATATGAGAAATCGCTCTATCGTGTATTCTTTTCGCTCGATAAACTGCCGCGTCATCCGCTTCTTGGTACATCCCCCATGCAACCTCTCGCCATGGAGTGGGCCTGCAATGATCTCCGTCCATGTACCGCAATCGTACAACCTCACGTTCCAGAGGATCTTTCAAAGCATGCACAGCGTTCTTGAGTATAAAGATTTCCTTCTCATTTTCGGCAATAATCGGGCGAATTTCTTTCTCGTACTCTATGTATCGTTCTACCGCCACAGCTATATGGCTACCGCCGCCCCCTGTATGCTGACTTCCATCGTATTCTCGCGCTGCTGGGATCTCAGCTCCGGCTTTCATCCGTGCCAGGCGTTCACGGCGGTTTTCGTTTTCTTTTTTCAGCGACAGATATTTCATCAGCCGCTCTTTTTTCTCCTCAGCCTCCGTGATTTTCGCCTCCTCGTGCTATCTTTTCAGTATCCAGAATGATTCCCGGTATAGCGGCCGAGTATCCGCATTTGAGAGCAGCATTAGAGTGGCCCACCCACGTGGCGATATATACTCCACACGGCCCTGACGTGGTAAATTATCGGCCTTGAACTCTGTGTACCCTTTGCGATATGTCATCGCTGGATAAATTACATCTACAACAGCATCTGCAGTTGCATTTTCTATATACGCAACCGGTGGAACCGCCAGCGGGCGAACGGATTTCATCGCCCATCCCTCCCCGCGGCAATGCAGGCCAGCGTGGCAAGTTCGCCTATGAGATTCGTGTTGTCGATTCTTTCGTTGGTTAATTCGGCGCGCAATTGTTCAATGCGATTCGCTGCTGTTATAAATTCCGAACGCTTACATAGTGTTGATTCCCATTCGTCCATCATGCAATTAGCATGTAACCGTAATCGCTCCACAAGCTCTTTATCTGTCATAGTCGGCCTCCTTATTCGCTTCATGCGTGATTACACATCCATCATACAAACCGCCAGTTCCAGCTGACATTACTTCCATTTGTAAATTGTTTCCTTTGACGTAAACATAATTGAGAAATACGCATTTTATGCTATCCGGTAAGTCAAACGTTACTTTCATGCTCTGCCTCCTTCTCCTTCAGCGCGGCCTCGGCGGCTTCGCGGGTCAGAAAGACGGTTTTGCCCATTTGGGGGATATCGCTCCACCAAAATTCTGTTTCTCTCACATAATCAGCCCCGTCAAGTTTTCTTGCATGCGAATAAACCGGACTTCCGATTTCGCACGGCAGCACCACCAGCCGCCCCTCTTTCTCCGCCTGCGCCAGCTCACAGAGGTGCTTCGATTGTTCCAGGCACTTTGTAATATCGTCGGGGTAGCCACACTTTTCTGTTACAACCCCATCGCTCGTCTTTCCGTCGCACTGAACGCAAATAGGGGATATCCCTCCAATGGAATCCCTGATTTCCTCCGGCTCCAGCCCGGTTTCCTCGTAGGCGGCGAGGCGGTCAACCCAGTCTCCACTGTATTCTGTATCGTCGATTTTAAGCCGCCATTTCCCACCGTCAAAGTATGTATATCTTTCCATGTAAATCCTCCTACCATCTGCGACCATCAACAGGTTCAAAGCGATTTTGGTCGAGCCAATAATGCGGGCATTCTCGTAATCCGTATAAATAGGCCAGATAATCTTTTCCTACATTCGCATTCCCGCAGCCAAGGCCTCTGCCATACAGGCATGTGGAGCAATTCCGCGGCACTTTTTTAAACTCATGTACTTCTATTTCTCGCATTGTGAACCCTCCCGGCGCTGGCCGTCCCCGAGCATCAGCTGCCCGTGCTGGTACGCCTGATACAGTGTGCGGCCCTTACCATCCGTCATGTACGGCAAAAACACTTCGTCCACCTGTACGTTGCCCGCCTCTACAAACGCCATCTGCGCCAGTATCCAATCTCGAATATTCCTCCATGCCGTGCGCTCCGCCTGCTCGACGTCCGGTCGAATTTTCTGCCGCTCAAAAGCAGCCATAACCCCCGGCGTGTTTGCAGGAAGCTGAAACAGCATCCCGCCTTGCACGGTTTGCAAACCAAAAGTAATTCCTACGGGCCGTCCCCGGTCGTCATAATCCACCATGATTTTTCGCGCGCCGTTCCGGGCAAGCGCGCCCTGTATTTCTCCCAGGCTTTCGAATACGTCTATTTTTGTGGTGTAGTTCTTAATCGGCATATCCACGCCTCCATTTCTTTCCACCGCAATAAAAAAAGTGTTCTGTAGGGTCCCATTCGTCGATGAGTGGTTGCACGATAGCACTTGCTGAAGTCTCAAGATCACAAACATGATCTCCATCGCCACAATACAAGAAGTGTTCGCAATTGAAGCAGCTTTTTGCTACATCCTGTCTTCTCCCAAGTCGCGTGCGTTCTGAGTGGCAACGTTTTTTCTTACTCATGGTCGGGATGCTCCTTCCGCACGACTTCGACGATATAATCGCCCGAAGTATTCCCGGGCTCACATTGGATAATCGTTGCGCAAATGTCTTCTTGAAGACGATTTACATCGCGATTTATATACTTCGCACCCCAAATTTCGATTATGCTATCTTCTCTGGATTTAACCATGATGTAATCCCTCCACTACTTCCTCCTCTGGTTCGAGATCCCCTGATACACGCACCACCAGACGCTCCGGACTTCCGTACCGCTTAGCCACGCGCAGCTCTACGATGGCACTGTCGTCGCGGTAGGCTACACCGTTCAATGCGTCGGCCACAGTTTTCGCGATATTGTCCATGTCCGGTTTACATGTGGGACGGAGGATATTCTGGCTACACAATGCAGCCTTTTTCTTCGGATAGGATTTGGGTATTGCAAAATATGCATCTACCTCCAAGATAATCGGCGGCGCGAAGCGTATACCAGCATGTCTCTGCTGGTAACAGAGCATGATTCTGTTTTCATACGCCGCCGTGCCGGCGGGGGTGTACATGCGGGCATGTCCGCCCACAACACTGGCCCGGGGGCGCCCTTTGCCCTGTGGTTTTCCCGGGACCTCAAAAATTACTCTTTCCATACTGTCCTCCTTGACGATGCCCGCCCGGTGGTTGGCCGGGCGGGCGCTGTATTATATCTTTCCGGGGCGGCGATCAGGCTGGTGACGCTGCGACTCAATGCTGCTCACGATGTAATCGGGAGAACTGCATCCTTTTTCGTAGGCGATGGATATAGCGTCCAGGACCATTCCCAGCTCCATACCATCGGCGGCAGCAAGGACCTTTCGTTCTTGCTCGGGCTTTATGTCCTTCACCACCTCACGGCAAAAGGCGACGATCTCCCGTTCTCTCTCTGACCAACCATCGTCGAACCCGTCGTCGTTCGCGTATGCGTGCGCGCGTATACGACGATTGTTATTGTTATTGTCTTTGTTATTGTATTTGTATTTGTATAGCTGGACTTGCTGGTCGGTGCTGGATTTGCTGGAAAGTGCTGGTTTTTTGCTGGCTTTTTGCTGGACAAAGCGTCCGTTTTCGTCTTTTTCTGCGGATGCAGCCCTGATGCGTCCGGCCTCCCGGCGCTTTTCAACAATTTCCTGTCGGCGGATTTCAGCGCGCATCGAATTGTCTGCGATAAAAGAGAATGCCATATATACGTTCCCATCCTTTGGGAAATCGGGCTGAGTACCATCGCGGCCATACACCAACAGCGCCATAACCAGAGCGCCGACCTGTTCCAGAGACAACAGCCCAAGCTGTTCAATATACGAATAAAACATCGGGATGTATTTTGATTTTTCGGCGTCGTCCGGCATTGTTCGTCCTCGCTTTACTCGTTATCGTTGCCGCTGGCGGAATCGTCCGCTGCATCCGCCTGTGCGGCCGTAGGAGCGCTGTTCCCATTGGCTTCGACATTCTCATCGGCAAGAATTTCCCCGTCTCCTATGGCCTCAAATTCGGGGTCCTGCGTGTGGGATTCATCCGCATCGGAATTGTGCAGTTTATCCGCCATTTTTTTTGCTTCCAAAGTGTCGATGAAGAAAACCTTCAGGTAATTGAAATATACCTTTTCCGCGATGGTGCGCAGTTTGTTCTGCAGGCGCTTACTCAGAGACAGGCCCCCCTCTTTTCCCGGGTTGAGATATACATCGCCATCCACAAAAACAAATGCCAGTGCGGAGCCTTTGGTGTTATATCCCACAGGGTTGTCCAACATGCTCATCTGGCCATCCATGGTACCGTCCGGCGTTATGATGATGCGGACCGGATACTTGTCCCGAAGAAATTTATACGTAAACCCATTTTCGGCGCAGACATTCTCTAATTTTTTCAGTTGAGCGTCCAACTGATCGTGCTCAATGTATGCCATATTATATTTCCTCCTCTGCAATGATGATTCTTTTTCCGGTGGCCGCGGCGACGGCCCGGCGCATAGCGTCGGGGTCGCCGTGCCTGCGACTTATATGGAGCAATCGGATGTCTTTCACGCGGCTCAAGTTCTGGTGTGTCAGAAAAGCGATACACTCCTGTAAACTCAGGTGGTTGTCGATTATACGCTGTGCCTGATATGCGTTGGTATCCGCCATGCTTTCGGTTCCCATGTGGTTGCATTCAATCAGAATGTGGTCAAGCGGCGGAAAAGTATCTTCGGCGCGGCTCGTATCTGTCAAAAATACTAGGCGCTCACCGGTGCGAATGGATTCCAATAACCACCCCAACGGCTCTGCGACATCGTGGTATGTCGACATTGGGAGCACGGCAAATGTCCCAATGTCAACCCGCTGTCCGTGCTGTACCCGATGATACCCAGCGCTTTCATGTATTCCTAAGAATCCGGCCGTCCCCGCGCTGCAGTAAACCGGGATGCCGCGTGCCATCACGTCGTGAACCGCCCGTGCATGGTCGCCATGCTCGTGTGTGATGAGACAGGCGTCTACCCGGGAGAGTGTGAAGCGGCTCCGTCGCATCAGCTCACGCATTGAGATACCGCATTCCAACAGGAGTGTGGTGGTTCCATCGCCCACCAGATATGCATTGCCTGTGCTACCGCTGGCCAGTGTCTTTATTTCCATACAGCCTCACCGTTAAAACGGAGCGGTGGTAACGGGCGGAGCCGCCGGGGCCGCCTGCTCTACTTTGCTGGTTGGCTCCACTGGTGCAGGTGCAGGCTCGGAGCGGGGCGGTGCCGCAGGCGGCATTTCTACTTCCTGCGGGCCGGATGGGAGAGCATCCATATCAGGAATTTCACGATATTCGGCGTCGATGGTGTTGTCGGATTCCGATACCGCCATGCTTTTGTAGTAGGCGGACAAGGAAAGTTCATTTGCAAAATCCTTCGGGATAGGCTTGACTGCATTGTTGCGCATTTTACGCAAAATCATCCGCTCACGGCTCCCCTCCATCCAAGCGGGGGAAATGTATGGCTTCAGTTCAGGAATGTCGAGGATCTCGTCGATGTCCTTTCCATCCATCAGAGCTTTCAGCTCGGACTTACGCGCATCAATTTGCTGTTTCTGCTGTAGCGTGGCCTTGTAACGGCTTTCTGCAATGCCGAAGGTTTCGTTCATCATGTTGTTGTTGATATGGGCGACCAAGTTCGCACGGACTTCGGCGCGCTCACTGATGAAATAGCGCACGGTGCCGTCCGTGAAGCGTACAGGATAGACGACGCGGGCATATTTTCCAGTGCCGCAGCGTTTCCAGGTGGGCGGCTCTACGTCGATTCCGTGGTGTACGGGATAAGTAAATTCATCATCTACATGAACATCCCAGTATGGATATACCTCTTCGACGCCATGGCCAAAGTTTCTCAGAATGACGTCGTTGCCATCTCCCTCAATGCCCATTTCGATGGAGGTTGTCCAGTTCCCATCCGGCTGCTTTTTCTTGCGCGTCTGGAAATAACATTCCCGCGGTCTCGAAAATGCGTTCAAGCGGAGCGTAGCCACCTGCTGCAAAATTTGCATGATTTCACTTTTTTGAAGCGCGGAGATTCCATCAAGGCCCGCTCCAACGGCTGTTTCATGCATCATTGTCAGCGCATTTTCCATGCATAGATGTTGATAAAGGTCCACCGAGCCACCATTGGAAATCTGTTTCTCCACCAATGGGATGTATGCGGCCCCTGTTTTCTGTACGATAGTGCGATAATCCGGCATTTTTGCGATTCCGTTATTTTCCGCCATAATATTTTAATCCCCTTTCAGCCCCAGTTTTTCGCCGGGGCTTACATTCAAATTGATGACCTGTATTTCATCCGGCAGCGTTAAATCGGTAACGCTCTCCCGGTTATCCAGGAACAGCGGCAGCGAAATGTCCGCCGCCCGGCTGAATGCCTGCACGATCTCCACGTTCGCCTGCATTTTGGACGCGGTATTCAGAGCGCCGTATGGCACACCGTCCACCATTGCCTCGCAGACCTCTCGCAGACCGCCGTTTTTCTGCTGCTCAAACAGTTTGAAGCGCACCGTGGGAAAATGCTTGTTGACGCGCTCGGTCAGAAGTATCACCAGCGTGCGGGTATATTCCTCGCACATAGACAGTCCGCGTTCCGCTTCCTCCAATTGATGAAGCGTGTCACGCTGTTCTGCCTCCAGCTCCTGGATACGGGTTTCGAGAGCCGCATTGCGTTCGATTTCCGCCAGCCGCGAGGTCATTGCATCGGATTGAGCCTGCATGTCCGCCAGTTTCTGGCGCTTTTCCTGAACAACCTGTTCGGCCGCTTGGGCGCTGGCCTGGATTGCCTGCCGCAATTCTTCAGCTCTGGCTTTCAGCTCCTTTTCCTCCGCATCCAGTTCCGCGAAAAGTCCCATCTGTGTTACAGGAGGCTTCTCTGCAATCACCATATCATAGGCCGCGGCCGCTGCCCTGGCCGCGCGTTCGCATGTATCCAGGTCCTCGCGCAAGCGTGCCGCTTTTTGCTCCATTGTTTCCACGTCCTGAGCGGCTTTGGCACCCTTGGCCGCGATATCCGACAACCGTTCAGATTTGGAAACGTTAAAATTCTCCTGCGCCTCCTGTACCAGTTCCGCAGGTAATGCCTGTCCGCAGGTCGGGCATGTCTGCGCAATGTCGGGTACTGACCCGTTCACTTCCACCCATTCAACCCGCAGACGGTCACGTTCGGCAGCCAGGTGGTCCCGTTCCAGATTCAAGACGCGAAGTTCTGCGGCAAGCGTTTCCGCTCGGCACATTGCATTTTGTTTTCCACGGGCAGCGTCATCAACACGACGGTTGTGCTCTTCCAGCCATCCCGCATTACCGGACGCCTCCAGCACGCGGCGCTTATTGGGAATCATCTCCAGATACTGCCGTACTTTTTCAAGTTCCTGCTGGTTGTGCCGCTGCACAGCGTCCGCCGTCGTGCGCTCGATCTCGTACTGCAGTTTGGCAATTTCAACGTTGAGCTTGCTGCGCTTGTTTTTGATGTCCCCGGCGTCGGACATAGATTGCAGCTGCTTTCGGTTTTCGTCGATGCGCGCAGGTAACGCCGACAGGGAATCCTTATACCGCTTGCGGCGTTCCGTGCAAATCCGGGAAAATTCATCCACGGAATGCGTCCCCAGCATGCTTTCCAGGTCGGAAAGCTCGGGATTGGCAGTAAATACGTCCGCCGGCTGTAAACTGCCGAACTGTTCCAGCAGAAGGCGGCGCCGCTCTTTATAGTCCTTTGTTTGCTCCGAAAACCAGGCTGCATTGAGCAGCAGCGGAAGCAGCTTTTCCGGAAACATACCGAAAATGGCGGAACTATATTCTCCTGCACTCACAGGAACTTCGTCGATGAAATAGCGCGTCTCGTCACCGTTATATTCCGTTTCGGCGCTCCCGCGGCGTTTCGTCCAGCGTTCGCATATGGAACGCTGCAAAATGAGCGTGCGCCCGTCCGGCATTGAGAGAGTAGCCGTCACCGTAGGACTGCAGCCGGACAAGCGGTTCCCGTCTGTTCCCAGCGGAAACACATTGTAGTTCTCACGTCCCTGTGCGTCCTTACCCGTCAGGAGCCAGAGGAAAGCCGCCATCAACGTGCTTTTTCCGGTTCCGTTTGCCCCCTGTACTGTGATGCGGTGCCCGTCGGGAGTAAGTACAAAATTCTTTATGCCGCGAAAATTTTCGATGTCCAGCTTCAGCAGTTTCACAACATTCAACATCATTCACCCCTTTTCAACCAAGTGTCATTTGCGTGACCGCTTGAGGACGTGGTTGCGGTACCTTATCCGGCGGCAGCGGGCCGTCGGTGATGTGCTTCAGCAGCGGGCGGATTTTCGGAGTGATGGTGTGTTCCTGTACGTCCACCGCCACGACTTTGGCCAAAGTACCGCCCAGGCGTGTGTCTGCATAGACGATATCGCCCACGGCAAGCCTTTTGTCCGCAATATACGTATATTCACGCCCACTGTATATGCCGGGCTGGCTTCGGTCAGCGAGCTGCACAGCGACATAATTTGTTTTGATAATAGTGCTCATTCTTGCTCCTCCTCAAAATCTTCGTCATCGTCCCATTCGCAATCCCAAATGCGTCTTGCAGCTTCAAGAAGCGGCGCCGCGGCGCTTGAAAAATCCTCGTCGGAAAGTTCTTTCGCAACTGCCCAAAACGATGCCCGAATGCCGTTCAGCGCCTGCGTGGCGTTTGCTGCAAATTCTGCCGCTGCCATATATGTGGCGCTCTCTGCACTGTCAATGATTTTCCGTGCGTCGTCCAGATCTTCCTGCATGCCACGCACTTGCGCTTGCAGCATAGACGTCATTTCCCGGGCTTTTTCACCGGCTCGACGTTCCACTTCGGCGGGGTCTGGCTCCTGGACAGCTACCTCCACAGGACGGGCTTCCAATTCCTTGATGCGCTCCTTGGCATCGAACAGCTCGCTCATCACCGGCCTTGTTTCCAGCGCGTCGGCTTTTTCCTGCGCATGCTTTGCCTGCGCCCGGGCTGTGGCAGCTTCGTCGCGCAGCGCATCATTGGCGTAGCGCAGGCTTTCCGCTTCCGCGGCGGCCTTCTCCCGCGCCTCGCGTTCGGCTTTCAGCTGGGCCTCCAGCTCCTCTCGCTCTCGCTGAAACTGAGCGGCTGTAGTAATTTCGCGTTTTTCGACCTTTTCAACCAAAGCAGTTGGAGCCTTTGGATCAGAAATGAGCTGTAACAACCGTTTTCCGATTTCACCGCTTTCAGAGAGTTCCGCAACAGTTGCGGAACCTAAAACGGCGCGTCCAATATTGAGCATGTTGCGGGCGCTACCCTCACTCAAACCTTGGGATTTGCACCACTCTCCCCATTTTCCACCATAGTGTGCAGCTAAAAGTTCGTGCGCATTTGATACCGCAATGCATGCTTGAATGTATTCTCGCATGCTGTTATTTCTATGACGTTGAAATTCTCCAGTGATATCCACCAGCTGGTCCACCGTCTGTGTATCCAGCCCGGAGTAGTCAAAGGGCGTGGCCTCCGGCTCCGCTTCCAAAGAGGCAGGCCCAGCAGCGGACAGGCTTTGTGTCGCACTGCCAGCATCCGCAGGGCAGTCGGGGGCCGGCAAGGTGTTTGCATCCATCGGGGTGGTCGATGTTTCCGCCGCCTCCGGCGCAGCACTCCCGGACGTGGTCGCAGCAGCATCCCCATTCGGGGCAGGTTGATTGTTGCATTTTTCCATTTCCTCATCTCTTATTCGTATCGCCGAATATTCAGGGCATTGTGGAGTAAAGCAAGTGTCATCGGCATTAGATGGGCATTCCTTTTTGCACTCATGGCCACAACATCCCTCGCGTTTGCAGGTGACGCAGAGGCAGCGCAGGTTCAACTTCTGGGTTTTTGTTGTTTTTTTAGGACGTTCAGGAAAAACAGGAGTGTCTTTCTCTTCACCACTCCCCTCCACAACCTCCGGCGGCTCGATGCCCGCCGGACCGGATACCAGCTCCCAGCCGTCGCGTTTCGCACGGGCCTCCAAAACTTCCTCTAGGCGTTCGCGATAGATATTTCCGATATTCCAATTCGCACACCATTTCCAGGTGGCGCTGTTCGCCGGGTCACGGTACTGCATCACATATGAGCCGTGTTCCGGTTGCGGGCTTACCCGGTACAGCCAGCCCGTGGCTGGGTCTCTGTATATCAGCATAGTGTTTGTCTCCTTATCCGTCGCGGCAGCGTCTTTGTGTGCCGCTGCCTTTCCTTGCTCAATATCGCGCAGAATTTTTTGCTTTTCTGCATCGGCGTCCATGTCTTTCCGGTGAAAGGTTTCATCGAAAAATTCAGCCCATAGGGCACGCTTCGCAGCAATTCCCTTTTTGTTTTGCGAGCAGGCAAGCGTATACCGATACCGACCTTCGTCTACATATTCCGCCGTCCGGATGCGGTCCCGGGAGAAGCCGCCGGAAAGCTCGCCATTGGGATAATGCTCTTTTACCCAATCGCTCACACGTTCAAGAAAATCAAAGTCCAGGCTTGTGATTCGGATGGTCGTTTTATCGTCAAGATGGCCGCGTAATTCCGTACGGTATTCCAAAGTTGGCGACATGCGGCATTCATACCCTTTTACGTCCATAACCATTGCATGCCGTGTATGGTCCCATTCGGTCGGCCCCCAGGGCATCAGATACGGGCAGCCCTCGCAGCCCTCTGTCTCCCGGTTCCCCGTGTTGTCGGCATTTGCGCTTTTATTTACCGCCCGGCCGCACTTGCAGAGGTATCGGTTCAAAACCAGTCACCCCCGGGCAGGACGATGGACTTCTTCACGGCCTTTAAATCGTCCTCATACACTGCTGCAAGCTCATGGCCGCAGCGCCTGCAGAACACGACCGGCCCGCGCAGGAGCATGTCCATTTCCGGGATCATGCACGATATCGGCATATCTTCGGGCGATATCTCGCCGCTGGTGATGGCAAAAATTCCGCTGGAACCGATTCTGTTTTCGTAGATATCACCGCCACAAAAGTGCTGCATCGCTTCGGTGGTGTCTAGAAGTGCCGGGATTTCGTTGAATTTCGGGGCCTCGCCCGGGCGTAATGTAATAACTCTCATTGATGTATACCTCCTTGATGTGTTACAATGGAGACGGTCGTAGGGTTCAACTTGACCGCCTGGCGCTTGTCCGTGTTCGCAGCACGGGCGGGCGCCTCTCTTTTTGTCTGTTTGCTGTAGCTCCATGCTGCAATGCCGAGCAGCGCCGCGACGGTGAACAATCCTGTCCAGGGGGCCGTCTGTCCGCTCACAATACCATCTAAAACGGCAATGGAAAGAATCGCCGCGGTTACGGCAGTCATTCTAAGTATCAGATGATTCATGTGCTACCCTCGCTTTCCTGCAAATGCCATCCAAATGTTCCCGGCCGATTCGCAAAATCTCACGGCGTACCTGATCGGCGAGAAACTGATGAAACGCGGCATAATCTGCGGCGGAGGCAGGCTCCAGAACGTCCAATATTTCTCCGGTTTCCCGGCTGACGATCAGGCGCATGATATCCTCCTTTTAAGCATGTGTTTTTTCTTCTTTGGCCCGGGTTTCATTTGCATCGTAAAACGCCATGATGTCATCCGTGCTGATTCGCAGCGTTTTTGAGCCTGCCAACTTGCTGGCCCGCAGGCGGCCGCTGCGTACCCACTCCCGGACAGTGTCGGGGGAGACCTTCATCAATTCTGCGGCCTCCTCTACGGTGTGCAGGGGCATTGTTCCACCTCCTTAAATGTCGATTTTTTCGGCTTTTTTGTTGCCTTTTCATGGAGTATGCCTTGCTTTTTTTGGCGTTTTGTGGTAATTTGAAGTTGCTACATTCAATTTAATACGCAAAACACCTTTTCTTGGGGCATACTCCATGTAAGGCTGGTTTTTTGTTCCCTTTTTGAGGGGACATTCTTAGTATATCTAGCAAAACCTAGAATTTCAAGAGTTATTCTAGGATAAGCTAGATATTTGTTGCATTGTACAATGATTGGTGGGTAATTATGTTCAATTTCGACAGATTAAGAGCCCTTGCAAAAAAACAAGGAATGACCATTACGCACTTGTGTAATATCGTCGGAAAGAAGAACTCGTATATTGCAGATAGTCAAAACAAGGGGATAGCGATTCCTCTGGATGCCGTTGAAACTTGGGCTTCCGCACTCCACACAACCCCCGCTTATCTGCTGGGAGAAACAGATGATCCGTCAGAAGGCAAAAAAAATAATCCCGCCACCGCGCAGGATGCACGGCAACGGGATATAGTGGTTTTGACGCGCATGGCGTCGCAATTGCCTGAAGAAGATTACAATCGGCTTGTGAAAAACTTTGAGGATACCCTTGATATATATTTGAGAGCACGGGGGCTTGACCCGGATGACTATCGCTGATGCGCAATGCGTAGCTACATGGCTTTTACTTCAGCAGAACATCAATTCGTTGGCTACTGATTTACAGGGCATGGTGTTCGCAGGCGCTTCGATTCTGATGGATACAATACAGGGATATTGTTCAAAAACGGGAATGCCTCTCTCGGAATTTAAAAGCCGAGGACAGTTTTTGGACGGTACCAGCGTGCCCGTAGGGCCGGGATGTCTTGTTCTTTATAACCATGCTCTGCCCGTTGGCCGCCGCCGTTTTACAATTGCACATGAGTTGGGACATGTTTACCTTGGCCATAAGCAGCGTGGCGTTCAGCAGGAAAATGAAGCGGACTGGTTTGCTGCGCAGCTGCTGATGCCTGAATGCATTATGATGGAGCTGTGGAGCCGGAATGGATGGCTGGTGCAGCATGAGGTGTCTGATTGGTTTATGGTGTCGGGCGCGGCAGCGCGGCACCGTATCGGGGAGATGCAGCGCAAGCGCTGGTATCACATGGGTGAGCAGGAGCTGGAATTGGTGCACCGCTATTTGCCTTACATACAGGAAGAACTCAAAAACCCCTATTTGGTTTCAGTTTAAGTTTTAAGGAGGCCGCACTACATGGAGCATACATTGGAGCGCGCGCCCCTACTGTTTCCCATTGGAACAATCATCAATGGCCCTGAGCAGGTGGTTTATTGGGAATTTACTCGTTCTCCCCATCTGCTTATTGCCGGCGCATCTGGAAGCGGAAAGTCTACATTTCTGCGCAGCGCTTTAGTGGAATTACTTGAACTTTGTCCAGGCGATTTGCTTAAACTTATAATAATCGACCCCAAAGGTGTTGAGTACTCGGGATATGACAGCGTTGAAAATATGCTGATGCCTGTCGTAAAGGATTATACGAAAGCAATTGGCGTACTTGCTGCTTTAGCTGTAGAAATTGAAAAAAGGTATGAGCTTTTTGCCGAAATTAAAGTACGGAACATTGAAAGTTATAATGAGGCAGTGAACGAAGTTTCTGGGGCCGAGTTGATGCCTCATATTCTTGTCATAGCTGATAGTTTTGATATTGTTTTAACGGCACATAGAGATGAAGCAGAAGGTTACATAGAGCGCATTACGCAGGCTGGTAGATCGGCGGGAGTACATCTTCTGCTAACCACGCAAAGTGTACCGGGCAAAAATTTTTTGTCACAGTTCCCGAGTAAGTTATGTTTTAGGATGCCCGAAAAGAGCGATAGCAAAAAAATTTTGGGAGGTACGGTATCTGAAAAACTCCTCAATGAAGGCGAAGCAATATTTTACTCGGCTGGAGTATTTCCGCGTGCGCTGGTAAAAACAGTTTTTAAAGAAGATTCCACTATTGATAATTTGCTGGAAGAAATCAAAGGGAAATCAGCCGCAAATTATAGTGAGAGTTTTATTCAAGAGATTAATAGGTATGCTGCGCCGGTGCAGAGTGAAGAAGTGGAATATGATGATAGCCAAGACCCAATGCTCAAAGCGGTTGTAGAGGTTGTCATCGACGTGGGACAGGCGTCTACTAGCCTTCTGCAGAGGCGATTCAAATTGGGCTATGCACGAGCAGCCCGCATCATGGACGAAATGGAACAACTCCACATTATCGGCCCATATGAAGGCTCGAAGCCCCGGCAAGTGCTCATTACTCGCCAGCAGTGGATTGAGATGATAATGCAAGAATCGCACAACGAAGCGTCACCGCAGGATGAAGATGTTCCCAAAAATCAATTGGCTGTTGAAGCGGGCGATTGCGATGAATCGCAAAACTCTCGTTGTGCCACTCAGTTGACATTGCCTGGAGAAGAAGAAAACTCGACGCCTCCCCGATTGTCGTCTTTTGATGCGCCAAGCTACGCGGAGAATCGTCACACAACAGAAAAGAACAAGCCAAAGAAGCGCTACACATTGCTTCCCACAATAAAGTCATGCGATAGCATGACGGGAGAGCAGTTTGAGCACTTTTGTGCATCGCTTCTCCGGGCGAACGGTTTTCGCAACGTAAAAGTGACGCAAACCAGCGGGGATTATGGCATTGACGTGCTTGCTCAGAAAGGCATGGACAGCTATGCGATTCAGTGCAAGCGCTACACTTCACCAGTGGGCAATCATGCAGTACAGGAGGCGTTTTCCGGCGCTGCGTATTATGGAAATCGAACCCCTGTTGTGATGACAAATCAGGAATTTACTGCGGCCGCCGTTGAAACTGCAGAACGCATTGGCGTTCGGTTGTGGGGGCGTTCTAAGTTGGTACAGATGCGCAGTCAGTGTGCACCGCTTCCGTTCAGAGTAATAGGATCTATCTTTCGCGCAAGCCTTACAGTTTTGAAGCCTGTGTTGCAGGTTTTATTTGGAAGACCGGCGGCTTTTATCGCATCATTCGGCACATTGCCGTTACTATTCGACCTATTGATTCATGGTTACATCGGTTCAGAACCATCAACAAAGGGCTTTTGGTTTGACTTTGGAGTATTAGCTATTGAGTGGCTAGTAGTCCGATATGCGCTTTCTTGGATATGGAAAAAGATTTCTGGCGGGAAATAAAAGGTTCTTTATGTATGGATGCCTTAGAAAGGGAAACGATATGGATGAATTTGCTGCCCGCCCGGTAGCCGATATTCTGGCCCGGTACTCAACAGACAATCAGAATCCCGTGACCATCGACGTTCAGGTGGAAAAATGCCGCGAATGGTGTGAGCGCAATGGTTATCAGGTGGGAAAAATATTCTCCGATGAAGCTGTTTCCGGCATGAAAGAGACCCGTGCCGGTTATGAAGCCTGCATGATGCACTTGGGCATGGGCGGCGCGCAGCTTGTGGTCGTATACGACCAAAGCCGTATGTTCCGCGAATTTACCGAGTGGTTTCAGTTCCGGAAAGACGTGGATATGCTGGGAGCACGGGTGGCCAGTGTGACGCAGCCAATGGTGGGAGGAGATCTTAAAGACCCCGCAGTATTCATCAATGAAGCTGCAACAGCGATGCTCAATCACGCGCAGGTTCTGATAACGCGCCAGAAAACAATAGATGCGCTGAAGCATAACGCCCGGGAGGGCAAATCCTCCGGCGGTAAGCCGCCCCTAGGGTACGATCTTGACAAGGACAAAAAGTATGTGGTCAATGAGCATGAAGCAGGGGCCGTGCGCCTTGTGTTTCAACTATTCGCACGGGGATTCAGTTACGGAGAAATCGTAGACGAATTGAACAGCCGAGGATATCTTACAAAACGGGGCCAACCGTTCGGGAAAAACTCCATTTTTGACCTGCTCAAAAACGAAAAATATATCGGCCGCCTTGTTTACGGCGCCACCAAGGCACAGGCGGACGGACGCTGGAATAGTCACGCCAAAAGCAAAGAGGACGCTATTGTGGTTGAGAACGGTGTACCGGCTATCATTGAACAAGAATTGTGGGAGCAGGTACAGTCCCGAATCCGAACACGCAAGGGGGCTGGCGGGAGATACAGTGCCAAGCGCGAATATCTGCTCACCGGCCGTGTATTCTGCGGTGACTGTGGCGCCAGCATGGTGGTGATGGGAAGCAAGGCATCCGGTTACCAATACTATGAGTGCAATAATAAAAGGCGTACACATACATGCAAAATGAAAAATGTTCGTACGGAGTGGCTGGAACAGACGGTCGCGGCCAGTATTAAGCAAATGCTGAATGAGCCAGCCAATATTGAAATGCTGGTTGATGTAGCACGCGACCAGGAGCGGCAAATCACTACCGAATACGATACACGTCGCGCAGAGTTGGCATCCCGGTATACGCGTGTATGCCGCCAACTGGAAAATGGTGTTAACGCGCTTTTGGAAGGCGTGGTCAGCGCGGAGCTGAAAGAAAAGGTCAGGCGCTTGGAAGAAGAAAAGGCAAAAATCGAAGCAGAAACGGCAGAGCTGAATCAATATAAGGGCTATGTAGGGCTTGACGACGCTACGATTCGCCGCTGTGTAGAAAATGTGGCGAAGGTAGATATTGACACACCCGAAGGATTAAAACTTATACTGGCCGTTGTAAGCCGCGTGAATATACGCACAGATACCATCGAGATTAAAACATTGATTTCTACGGATGGGACAGATCCTGATCCAACGAAATCCAGGCCGCAGCACCCGGAGTTGTTTCCTTCAGAAAGCGCAAGCGGTGAAAAGTACCATACAACACCCGAAAACGGGTCGGGTCACCAGATGAAAACCGCACTGTACAGCCAAAAACGGTTGTACAGTGCGGTTTTTTATGCATTTAAAATGCTGCGACAACGAAATGAGAACATCTTTTATGCCCTGTTCGTTTCCGTGCCGGCCAAACAGACCCGCATGGCAGGAAGAAAGGGCATGCTGCTATTTTTTACTTCAATAATTTTCCGCCTTGATTTCGGTATAGCTCTGGGAATGCCCGCATACAGGGCAAACTTCCGGCGAGCATGCGGCATACGTTACGTTTCCGCATACCATGCACACCCACACGGTGGGGCGCCCCTTACAAAAAACCTGGCAGTCCTCAATGTTGGCAGCCAGCTTGTTGTAACGCTGTTCATGCGTTTTTTCAATGTTCCCCACGCGGGTGAACAGTTCCGCCAGCTCCTCAAAGCCTTCACAGCGGGCGGTACGGGCAAATTCGGCATACATCTCGGTCCATTCATAGTGTTCCCCGGCTGCCGCGTCCCGCAGGTTTTCCAGCGTGCCGGGCACTTCGCCGCCGGAAAGATGCTTAAGCCAGATCTCGGCATGTTCCTGTTCATTGCGGGATGTTTCATCAAAGATGTTCCCCATCTGCTCGTAGCCGTCTTCACGCGCACGCAGCGCATAGATCTTATATTTTGCACAAGCGTGCAGCTCGCCCGAAAATGCGGTCTGCAGATTTTTCCACGTCTGACTGTGTTGCAGTTCCATGGTCAATGCCTCCCGTTATATTGATGTGCCGCAAGACGGCAAAGCGCCGTCAAACCATTGTATGCGGCGGTACCCGGTTCTGACCATGCGCACGGGCACCTTAAAAGGACGGGACAGAAAAAGCCCTGCCAGATCCCAAAAGGATCTGGCGGGGCTTCAGCATTTGGAGCATTGTTCCCGGCAAGCCGCCTCACATCGAAAGAGGCGTTCCTTCGACACGCGGGCCGTCGGAATATAAAAATACGGTCTGCCGTCGTCGGTGCGCAGCAGAGGGATAACGGTCTCCTGTTTATAAGCCTGTGTGCGCTTCCTCAAAATGCTCAAAACGCGGCAGGAATCTGTGATAATGGGGCAAGATTTCCACGTCTGTCAGACAAAGCCCGGTGGTGTCCAACAAGCCGGCGGATTTATCATTTCCGGTGTGCAGCGGGCGATGAATGCAATGGAACACTGCATTACAAAGCGGCCGGCGCTGCAGCCGATCAGCCGTTTTTCATCCTTTAAAAATTCCTCCAATATTGATTCTGCGCCGCAGGCACGCCAGCTTTTCAGCAAGTAAAACGGATTACCGCCCAAAAAAGACGGCCGCGTTATAGTCGGCAAAAGACCGTGCCGGACTGTCGTCAAAATCGAAATACTCTGCCGCAAGGCCAAGGGCATCCAGTTCCTTTAAACGTTGGAATACATGCCGGTCCTGCTCTTTATAACCCAAAGAGGCCGTAGTGACGAGTGGTCCCATTGCATCCACGGGCGTACCTGAATGCGGACCGCCTTCAGCAAGGCGGGAGAAGTAAGGGCGTTGAACGATAAAATCAACATTGTGCTCCCCTCCCCCCGTGAACAGCAAAATGAAATTCAATTCTTGCAGGTACATGGATCGGACGCTGCAGCTGCTCTTAGGCATCCAGCACCAGCACACGGATATCCTCCGGGCTGCGGGCGAGATAGGACGCGCCCGCGCCGCACAGCTCGTCCCCGGTGCGGAAGCCCCACAGAACGCCGCAGCCCGCAAGCCCGGCATTGCGGGCCGTTTCGATGTCCACGCCGCTGTCCCCCACATACAGCACCTGCTGCGCCGAAAGGCCGAAGGCGGCGCGCATGCCGTTCACAAGATGCGGGTCGGGCTTCGTGGGGGTGCCCAGCGTATGGCCGGCCACTGCGTCAAACAGACCCGGAAAATAATGGCTGACAACGCTTTTGGTGAGAGCATCCTCCTTATTGGACACGACGCCCAGTTTTACGCCTGCGCCGTGCAGCGCGGCAAGCAGGGCGGGGATGCCGGGATACGGAGCCGTAGCGTCCTCCTTGTGCGCGTCGTAATAAGGGAAAAACAACCGGGCCGCCTGCGCCTGCGTAGCTTCGTCCCGGTGCCCGGGAGGAAGAAAACGCTCGATCAGCTTGGGAATGCCGTTGCCCACCATGTATTTGTATTCTTCTTCCGTATGGGGCGCAAAGCCCATTTCGGCCAGCGTATGATTGGCCGCGGCGGCAAGATCGCCGATGGTGTTCAGCAGCGTGCCGTCAAGATCGAATATCACAGCTCGATACAAAAGAATCAGCTTCTTTCAAGAATGAGAATAAAACGCGGTGCGGTTCCTGCACAGCGGCGGAAAAGCACGGTGACGCCGCTTACAGCGTGAACGGGATTTCCCGCGCCAGATATTGCAGTACGCCGCGCACGCGGTACTGCAGCCCGCAGGGCAGGTGCACCCGCACGTCGCACCGTCCGCCGCTGACGGAAAATGGGTTTTCCAGCAGCGTATAGGAAAGATCCGGCGTGAACACACAAACCTCATGCCGGGTAAAAAAACGGGTATAACATACGGACAGCGTGCGGTTGGCGTTTTTGTGCAGGCCTTCACGGAAAAAGCCCTCCAACGAAACCAGCAGCCCAGCGAGGGCAAGCACCACCGGTACGAAAAGCATGGGCAGAATCTGCGGCATTGCGTAAGAGGCCACGCCGCACAGCGCCAAAGAAAGAGCGAGCAGCGTGCCGGGCTGCCAAAGATACTGCACCGGGCTTTTGCGTGCAGGCATGCACAGCGGACCGTCCGGCGGGCAGAAGTTGGGCAGCAGGCGCTCCACTGTCCGCTCTTCCCCTTTTTTATAGACCAGCACGGGCAGATCGCCTCCGCGGAAGCTGCCTGCGGAAAGGTATACCGGATAGCGCCGCAGAAGGCGCGCCGGCGGCGTAACGCACACATCGCAGGCGGACACACAGGCCACCAGGATACGCCGCTCGATGAGCGTGACAAAGCCGCCTTTGCTGATGATGACTCCGCCGTTCCGGCATACCTTAAAGCCTGCCGTGTGCAGCAGCGCATACAAAAAGGTGAATCCCGTCACGGCAAAGCCCAGCGTTACCAGAAAAGCCAGGCCCGTGGGCAGATACCGCGCCGCAAACAGCTCGGCCTCATGAAAAGTGTCCAGCGCGATTTGCTGGAAATTCTGCCCCAGAACCTCATCCAGCTGTTTCACGCCCCACAGGGCAAAAGCGCTGCTGGTGATGATATTGGCACTCAGCATCACGAAGCTCAGGCGTTCAAAGCCCGTGGGCTCGAATACGGACGTATCGCTGCGCACAGGCAGAAGAACATCCGCCACCGCAGCCGCGTCCTTTTTATGAAGAAACATGGAATAGCTTTTGGGCGAGGCGTTCGTTTTGAAATACAGCGTTATACGGCTTGCGCCCAGCATGCGGCAGTACAAAGGGCGGGCGATCTCCAGCGCCGCGATGCTGGCTCTGCCGAAGGTGTGATAGCTGCGGTAAAACACGCCCTGCGTCACCTTTACGGCGCCGTCCTCCAGCCGGAAGGCTGTGGCACGCCAAAGAGCCAGCGCCGCAGCAGCGCAGGCCAGCAGGATAACGGCGTCCTGCCGGAGCGCCGCCCAAAGGCTGTCCAGGTCGAACGCAAGCAGCGCCTGAAGCATCGGTACCAAGCACAGCAGCAGGCCGTACCGCAGATAATGGACCGCAAAAATGATATGGAACCGGCGTTGCCTGTTCACAGCAGCTTCCCCCCGTGCGTCAGCTTGGCGGAAAGGCACTCCGCGTCCGCCTTGCGCATACCGGGCACCAACGTGGTGCAGCCGCTGGAGTACAGGAAGAACAGGCAGGTGCCCGTCATGCGCTGCAGCGGCGTCTGCACGATGTGGCAGCCCGCAAGGAACCGCAGCGGGATGCGCCGCGTTACGGGAAACAGCAGGCCGCGCCGAAGCGTCAGATGGTTGCCGCCCACACGCACGCAGGACGAAGCCAGCCGCGGCGCCAGCACGCCGAAGCACGCCGCAAGCCACAGCAGAAATACCGCCAGCGTCGGCGTAAAGAAATTTTTCCAGAACGGCAGGCACAGCATCGCGCCCAGTGCGGCGCACCAGCCGCTGACGATGGCGGCGCCGTGCCGCGGGACAGAAAATTCCATAGATCTTCCTTTCCGCCGAAACCGGGAGCCGCCCGTGCGGGGCTATTTTACGTCCGCCAGGTTCCAGCTTTGTGCCAGCTCGTGGAACGCCGTGTTTTTGGCCAGCACCACGACTTTATCGTTTACCAGGATCTGCGTATTGCCGCGGGGGACGATCAGCTCACCGTCCCGCGTGATGGAAATGACCACCGCATCCTTGGGGATGACAAGCTCAGCCAGCGTTTTCCCCGCATGGGCGAAGCCCTGTGGAATGAGCACCTCGGTGAGCGAGGCCGTCCCCCCCGCAAGGCTGAGCAGCTGCTGGATGGCCGCCGTCTCCACCTCGCGCTCGATGAGGTGCGTCAGGTTATCGGTAGCGCTCACGGCAATGTCCACGCCCAGTTTTTTCAGCACTGCGGCGTTTTTGGGGTTGTTCACCCGGGCCACCGTGCGCTTGACCTTGAACACCTGCTTTGCAAGCTGGCATACGATCAAATTGTCTTCGTCCCGGCCCGTTACCGCAACCATGGCGCTGCAGTGAGCCACGTCCGCACTTTCCTGCACTTCGGCAAAAGTGCCGTCGCCGCACACCACGGTCAGGTCCAGGCTGTCGGCCACCTTGCGGCACATGGCCGGGTCATCCTCGATGAGCACCGGCGTGTGGCCGTGCTCCAGAAGGGTCTTGGCAAGATAGTAGCCCACTTTGCCTCCGCCCACGATACAAACACGCATATTTTTGTACTCCTTATGATGTTTCCCCGCATGGGCCGCTATCCGCGGCGGCGGGAGTATTCCTCAGTCCGCCAGTTCCGCAAACAGGATCTTATCATCCACATGCAGCGTAGGCTGGGTGTTGGCAAGTTCCATCGTGCCGTTGGCGCGCAGCACGCCGAATACCATCATGCCCGCCCGGGGCGGCTGTACGGACGAAAGCGGACGGTTCCACTGATGCTTCGCGGCAGGTACAGCTGAAAAATTTGCCGTGGAGGAACCGAACATCACGCACTGGTCCTCGTCGTCCTCCTCCTGCAGAATACCCGCCAGCAGGCCTTGGGCCGTCAGATTGGTGCCGCACACGATGCGCAGGCCAAAGCGCTCGGTGTAGACCTCTTTGCGGGAGGGCTCGGCCACGCGGGCGATGACGTGCTTCACACCGAACAGCTCGCGCGCGATCTGCGCTACCATCAGATTGATGTTGTCATCCTTGGTGACGGCGGCCACGGCGTCGCAGGCCTCAATGCCCGCACTGCGCAGTACATCGCCGTCGATGGGCACGCCCGCCACGGCCATGCCGGAAAATGGCGGCTCCAGTTCATTGAGCAGAGCCAGATTGGCGGCGTCTTCGTCCAGCACGGAAACATCGTGCCCCAGCCGCTCCAGCACATGTACCAGCCTGCGGCCCACGCGGCCGCAGCCTACGATCAGGATATTCATAGCTTGTCTCCTTCGGTCTCCGCCGGGACGGAGCCCGGAGGCCCGCGCCGCGCGGACAATGGCGCGGCCGTGCGGCGGCGCTCTGCCCTCATTATACCCGTTCCCCGGCGGGGTTGCAACCGATACACATTTATGCTTTGCAGTTTTGCCGCGCCTGTGTTATAGTATCAGTGTATAAAAACAGCGGTTTTCCGCCGCGCGGCGGAAAGCTCCGAAGGCTTCATCCGATGCCGCAGGCGCGAACGGAAAGGCCGCGGAGCGCCGGCCGGGCCCGGGAAAGCGTTCAGCGCCCGTCCGCGGCCTTGGCTGTGCGCCGTTTTGGGTACATTGCGGCTAGTTAAAAAGTACCGCGTCTATTGTACATGGGATACGGTGGGGAAAAAAGCAAAAAAAGGAGAGGAACACCATGCAATTGAACAGCGAATCCGTACTGAAAGGCGCTGAACGTGCGCCGAACCGGAGCCTTTTTTATGCTCTGGGTTATACTGATGAAGAAATCAACCGTCCGTTGATCGGCGTTGTGAGCGCGTACAGCGAGATCGTACCCGGCCATGCTCATTTGGACAAGCTGGCCGAGGCTGTCAAGGCGGGCGTGCGCATGGCGGGCGGTACTCCTATCCTAGTACCGTCCATCGGTGTGTGCGACGGAATCGCCATGGGCCATATCGGTATGAAGTATTCCCTGCCCAGCCGTGAGCTGATCTGCGACAGCGTGGAGACGATGGCGCGCGCCCACGGGTTTGATGGCTTGGTACTGGTGCCGAACTGCGACAAGATCGTGCCCGGCATGCTGATGGCCGCGGCCCGGCTGAATATCCCGTCCATTGTCGTCAGCGGCGGGCCGATGCTCTCGGGCCGGCAGGGCACGCGCCACGTTTCGCTTTCCCAGATGTTCGAGGCGGTGGGGAGCTACAAGGCCGGCATCATCGGCGAAGACGTGCTGGACGATTACACCAAAAACACCTGTCCCGGCTGCGGCAGCTGCTCGGGTATGTATACGGCCAACAGCATGAACTGCCTGTGCGAAGCCATTGGCATGGCGCTGCCCGGCAACGGAACCATCCCTGCGGTATACGCGGCGCGCACGCAGCTGGCAAAGCATGCAGGCATGCGCATCATGGATCTGGTGCGGGACGGGGTGCGTCCCCGGGATATTCTGACGCCGGCGGCATTCAGAAATGCACTGGCCACGGATATGGCGCTGGGCTGCAGTTCCAACAGCGTTTTGCACCTTCTGGCCATTGCCAACGAGGCGGATGTGCCTATGAGCCTGGAGACTTTCAATGAAATGAGCGCGAAGGTGCCAAACTTCTGCCACCTTGCTCCGGCCGGCCCCACGCATATCGAGGACCTGTACGCCGCGGGCGGCGTGCCCGCTGTCATGGCGCAGCTGGCCGGGCTGGGCCTGCTGGATACAAGTCTGCCCACGGTGACGGGCAAAACTGTGGGCGAGAACATTGCAGGCGCGCAGAACCGCGATACAAACGCCATCCGTCCCGCGGACGACCCGTACAGCAAAACGGGCGGCATCGCCGTGATGTGGGGCAACATTGCGCAGAACGGCTGCGTGGTGAAGCGCAGCGCGGTCGCGCCCGAGATGCTGGTGCACAGCGGTCCCGCGCGGGTGTTTGACGGTGAGGAAAGCGCCATCGACGCCATTTACAACGGCCGCATCCAGCCGGGAGATGTGGTGGTCATCCGATACGAAGGCCCGGTGGGCGGCCCCGGTATGCGCGAGATGCTCAATCCCACCAGCGCGCTGGCGGGTATGAAGCTGGACAAATCCGTGGCGCTCATCACCGACGGACGCTTCTCGGGCGCGTCCCGCGGCGCGTCCATCGGACATGTGGCGCCTGAGGCCGCCGTGGGCGGAAATATCGCGCTCATCGAGGAGGGCGACGTCATCGATATCGACATCCCGGGCGGGCGTATCGGCGTGCGCGTGGACGACGATACGCTGGCGCGCCGCCGCGCGGCATGGACGGCTCCTGCACCTAAGGAGACCACAGGCTGGCTGGCGCGCTATGCAAAGCTGGTGTCGGGCGCAAACGAAGGCGCCGTGATGCAGAAATAAGATTTTCCGCACAGAAAAAACAGCGGCCGGGAAGTATCCGGCCGCTGTTTTTCATCCCAACGATTCCCCCGGCCGCAGCCCGCGTGAAAAGCGGCCGCATGGCCTGAAAAAATATCCTGTGGATGTTCTTAAGTTTCCGGCGGCGGAGATTGCATCTGCTCCGCGCCCGCCTGCCGCGGGTCCGCCGTGCAGGGCCGCTCCGCCTCCAGCACAAGCTGTGCAAAGCCCTGATAGGTATAATCCGCGTCCGGTCCCCGGTAAGGGGCCACCGCGTTGAAAAAGCAGCTCGGCAGCTCGCCTTCCCGCAGGCATTTCCCAATGCAGGGCGTGCAGCCCCTGTCGTGGTTCACGGGGTTCAGCGGACATTTTGTGTCCCGGCAGGTGCAGAAAGCAACGTTCATTCCGAAAAGCTCCTTTCCAAAACGGCAGATGCCGCCGCAGGGGTGCGGCCGTTCTGTCTGACAGAACAGGGACTGCCGTTTTCCGTGCTCCGCGTGTTGAAACTGTTTAAAACCGGCCCGCGTCCCGCAGGGCTTTCACCTTCAGTACAGCGGCTACGGTCTTACTGTCGGTGATCTCACCGGAGAGAACCATTTCCGCGGCCTTGTCCAGCGGCAGCGTGAACACCGAGAGAAATTCGTCCGCGTCCAGGTGCTGTCCCACGGGAGAAAGGCCCTTGGCCGCATACAGGTAAATGATCTCGCTGCAATATCCGCAGGTGGGAATGATATACCCCAGGTCCCGGTATTCGGCGGCGGCAAGGCCCGCTTCCTCGCCCAGCTCACGCTTGGCGGCTTCCAATGGGTCCTCCCCCTTTTCCAACTTGCCGGCAGGAATCTCGATCAATTCCCGGTCCAGCGCGTAGCGGTACTGGCGCACCAGATAGATCTCACCCTCGTCGTTGAGCGCTGCAACGCCCGCACCGCCGTGATGGCGTACCACCTCCCGGGTGCTGGTGCCGCCGTTTTCCAGTTCCACCCTGTCCAGCGTCACGGTGATGACGCGTCCCTCGAATTTTGTCTCGCTCGAAAGCCGTTTTTCAAAATGTGCCATCATGCATCCTCTTCTTCGTCGTCATCATTTTCGGGGTTCAGCTCCGGAGCGCGGGTGCATTTTACCTTGCCCACTCTCCGGTCCTCCACTTCCAGCACTGTGAATTCCAGCCCGCCGTATTCCAGCGTCACATCTTCCCCCGCTGCGGGGATACGGCCCAAGCGGTCGATGATCAGGCCGCCCACGGTATCGAAATCGGCCTCGCCGTCCTCGTCCTCATCGGGCGGTTCCAGGCCGAAGGCCTCGAACACTTCCTCCAGGTCCGCGCTGCCTGCGGCAACAAACCCGTCCTCGGTGGCCACAAGGTCCTCGTCCTCGTTGTCAAATTCGTCCTGGATGTTGCCCACGATCTCCTCCAGGACGTCCTCCATCGTGGCAAGTCCGCTGGTGCCGCCGTATTCGTCCACCACCACGGCGATCTGCGTGTGCTTTACCTTAAAATCCACCAGCAGTTCCTGGGCGCGGCAGGCTTCCGGCACGAACATCGCGCCGCGCATGAACCGGCTCACCGGGGCCTGCGCCTTTTCCGGCGTGTCCCAAAGCGCGAACAGGTCCTTCACATACAAAATGCCGACAATGTCGTCCAGTGACTTGCGGTATACCGGGAGGCGCGAAAATCCGTGCTCCAGAGAAAGGCGTACCGCGTCGGCGGCGGGCGTGTTTTCCTCCACGCTTACGATCTCGGTGCGGTGGGTCATCACGTCGCCTGCCGTCACGTCGTCCAGCTCGAAGATGTTGGTGATCATCTTCTTCTGGCTTTCGTCTATCAGATCGTGCTCCTCCACGTCGTCCACGAAAGAGAGCACATCCTCCTCTGTTACGTCGGACTGGGCCGAGAGCCCCAGCGCCTTGAACACCAGCTTCGCGGGAGCGGCCAGCGGCGCACCCAGCATACAGGCGGCCGTGAAGCCGCTTTTCTCCTTTATGCGGCCCTTCGCCCGGCCAAGGCTGTACAGCAGCACGGCCAGCGCGGCCAGCGCCGCCAGGCACAGAAGCGTCCACCAGGGAGCCTGTGCAAAAATGCGAAGAAAGCCGTAAACAAAAAATCCGCACGCAAACACAAATGCCGCGCAAAGCCCGGCCATCCTGTCGGAAAAACCAAGGATGCCGCTCTGCTGCCGCTCCGGTTCGCTTGCGGACACTGCGCCCGCGCGGTAAGCCGCCGCAAGCGCGCCAAACGTGGAAGCTGTTGCGATGAGGATACTAAGACCATCAGGGTCCATCTGAAAAAAACTCCTTCTTTCCGCCCGCCGCCGGAGCGCGGGCCATAGAATGCGGGCGCATAAGCCCGGATATTTACCTTATAATATACTGGATTGAAAGCGGCGTGTCAAATGCGGGGCGTAAAATCCGTGTAAAAGGAGGCGCATGGAGGTGTGAAGGTGGGATTTTTTTGTAAAAATGGCCGCGGTTCCCCATAAAAATCCCCTGCCCCTTGTTTACTTTCCCGCAAAACTTTGCTACAATAATGACGAGCGTAATGCAGAAACGATGCCCCCGCAAAACGCCTGTTTCTGCTCACACCACCCCCCGCCCGGAATCATCTGCCGCCGCGGGGGAATAAAGAAAGAACCGGAGGAAGAAAAATGCCAAGATCCAAGAAATCTATGGACGGCAACACCGCTGCGGCTCATGTAGCCTATGCGTTTACCGAAGTTGCCGGCATCTACCCCATCACCCCGTCGAGCCCCATGGCCGACCAGGTGGACCAGTGGTCCGCCCTGCACCAGAAGAACATCTTCGGCACCGAAGTGAAAGTTGTTGAGATGCAGTCCGAGGCGGGCGCGGCCGGCACCGTGCACGGCTCCCTGGCTGCCGGCGCGCTGACCACCACGTTCACCGCGTCCCAGGGCCTGCTGCTGATGATCCCCAACATGTATAAGATCGCCGGTGAGCTGCTGCCCGCCGTGTTCCATGTTTCCGCCCGTACCGTGGCCAGCCATGCGCTGAACATCTTCGGCGATCATTCCGACGTATATGCCTGCCGCCAGACGGGCTTTGCCATGCTGGCCGAGTCCAACCCGCAGGAGGTCATGGACCTGGCTGCTGTGGCGCACCTGGCCACGCTGGAGAGCCGTGTGCCGTTCATCAACTTCTTCGACGGCTTCCGTACCAGCCACGAGATCCAGAAGATCGAGGTCTGGGATTACGACGACCTGAAGGAAATGACGGACATGGAAGCGGTGAAGGCGTTCCGCGCCCATGCGCTGAACCCCGAGAACCCCGCTATGCGCGGCTCCCACGAGAACGGCGATATCTTCTTCCAGCACCGTGAGGCCTGCAATAAGTTCTACGAGGCCGTGCCCGGCATTGTGGAAAAATACATGGGCAAGGTGAACGCGAAGCTGGGTACCAACTACCAGCTGTTCGAGTACTACGGTGCTCCCGACGCAGACCGCGTCATCATCGCCATGGGCTCCATCTGCGACGTGGCCGAGGAAGTCATTGATTACCTCACCGCCAAGGGCGAGAAGGTCGGTCTGGTGAAGGTCCGCCTGTACCGTCCGTTCGCGGCCGACAAGCTGCTGGCCGCCATTCCGGCCACCGCGAAGAAGATCGCCGTGCTGGACCGCACCAAGGAGCCGGGCGCTCTGGCCGAGCCGCTCCATCTGGACGTTATGGCCGCGTTCCGCGAAGCGGGCCGCGAGGGCACCATCATCGGCGGCCGCTATGGCCTGGGCAGCAAGGATACCCCGCCGTCCAGCGTGTTTGCCGTATATGAAGAACTGGCGAAGGACGCTCCGAAGGAGCGCTTCACACTGGGCATCAACGACGATGTCACCTACCTCTCTCTGGAGGAGAAGCCCGCGCCCAACACGGCTGCCGAAGGCACCGTCGAGTGCAAGTTCTGGGGCCTGGGCGGCGACGGCACGGTCGGCGCCAACAAGAACTCCACCAAGATCATCGGCGACCATACCGACAAATATATCCAGGCCTACTTCCAGTATGACTCGAAGAAGACCGGCGGCGTGACGATCAGCCACCTGCGCTTCGGCGACAAGCCCATCCGCGCGCCGTACTATATCAACAAGGCCGATTTCGTGGCATGCCACAACCCGTCCTACGTCATCAAGGGCTACAAGATGGTCAACGACGTAAAGCCGGGCGGCGTGTTCATGATCAACTGCCAGTGGACGCCGGAAGAGCTGGATCACCACATGCCCGCCGAGGCGAAGCGCTATATCGCCAAGAACAACATCCAGCTGTATACAATCAACGCCATCGACAAGGCCATCGAAATTGGCCTGGGCAAGCGCACCAACACCATCCTGCAGTCCGCCTTCTTTGCTTTGGCAGGCGTGCTGCCGAAGGAAGACGCGCTGAAGTTCATGAAGGAAGCGGCCTATAAGTCCTTTGCCAAGAAGGGCGACGCCATCGTCGAGATGAACTACAAGGCCATTGACGCGGGCTTTGACGCCTTCGTCAAGATCGACGTGCCGGCTTCCTGGGCCGACGCGAAGGACGCCGAGGGCGACCACGAGCTGGCCGGCAACCCCGCCACCGTCAAGATGGTCAAGGAGATCCTGTTCCCGGTCGACAAGATGGACGGCGACAGCCTGCCGGTTTCCGCTTTCGTGGACCATGTGGACGGCCAGTTCGAGCAGGGAGCTTCCGCATATGAGAAGCGCGGCGTTGCCGTGAGCGTGCCCGAGTGGGACGTTACAAAGTGCATTCAGTGCAACCAGTGCGCCTATGTCTGCCCGCATGCCACCATCCGTCCGTTTGCTTTCTCCGCCGAAGAAGTTGCCGCCGCCCCCGCCGCGCTGAAGGTGAAGCCGATGACCGGCAAGGGCTGCGAGAACTATCAGTTCGGCATGACGGTCTCTCCGCTGGACTGCATGGGCTGCGGCGTCTGCGTCGACGTCTGCCCGGCCCCCGGCAAGGCGCTGAAGATGATGCCTCAGGAGAGCCAGCTGGCCCAGCAGGAAGTGTTCGACTATGCTGTAGCCAACGTGGGCAAGAAAGAGGGCATGATGGCCGAGACGACCGTCAAGGGTTCTCAGTTCAACCAGCCGCTGCTTGAGTTCTCCGGCAGCTGCGCGGGCTGTGCCGAGACCAGCTACGCCCGCCTGATTACCCAGTTGTACGGCGAGCGTATGTATATTTCCAACGCCACCGGCTGTTCGTCCATCTGGGGCGGCCCGGCCGCAACGTCCCCGTACACCCGCAACCGTCTGTCCGGCAAGGGCCCGGCCTGGGCAAACAGCCTGTTCGAGGACAACGCAGAGCACGGCTTCGGCATGTATCTGGGCCAGAAGACCATCCGCGAGAGCCTGGCCGACAAGACCCGTGCGCTGATCGCTGTTGAGTACGCGCTGCCCGACCTGAAGGCCGCTGCGCAGGAATGGCTGGACACTATGGAGGACGGCAAGCTGAACTCTGCCGCCGCCGATAAGTATATTGCCGCGCTGGAGAACGGCGTGCTGACCGTAGAGGAAGGCATCGCGTTCCTGGAGAGCGCCGAGGGCAAGGCGAAGTTCGGCGACAACGCCGCGTCCATGCTGGAGCATATGAAGAGCCTGAAGGCTGCCGGCAAGGCCACCTGCGACTGCGAGGCCTGCACGCTTGCGGCTGAAATTCTGGCGCAGAAGCAGTACCTGGCCAAGAAGTCCGTCTGGATCTTCGGCGGCGACGGCTGGGCCTATGATATCGGTTTCGGCGGGTTGGACCACGTGCTCGCTTCCGGCGAAGACGTGAACGTCATGGTCTTTGACACCGAGGTTTATTCCAACACCGGCGGCCAGGCCTCCAAGGCCAGCCAGATCGGTCAGGTGGCTCAGTTCGCCGCGGCGGGCAAGGCCATCGGCAAAAAGAATCTGGCCGAGATCGCCATGAGCTACGGTTACGTGTATGTGGCGCAGATCGCCATGGGCGCGGACAAGAACCAGACCATCAAGGCCATCACGGAGGCCGAGAGCTATCACGGCCCGTCCCTCATCATCGGCTACGCCCCCTGCGAGATGCACGGCGTCAAGGGCGGTATGACCAACTGCCAGAACGAGATGAAGCGCGCCGTGGACGCGGGCTATTGGAATATGTTCCGCTTCGACCCGCGCAAAAAGGCCGAAGGCAAGAACCCGTTCACCATCGACAGCAAAGCGCCGACGGCGGACTACAAGGAATTCATTGAGAGCGAGACGCGTTACAGCCGCCTGCAGCGCGCTTTCCCCGAGCGTGCACAGGTGCTGTTCGACAAGGCAGCCGACGCCGCGAAGGACCGCTACGAGTACCTGGGCAAGCTTGCCAAACTGTACGAATAATCGGCACAAGCGAAGTAAAGCAGAGAGCGCCCCGCACCTTTCGGTGCGGGGCGCTCTTTTAATCAAAAAAGAGACATTATGCTTTTTTGATTTCTTTTGCGATAATCTCCAGAAATTCCGAAAGCTGTGGCTTTCCAGCGGGAAACAATACTTTTTGACGACCGCGGGCGCTGGAATCGTCGGTATCCCATGCGCTGTTTCGTGGGGCTTCCATTTCCCGGCGTACTGCTTCTGGCGTGGTCCCATTTCTCTCAGCAATTGTTTTAGTCAATTCTTCTAAATGTTTGCTGTCCATTCTATTTCCTCCTTTCTTTACTATAAGAGTCCAATTGCGACTAAATTTCAATAGTCACAATAAGACTAGGGTATAGTAAACATGGGTGAAGGCAATGGATTTGACGCGCATCCGCGCGCTGCGAGAGGATAACGATAAGACTCAGCAGGAAATAGCGGACTTGTTATGCATCAAGCAGACCACATATTCAAAGTATGAATTGGGCCGTGTCGCGATTCCCATCGACGCGTTGATGACGCTGGCCGATTTTTACGGGGTATCCTTGGATTATCTTGCGGGGCGTTCCGATGAAAAAGGAAAATAAAAAAGCCAACGTTCTTCGAAGAGAAAAACGCTGGCTTTTGTTTTTTAAAGCTAATTATTGCACATTGGCCGTGCACGCCGTTTTTTTCAGGGAGAGGAAAAACACCACGAGCCCCGCGCCCAGGCAGATATGTCCCAGCCCCGCGACGCCGGAGATTGCCGCGTCCATCCCGCGGGAAAGCGGAAGTGCCAGTACCTGCGCCGCGCCGCGCACGGCCAGCATTACCGCCGTCACGCAAAGCCCGGTATTGTACAGCCCGTAAAACAGCCGGAAGTTTCTCCCCCGGGCCCAGTCAAGCTCTTTGGAAAACAGCGCGGCAAGCAGGAAAAACATCGTTCCCAGCAGGAACAGGTGCGTGTGTACCAGGCCCAGCGCCGTGCGCCCGGAAAACCCGTTGAATTTTGTGAATTCACGGTAGAATACGCCGCCGGCCATCGCGGCCAGAGCGTAAATGAACGCGGTGTTCAGCAATTTTTTCATTTGACAGTCTCCTTCCTTTTACGATGCATATCCGAAAAGCCCATCCAGACCACCCACATATAAGCGCAGGTCTTGGGGATCATGAGCATGCCCACGAGCGGAACGACGTCGGCCCACAGCACCACCGGGATATAGAACGCGAAGCTGAGCACGATGGCCAGCCACATCCAGCGGAAGGCCCTGTCCCCCGCCTGCCGGGCGCCGCGCAGGAATACCACGATGACCAGCGCGCCCAGCAGCGCGAACGGAACGTTGCGCCAGATGCCCCAGGACAGCGGCGCGTTCGCCGAAAGCCACGCATTCTGCGGGAACAGGCACAATCCGATGCGCGCCGCGGCCAGAGTGTATACGGCGCCCGTCAGCGCCCGGCTGTGCAGGCCATAGCGCCGTTTTCCAATATGGTAAAGAATAACGTAAAATATCGTCATCGTAATGGATGTGATGAATTTGCCCGCTCCCAGTGCTGCCGCGTGGGCCGCCAGGCCGTCGGTACACAGCGCCCAGGCCCGGGGCACCAGATGAAATGCGTCGCCGCAGCCCAGAATGACGGCCATCCAGCCGAATAGCTTCGTTTCCCGGTCCTGCGCGCTTTTTACCATGATACATCCCAGCGTCACCACCGTGACGAGATAGACGGCGTCGAACAGAGTTTCCATAATTGCCTGCATATGCTTCTCTCCAATCTGAACAATGTTCATTTTAATGAGCGTATTTCCCCGCACCCAGGTGTCCGGGCGCGGGGGAATTTCCTTTTTCAGTGAAAAGCCCGCGCCGCCTGCGTCAATAGATCAGGCGGCAGACGACCTCCTGCAAAAACGAGGCGTTCTCTTTGCCCGCCCGCAGCATCGACATCATCGTGCAAAACACGAAGGATACGAATTGCTCACGGGTGAAGGTTTCCGTAAAAGCGTCGGGCCGCACACGGGCGTCCCTGGCAAGTACGGCCAGCATGCCCGCTCGAATGTGCTCCCAATACTGCACTTCCAGCGCTTTTCCCTGCTGGCGCTCGGCCTCGTTCAGGCTTGCCAGCTCCCGCAGGAAGGTGTGCTCAAACTGGGCCAGATGCGTGCGCAGCGCGGTATAGATCTGCCCGCATACGGCGCTGAAATCCGAGCCATGGGTAAAATCACAGGAGAGGCCGCCGTGGAACACGCGTTTCCAAAAATCTTCAATCACAGCCAGCACAAGGTCCGCCTTGGCGGGATAATAATTGTATACAGTGCCGATAGACACGCCGCACATGGCGGCCGTGCGGCGGATGCTGATGTGTCCCAGCCCGTCCCGCCGCGCGATCTCCCGCGCGGCTTCCAGAAGCGCCTGCCGGGACGTCGCAGTTTTATTCATCGAGTTCGACCTCCAAACTGAACAATGTTCATTTTATTCCCTTTCTTTCCGCCTGTCAATCCCTTTTCCGCAATTTGCCGCCAAAGAATCCCCTTTGTTTTGCGGCCCGAATCGTGTATAATAAAAAGTGCGCGGCGGCGTTTGGGTGCCGGAGCAACGCGCGGCGCCCGCGCAGACAGTGCGGGCGGTGTGTGGAAAGGGAGGCGTCTGTTTTATGAAAAAAGAAAAGCAGCAAAAGAGGCCGAAGCGCACGAAGGCCCAGCGCGTACAGGCGCTCAAGACCTTTGCCGTGGATACGGTATACGATGTTGTGGGCAGTATCCTGTTTGCTATCGGCGTTTATACGTTTGCCAAATCAGCAGATTTTGCGCCCGGCGGCGTGTCGGGCCTGGCGCTGATCTGCAATTATTTGTGGGATCTGCCCATCGGCACGATGACCCTTATCATCAACATTCCCATCATCATCATCAGCTATAAGGTGGTGGGGCGCAAGTTTCTGCTCAAGAGTTTCAAGACGATGGTCATTTCCACGTTGTTTTTGGACCTTGTGTTCCCGCTGACGCCGCTGTACACGGGCAACAGTTTCCTGGCGGCCATTTTTTCCGGTGTGTTTATGGGCGCAGGTCTGGCGCTGATCTATATGCGCGGCTCGTCCACCGGCGGCACGGATTTCCTCATCGTCACCATCAAAAAGCTTAAGCCGCATTTCTCCATGGGCCAAGTGACGCTGATGACGGACCTTGTTGTCATCGTGCTGGGCGGTTTTGTGTTCGGCAACATCGACGCAGTGCTGTACGGCGTTATCTCCACCTATGCGGCGTCGGTGATCATTGATAAGATCATCTACGGCGCGGGCAGCGGCAAGCTGGCCATCATCATCACCACCGACGGCTATGCCACTGCGAAGAAGATCGATGAGGAAACGGGCCGGGGTGCAACGCTTATCAAGGCCATCGGTACGTATTCGGGCATTGAGCGGCATCTTATTCTGTGTGCCTGCGGCAAGGCGGAGATATTCAAGGTGCGCAACGCGGCCCATGCAGTGGACCCCAACGCCTTTGTGATGATCACCGAGGCCAGCGAGGTGTTCGGCGAGGGCTTCACCCCGCCGGAGCTGGACCAATAGCCCGGCAGAAAAGCATATTTTGGCTGCGCTCCGTGTTTTCGGCGGGGTGCGGCCTTTTTTGTGCGGCACGGGAGAGTCCCGGCGGGCGGTATGCCGCCGGCTTTGGTTACCCCGCACAAAAAGTGCAGAAATAGTTCTACAAGATTTATGTGCGGATGAGCCGGAATTCTCTTGATAGACACAATATATGGTGTTAGAATGAAAAGCGTATGATAATTGGAGAATTGAAGAAAGGTGAGGAAAAGAAATGGCGATCGAAGACATTGGGAAAAATGCGCTGCAGGTGCTGGAAAAGCGGTATCTGGCCAAGGACGCGGAGGGCAACCACACGGAGGATGTGGCGGGCCTGTTCCGCCGTGTTGCCGCGGCCGTGGCGGCGGCAGACCGGAATTATGATGAAAACGCGGATACTGCTGCGCTGGCGGACAGCTTTTACGAGCTGATGACCAGCCTGCGTTTTTTGCCAAACTCTCCCACGCTGATGAATGCGGGCCGCCCGTTGGGGCAGCTTTCGGCCTGCTTTGTGCTGCCTGTGGAGGACAGCATGGAGGCGATTTTCGAGACGGTGAAAAACGCCGCGCTCATCCACAAATCCGGCGGCGGCACGGGCTTTTCGTTCTCCCGTCTGCGGCAGAACGGCGCGCCCGTCAATTCCACAGGCGGCGTGGCCTCCGGCCCCGTCAGCTTTATGCGCGTGTTCAATATGGCTACCGAGGCCGTGAAGCAGGGCGGCACCCGGCGCGGGGCGAACATGGGCATCCTGCGGGTGGACCATCCCGATATCCTGGAATTCATCGACTGCAAAAAGGTGAACGGGGACATCACCAATTTCAATATTTCGGTGGGCATCACCGAGGCGTTCATGCAGGCCGTGGAGGAAAACCGGGACTACGACCTCATCGACCCGCAGACCCGGCGCCCGGTGGGCAAACGCAGCGCCCGGGAGCTGTTTGAAAAGATCGTGGACGCGGCATGGCGCAACGGCGAGCCGGGCATCATCTTCCTGGACCGCCTGAACCGGGACAATGTGGTTCCATCCCAGGGGGAGATCGAATCCACCAATCCCTGCGGTGAGCAGCCGCTGCTGCCCTACGAAAGCTGCAACCTGGGCAGCATCAATCTGGTGAAAATGCTTGCAAAAACGCCGGAAGGCTATGCCGTGGATTACGGCCTGCTGCGGGACACTGTGCGCCAGGCCATACATTTTTTGGACAACGTTATTGACGTGAATAACTATCCGCTGGAGCAGATTGGCGCGGTGACACGGGCCACACGCAAAATCGGCCTGGGCGTGATGGGCTTTGCCGATATGCTGCTGTATCTGGGGGTGCCCTACAATTCCGACGAGGGTGTTGCGTTGGCGGAGAAGCTGATGGCCTTTATCAACGCCGAGGGGCACGCGGCCAGTACTGCGCTGGCGGCCCAGCGCGGTGCGTTCCCCTTGTTTGCCGAGAGCATCTACAAGGATGGCGATCCCCTGCGCAACGGCACCGTCACCACCATCGCGCCCACGGGTACGCTGTCCATGATCGGCGGCTGCTCCTCCGGCGTGGAGCCTGTGTTTGCCTATGTGTATATCCGCAACATCATGGACGGTACGGAGATGCTGGAGGTAAACCCGGTGCTGCGGGAAAAGCTGCAGGAGCGCGGACTGTACTCCGACGCTTTGATGCGCAAAATCGCCAAAGAAGGTACCATCGCCCATATCGCGGAGATTCCCGAGGACATCCGCCGTGTGTTTGTTTGTGCCCACGACGTAAGCCCGGTATATCATACCAGGATGCAGGCCGCTTTCCAGCGGCACACGGACAACGCGGTGTCCAAGACCGTGAATTTTCCCCACTCCGCCACCCGCGAGGAAGTGGCTGAAGTGTATATGCTGGCCTATAAAATGGGCTGCAAGGGCGTCACCATCTACCGGGACGGCAGCCGGGACAGCCAGGTGCTGAACATCGGCAGCGTCAAAAAAGAAGGAGGAGCCGCCGCGCAGCATCCCTTTGGGCGCATCGTGCCCCGCCCGCGCCCGGCCATCACTATGGGCTTTACCGAGCGTATGAAGATTGGCTGCGGCAATCTGTACGTCACGGTGAACTACGATGAAAACGGCATCTGCGAGGTGTTTACCAGTACAGGCAAGGCCGGCGGTTGCCCCAGCCAGAGCGAAGCAACGGCCCGCCTTGCCAGCGTGGCGCTGCGCAGTGGCATCAGCGTGGAGGAAGTGTATGACCAGCTCAAGGGCATCCGCTGTCCGTCCACAATCCGCCAGCAGGGCATGAGCTGCACCTCCTGCCCGGACGCCATCGCTAAGGTTTTGGCCAAAGTGGACCGTTTCATCCGTGAAAACAACAACGCTGTCCAGCATCCTGAGGCAGAGCCAACGCCCGGGCAGCGCCGCGCGGCGGCCGGCGGCCCGGCCACGGCCGGACCCCGCGGCAGCCATGTGCCTGCCGCGGCGTCGGAGATACATATCTGCCCCGAATGCGGCGGCCCCGTGGAGCATGAGGGAGGCTGTGTCATCTGCCGCAACTGCGGGTTCTCCAAATGCGGATAAAGCTGCGTAGGCATAATG